>ERZ651776.1399-NODE-1399-length-28920-cov-7.126963_pt1 | contig 28920 bp, 30 predicted proteins | sample MGYA00514761_ERZ651776 | MGnify/ENA metagenome assembly ERZ651776
CCCATTAAAGCCGCCGTGTTCGACCCTCACCCTGAAATGCAAATCAAATTCGCGCGTCGCGATCGCGCCTTTATGCTGGTCTGCCTTAACCTCATTTTGACGGTGAGCTTAATGGCGCACTTGCATGCAATTAGTCCCCACTATCATTTTGACTTGCGTGAAATCAGCTTCGAGATCGCTTCTTTTGTTTCTGTGCTGATCATGTTTATTGCTGCGACCCTGATTAAAGTGACCCTGGCTGAACGGCGGATGGTTTTGACCGGCTTATTTGCACTCCAAACAGGCAACCTGCTCGATGCAGCTAATGGCAGGAACGAGCCCAAAGTTCCGGACTCGCTGCGCAGTGGCGAATGTCGGTTTCCGGTTCGCACGTCAGCTTTTCCGCCAGATCACTCGGTTTCTGACAGATCACTCCGCGCATCCCGGATGATCATCCATGACGAATGCAGGAACAGCCCTGCGATGGCGAAAGCAACGATGAGGTCAGGCCAGGCACTGCCGAGCCAGGCGACCAGTCCGGCAGCGATCACCACGGCGAGGTTGCCGATGGCGTCGTTCCGGGAGAACAGCCATACGGCCCGCATGTTGGCGTCGCCCTTGCGGTGTTTTAGCAGCGGCAGCACCGCAAGAATGTTTACGATCAGCGCGCCCACGGCGAAGGCTCCCATTAACCCGGCCTCTGGTGTCGTCTGATTCAGGACACGCCAGATTGTGCTGCCGACAACGCCAAGCCCCAGAAATCCCAAGAACACGCCCTGGATCATCGCCGACCGCGCCCGCCATGTCAGACTCCAACCGATAGCGAGCAGGCCCAGAAAGGTGATTGCGCCGTCGCCCAAAAAATCCAGGGCATCTGCTTTCAAAGCTTGCGATCCGGACAGGAACCCGCCGAACATCTCGATCACCCCGTAGCCGAGATTGAGCAGGACCACGATCCAGAGCGCGCGGCGATAGCTCGGGTCTTTGTAAGCCGGATCGGACGATGTATCCCCGCTCTTGATCAGCTCAAAGCCATAGCCGGTTGCGTCCAGTGCTGGACGCACTTTCGGCAAGTCGTCTTCGGCGATCCGCAATGTCATGACATGGGTTGCGGCAGACACCTTCACATCGCCTTCAGCCACGCCCGCAGACCGAGCGGCCCGTTCGATCTCGGCGGCATCCTTGGCGCAGTCCATGCCATGCACCCGCATCCGGATCGGCAAAGACGTTGTAGGCAATGTGGTGTTATCTGCTCGGCTCATATGCGATCCTCTTGAAGGTAGCGTGCGAAAGAAGTCGCCGCTAACGTATCAGTGGATAATGATATGACATTGCAAAACATTCAAGACGATCTTTCGGCAGCTGACACCCTTGAGCCGCGGGCAAAGCTCTTCCGGGGTCTCGGCGACCCCAGCCGTCTTGCGATCCTCGATGCGCTACTGTCGGACGAACGCAGCGTGCAGGAAATCGTTACCCAAACAGGGCTTGGTCAGCCCAATGTCTCGAACCATCTGCGCTGCCTTTTGGATTGCGGTCTGGTCAGTCGCAGGAACGAAGGTCGGTTCGTCCGGTATCGCCTTGCGGACAGGCGGATCGCTGATCTCATCCGCGACGCAGATCAACTACTTGCCTCGACAGCCGTAGGGGTCGATGCCTGCCGAAGCTATACGGATTAACCGACGTGTCCTGCTGCAATGTTCTATTGGTGCGCCAGGCCTAAAGCAGCCATTTGCGCAGCCGCAGCAAAATGGCGCTTTGTCCCGCACTGTGTCAGTTCATGCGCTATGCAGCGAAGGGCAGGTCTTCCCAAATCTGCGATGATGTTAAACTTGGGGAGGGGGCTGGCATTCGAGCTAATTGTTGAACTAAATTTCCGGTATGGCTTCGAAAACAACATTGAATGCAAAGAACCTTGCAGCGCTCGGCGCTGAGCGGTTGGCCGACCTTCTTCTTGAGGTCACCAAAGGCAATGCTGGCGCTAAGCGGCGACTGAGGCTTGAGCTGGCAAGCGAAGCCGGCTCCGGAGATGTCGCTCGGGAGATTAGCAAGCGGCTCAGCGCCATTGCGAGATCGCGGTCGTTTATTGACTGGCAGGGCCGCAATGCCTTCGCGGCTGACCTAGACATACAGAGACGCGCCATCGTTTCTCAAGTTGGGCCAGTCGATCCAGCAGGTGCGTTTGATCTAATCTGGCGGTTCGTGGCTCTTGCGAATGGGGTCTATGAACGTTGCGATGACAGTACCGGCAAGGTGCAGTCAGTTTTTCACAAAGCCTGTGAAGACCTGATCGATCTGGCCGAGGTTGCCGCGCCGAATCCGCTTGGACTGGCAGATCAGTTACTGGAGGCCCTGACGGATGATGATTATGGGCATTATCCAGCTTTGATATCAGGTCTTGCTTCAGTCTTAGGTTCAGAAGGATTGCAGCACCTTAAAGCTGGGATCACCGCTTCGGGAATTGATCTGTCGGACAACTACGCGCTGCGCATGGCGTTGGAACAGATTGCGGATGTTGAAGGAGATGCAGACGCCTACATAGACCAACAAAGTGATCTGGAACGAAAGGCGCCACAGGTTGCCGCTGAAATAGCTCGCCGTCTTCTTGAAGCGGGGCGGGTTGAGGAAGCATGGGAGGCCATCAATGCGCCCGATGAGAAAGATCGCGGATGGATACCCTATGAGTGGGAAGCGACACGGATCAGTGTGATGCAAGCGATGGGGCAAACCGAAGTGGCTCGGGATTTTATGTGGGCGTATTATGCTCGCAGCCTGAACGCTGACCATCTGCGCGCATGGCTTGGCGGGCTACCAGATTTCGAAGATGTTGAAGCCGAGACGCGAGCCCTTGAACACGCGTTAGGTTTTGAGAGTTTCACGAAAGCGCTCCATTTTCTGATGACCTGGCCCGCGATTGAGCAAGCAGCAGTTCTGATCATAAATCGTGCTACAGAGATTGATGGGCACCACTATGAGCTTTTGGGGCCAGCGTCCGATGCCCTCGAAGATCGCCATCCACTGGCCGCCACACTTTTGAAACGCGGCCTGATCGATTTTGCGCTGCAAAATTCGCGGGTCAAACGTTATCGTCATGCAGCGCGTCACTTGCGAGAGTGCAAGAACCTAGCGGCTAGAATTGACGACTTTGAACAATTCGAAACGCATGAGACCTATCTCGGTGGCTTGGAACAGTCTCATGGGAAGAAGACATCATTTTGGGGGGCGGGTGCTTAGTATTCGGCTCGGGAGAATAGTCTGGCAAAGCATGTGTTCATATTTTGTTCTTGTAAACGCCATTCAGAAATGTCACCGATTGCGCAAAGCAGAAGTGTCACCACGGGCGCTAACGGTAGCAAGGCTTAGCAGCCCGAAGACCTCATATATCGCAGGGTTGGTAAGCCTTGCGGGGTCTGGTTATAGACCAAGCTTGCGGCGCTCTTTCTTGTTGTAGAAGGCTTTGATGCCTTCATCGCGCACGAGCTCTTCGAAGGCGCGCCAGGCGAGGACATCGCCAAAGAAGGGCGGGCTGTCGGAAATCGTCAACGTGCCGAACTGGTTCTCGACGGACAGGATCCAGCCAGGGTGGATGTTGGTCTTATAAATCTCGACGTCGAGTTGATGCCCGTCGATGGTCACGATCTGTGTGTAATCGGAGAATATTATATCTGGGTCGTCTTCGGTATCCATGCTACCAATCTTGGGGCTATTCCGCCACGTGTACAATCTTCTTCTTGGCCCGTGATCCTGACGGCCGCCCAGGCGTTTTACCGTTTGGCTTGTAGCCCATCTTCTCAGAATTTGTCCTGACTGGATATTTTGGCGGCGCCTTATCTTGCATCTCTTTGATATGTTCGAGCACGGCACCAAGGCGTTTGTTGTCGGTAATGGCGGCATGTGTCACGCGCTGATCCATGTCGAAGATATTGTAGGGCAGGGAGCGGCCTTTTGAGCGCACTTCGAACCGACCATCCACAAACGCGTAGGTGTCGACGTATTTGCCGACTAGCCCGCGCGTGGTGTCACTCTCCTCAAGCATGATCCGCTTGCGGTCATAGGAAAACGTCAGCTGTTTGCCGACATAGCGTGTATCGCGCCAGCAAAGCACATCATCAAGCCGATCTGGTTCCACATTGAGGGCGCGGTGCAGGTTGTCAGGCTTTGCTGGGGCTTTGGCAAACTGCGCGTTAAAGCGTTCTTTGAAGCCTTGCAAATAAACGTTTCCAGCATCCATGTCTGAGATACCTGCCAGCCGCAGTTCCTTGACCAGCCGATCTTGCAACGTCCGGTTGGCGCGCTCAACGCGGCCTTTGGCCTGGCTGCTGTTGGCGCACAAAATCTCAACGTTCAGCTGGTTCAGGGCGCGCCCAAACTGAGTCATAGGGGTCACTGCATAAAAGTGACGTTATCGTCCGGCTCGTGCGAACTTTACGGGAACATTCGCGGTTTCAGTCGGGTTTCTGACCTCTGAGGGCATTGTAGAGGCTTGTTTTGCTGATTTTGAGGCGCGCTGCGGCCTCTCGGACGGTCAATCCATCGCTGATATGGGCTTTGGCTTGCTCCAGCTTCTTGAGCGTGACGACAGGCTTGCGCCCTCCTTTTCTGCCGCGCGTTGCAGCAGCCTTCAATCCGGCCTGCGTGCGCTCGACAATGAGGTCACGCTCAAACTCGGCAAGCGCACCGAACAGATGGAACACCAAAGTGCCGCCGGTAGTTGTTGTGTCCACGCCTTCGGTCAGGGATTTGAAGCCAACACCGCGGTCGCCGAGGTCTGTCACTGTTTCCACCAGGTGCTTCATGGAGCGGCCCAGACGGTCGAGTTTCCAGACCAAAAGCGTGTCGCCCTTGCGCAGAAAGGCCAGGGCATTATTCAGGCCAGGGCGTTCGGCTTTGGCGCCGGAGATGACATCTTCAAACACAGTTTCGCAGCCCGCAGCTTTGAGCGCATCCACCTGCGGTTCCAGCTTTTGCTCAGTGGTCGAGATCCGCGCATATCCAATCAGAGCCATGAAGATAGCCTTGTCCGTTTTCCTGTCCATAAATCAACTTGTCCGACTTCCCGTTGTCAAGCCATATTGGCGGACGGAACGGGTCGTTCCGCCTAACGAGCGTTTCACGGACTTGGGACAAAAGAGGGTATTTTATGGCACGGCGACAAATATTGACGGCAAGTTTTTGGTCTCGGCTGATGGCACCACCCTCGAAGGATCGAGAAGTCGCGATGTATTGCACGCTCACCCCGGATGAGATCGAGGTTGTCGCCAGAAAGCGAACAGCTGCTGCGCGTCTGGGCTATGCCGTATCATTGGCTTATCTACGCCATCCCGGGCGGGTTCGTAATGTTGGAGAACAGGCCAACGACGTGATGCTGGCCTTTCTTGCAGATCAGGTTGATGCCAGCGCCTCCGATCTCGCGGTCTATGATCAGCGCCCGCAGACACGACGCGAACATATCGCGCAAATTATAGCTCGGTTTGGATACAAGGCGTTCACAAAACCCCTTGTGCGGGAGTTTGTTCATTGGCTGACACCATCTGCCGGAGAAGACCCGCGGGCCGAGCCTTTGGCAATTTCGTTGATTGAAGAACTGAGGCGGCGACGTATCCTGATCCCGGCGCGCCGTACCGTTGAACTGATTGTCAGGCATGCGATCCGGCGCGCGGAAAATGTCAGGATTTCCGCTCGGACCCGAGATCTGTATCCGGATCACCCCGACGCCCTGCGTGCATTGATTGCGCCACCTGAATCGGGCGAGGTGTCGACGCTGAGCTGGCTGAAAGCAGCACCCAAATCAGCGTCCTCCAAATCCATCAAGGCTGTTCTGGATCGCCTGAAGGTGGTTCGGGCGATCGGCCTGCCCAACAGTTTGCGTCAGAATATCTCGACATCAGCGCTCGACAGATTGGCAGGCGAAGGCTTGCGGATCACGGTGCAAAATCTGCGGCGTATGGCCTTGCCTCGGTTGCTGGCAGTTTTGTCGGCCGCCTGCCTGCGGCTGGAAGAACAGCTTACCGATCTTGCACTGGATATGTTCGACAAATTGCTGGGCCGAAGCTTTCGAAAGGCGGAACAACAAAGTTCCGACAAAGCGTCCAGGCTCCTGATGGACATCATCCGCCCTTTACAGTCACTCAAAGCATTTTGCCGTGAGGCTCTGACTGCCCGCCTGCAGACCGGTGATCTCAACGGAATATTGGACACGGCCAATTGGGACGAGATCGAGAGTGCGACATCCGCAATTGAAACCGCCCTCGGAGACGGAAAGCCCGACAAATATACTGAACTCATCGGAAAATATCAGACCGCCCGCCAGTTTGCGCCCATGATATTAAGGGGTTTTAGCTTCAAAGGTGCGGCCAGCGCTGCCAGCCTTCTGCGCGCGATAGATCTTTTGCGCGTTATGTATGAGGCGAACAAGCGCAGCCTGCCCGACAACCCGCCAACCGGGTTCATCCGGAAGGTTTGGCGCCCATTTGTCTTTCCGGCGCCCGGGGAGGTCAACCGGCGCGCATACGAGCTCTGCGTCTACTTCGAATTGCGTGATCGTCTTCGGGCAGGGGATGTCTGGGTCGCAGGAAGCCGGCAGCGACGCAACTTCGACGATCGGCTCATCCCCAAAGCCACCTTCGAGATCTTGCGTACCGAGGAGTCGTTGCCGATCGCCGCCGCGGCGGATGCAGAAACCTATCTTTCAGAACGGCAACAGCAGATCGAGGAGGCCATGGCCATTGTCGCGGCCCGTGCCGAAGCGGGGACGCTGCCGGATGCCGCCATTCAGGGTGGCACCCTGAGCATCACCCCGGTCAAAGATGAAACACCCGACGCCGCCACGGCCATGAGCCGACTGGCTTATGGGCAATTGCCACAAATCAAGATCCCCGACCTGCTGACAGAAGTGAACGCCTGGACCGGATTTGCGGAGTGCTTCACCCATTATCGCTCGGGCAAACCGGCGACAGATCAAAAGGCGCTGTTTGCCGCTGTCCTTGCCGATGGGGTCAATCTGAGTGTATCCCGCATGGCCGCGGCAACCCACAATCTGTCTGCCCGGCAAATCGCGTGGGCTCATGATTGGCATTTGCGCGAGGAGACCTATTCTGACGCTTTGGCTTGTCTGATCGACATGCAACGCGAGCTCCCTCTGGCCAAACTCTGGGGGGACGGCGTGACATCATCCTCAGATGGGCAGTTCTTCCGGGCCGGTGGCCGCGGTGAGGCCTCTGCAGATATCAACGCAAAGTACGGACGCACCCCAGGTCTCAAATTTTACACCCACATCTCAGATCAGTTCAGTCCGTTCCACTCGACGGTCATCACCGCCACCGAAAGCGAAGCGCCTTTCGTTTTGGATGGTCTGCTTCGCCACCAATCAGGCGTCGCAATCGAAGAGCATCACGTGGACACTGGCGGCGCGACGGATCATGTCTTTGCCCTGTGCTATCTCCTGGGGTTCCGCTTCGCGCCACGCTTGCGAAACTTCAAGGATCGCAAATTGTATCTCCTGCCCGGAATGAAGCCCCCGGCCATCATGACACCCTTCATCGGCGGCACCATCAAAGCAGGTCACATTGTCGACAACTGGCCTGAAATCCTCAGGCTGGCGACCTCCATCAAGGCCGGGACTACCACTGCTTCTGCGATCCTTAAAAGCCTGTCCGCATATCCCCGGCAAAACGGACTCGCAATTGCCTTGCGCGAACTGGGGCGATTGGAGCGGACCCTCTTTTCCCTGGAATGGATGCGCAGCCTTGAGTTGCGAAAAAGAACCAGCGCAAGTCTAGCCAGAGGAGAAGCCCGAAACGCCCTCGCGCGCGGGGTCTTCTTCAACCAACTCGGTGAAATGCGCGATCGCAGCTATGAGCATCAGATCCACAAAGCGTCGGGCCTCAACTTCCTGGTTGCCGCCATCATCCTGTGGAACACCAAATACCTGGAAGCCTCAATCACTGATCTGAGGAAAAACGGAGTAGCCATCCCAAACGAAATTACCAAACATATCGCACCACTTGGCTGGGCCCATGTAGGATTGACCGGGGACTACCTGTGGAACATGAACCCACCACTCAGCTCAGATCGCCTCAGGCCACTTCGGAAACACGAGATACAGGACGCCGCATAAGTTCTCCGTTCGTTCGCACGGCCCGGACAAAAATGACACTTTTATGTAGTGACCCCATTAGCAGGATCAGGTTTCTTTGATGTCATGATGTACCATAAGAATGGTACGCATTGATTTGCAATAGAGGTAGCTCTTACGTACAATCAGTTAATGACATCGACCCAAATCGGCTATGCACGCTGCTCCACCGACAAACAGGACCTGACCGCACAGCGGGACGCCCTGATCGACCTCGGTGTTGCCCCGGATCGCATCTACACTGACCACGGCCTGACAGGCCGCACGCGCGCCCGACCGGGCCTCGATCAGGCCCTGGCCGCAGTCCGAAAAGGCGACACTCTGGTCGTGACCAAGCTGGATAGGCTGGCGCGGTCTGCTCCCGATGCCCGCACCATTGCAGACGGCTTGGCGGAACGCGGCATCCGCCTCGCCCTGGGCGCTTCGGTCTATGATCCAACCGATCCCATGGGAAAGATGTTCTTCAACATCCTCGCCACCTTCGCCGAGTTCGAGTCCGACCTCATAAGGATGCGCACCCGCGAAGGCATGAAAATAGCCCGCGCCAAGGGCAAGCTGCGGGGCAAGAAACCCAAGCTGTCGGAGAAACAGCACCGCGAACTGCGCCGCATGTACGACACCGGGGACTACTCAATCAGTGACCTCGCAGATGTCTTCGCCGTCTCCAGACCGACGATCTACCGCACCCTCCAACGCACAGAGAGTGCCAATTAGCGTGCAAATATCAGTGCCATTTATCGTGAAAAGTCACAATTTTTAATGGGTTGAGAAACCGTGACAAAAACGACCGTTTTTGGCCGGTACCATTAGCTCATCCCGAAAGGTTGGTGCTAGACCGTCTTTGCCTCATACATAACGTCTTGGACGTGCTAACTCCTTACATTGTCCTTGATCTATCGACGCCGAAATTTAACCATGTAATCAGTCATTTCTTTCCAAGACAGCACTTGCCTCCGATGTGAAGCATGTTCGAGTGCGGAAAGTCGTTGCCGATCTTAACGCTGTAGAGGAAGAGAATATGCCCGAAAATCACACACCGGACGATGGTCACAACCACGCGCACGGCGGTTTTCTGAACCGGATTCTCGGTGGACGCGCCGAAGTCATCTTTGCCGTCTTGTGCGGTATTTGCCTGCTGCTTGGGTGGCTGGGACCGAAATACGGCATAATGTCCGAACAATTCGGATTTGGCCTGTTGTTGGCGGCTTACTTCTTCGGTGGGTATTTCACCCTGCGCGAGGCCGTTGAAAAAATTTCCAAGGGTCAGTTCCAGATTGATTTTCTGATGCTGGTGGCCGCGTCGGGTGCGGCCATTCTGGGGGAATGGGCCGAAGGGGCCTTCCTGCTGTTTCTGTTCAGCGTTGGTCATGCCCTTGAAAACTACGCCATGGGCCGGGCCAGAAACGCCGTGGCGGCCTTGGCTGGCCTGACACCGGACGAGGCTTTGGTCCGCAGGGGAGACAAAACCGAAACCGTCTTGATCGAAAACCTGCTGGTGGGTGACATTGTCGTTGTCCGTTCCAACGAACGTCTTCCGGCGGATGGCTTTGTGGTCAAGGGATCAAGTGCCGTAAATCAGGCCCCGATTACGGGCGAAAGTGCGCCGGTCGACAAACTGCCTGTCGATGATCCCGAATTTGCCGCCGCCAATCTGGACAAGCTGACACCGCAAACCCGCGTCTTTGCTGGGTCTATCAACGGCAGCGGCAGCCTGGATGTTCAGGTCACGAAACTGTCGGGTGAATCGACATTGGCGCGGGTGGTGACACTGGTCGCCGAGGCACAGACACGCCAGTCACCAACGCAGAATTTTACCAAGAAATTCGAAAAGATATTTGTGCCCTGCGTCATTGCGCTGGCCTTCGTGACCAGCTTTTCGTTCCTAATTCTGGACGAAACCGCCGCCCAGAGCTTTTACCGTGCGATGGCCGTTCTGGTCGCGGCCAGTCCCTGTGCCTTGGCAATCGCGACGCCCAGTGCCGTTCTATCGGGGGTCGCCCGCGCCGCGCGTGGCGGCGTGTTGATCAAAGGTGGCGCGCCGCTGGAAGCCATGGGGCATCTGGACGCGATTGCCTTTGACAAGACCGGCACGCTGACCATCGGCGAACCGCATCTGGTCGAAATCACACCTTACGGCGATGCGACCGAGACAGAGTTGTTGCAGGTCAGTGCCGCCGTCGAGATGCTGAGCGATCACCCGCTGGCACAGGCCGTTGTAAGAGATGTCAAAGACCGCCTCGGCGATTTGCCGTCCGAAGCCTCGGATTTTGCCAATATCATCGGGCAGGGCGTGTCTGCGAAGGTTGATAGCAAGGTCGTTCATATCGGCAAGACCGCCCTGTTTGAAAGTGTCGCAGGCTTGCCTTTGCCCGACGACTTGCGGGGCACGGTTGAGGCGATGTCGCAAAATGGCCGCACGACGATGATCGTCAGAAGCGGCGACAGGTATCTTGGCGCAATTGGCCTGATGGATACCCCCCGAGAAGACGCGCGTTCGGTTATCGCCGCGCTGCGTGATCTGGGACTGAAGCGGATGATGATGATCTCTGGTGACAACCAGAATGTCGCGAATGCTGTCGCCAAGGAGGTCGGTCTCGACACAGCGTTCGGCGATCTGATGCCCGAGGATAAGGTAACCAAAATTGCAGCGCTCAAGGCGGACGGTGGCGTGGCGATGGTCGGCGACGGCGTGAACGACGCCCCCGCGATGGCCAATGCCACGGTGGGCATTGCGATGGGGGCCGCCGGGTCGGACGTCGCGCTGGAAACGGCCGATATCGCGCTGATGGCCGATGATCTACAGACCTTGCCGTTTGCCGTGGGCCTAAGTCGCAAGACCAGCCGTATCATCCGCCTGAACCTGTGGTTCAGTCTTGGCGTTGTTGCACTGCTCATTCCGGCGACGTTGTTTGGTTTGGGGATCGGACCGGCTGTTTTGGTCCACGAAGGATCAACACTGGTTGTCGTTGCCAATGCCTTGAGATTGCTGGCTTTCAAGGACAATCGCGTCAAATCGGCGTAGCGTCGGGCATCTGTTCATCCGAGGGTGGGACGGTCAAATGGACGGGTGCCTCGGCAAGATTTGGATGGATCCGACCAACCTGAAGACAAATGCCGAGTCTGATGCCCGACGAACAACCGTTCGCGCCTAGGCAAGTTGATTTGAGAGTCAAAGCGCATAGACGATCATTATGACCGTGATCATGACGATGGAGAACATAGCGAAGGCACCGAGAGCAAGTGTCCGCCCCATGTCGCGGTTTGGCTTGTCCACCTTCAGGCGTAACTCCTCGGCGGTTTCGGGAAATTCCAGCGCAGCCGAGTTCGAGCCCCGCATCAGGTTATGACGGTTGTTCCAGCGCCGCACCTCTGCCGCGTTCCATCCGTTCATCACGAGGATGATCGCCGCGATCAGAACCATGGAGGACGGTATCCAGATCACGTAACCGCCAATGGTTTCATCTGCTAACGCTTCAAAGGCGCTGCCTGTCTGCGATGCTTGCTGCAGGTCGTAAAGCCTCACCTCTTTGAGAGTTGTCAAAGATCCCAGAAAGATGTTTGAGACAATCACTGCGAACGCCGACATGAGCCTTGCGCCACGCCGCGCGCCCTCGGGCGGATCGCGCGTGTCCAAAAGCATTCCGAAATACCAAAGCCCCGCCAGCACCATCGACAGATGGGCGAGCATTTCAAGCGCCGCAATACGCTGTGCCAGATCGTAGAGCGGTGGAACCTGCCAGACGAAAAGAGCCACGACGATCAACGCGGTGGCAGATACCGGATGTGCCATGAGCCGAAGGATGGCGTTGTTACCGAATGCGCGCAGGTGACGACGCCAGCGTTTCGTCAGACCGGCCAGCAAAAATCGCCAAGGCTGGGACGTCGCGATAAGAAGCGGCCCCGCAAGGCGCAGCAGCAGATGTTCCACCTGATGCACAGAAAACAGCTTGTGCCCCAAGGGGGCAAGGGGGGCGTTCGTGGCGATTAGGATGCAGGCCAGACCGGCAAGGAAAAGGGCCTGCCGCCAGGCAGGAACCCGCTCGGAAAAACGCGAAATCCTGCCAATTCCACGCATATAAAGCCATGCCGCGACAGTGACGAAGAACAGCGACACCGGCGAAATCGCGTTGCCGAGCGGATCAGAAAGGATGGAATAGCTGATGTTTGGTTCCTGCCTGTCTGTCTGTCGATCTGTCAGCCGAAACTTGCGACATTCGAAAACCTGCTCCTGCCTCTTCCGTCATGGGTACATCATCGAAAGGCGGTCCCGCGCGGACATTGGGCCGATTGATGAAGCCGAAGCCACCTGCCAGCCCGCACTGCTCTGTCCGAATCGCTGAAAAGCTCAAATCACGCCACCCGACGACGAATCCTTGTTTCGGCTTCGGGTACATCCTCTAGCAACTTTAGGTTCAAGGGGCATTTTCTCTGCCGCCGGAAATATTCCTTTCTGCAGGCCAATCATAGGCTCAGTGGAGGCGTAAGCCCGCTGTTTTCGAGATTCCAAGTGGCCCGCCACGTGTCCGATCGTCGTTCCAGGACAAGATAGTTCCGCTGGGCGACATAACGTCCGCGCTGTCCTGGCAGCGGCAGAATGCGGACCCTATGCCGAGGCAGCGGTGCTTCGCCCAATTGTGCAAGACTGCCGAGAAACCTGGCCCAAGCTACGGGGGGTGCCCGGTGCGCGATGCCGGACGCCACAAGCTGGTCGATCCGAAGGCCCTCTGCAAGGCCCATCACGGCCCGCGTTGCCAGATGAATCTCCCCGGAAACCACCGTGAGGTTCTGCCCGGCGGCGCGCGCCATGTCCCGCACAAGGCGCAACATCCGCGCCCACTCCGCGCGATGAGCACGGCTTTGCCACTGGTCGCGCAGATCGTCCTCGTATTTCTGCATACGGGGAATGACGACCATCAGCGCCTCGAGGATCGACAGTCGCGGCCCAAGCAATGGCACGCTCGACATCAGGAGCGTGCGGCCCGACGCTCCTGTTGCAGCTTCAGCTTCCATCATTGACCATCCACCCGTGCCCATGACACTCCTGCGCGTGCGCTCCGATCTCAGGTCCGGTGCCAGAATGCGCAACCCGGGCGCACGAACACCCCAGCCAAGGTGGTGCCCCGCCGGGTCGTGGAACCGTGCGGGAAGATCGCCCTCTGCCGCCGCCTGCTGGAAAATCAGAAAACTTTCCCGTGCTGCCACGAACAACGTCTGGCCGACCACCGAATGGGTCTGCCATCGCCTGAGCGAGCCCCAGCCGTCGCAGATATCGTGATCGTCCCACTGCATCAGCGATGGCACACGTGCGGCAATCCAGGCAAATTCGGGTGCCGCGTAAAGCGCTGCGTAGCGATCAAAAAACCGCTCGCGCAGGTGGTGACGCAGATCGGCCAGATCGGCTTGGGAAGGATCGTCGGGGACATGCGATGGCCAGTCTTCGCTCAGGGGATGGCCTCGCGTGACTTCGTCGGCGTAGACCTGATCGCCGCCATGCAGCAGCATTGCAAAAGGTTCCTCGCGGTGCGCCTTGCACAGCCGCGCCCACATCGCGTTGCGCTCCGACCCTTCACGCTCCAGGTCGCCGATCTCTTCACCGTTGCACGACACAAACGCGATCCGCAGATCGTCGTGCAAATCGCCAGCTACTAGGTAGGATTCGCCGTTCCAGTGATACTCAGAAGGCCGGTCGGCGGGCAGGTCGAACCGCGTGCGCCAGACCGTCGCGCTGTCGAACCGTGCCAATACTTCAACGTCATGCACCCCGCCGGGAGTTTCGACGGGCGGCGGGTGTTCCCCCCCATCCACAATGAACAGCGCCGAAAGCGTCAGCGTGCCATCGCCGATATTGTCGAGGATAAGGATGGGGCCAATCAGGGGCGCACGGGCAGCGGTCATGGCGTTCTGCCCGGAATGCGAGGCGATATCGTCATGGGCGATGATCCCGACCGGTACAGGTCCAATACGGATCGTACGGAATTTCAAGCATCCCGCGCCCGAATGTTCGCTTGGATGTGGGTGTCTTCAGCCGCAGTACCAAGCCACGCGAAACTCGAGCCTCCGTCTTGCCTACAATCGCTACCACCGCGACCTGCGCCGCAGGATAATCGGGAGCGCGATCAGCGTGGCAGAACCAGCAAGCCACACGAGTATCAGTCCGCCCTTGGCGAGCAAATGCACCGGACCAACGGCCCATCCGACCAACCCGTCCACATTCGCGGCGTCGCGTAACGCTGACACCTCGTTGCCGAGGCCGAACCAGCGCGCGAAACCGACGCCGAGATCGGTTGCGGGACCTGCCATGCCCGCTGCCCATGCCAGCAGCGGATCGACCAGCGCCCAGACACCGAGCGCCAGCAGTGACCAGATCACGATCCCGCCTATCAGAACTGCTCCCGGGATGCGTGGGATGCGCGCGGGAGCGTTGTCATCGTAGCGGCCATAGTTTTCGTATTGTGCACCATCGTCGTATCGATCACTGCTCCGCCGGTACTTCGTACGCCTGAAAAGATGATGGCCCATATCTATACATCCTCATGCATGGAGTGACTCTTTGGTCTGGGCCAAATCGGCATCCTCGACCTGGATCGTGGTGTGGGTAATGCCAGGTCCCATTTCAGGCTGCCCTTGTGGCGAATGGCGGAGGTTCCTCCGCCGCTGCCGCCGTGTCCCACGCCTATGCCCGTCTATTTCCTCAGTCGAACAATTCGTGCAGCCAGGACTTCCGGCGCGAACCGTGTTTGCCGTATCCGCTACCATGATGTCCACCGCCGTGCTTGCCGGAACGATAACCACGATCATCGTCGTCGTCACGCCGGTCACGTGCGCCTGACGGTGGTGGTGTCGCTTCACCGATGCTGCGCTCTATGATCTTGTCAAGTTCGCCGCGGTCGAGCCAGACCCCCCGGCAATCGGGGCAGAAATCGATCTCGATCCCCTGTCGGTCCGACATGCTCAACGCGACATCGCAAACCGGGCAGCGCATGGCTCCCCTTCTTCCTGTATTTCGTTCCGGGTTCCGACCCGGTTCCTTCAATTCAACTACCATCTTGTGGTTCTCCTTTCATTCTGGTGAGGCAGGCTAGACTAACAAATTCCGCTATCAATAACGGTGGTATTCCCGGGTTCTTACCACCCGTACTTGTTTCAATTATCGCGCAACTTCTGCCGATCTTAGGCACATAACATCTACAGTAACTGTAGGTTCAAGGGTGGTCGGTAATATTTTTTTGTGCGTTGAAAATGTGACCGCGTCACCAAGCATTGCGACAGCCTCATGCCGTAATTTCAAATCACTGATAACCGCCGTCTTGATGAAAGATTTGCGACAAAAGCCTTCGCGCAATTGCCCCTGTTTTCGAAAGACCATTACGAAATCCGTGACTGAAAAAACGATCCATTTCAGGAGGGGTCAATAGTCCCACATCAATTCCGGGGATTGCCGACATCCATTCACTCGACCCCATCAAGGACGAGCGACAGGTCAGTGACTAAGGCCCGGATCGCGATCAATCTCACGATCCTGCTCGGCCTCCCGGTCCGTTTTCACCTCACGATCATCCTCAATATCCAGCTTTTCACGTGGCTTGTTCAACACGTCATTCAGCCGCTCCCGGATCGAAGGCTTTGGTCCAGGTTCAACGCCCTGCTCCAGATCGGCATGTCCGTCCAGCTTGTGTGTTGACGCCTGCGGCGCACTCGTTGCCTCACGGTCCAGAATACCTTTCAGCCGCTCACGGGCGTAATTGTATCCTTCCTTGCCATCTTCGAGGGTCCGCTCCTCGCCCCCGCCCTTATCCAAGATACCGGCCAACCGCTCGCGAACGTCATCTTCTCCACGCTCGCCACTGCGGTCTTTATCGACTGCCGCCCTGAGTGCGGCCAGACCGGCAGAGACACGCCCCTGCCCCTCGTCGCGGGCCATGCCATAGGTCTCCCGCGCCACATCCAAGCGCTCGCGCATTTCCTGAAACACCATCCGCGCCTGACGGGCCGCATGGGTCACGGCACCGCGCTCCGTCAGCGGCACATACTCCCGCCCTTCGCGCTCCGCTGCGGCCTTCTCGCGGCGCTCCATCGAGTTGGCCGCTGGCCCCAACTTCAGCTCTGGATCGCGGTCCAGCTCGTCGGCGGATAGCGTGTCACCCCGATCCAAGGCCGTTTCGCGCTGCTTCTCAAGGGACCGATGATCGACCCGCTCGACTTCCCCTGCCCGCTCCAACGCCCGGTTCTGCAATTCGGCCCAAAGACCGCGCATCTGCTCGATCTCGACGCCGCCGGTTTTCGCGGAATCGAGAACCCGCGTCTTGGCGGTGAAGCCCTCGGCTTCCAGCTTGCGGGTTGAGGTCAGGACATGCGCATGGTGGTTGCGCTGATCGCCTTCACGGTTCGGCGCATGGATCGCGACATCGACCGCAACGCCGTAGCGACTGACGAGCTGCTCGGCAAATTCACGGGTGATCTGTGACCGAACCTCGGCACTGATTTCGAACGGCAGGGACAGCTCCCATTCGCGGGCCGTAACGGAATTACTGCGGGTCTCGCTGGCCTCGGCGGCGTTCCACAAAGCGGCACGGTCCTGCGCCCAGGACGGGGCGTTCTCGGGTGCGATGATGAACGTCTCCTCGATGCCCTGCTTGCGGGTGTAGTCATGGATACGGCCCTCGCGCTGGCACTCGATACGCTCGCCCGCACGGTAGGCTCCCGCCGCCGTTGCGGTGCGTCCAGCGCTGCGTTTGATCGTCTTCACGGAGAGGTGGTAGCTGGCCATCAGCGCACCACCGAACAGAGACGCAAACACCGTGATGACGCGCCGCTGCTGACCCCTGCCAATGCCACAACATTGGCTGTCAGGTCAGCCGTCTTTTCCCCGCAGGCCCGCGCCCCACAACGCTGGGGCCGGAGCGGAAAAGACAGCCCGTGCGAAGGGGTGCATTGCACCTCTGAGAGCGGGGCTTGCAGAGAACATCCCACAACCTGCCCAGCCATTTGGTGGGCGGCAGGATGTGGATTGTTCTCCACGGTTTGCGACCAGCAAACCTGCCTTGTGTCAGGGGCCACAGCACCACAGACGCAAGGCTCCCGAAACGGAGACGCCATCGTCAGACCGGCCCCCACCGTGGGGCATCGGTCGAGACGCTGGTGCGAGGGTTCGGGATGCGCTCCAACCGCCAAGGTTGGTTCTAGAGGGTTTGGGAGAGGCGATGCCGTCTCCCATGTCGATGCCCGTGGCAGCGAAGGGGTTGGCCATCGGCTGGGGGTTTCCCCCAAGAGGGTCGCACGCAAATCTCGAAACCGTAGGTGTAGAGTTTGCATAAGTGCGCCCTTGTCCTTTACAGGCCTACGGGTAAACGCTATCCCTCGATCTGACAAGTGCTACCTCAATCCAGCTCTTTTTAGAAACGGAGTCCAACCATTGGCCGAAACCGAACTTGAGAAAGCTGAAAAGCGATACGCCCAGGCCAAGGCCCGTCTACAGGCGCTCAAGAATCGTGAGACCACCAGACAGCGCAAAATGGACACTCGCCGCAAAGTGATCCTCGGTGGCGCTCTGCTCGATCTGGCTGAACGGGATAGTAACGCTGCCGCCATGCTGGATCGGCTCGTTCGCAACCTCCCCCGCGCCCAGGACCAGAAAGCATTTGTCGATTGGGACTCACCCTCGGCCTCCCCTTCCCCACCTGACCCGGACACCCCGTCTTGATGCGGACCTTCAGCCTGATCATGGACCGTCTGTTCAGGTTTTTTCAGCGCCTGATCGTGACACCGTTCCTGTTCGGCTGGTTGATCCTGTGGTTGCTGTTGGGCGCGGCGTTCTCAACCCTTGTGGCCACTCCGTTCATCTTTGCTTTCTTCCGTGAGAACCCCGGTGAAAGTGCTTGGCATTGGGTGGTCTTTGGACCCTTCATGCTGATCGGTGTTGTCCTTGCCTATCGGGACTGGCTGGACCGCTCCGGTGCCGAAACCTTCTTCGGTGGTTTTGGGCGGGACAGCCACGGCTCGGCACGGTTTGCCGGGAAAAAAGAACTGCGGGCGCTGGAACAGGCGGACGGTCTTTTGATCGGTCGTAACCCGCGCACCGGCAAGCTGCTACGCTATGACGGTCCCGCCCATCTGCTGACGCTTGCTCCGACACGGGCGGGCAAAGGCGTCGGCACGGTGATCCCCAATCTGCTGTTGGCGGAACGCTCGGTTCTGGTCATCGACCCCAAGGGCGAGAATGCCCGGATCACGGGTGCGTCCCGCGAACAGTTTGGCACGGTTCATGTCCTCGATCCCTTCGGCGTCTCGGGCAGGCCGTCCGCGTCCTACAATCCGCTGGACCGGCTTGTCGCAAACAGCCCGGACCTGAGCGAAGATGCGATGTCGCTGGCGGATGCGCTGGTGGTGGACCCCGCCGGACAGTCCGGTGATCCGCATTGGAACGAAGAGGCCAAATCCTTCCTGTCCGGGCTGATCATGTTCTGCGTGGCGCATGAAGAACCGGCGCGGCGCAACCTTGGGGCCGTCCGGGAATATCTGACCCTGCCCCCCGACCGGATGACAGCCCTGCTCAAACTGATGCAGGACAGCGATGCGGCGGACGGGTTGGTGGCGCGGGCTGCAAACAAGTTTGTCGGCAAGGCAGAACGGGAAGCGGCCTCGGTGCTGTCCAACGCGCAACGCCACACACATTTCCTCGACAGCCCACGGATTGCCAAAGTGATGGCACGGTCGGATTTCCACTTCTCGGACCTGCGCCATCGGATCACATCCATCTTCCTTGTGCTGCCCCCCAACCGTCTGGACGCCTACAGCCGCTGGCTGCGTCTTCTGGTCTCTCAGGCGCTCCAAGACATCGCACGGGACGCAGAGCAACCCCAAGGGCTGCAAATAGCCGCTCAGGCCCCCATGGGGAGCCAGAAGGCCTCGAACCCCACGTTGGGGCCTGCCCTGTTCCTGCTGGACGAGTTTGCGGCTCTGGGCCGTCTTGAGGCTGTGGAACGCGCTATGGGGCTGATGGCTGGCTACGGTCTTCAACTCTGGCCGATCTTGCAGGACATGAGCCAGCTCCGCGATCTCTACGGCGCGCGGGCTTCGACCTTCGTGGCGAACGCCGGGGTGCAACAGGTCTTCGGGGTCAATGATTTTGAAACGGCCAAGTGGATCAGTCAGACGATGGGACAGGAAACCATCGGCTATCAGACCGAAAGTCGCAAACCCGGGGATGTACCAACAACCGGCACCTCGATCACGGGCCGCGATCTTCTGACGCCTGATGAGATTATGCAGCTCCCGCAAGAACTCCAGCTTTTGCGCGTCCAGGGCCAGCCCACAGCGATAACGCAAAAGCTGCGCTATTACGCTGACCGCGAATTTAACGGGCTATTTGTCCCGCAAGACTAATGATCTGAAAAGGATACTGCCCGATGTCTGACAAAACCTCTCTGGATCAACCCACCTTCCCTACCCTGTCCGATGATGAAATGCGCGACAGCCTCGAACTGTTCGCCACGGCGCTGGCGGGAATGTCTGAGCGGATGGATGAACAGGGCAAGTTGCTGGCCAAGGTCAATCTCAGGACAACAGAGGCACGATCAGCGGCGGTTGGGGCGCAGGACCAGACCAATCCTAAGCTCTATGGCGAGCTGATAGCCAAGATCGTTGATGCCAAGCTCAACGATGTCACGGCTGATCTGATCGCAACCGAACATAATTTCTCTGTGGAACGGGAAAAGCTGGCGGGTGCGGTGAAACATCTAACTGATCAACGCGCTGATCTCATCAATCGCATTTGTGCACGTGAAGCCAAAGTGGAACGGCTCAAGGCACGATTACCGTGGCTTGCGGGCGGTGTCGCAATTTTGTTCGTGGTCGGTCTGCTTGTTCTTCCTCGTTTCATTGCAGCTTACCCATCCGGTTGCGCTGTCCTTGGCGGTTTATGGACCTCCACAACAACGGGTGTTCCTATCTGTGTGCAGGATGTAAACGATGGTTGGTTTCGGTAGCTGATGTAACATGGACTGTTATGTGATCTGCGCTGCCAGCCTTCTTGTGTTAAATATGAGTTAATATATGGGTTACGCCTCTGTTGAGGGGCTTTTTTGCATTCTTAAACAATGCATTAAAAGAACAGACAGTGTGTAGTAACACGTTCAAAGGTGTGTGATAGCACGAAGATCGGTGTGTAGTAGCACGTTTTTGCTGGCTGGTGTGTGTTAGCACGAAAGAACTTGACTCGGTGTGCAATAACACGAATTTAGAGGATATGGTGGGTAATAACACGAAAGCACGGTCCCCTCTTCTCCCGGATCGAATGCAGCAAGGCGATTTTTTTGTCTGCGATATCTTTGATGCTGCGCCCAAGGGCGACATGGCGTCAATGGAGCATCCTGTGTTCTCTATTTCTACGAAGCCTGACAAAAATATCCGTCGATATGAGAATGGTGACGTATTTGTCGAAGTTGTTCCATCCGTCAAAGGACTGGCGACAGTCTATGACCGAGACATACTGATCTTCTGCATCTCTCAAGTAATTGCGGCTTTGAATGATGGTCGAGAGGTCAATCAAACGATACGTTTCAAGGCTTTTGACCTACTTACCTCAACTAACAGAGGTACTGATGGACGTGGCTATGAGCAGCTCAGAGCTGCATTTGAGCGACTTTCCGGGACTCGCATTGCCACAAACATCACTACGGCAGACACGGAAGTTCTAGACGGCTTCGGCTTGATTGACCGCTACCGTATCGTTCGGGAAACCCGAGATGGCCGAATGCAGGAAATCGAAGTCAAGCTGTCGGACTGGGTGTTCAATGCGATCAACGCTCGTGAAGTTCTCACGCTAAGCCGCAACTATTTTCGGCTTCGAAAGCCGTTGGAACGTCGCCTATACGAGATTGCACGAAAGCACTGTGGGTATAAGCAGCGTTGGGCAATTGGTCTGACGAAGCTCAAGGATAAGTGCGGCTCCTACTCCACAGATAAGGAGTTTAAACGCCTTATTTCTAAGATCGTCTCTGAAGATATCGCTCACGATCACATCCCAGACTATAGCCTTCGTCTTGAGGGTTCTCAGGCTGTATTCTACTCGCGTGGTTCGGTCCCTACACCACAAGAAGACGTATTTGAGGGGCGGCTTGAACCAGATGCGTATGATGCCGCACGGGAGGCCGCACCTGGCTGGGATACACGCCATCTGGAACATGAATGGCGTCGTTGGTGCGGCAAGGAAGAGATCGAACCGAAGCACCCAACCAAGCATTACATCAAATTTTGCGAGAGCTGGTTTACGAAAAGAGGTCGCCCATGAGCGGGTTCAATACCGGTTATCTAAATAAAACCGGTAATATAAATATTACCGGTATAGGAAAAATATCTGGTATTGCATTTAAATCCGGTTATAGATACGTTTCCGGTAAGAAAAATAAAACAGGTTAGTTAAATGCCAGTTATCGTAATGGCCAGCCCTAAGGGCGGAGTTGGAAAGTCTACCTGTGCCGTTCTGCTGGCATCAGAGTTCGCTCGGATGGGTGCTGACGTGACTGCTTTGGATTGTGACCCAAACAAATCCCTCACACGGTGGGCATCCCATGGTTTACCCAAGGGGGTAACACTTCACAGCGACGTGGGCCGATCAGAGATTGTGACCACAATCAAGAATTCTGACGGGGACGGTAAGATCGTGATCGTGGATCTTGAAGGTGTAGCTTCACAATTGGTGAGCCGTGCAATTTCGCAAGCTGATCTTGTAATAGTACCGATGCAGCCGACCGCATTGGACGCCGAGATCGGATCGGAAGCTCTGGCACTTGTTAAAGAAGAAGAGGAGGCTTTGAGCCGAGCTATCAAACACGCCGTAGTTCTGACCAAAACAAGCGCTGCGGTGAAAAGCAGGGTGCAGAAAGAGCTGGAAAATCAATTGCGTGGGGCAGGGATCGACATGATCGAACCGTCTCTTGTGGCTCGCGCCGCATTCTCAGAGCTTTTCGCCTACGGTGGTGATCTTACTTCGATGCTGAACAATCCAGACATTGTGACTGGCGGCAAGGTAGACAAGGCTCTGTTGAACGCAACGGCATTTACGGAGGCAGTGTATGAGCGGCTCAAATAGACTAGCAGGACTCACGGCGCGGCCCAAAGAAACAGGCCCGGCAGAAGTGCGTAAGGTTGATGAGGTAGGTGAAGCAAGAGGCTTTGTAGACCGCACTCCACGAAAAAAGCCAGGGCGGAAACCCAGCCCAAGAACATACCAACTGCATCCCAAGGTTTTCCCGAGGGTAGGAGAGGCTATAGCAAGTGAGGCCGAACGCCTTGGCATCACACAAGGACAGCTCATTGAACAGATGTGGGAAACATACCATTCAGCAGACGCTAGCACCCCTAAAAATTCCAACTAACCTATGCAATGATGCCATATGGTAAATTAACTAACCTCAGCCAGGTTCCGACAGACGAGGGACGGCTCAAAATCAAAGGATGATTACCTATGGGTAGAGCTGGCTCAAACACACTTCTTCACGTGGCAAGAAAATCCAAAAATGATGAGTTTTATACCCAGCTTTCCGATATTGAGAGTGAGTTGAAGCACTATGGATCACAGTTCCATGGCAAGGTCGTCTACTGCAACTGTGACGATCCACAATTAAGTAATTTCTTCGAATATTTCTTCCAGAACTTCAAACGACTAGGGCTTAAAAAGTTAGTGGCAGCTTGCTTCAAAGAAGGCACCCAAGGCCGAGCAAACTCAACTGAAGGTGAGCGAGGTTTCTACGTCACGTATTCCGGAGAGGACGGTGAAAAAAGCAAGTTCCTTGAACAGAATATTACATATTTTCAAGGAGATGGAGATTTTCGCAGTCAAGAAAGTGTAGAGCTTTTGAATCAAAGTGATGTGGTAGTGACTAACCCGCCATTTTCGCTCTTTAGAGAGTACGTTGACCAGCTTGTCGAGCACGGCAAAGAATTCCTCGTCATCGGCAACGTAAATGCCATCACTTATAAGGAAATATTCAAACTAATTCAGGACAATGTCGCCTGGTTAGGCATCAATCTTGGCCGAGGTATTTCGGGATTTATAGTACCAGATCATTATGAACTCTATGGAACTGAAACCCGTATAGATGCGGATCAAAATAGGATTGTTTCTCCCAACAACTGCTTGTGGCTTACAAATCTTGATCACTCACAAAGACATGTGGATATCGACTTATCTAAGACCTTTGCGGGCAACGAGGAACAATATCCCACATATGATAATTGCGATGCAATTAACGTAAACAGAACTAAAGATATTCCTTTAGATTTCAATGGGTTAATGGGCGTCCCGATCACCTTCCTTCATAAGTTCAACCCTAATCAATTTGAGATCATTAGATTTCGAAAAGGGGATGATGGGAAGGATTTGTCGATCAATGGTAAATGCCCATACTTTCGAATTCTAGTGAGAAATAGGCGACACAAACCTAACCATTCTGAGTGCGTACAAAGTGTGAACCGTGGCTCACGCAAATATGCTTAAAAAATTTGGGTATCCATACCAGTCAACCAGCCTTTAATGTAACCTCGGAACGACCTTGCTCGATAAACCCTATGCTTTCTAGGATGTTCAAAAGAAAAGGGCATCGGTGCTTCGCACCTTCCTCCGAAGCAGGGTCAATACCAACCAAGTCACAAAACTCTAAAACGTCCGGATATCCAAAAAATTCTTTGTAAATCTGGCTCTTACTCACTTTTCCATCTTCTACTACGGACACAAGAAAGTTCTTCATTTGAGCAACCGCAGGCATATTTTCCAGAATCTCGGAGTATGCCATTTTAACTTCTTGGGATGATGTGCATGCATCGGAAATGATCGTGTTGTATTTGGCAGGGGCCAAAGGCATCACTGAAGAATACAAACCATCTTCTTGCTTCTCAAAAGCTAGATCATTTGGGTTTACGTAGGGCTTGAGAGCGTTGTAAAATTCTTCACCTTGTTCACTAATTTCTACCGTGAAGTGCTCTGGATCTTCTGAGAGACGAATATCAGACACCAACCCTAGCTCTGTAGCAGCCAAAATCTTATATTTTATCTGTCTCCGATAACCTGCGATCCGCCCTGATCCGAAGCCACCTCTTAACCGGATAAATTTATCGTCAAACGGGGTGTCTGATCGATCACCTGAAAAGTGAAACATAATACTCAGTAGATGGCCAAGGTGCGTACCCTGGGGATAGTGGTAACTCGCTTCTGTTCTTACTGAGAGTTTTTGTAGTTGAGGCTTGGGTAGGTCCGGAATTTTTGCCTTACGAGACGTTTCCTTTTTCCTATCCGGAATGGGCGGCAGTTTTATAAGCGGTTTACGTCTAGCCTTCTTTGGCTTTTCTGCACCATCACCTTTTTCATCTTTTCCAAGTCCGAGACGCGGGGCTGGCCGAATGGCCAAGTCACCATCTGTTAGCAACGCTTCGATTGCTTCAGGACCATCAATTATAAAGAGGCTCTCTGGTGGATAAGCGAACCAATCATCAATCCTGCTAGATATCTGTTCTATGATCGCCTCATCGTCGCCGTTTAGGGTATCCAAGATCAGACCAGCTTCAACGTTCCTCCCTGAAACGCCAGATCCTGTCATGTTAGCTGAACCAACATAGGCTGTTATTGACCCATCGCATCGATGAAACACATAAACCTTGGGGTGAAACAAGGCATCCTCATACCGAACTATCCCCAATGAAACATTGGCCAACGGGACGTTCAGCTTCCCAGCAAGAAACGAGATGTGGCTAGCTAATGCGCTACCATCGTTGCTCCCTAATAAAAGTGAAACCTGCGCACCCACTGACGCGCATTTGCTGATAGAAGACAAAACTGGCGATGCCCCTTCGAGAGTAAAGTATCCAGCTTGACACCGGAACTCTTTGACCCCTGAAGCAACGACCTCGTCCATCCAGTACGCAACCGTTTGATCCGCCTCCAACACGCTTGAATCTATATATTTCATGTGTTTATGCACTCCGTTTTGTGTCTGAAATGCAACCTGCATGAAGCTCTGTTTGCAAAGGCTGACTTTTCGGTTCTGCTGAGGTCGGCTTCGTGAGTCTCAAATGGCACCATAAGCGCAAAAATTCAATCGAACTGCTGTTAGCCTAAAAAGCCAGTAGATCAAGCTCGGCGCACTGTTCGTTCGCTAACTTTGAAAAGCCTTGCAATTTCAGGGACGGCTCGGTGTTCCTGGTCTCTCATACGCTGCACTTCGATCTTCTGAGGAGGGGTTAGGGTAGGGAGTTTGTGCCTTAAACGGCAGTATCCATTACTTCTGTGTCCCCTACCAATCGCATAATAATCGTTTGCGAACTGAGGACTGGTGTCCCGCTAGAATATGAAACGTGATTTCCATCTTCGAACCGGTGTTGGGTCGCGCCTGCGAACGCCTCGAGCGGCAAGGGGAACAGCGCACGGGGATTGTGAAACACCTGTAATTCGTCCGACCAGCCCTCGGCGTTGTTGGCGACCACTTCCTCGCTGAATAGGGTTCCAATCACCGCGTTGGGATCGGGATCGAGACGGAAGCCCAAGCGCATGTATTTATGATCATCGGGCGCGTAACCAGCTCCTACTCCCATCCGATCAAACTTCGCAAGAGTTCCGGCGTTTGAAAACACTACAGCCGATATGTTTTCAGCACCCTCCAGATCAAAAAAACCTGTCTCGATTGTCTTGGTCTTATAAATATGTTCACCAAGCTTCACAGTTCGGATTGAAAGCTCGCCATCCTTAAAGCTCCATTCAATACGGCGTCCAAAGAGATACAGCCAGATAGCTTCCTGTGTGTAAGTCATCGACCCGACTTCATCGCCACCGCCTGGCTTGTGAAAGTCAGCCACTGCAAGAACGAAAGGCTGGCCTGCCCCAGGACCGCGCTCCCAATAGCTCTCGCCTGCAGCACTTCGTTTATTAAGCTTGGCAGTCAGCGCCCCGCCAAACTTCATTGGCATGTAATCTGCGAGGAAGGCCTTCATCTCTTCGGGCGTCTTTGGGTCGGGATGGTCCGCGAGCACGCCACCTACGGACGGAGCACAGGTCGTCGCTTCCACGGTGAATTCGCCGCGTGGGGAGACAATGTGGAAATCAGGTGCCTCCGGTTGCGTAACGTCATATCCCAGTTCCCGAAAAGTGGCCCAAAGGTAAAGCTCCCAAAGGCGTTGGTCGAACTGTTTGGTCTGGAATTCCTTCACGAAGTGAGGATCGCTCGGTGCTAACCAAGGTCCGAGCTCTTTGAACACTGCCCGTGCGGGAGCGCGACCAGGGCTATCCAGTAGCAGCCTGAAATTAGGGTGGAGGTCCTCCGGCTTAATGTTGGTTGGAACTGCGAGCAGGTCTGTCGGATGATTGGTCTCGTCGCCCTGTGTCCCCAACACAGCGAGGTCGTCTTCTGTCACGGCCTTCGCGATCCGCTCGCGAAGCGCGACCACAGCGTATGAGGCTGAGCGCAAACTTGAACCAAGGTCGGCTGATCGAAATCGGCCATTCCTGTCTCTGGCCAGTAAGGCCCAGTAATAATCGTCATCGGCTACATCGCGCGCGATCACACCAATCACGCGCTCGTCCAGATCAGCCCAGTAATCAACCTCCTCGTAGAGATACGGTGCAGGCGAACGGCGAGTTCCGATTGCCAGAAGGTTGAAACGGGAACTTGAAATCCGCCTGCTCAGCTTCTCCCTCTCGAACCGTGCTTTTTTCTTTGCCTTGGCATCACCCATGGACGAACCCCTTATGGTCGGCTTTTAAGCCGATTTGGCTCAATGGCCGTCAGAAGCAGTGACAGCACTTCAAATCCTTTATTAGTTTAGCGAAGCAGAACCAAGTTGATTAGTTCCTTAACACTTTGCGTGAAAAACGAGGATCACCCAAAAAAGTGTCAAAAGGCAGTTTTCACCCACTAGAAGTACGTTCGCTTAACAGAATGAGTAATACTGTTAAACGATCTGCACTCAGTTAATGCCAACGGACAGGGCAGGGGACTGTTTTGGACCTTGCTGCTTAACAGTCTTCGGATAAACTGTTAAATATGAGTGAAATGACCCTTTATGACCCCAATGGAAACCGCCTCTACCTCAACGCTGAGGAGCGAGCCGCATTTCTGTCCGTGGCCCGTCAGCGGCCATCCCGCGACCGCACCCTTTGCGAGACTTTGCACTACACCGGCTGTCGGCCCTCAGAGCTGATCGAAATCACGCCAGCCCGCATCGACCTCTCCGGTGGGGCGGTGGCCATCAGGTCGCTCAAGAAACGCAAGGACAGCTCGGGCGAGCAGAAAGCGGTTTACCGTGCCGTTCCAGTCCCGCCAGAGTTTCTCGATACTCTGAACACCGCCCACGGCATTCGGGAGGCGCAGAAATCACGTAAGCTGGCGCATGTGCCGATCTGGGCACTGTCCCGTGTCAGGGTCTGGCAGATCGTCAAAGGCGTCATGATCGAGGCCAAGATTGCCGACGCGGCGCACCGCAGCCCGAAAGGCTTGCGGCACGGCTTCGGGATAAATGCCGTGGTAAAGGGCATCCCGCTGCACATGCTGCAAAAGTGGATGGGACATGCGCAATTGTCCACCACGACGATCTACGCCGACGCGATTGGCAAAGAAGAGCAGGACATAGCTGCGAAGATGTGGAGCTGACCGATGCACCTCACGCGAACAGACCCGGAGGCCAACCTTTATCGGTACTACCGATTAGAGATTGTAAAAGGCCTCTTTGGAGACTGGGGATTGGTCCGGGAGTGGGGACGGATCGGCAGTTCGGGGCGAGTGCGCACAGATTGGTTTGGAAGTGAGCGCGACGCAAAGGATGCGCGTTTCGCACTGCACATGAACAAGGCCAAGCGGGGCTATGATTAACTCAACAAAAGAACTCTGAGGGCGCGTTGCGTTTATCCAAAAACGGCTACAATCAACGCATCATACGCATCCTCGAATTTTGCGCGGGTCGTTATCGTAGCACCGCGCTTGCCTTGAACACCATATGGGCGCGTACGGGGCGTGATATTTTCATAGGCAAGTGAACCATCCATTTGGACTACAAGGTCGCCAGCGGAATGTTCCCAAGAGATCGAAAAGACCGGTTCCTTCTTTCGCTTTCCGTTCTTGAAGTACCCATAGAAGTTAACTGCCTGACGCTTCCAAGGGTCATCGCCTTCCTCAAAATCAACGTCATATCCCGCATCAATAAAGCGTTCTGCGCCATGATCGGCTAGCGATCTGATGCAAAGAACGTCTTTGGGTGGAATATGTTTTTGCCGTTCAAGTGGTCGGTTATCGGCCTCGGCCATATGTACGGAGTCTTGAGCCATTCTGCGAAGTTGCTCAACCAGCTCCACGCCTTCGGCAACCTTTGTCACGTCGCCATAAAGCAGTCCTCGCCGATGCTTACAAAAAGCTTTCCCGTTTCGTCCAGCAGGGCAGGTGCAGTACATAATGAAGTTGGCACCTTCACCCTCAGCAGTGATTTTATAAGGGGTCTTACCCGAACCCTGCACCTGAAACGTAATCATTTACACATCACTCCTAATGTTGCTGCCACAGCTAATGTAACCATCAGGGTCAATCATAAGGGAACCCAAATTTTAAGGCACCTATGTTTTCCGTAAGATACAAAACTCTGGCGAAGGCAGCCTTATAGACACAGCCAAAAACGTGCCAGAACTGGCAGCGTTTTGCCTAGGGGTTTTGGCAACGCTAAATCGTTGTTCTTCTTCGGTGGGGTAGGGCGGTCAGAATGGACCGTTTTTGGCCGGTACCATTAGCTCATCCCGAAAGGTTGGTGCTAGACCGTCTTTGCCTCATACATAACGTCTT
>ERZ651776.1402-NODE-1402-length-28918-cov-6.517666_pt1 | contig 28918 bp, 20 predicted proteins | sample MGYA00514761_ERZ651776 | MGnify/ENA metagenome assembly ERZ651776
GGGCGTGGCCGAGATAGTCAGCCCGGACGGAGCACGGGTTTCTGTGGTACCTGCCGCACCCCGTTCGACTTCTTGAGCAATGCACCAGCGCTCAAACCCGGCGACCTGGTGTCGAACCAGTACGAAATTCTCGGGCCGATGGCCCACGGCGGTATGGGTTGGATCTACCTGGGCAAGGACAAGGCGGTTTCGGATCGGTGGGTCGTGCTTAAGGGTCTGCTCAACGAAGACGACCCCGATGCCATTGCTTCTGCTGTCGCCGAACGCCAGTTCCTCGCCCGGATCGAACACGGCAACATCGTCAATATCTACAACTTCGTGACGTGGGGTGGCGCTGGCTACATCGTGATGGAGTTCGTCGGCGGTGCGTCGCTGAACTCCAAGCTCAAGACCCTGCGCAAGGAGACCGGCAACCTCCATGCTCGTATGCCACTGACAGACGCGATCGCGTACATGATCGGTGTGTTGCCAGCGATCGGCTACTTGCACGACCAGGGCCTGGTCTACAACGATCTCAAGCCAGCCAACATCATGGCGACTGCCACCGGCGTGAAATTAATCGATGTTGGCGGCGTGATGCAGCAAGACGACGACGACGCCGCAATCTTTGGCACGCAAGGTTTCCAGGCACCCGAGGTCGCAGCCGCAGGCCCGTCGGTACCTTCGGACCTGTACACCGTTGGCCGCACGTTGGCGGTCTTGGCCCTGCCGTTCTCGTTCCACCAAGGGCCGTATCTCCATGCGATCCCGCCTGCAACCGAGCAACCAATCCTGGCGCACTATGAGTCGTTCCATCGATTCTTGTTGAAGTCCACAGCCCCACACCCCGACGACCGGTTCCAGACCGCAGAACAGATGCGGTCCCAGCTTGTTGGTGTGCTTCGGGAGATCGTGGCGACAACCACCGGGTCGCCACGACCTACACCCAGCTCCCTCTTTGGTGGCGACCAGCTCACCGAACTACTCGTCGACGATAACCGAGCCGCCGATGACCCCGACTGGCGTTCGTTGCCTCGACCCCGGGTGCATGCCACCGACCCGGCTGCCAGTTTCTTGATGGGTCTGGCCGACGACGATCCGGAACAAGCACATATGCAGCTCAGCCAGGCGGTGAACGAGCAGCAGGTTCCCTGGACCCATGAAACCGCATTCGTTTCTGCCATGACAGCCGTCGAAGCCAACCGTGACCCAGGCCCCGTCCTGCAAAGCCTGGCCAGCGTGGATCCGTGGGACTGGCGCATCCGGTGGATCGAGGGCCTGCAAGCCATCGTGCAGAACCGGCCCGACCAGGGTGCCGAGAAGTTCAGCCAGGTCTGGACCCAAGTTCCCGGCGAGGTCGCCCCCAAACTTGCGGTTGCACTTGCGTCCGAGATGGCCGGCGAATACCAGCGCGCTGGCAGCCTCTACCAATCGGTCATGGGTACTGATCCAACCTATGTCACTGCAGCGTTCGGCCTCGCCCGATGCCGCGCCGCAGACAAGGACCGTCCCGGGGCGGTGGCCGCCTATCAAAGTGTGCCCGCAAGTTCAGCCGGCTATTTCGATGCCCGTATCGCTGCGGCTCGAGCGTACGTCCAGCCCTTCGACGACGCCGATCCCTCAAAAGACGACGTTATAGCAGCTGTTCGGGTACTTGAAGACGTGCAACTCGACACGATCGAACGAGCAGAGATCACCGTGCAGATTCTTGATCAAGCGTTGGCCGGGATAGTGGCAGGCACGATCCCAAGCGACGAATCAATCAAACTTTTCAACGAACCAATAACCAACAGCGGCATCCGCCGCCAACTCGAACGCACGTATCGCGAACTAGGGCGTCTGGCCACCGACCGCGATGAACGCATCCGCCTTATCGACAAGGCCAACGCGGTCCGGGCAAAGAGCGTCGTCTAAGTGGGCGCTCCGCAGAACTGTGCAACCTGTGGCGAGGAATGCCCAGCCGACGCCAATTGGTGCGAGGCCTGTGGCACAGATCTTGATGCGGTGGTGGAAGCGCCGAGGAACCCGTGTGTCTCGTGCGCTGCTGCAGCGGCGGAGATTACCGATGATGGCTGGTGCCAGATATGTGGCACCAAACAACCAGCGCCCGAGGATCATGTGGTTGCCGATCACGGCTGGTTCGCGATCGTCAGCGACCGAGGCCGGGTGCACCGCACCAACGAGGACGCCGGAGCGGTTGCGGCTCGCGCTACTGGTGTGGCACTGGTGGTCTGTGACGGAGTGTCATCGACCGACCAGTCGCAACATGCCTCGCAGAACGCTGCACGCACCATCATTGGCCTCGTCGACAGTGCGCCGCCAGCCAGAGCTGGTACCGCAATCGTGCAGGCAGCAGAGGCTGCCCAGGCCGAGATCATGAGTGTGACATCGCGATCCTCAGCCGAACCGCCATCGTGCACCATGGTCACCGTCGTCGCCGATATCGACGGCGCCACCGCCGACGTATGTGTTGGCTGGCTCGGTGACAGCCGCGCCTATTGGCTCGCGAATGGCAAGGCCACGCAACTCACTCGTGACCATTCATGGGCAATCGAACAAGAAGACCTGGGCGAGCTTGACCGGGCCACCATCGATGCCGACAAACGAGCTCATTCGATTACGCGCTGGCTCGGCGCCGATAGTCACGACGCCACTCCTGAGATGCAAGCACTCTCACTCGAACTTCCCGGCATGCTGTTGGTCTGCTCCGACGGCCTGTGGAACTACGCCCCCTCTGATGCCGACATCTACGACCTGGCATTCGGCGGCGGTGACGACGAACCGTCCCTCGCCCGTGCCGAACGACTCGTCGCCTTCGCCAACGAGCAGGGTGGTCATGACAACATCACCGTTGCCATTGCCGACCTCACACCCCAGACGATCTAGTCCACTCCCCGAATACCTGCTCTGCCCGCCAACCAATCCCCACAGGAGTTCCTCATGGCTGACTTCACCGCTCAGGTGTTTCAAAACGAATACCTTCCCGCCGGCGGCGACACCGTCGATGCAGTGATTACTGTCAACTCAGCACAAGGAACCGAAACCGGCTCCAGCCAAGGCCTGCTCGAAGTCATCATCGTGGACATGTCCGGGTCGATGAACGAAGACGGTGGGGCCAAAGTACGGGCCGCAAAGGCCGCAACCGCGGTAGCGATCGACGCGCTCGACGACGGTGTCGAGTTCGCAATTATCGCTGGCACTGACAGGGCGATGCAGATCTATCCTCACACCGGTACTGCTACATCTGACCCCCAGAACCGCAACGAAGCAAAAAAGACCGTCAAACGCATGCGGGCCGACGGTGGTACTGCCATCGGCACTTGGCTCCGGCTCGCGGCCGGCATTCATGCATCTCGGCCTGATCTGATTCGCCACAGCCTGCTGCTAACCGACGGCAAGAATCAACATGAGTCCGATCAGGTGTTGCGGGCATCGATCGATGCATGCGTCGGACTCTTCCAATGTGACTGCCGAGGTTTGGGCGTCGACTGGAACGTCGACGAACTCCGCCTGATTGCAAACGCGCTCCTCGGCACCGTCGACATCATCCCCAGCCCGAGTGAGATGGAAGCCGAGTTCGAGCGAATCATCGCCAACCTGATGAAGAAACAAGTCGCCGACGTCGCGCTGCGGCTCTGGAGCCCCAAGGGCGCCAACATCGAGTTCCTCAAGCAGGTATCTCCCAACATCGATGACTTGACCCCGAGGGCCATCACTGTTGACGCGCTGACCGACGATTTCCCGCTCGGGGCCTGGGGCGGCGAAGAGAGCCGCGACTATCACCTGCGGGTCAAGATCCCCGCGGGCACAGTCGGCGACGAACGGCTGGGCGCCCGAGTCATGCTTGCGCTCGATGGCCACGCCGAACCGATCGCCTTGGTGCGAGCGATCTGGACAAACGACGAAAACCTATCGACCCGGATAAATCGAGAAGTTGCTCACTACACCGGCCAGGCGGAACTTGCGGATGCAATCCACGACGGCCTGGCAGCTCGAGCTGCTGGCGACGATGACGCTGCGACGATGAAACTTGGTCGCGCCGTGCAGCTGGCCCACGAGACCGGCAACGAGGCGTCGGTGCGGTTGCTGCAGAAGGTCGTCGATGTTGACGACCCGAAGACTGGAACCGTGCGGCTGCGCAAACAGGTCGACGATGCCGATGCGATGGCACTCGATGTTCGTTCAACCCGCACCGTGCGGGTGGGCAAGAACTCGTGAGCACGGCGTGCCCAAACGGACACGAGTCCGAATGGGCTGATTGGTGTTCAGTCTGTGGTGAACGTTTAGCCGAGGTAGAAGGTGGCGCCTCGGCCGTACCGGCTGCGATAGCTCCTGCTGCGGCCGTACCTCACCCAGTACCGCCATCAGCATCGCCCCCGGTGACAGCGGGGCCCACGTGCGAGAACTGCGGCGTGTCTCGTCATGAACACGATGTGTTCTGCGAGAGCTGCGGTTACGACTTCGCGAGTGGTTCGTTACCCGAGAGTGTGCAAGGTGAATCAGCAACCACACAACAGGCTGTGACCGCACCGATGCACGTCAGAGTCTCGGTGGATCACGAGTTCTTCGCTGCAAGCGTTGGCGACGTCGACCTCACCGTGCCAGACCCAATCCCTGAGCAGAAGATCGTGCCGCTTGCAGGAATTCGGATCCTCATCGGCCGGACAAGTACGAGCCGAGGCATCTTCCCCGAGATCGATGTTCGGTCACTGACCGATGACCCTGCGGTGTCGTCACGTCATGCAATCCTCGAACGCGATGTCAGCGGCAACTGGACGCTGACCGACCTTGGATCCACCAACGGCACATTCCTCACCGCCGATGCTGATGCCGCGATTGAAGCTGGCGAAGCTCTCCCGATCGCAGCAGGCACCTCCCTCTATCTGGGTGCCTGGACCCGACTGGATCTCACCGCCACCACCTGACCGGCCGTCGGCCTTAAGTATCTACAGGGCCCTCCGCAGTTGGGTGAGAGCTCCCAGAGCCACCGATACATGAGCGAGATCGCGTTCTGGTGCAGTCTCGATCTCGGCGAAGGTGCGTTGGCATCGCTCGGCAGCGATCTGGTTCGAGCGGAGCCACGACTCGACTTGCGCCTCTGGTGGTTCAGCGCCATCGCCCGACGACAACACCGCAGCGGCGAGTTCAGCCCGTTCACGGAAGTACTGATCGCGCAACGCACCACGGGCCATGGTCTGCCAGTGATCATCTCGAGGCAACGCCACCACCCAGTCACGCAACGGTCCAAGCCCCAGGCGTTCTTCGAGCAGTCGATGGATCGCCGATACGACCTGAGGTTGCTGACCAGTGCGATGAGCCACAGTCGCAAGGTCAAGAAAGCCGTATGCGGGGCCGAGCGCCATGACCCGACCGGCCAAATCACCGGAGATACCTGCTGCGATGAACGTCTGTGCGTCGGCAGCGAAGTCATCTGCTGGTTCATCGCCGATGCCGGGTTCACTGAGCGAGGCGACCGAGCCGTGGTAGCGACCGGCAACAGCTACGACATCGAGCGGCTGTGCTTCGTTACGGAGTAGCCAGCGAGTCGCTCGTTCGCCGAGCCTGGTGACTTCGAGTTCAAGCGTCGTCACCGCTGCGGCATCAACGCTGGTTTCGATGGCTCGTAATTCATCCCACAGCTGGTTGAGCTCAAAGATCTGCCACGCAGCAAGATGTGCCAGCGCGATATCGGGCGCAGTCGCCGAGGTCTCCTCGCTCAACCGGTGCATGATCGTGATGCCGCCCCGGTTGACAATTTCGTTCGACAGCAACATTGCTATGAGCTCACGGCGCAGTGGGTGATTAAGCACGAGGTCATGGTGTTCGGCGCGGATAGCCGTCGGAAAGTAGCTGAGCAGCAACTCATCGAACACCGCATTCTCGGGGATTTCACCGGCGACCAAGTATTTGGTGATGCTGTTCTTCGTATACGCCAGGAGCACAGCCAACTCTGGCCGGGTTAGGCCAAGCCCGGCGTCCTTCAGATTGCGCATCTTGTTGCTGCTTGGGAGCATTTCGACGACCCGGTTCAGGCCCGCTGTTACTTCGAGCGATGCCATGAGCCGCTCGTGCACTTGGACCATGCCGGGTGCTTCAGCGACCGCTGCTGACAACGCACGGTTCTGGGCATAGTTGTTCTCGAGCACAAGGTCGCACACTTCATCGGCCATCGATGACAGCAACACATTGCGTTGCTTGCGGGTCATGTCACCATTGTGTTCGGCCACGGCGAGCACAATCTTCAGGTTGACCTCATGGTCAGAGCAATCAACACCACCGGAGTTGTCGATCGCGTCGGTGTTGATCCGGCCGCCGTTGCGGGCGAACTGAATTCGTCCGAGCTGACTCACCCCCAGGTTGCCGCCTTCGGTGAGCACCTTGCATCGCAACTCATCGGCGCCGACCCGGACGCTGTCGTTACCCCTGTCGCCGACCTCCACGTCGGTCTCGGTGGAGGCCTTCACATAGGTACCAATGCCACCGTTCCACAACAGATCGACGGGGGCTCGAAGCACCGCTCGGATAAGTTCGTCGGGCGTCAGCCCGGTCACATCTTGATCGAGCCCAAGTGCGTCAGTCATTTGTGGTGACACCGCTATCGACTTTGCGCTCCGGGAAAAGACACCTCCACCCTCGGACATAAGCGATGTGTCGTAGTCCTCCCAGCTGGAGCGGGGCAGGTCGTACAACCGCTGCCGCTCGACGAAACTGGCTGCTGGGTCTGGATCAGGATCAACAAACACATGTCGATGGTCGAAGGCGGCTAGCAACTTTGTCTTGTCGCTCCGCAACAGCCCATTACCAAACACGTCGCCCGACATGTCACCCACGCCCACCACGGTGAATGGGGTGTGCACCGGATCGCGACCCAGTTCACGAAAATGGCGCTCCACAGCAACCCACGCGCCCCGGGCAGTAATGGCCTGTGCCTTGTGATCGTAGCCATCACTTCCGCCGGAGGCGAACGCATCGTCGAGCCAGAAGTCTCGGTCACGAGCGATTTCGTTGGCGATGTCGGAGAAGGTTGCGGTGCCCTTGTCCGCGGCGACGACAAGATAGTGGTCGTCGCCGTCATGGCGGAACACGCCGTCTGGTGGCACTAGGACGTCGTCGACGATGTTGTCGGTCATATCAAGCAACGCACCGACGAAGACCTTGTAGCAGGCCACGACCTCCGCCATGATCTCGTCGCGTGACCCTCCAACGGGAAGTCGCCGGGCAACGAACCCACCCTTCGCTCCAACCGGCACAATCACTGAATTCTTGACTGTCTGCGCTTTCATGAGACCCAAGATTTCGGTGCGGTAGTCTTCCATGCGCTCGCTCCACCGCAGCCCACCACGGGCGACCCGCCCGGACCGCAGATGAACACCTTCGGTCCGAGGTGAGTACACGAAAATCTCGACCGCCGGAATGGGTTGTGGAAGATCGGGAATGGTACGAGGGTCAAGCTTGAGTGCTAGGGCGGGCGGGTGATAGTCCTCCGCGTGTGCCTGCCAATGGTTGGTGCGCATCGTCGCATGAATCACGATCAGAAGCGACCGCAGGATTCGGTCGGCATCGAGGCTGGCAACCGAGTCGATCGCGTGGTTGATCTGGGTAGTGAGCGCAGCCCATTTCGGCTCGACTCCGGTGGCTTCACGGCCATTGACAGGGTCGAAACGATCGTGGAAGAGTTCGACGAGTTTGGTCGCGATCTCCGGGTGGGTGTTGAGCGTCTCCATAACATAGTGCGAGCTATAGGTGCTGCCGATCTGCGCCGAATAGCGGGTGTAGGCCCGCAGGACGCTCACGTCGCGCCACGCCAGTCCTGCAGTCACCACGAGCGTTGCCAGGGCATCGCTCTCGGCAGCGCCATTCCACACCGCGAGCATGGCGTCGCGCACCCGCTGACGGTCGTCGCGGTCGAGTTCAGCCGACATGCGCACACCAATGTCATAAATAAACAGTGAAGCTTGGTTTTGCGGTTGGACTTCGTACGGCCGTTCGTCGACAACAATGGCGCCAAGGTCGTGCAGAAGCGGCACCAGGTCAGACAATACGATTGGTTTGCCGGAGCGATAGATCTTGCATCGCAAGTCGAATCGGCCCGATTCGAGCGGTCGATGCAGAAACACGTCGAGGTCCTCGGCGCCGAGTCCTTCGAGGCGCTCGATGTCATGGACGGCCGACTCGGCGAGCACATTCTGTCGATAACTGGCATCGAAGGCTGTTCCATAGCGGTCCAACCGTTCAAGCCCGCCTTCTTCGCCGTGCGCTTCGATGAGCGACGCCCGCAAAAAGTCAGCCCAGGTACGGGTGCTTTGTACAAGCCGGGCCTCGACCGCAGCGGTGTCCGGCAGTTCATGGCCCGATCGCGGATCGGTATAGATCACCATGTGGACCCGAGCGAGGGGAGCCTCGGAGATCTCAGTCGAGAAACGAACCGAGGTGCCCTGATACGCGTCCATCAGGATCTTCTCGATCTTCAGCCTGACATCGGTGCTATGACGATCTCGGGGCACAAAGACCAGGCACGACAGGAACCGCCCATAGAGCTCGCGACGGACAAGCAGGCTGACCTGGCGGCGGTCGCGCAGGTCAAGCATGGCCAACGCCATCGATTTGAGCGACTCGATGTCGATCTGGAATAGCTCATCGCGTGGAAAGGTCTGCAGCGTGTTGAGCAGCCGGTTGAAGTCATGGCTCGTGGCATAGAAATCGGCCTGGTCGAGCACCGCTTTGACCTTGACTCGCACTCCTGGGATGTCCTCGACCCGTCCTGAATACACGCTTGAAGTGAAAAGCCCTATGAAGCGGCGCTCACCGGTGACCTTGCCGTGGATATCGATCTCTTTGATGCCCACATAGTCGAGCGGCACGGGGCGGTGCACGGTCGACACGTTGTTTGCCTTGGTGAGATTCAGGATGTTCGGCTTACGGGATTGAGCAGCGGTTTCTGGTGGGAGATCACCCAGGTTGCGCTCGGCGACCTTTCCTTGACGCAACGTTCCCAGACCGGTGTGAGGACGGGAGACGACGCGCGGGTGTTCTTCATCATCGATGAAGTCGTACTCCCGATATCCGACAAAAACGAACGAGCCAGCTTCCATCCACCGAAGCAGTTCGGCCACCTCGAGAGGCTGTCCATCGATGCTGGCCACAAACCGAGGAGTACCGGCTACTGCTTCGGCCTCCCACTCTTCGAGCTCGTTGGCAATTTCGAGTGCGCGCGATCGCATCGCCCGCCAGTCCTCGACGGTGCTACGGACGTCAGCGAGCACCGAATACAACTGGTTCTCAAGACCCTCAAGTGTGGCCGATCCCGTCAAACGGTCGATCTCGACATGCACCGTCGACTCGACATTCTTCGATGACGGTCGCGGCATCTCGATCGACCGGATCTCGCCGGTATCGGAACGTTTGATGTCAAACAGAGGATGGACCAACAAGTGCACCTGATGTCCAAGCCGCTCGAACAGGGACAGCACCGAGTCGACGATGAACGGCATGTCTTCGCCGACGATGTCGATCACGGTATGGCTGCTACTCCAACCATCTTCGTCGCTGTTCGGGTTGTAGATCTGCACCAGGGTTTCATTGGCAGACCGGCGTTCGGCAAGTTGCAGGTGCCGAATGGTCGCTGCGTATAAATCGATCGGGTCTTTGCCCGCCAAGTCTTGGGGCGCTGTGCGCGAGAAGTAGTGGCGCACAAGCTCACCTGCGATCGACGCGCCGTTGCCCTTTTGCCGCCGCTCGGCCAGTTCAACCACCGCATCGAGAAGCGCTTCTTTGACCTGCTTTGAGGTATCAGTCATGCAGTGCTGAACGTAGTCTGACTCCGCACTCCGTGCTGGACGGCCGCTGCAACCCGACTCGCGCTCAGGGCACAGAACATCGGACCGCATATCCTGGGGAGATGGAATCAATGGATCTTCCGGCAGGTGTCCTCACGGGCGACCAGGTACAACAGACGTTCGCGTTGGCCAAGCAGAAGGGCTTCGCCCTCCCGGCGGCAAACTGCATTGGCTCCAGCAGCATGAATGCCGTGATGGAAACTGCATCGGCACTGGCCGCGCCAGCAATCATCCAGTTCTCGAACGGAGGTGGCGCCTTCATCGCCGGTAAAGGAGTCGGTTCGGGTATCGAAGCCTCGATCGCCGGTTCAATCGCCGGCGCACTCCATGTCCGCACCATGGCTCCGCATTACGGCACCACCGTCATGTTGCACACCGATCATGCGGCCAAGAAGCTTCTTCCCTGGATCGATGGCCTGCTCGACGCCAGCGAGGACTACTTCGCCGCTCACGGTGAGCCGCTGTTCAGTTCCCACATGCTGGATCTATCCGAAGAACCAATCGAAGAAAACATCGATATCTGCGTCGAGTATCTGAAGCGCATGGAGCCGCTTGGGATGACCCTTGAGGTCGAGCTCGGCATCACCGGCGGTGAGGAAGACGGTGTCGACAACTCCGACGTCAAACCCGAAGATCTGTATTCGAAACCCGAAGAGGTCGCCTATGCCTATGAGCGACTGTCTCAGGTCAGCGACCGCTTTACCGTGGCTGCTGCGTTTGGCAACGTCCACGGCGTGTACAAACCCGGCAATGTCCAACTGACACCAACGATCCTGCGCGACTCACAGACTCATATCCAGGACAAACACAGCACCGGCCAGAACCCGGTCGACTTCGTCTTCCATGGCGGCTCTGGTTCCTCGGCCACCGAAATCGCCGAGGCCATCTCCTATGGCGTGGTGAAGATGAACATCGACACCGATCTGCAGTGGGCGTTCTGGGATGGCATCCGAGGATACGAAGCCAAAAACCACGACTACCTCCAAGGCCAGATCGGTAATCCCGAGGGGCCCGACGCACCCAACAAGAAGAAGTACGACCCTCGTTCTTGGCTGCGAGTGGGCGAGGAGAGCTTCGGCACTCGTTTACGCCAGGCGTTCATCGAACTCGGCAACGCCGACCCATCGACGTAACAACATCCGTAACGAACGTCGCACCGAGGGTCTGATCCCAGGTGCGAGCGCAGACAGAGGCACAGTAACTATTCGGGTGACGGCGCCCAACTGGTGAGATGTGTGGTGAGTTCGTCGAGTGAATGCACCATGGCGTCGCACGACCTTTCGAGCATGAGGTTCACGACTTCGTCGTCGAAGCGTCGACGCCAGTCCGTATGCAGGCCGATGATGTAGGTATTCGACGCAAATGCATATCCCAGCTCCCATGCCGTGCCGTCGTCGGTAGTGACTCCATTGAGGCTGGCAACAACGATCGAGGCTCGGTCGATGCCAGCAACATTGTTGGCAAATATCTCACCCACCGTGTCAGCTGTCTTCGGTGGGTTATCACGGTGCGGCAGGAAGGTCGAGAAACCAGCGGCTGCGACCGTGGCCTCGACCTTCTCGACCCACCACCGCTCGCCTTCGTCGAACAGAGGACCAGCGACGTACACAAGCTCTTTTGACTCTGCGTCCACCACTAGCCCATCTTCTCAAGTGGCGTCCACGACAGCAACACCCGCTTCTCGCCAACAGACGGAAAGCGCACAACAGCTTCGGCCTTTTCGCCTTGGCCTTCGATCAAGATGATGACGCCCTCGCCCCATGTCGAGTGTTTAACATCGTCGCCGACCTTGAGTCCGATCTCGTGGGCCCCTGTGGTCTTGCGCCCTGCCTGGGCCGGGGCGGCAATGCCGGTACCGAGCGACTCACGGCGACCACCGGCACGCATAGCCTGGTCGACCTTCCACTCGCGTGTTGAGTCCCATCGGTCCTGGCCACGGCGAGAGCTACTGCGGCGGGTCGATGCAGTCGACTCTTCTTCGTCAACGAGTTCGGTAGGGATCTCGTCGAGGAAACGACTGGGCGGGTTGTACTGATTCGAGCCATAAAGATTGCGAGATGCAGCGTGGGTTACGTGCAGCCGCTGTTCGGCTCGAGTGATACCCACATACGCCAGGCGCCGCTCTTCTTCGAGCTCTTCGGGATCGCCGATACTGCGCATGTGAGGGAATATGCCGTCTTCCATGCCGATCACGAAGACCACCGGATATTCAAGACCCTTGGCGGAGTGCAAGGTCATCATGATGACCGACGCGTCCTCCTCTTCTTCGAGCTGATCTGTGTCAGCAACAAGTGCGACCTGTTCCAGGAACTCGTTGACGTCGCCGAAGTCTTGCGCCGCACCAAGCAGTTCGCCCAGGTTCTCGAGGCGACCATCGGATTCGACGCTGCGTTCGGCTTCGAGTGCTGCCCGGTATCCCGACACATCGAGGATGTAGTCGAGTACGTCGGCAGGCCCTTCTTTCAGCTGATCTTCGGCCTTGCCGAGTAGATCCAAGAACGTATAGATACCGGTAATGGCCTTGCCGGAAACACCGGCTTCGGGAGCGACCCTGAGGGCATCGATAAAGGTCAACCCGTGTTGAGCTGCCCATAGGTCGAGTTTGGCGATCGAACCATCACCAACACCACGACGGGGCGTGTTCAGAACCCGTTTAACGCTGACCTCGTCGGTTGGATTGATCACGGCCTTGAGATAGGCCATGGCGTCCTTGATCTCTTTGCGATCGTAGAACCTGGTGCCACCGATGACCTTGTACGGGATGCCATTGCGCATCAGCCGTTCTTCAATCACTCGCGATTGGGCATTGGTGCGATAAAAGATCGCCATCTCGCCCCAGCGGTAGTGCTCGCGACTATGCAGCAGCGACAACCGATTCGCGACCCACGTAGCCTCGTCGGTTTCGTCTTCGGCGTGGTAGCGAACGATCTTTTCGCCCGGTCCCTGCTCGGTCCACAGTTGTTTGGCTGGTCGACCCGGATTGTTGTCGATGACCGCATTGGCGGCATCGAGGATGTTCTGGGTCGAGCGGTAGTTCTGCTCAAGCACCACGGTGGTGGCCTGGGGGAAGGCGTTTTCGAACTCGAGAATATTGCGAATATCGGCCTTACGGAACCGATAGATGGACTGGTCGGCATCACCAACCACACAAACATTGCCAGCGGCGCTCGCCAACAACAGAACGAGTTCGTTCTGTACCGGGTTCGTGTCCTGATACTCGTCGACCAAAATGTACTCAAAGCGGCGCTGCCAGGTCTCGAGCACATCAGGGTTACTCTTAAACAGCTGCACGGTGACGCTCAGCAGGTCATCGAAGTCCATGGCACCGGCAGCCTTGAGCCGACGTTGGTACTCAACGAAAACGTCGCCGATGCGACGCTCATGGGTGGAGTCAGCGGCCGCCAGGAATTCGGCAGCGGTGCGGCCCTCGTTTTTGGCTGCGCTGATCGACGAGTGCACCGAACGTGGCGGGTTGCGTTTGGAGTCGATGTTCAGATCGCGCAGCACGTAGCTGGTGAGGCGGACCGCGTCGGCGTGGTCATAGATCGTGAACGACGATGGGTACCCAATGGCTTTGGCTTCGCGACGCAGGATGCGCACACACGCCGAGTGGAAGGTCGATACCCACATGCGTTGGGCAACCGACCCGACCAACCCTTCGACCCGGCTCCGCATTTCGGTCGCGGCCTTATTGGTAAAGGTGATCGCCAAGATCGCAAACGGCGACACGCCTTCTTCTTGGATGAGCCGGGCAATGCGGTGGGTAAGCACCCGGGTCTTGCCAGACCCTGCGCCGGCGACGACCAGCAGCGGGCCGGTGTTGTGCAACACCGCTTCTTCTTGATCGGGGTTCAGCCCGTCGAGGATTTCAATACTCATGGCAGCAGTTTCTGGCGGAAGTGGTCGAGCACGAGCTCCATCGCTTGGTTCGTCGGATGATCTGGATCGGGTTTGTATTCGGTGGTGAGTACCGAGTGTGCCCGTTTCTCGAAGCCGAAGTGGTTGTCCTTGGACGAGTCGATCTCGACGCCGATGAACGCATCGCCAAGTTCCTGACGGAGCCGTTCGAAACGTTCACTCGGCACCAGCGGGTCAGCGGTGAACCGCAGACCGATAACACATAACTCTTCGTCGGCCGTTCGTTTCTTGATCGTGACCAGATCATCGGGCGCTACGTGCAGATCGGAGCGGTGCTTCTTGCTGACAGCGAACGGCATGCTCGGCTGGCTCATCACCGGCGCGAGCACCGCAGGGTCAACAGCGAGGCCAAGCGCGAAGTTGCCGGTGAAACACATACCGACGACCCCCACGCCCGCTCCCCCTGCCTCGGCATGGGCGTGGGTGACCAGCCCGCTCATCCAGTCAGTGATGGGAGCACGCTTGTTTCGGGCGAAGGCCAAGAACTCGCGGCGCACGCACTGCCTGGCAATGGTGCGAGCGGCGTAGCCGTTCGAGAAGGGTTTTCCTGGTTCACCAAAAAGGGACGCCAAGTACACCGTGAAGCCAGCAGCGATCACCCGGCGTGAGAAATCAGCGACCTCTGGCGTGACACCAGGAATCTCGGGAAACACCACAACCGCGGGACCCAAACCGGCAACATATACGTCGTAGGTGGAGCTACCGAAGCTCATGGATCGCCGATCGAAATCGGCGAGTTGGTCGGTCATCGTCCCAACATAGAACGACCCGCTGACATTCATCGGGCAATCCGATGTGGAAATCGCCCAGTCGAAAATATTCGTTGCTCCTTAGCCCCGCACGCAACAAATACGACCTACGAGAACAGGCGCCACAACACCCCCGTCGATGCCTTGAGCGACAGTTGTGTGCCGATTCCATTCCAGCTCTGGCCTGACTCAGCATGTCGCATTTAGCGACGTAGTGTGGTCGCTGGAGCGTCGCCAAAACGGCAACGTTTCCCGCCGATTCCTTCCGCACTGAGACCAACCAGCGTCGTTACGTGTCAACACAATCCCGCCTTCACACACATCGCACCAGCCGGCCCCTTTTGCCGTACATACCCGGGCTCGATGGGTTGCGCGCCATTGCCGTGGTTGCGGTGCTGCTCTACCACGGTCAAGACCTGACCGGCATCCCAGCATTCCTCAAACCTCAGGGTGGGTTCCTGGGCGTCGAGATGTTCTTTGTCATCTCTGGCTTCCTCATCACTGCACTGTTAGTTCGTGAACAACAAGCCACTGAACGCATCGACCTACAAGGTTTCTGGATTCGTCGAGCCCGACGACTTTTGCCTGCGCTGTACCTCTTCTTGCTAGGCACGATTGCGCTCGCTGCGCTTTTTGCGACCGATGCGTTCGACAAGGTTCGGACCGAAATCTTTGGTGCGCTTTTCTACGTCAGCAACTGGCAGCTGATCGCAACCGACGAGTCCTACTTCGAAACTGCGGGCCGGCCGTCGTTGTTCCGCCATTTGTGGTCACTCGCTATCGAGGAGCAGTTCTACCTTGTCTGGCCGCTAATAGTTCTGGTTGGGCTTCGTTATGGCGGACGACGAGCGCTGTTGGCCCTCACCCTCGCTGGCGTGGCGGCCTCGACCGCGTTGTTGTGGTGGCTCTTCGACGGCATTGACCAGTACGGCGATGTCACCACCGTTTACTTCCGCACCGACGCCCGCGCCGCCGCACTTCTGCTGGGATCCGCCCTGGCGTTGGTCTGGCAGCCATCGGCCAACGACACCGGGTGGATGCCAACAGGCATCAGCTGTTGGATAGTCGATGCCACTGGTGCGGCAGCACTCGCACTCGCCGTGCTGATGAATTACTCGTTCACCGACCGAGTTATCGAGTGGGCCGCCTACACCCGGCTGTATCACGGCGGATTCTTGGCGTTGTCTGTCTCAACGGCCATCGTGATCGCAGCGGTGTCTGTGCCCAACAGCCGACTCGGGTCGGTGCTGGGCAACCCGGTCATGCGATGGATCGGCATGCGATCCTACGGCATCTACTTGTGGCATTGGCCCGTGTTCCAACTCACCCGACCGCGCGTCGATGTCGATATCGACGGTTACCCGCTGCTACTTATCCGGCTCGCAATCACCATGGGTCTTGTCGAACTTTCGTACCGACTTATCGAGTTGCCGATCCGCGAACGCCGGTTCTGGAGCGCTGCGTTGGCGACAATCCGCACCCCCCGGGGCATCGGGTTCGCTACAGCAGGCGCACTCGGGCTCATTATGGCGACAACCGCCGTGGCCGTTGCAATCCCTACGATCGATCGCTCACCCGTCACTCAGGTAGCCGCCAAACTCGACGTCACCAACACCGCTCGTGGTGTCGATCTAGCTGCGCCCGCAGCGGTGACGACCCCTGTAGTCACACCAGCACCAGCACCCACACCGACGGTTTCCGCCCGGGCCGCCGCACTCATCGCCGGCGACTTCGACCCGCTCGACCTCATCCAGCCGACACCGGTGCCGACACCGACCCAGCCGCCTTTGCCACCCCCGCCGCCGCTTAGTGCCCCGTTCGACATCACTGCATCCCAGATCCACATTGTGGGCGACTCGGTGGTCGAGGGTGCACAGAGCCAGCTGTATCGAATCGCTCCCCAGGTCACGGTCGATGGTCGCATCGGCCGCCAATGGTGGGAGCTCGAAGCAGAAATTCGGGCCATGCGCGCGCAGGGCCTCGCCAACGATGTCGTCGTCATCCAGCTCGGCAACAACGGCAACTTCACGACACCGATGTTTGATGGCGTGATGAACTCACTTGCTGGCACCCGGCTCGTGTTGTTCGTAAACGTGCATGCTCCGGTCGTCTGGGAAAGCGAGGTCAACGCGATGTTGGTCCGCAATGTCAATCGGTATGCCGAAAACGCCCGGCTAATCGATTGGTACACAGCGTCGACGCCCCATCCGGAATATTTCATCGACGACGGCACCCATTTGCAGGGGCCGGGGATGGTGGCGTTCCGTTACCTGATCGAGAACGCCTTGCTCTCGCTCAGTTAGCCCAGGCTGAAGTCTCCGACTTCATGTCAGCCTGAACCCCGAAATTGCCGGTGCCCTGAAATTGCCAGGGCATGGCGGCATGCGCCAATAGAGTTCGCGTATGACTCATCCCTTTAGGTTCAGCGCTTCACTTGGTGGACTCGACACGGCCGACCTGGTGACCAATGCACGACGAGCCGAGGAACTCGGGTACTCCGCGGTCACACTCCCCGACCACTTCGACAACCAGCCTGCGCCGCTGATTGGGTTGACGGCCGCGGCCATGGCCACGACAACTCTGCGGGTGCTCCCGCTGGTGTTGGCCAACGACTATCGAGAGCCGCTGGTGTTGGCCAAGGAACTCGCGAGCCTCGACGTTCTCTCTGGCGGTCGACTGGATTTTGGCATCGGAGCGGGGTGGATGCTCACCGACTACGAGCAGGCCGGTATTGGTTATGACACCCCTGGAACCCGAATCCGGCGTCTATCAGAGTCGGTTGACATCTTACGGGCGCTGTTGAACGGGACCGAAGTGCCCGACAGCGGCGAGTTCTACGACATCGCGGGGCCACTCGCCGCACCATTACCGGTGCAACCCGGCGGGATTCCGCTCATGTTGGCAGGCGGCAAACAGAAAATGCTGACCCTGGCAGGCGAAAAGGCCGACATTGTCGGCATCAATCCTGGGTTAACCGCCGGCGTCATCGACGAACGAGCAGGACGCACCGCCACCGCGGAAAAGACCGACGAGAAATTGACATGGATTCGTGATGGAGCAGGTGACCGCTTCGACTCCATCGAACTACAAACCCGCATACACCTGGCTCTGATCACCGACAGCCGCGAGCAAGTAGCTGCGGAAATGGCCCCGCTTCTTGGGATCAGTCCCGAAGACGCACTTGCTTCGCCACACGCACTCGTAGGCACCGTCCAGCAGTGCATCGACGAGGTTCAGCGGTGGCGAGAACGGTGGGGAGTCAGTTTTGTGTCTATCAACGGTGCTGACATGGAACACTTTGCGCCCATTGTCGAAGCACTGGCTGGCAACTAGTCAATTCTTGTCCCCTACCTGGGCACGAGTTGTCGGTCGCCTGTTTGAGCAGTCGGCACCACTACCGAGGTCACGGTGCCGACGTCATTCAATGTGGAGCCCAGGCCCGGCGCCATATGGCTGTCCCACGCTGCCGCCGTATCTCGCAATGATGAGCAGGCCTTCGGGCCAAGCGAATACTCGAACCATCGGGCAGACGGCGTGTTTCAACTGCCCGCTCCGAGAGTTCAAACCGGGTCGTCCACCACGTTGGGGTGCACCCAGATGGGGCCGGCGATATGCGCTGTTTCAACTGGCGGGATATCGTCTAGCGAAACAGGTTTCGCGAAAGCGAGATCTCATGGCACCATTGGTGTCCCCAGATACACGTTGCGCCAACCGGTGCATCGTCGAAGCCAACGAGACCACGGACACAGCGACTGCCGCTGAGCTCCACCAGCGGCGAGAAGGCCGCATCTATTATGACTACTTCAGACACTCCAGAACCGACCCCGGCCGACGAGGTTGCAGCAGCAGCCGAAGCAGCCACTGAACCTACGCCTGCGGCCGACGCACCAGCCGCCGAGACACCAGCCTCCGAACCTGCACCCGCAGCCGAAGAGGCACCTGCAGCCGAAGAGGCACCAGCAGCCGAGACACCAGCCCCCGAACCTGCACCCGCAGCCGAAGAGGCACCTGCAGCCGAGGCACCCGCCCCCGAAGAGGCACCCGCAGCCGAAGAGGCACCCGCTCCTGGTTCCGTTGATGGTGAACCCGTCGATGAAGTCGACCCCGATGCCGGGCTGGGATTGCCTGAGGCCGGCGTAGTCCTCGGCCCACCAAATCTTGGTGGTTTCGAGAGCGGCGAGATCATCACCGGCACGGTTCTTACCGTAGCCAAACGAGAAGCAGAGGTCGATCTAGGTGATGGCAAGATTGGCGTTGTTGGCGACCGCCACTGGTCATCTGAAAAACAAGTCGACCTCACCACCGTGCTCGCGGTTGGCGACACCGTCGAAGCAGCAGTGCTTGCCCGTGCCGACCTCAAGAAACGCATCACGCTCAGCCGCCTCTGGGCCCAGCAGAAGCGTGGTTGGGAAGCTGCCGAAGGCGCTGCCAAAGACAAAGGCGATCTGCAGGCAACCGTGACCGAGACGGTCAAGGGCGGCCTTTCGCTTGATGTCAACGGTGTACGTGCGTTCATGCCGGCATCACTTGTCGATGTACACACGGTGAACGACCTGAAGCCGTTGATCGGCCAGACCTTTGCGGTACGAGTGATCGAAGCCGACCGCACGAAGGCTCGACTCATCGTAAGCCGCAAGGCCGCTATGCGCGCATCGCAGCGCCAACAAGCCAAGACCGCTCTCAGTGGCATCAAAGTCGGTCAGACAATGACCGGCAAGGTCGCTCAGATCACCGACTTCGGCGCCTTCGTCGATGTCGCTGATGTCCGCGGTCTAGTCCACAAGTCTGAGATCGGCTGGAGCCGAGCTCGTGATCCGCAGCGTGAGCTCAAAGTCGGCCAAGAGGTCGAGGTCAAGGTGCTGAAGGTCCAGCCGTCGCGTAACCGCCTCGGCCTGACTATGCGCACCGAGAACGATCCGCTTCGCTCCATCCGCAAGGGTGAACGCTTCGAAGCAACCGTGACTCGCCTAGCCGACTTCGGTGCATTTGTCGCACTGCCGTCTGGCGTCGAGGGTCTCGTCCACGTCTCCGAAATGGCCGAATACCGAGTGTTTGCTCCTGAAGAGATCGTGATGCCTGGTGAGAAGGTCTGGGTCAAGGTCCTGAAGGTCGACAAGAAGCGTCGCACCGTCGACCTCTCGATGTCCCAGGCGGTCGCCCCGGACCCGGCAGAAGAAATCGCTGCCAACGAGGCAGCTGCAGCAGCGGCCGAGGCTCGGGCCGAAGAAGCTGCTAGAGAAGCAGAAGCAGCCGCCGAAGCAGACGTAGCCGAAGCACCCGCCGAGGCTACTGAGGCTGCTGAAACACCCGCCGAGGCCCAAGCTCCTGCTGAAGTAGAAGCACCTGTGGCCGACGACGACAACGCCGAAGACGCTGCAGAAGAAAGCCCGTCGGCCGAAGAAGAATAAACCAACACATCTACGACCTGGATCCGTGAGCATCAGGACGCGCAGAGCGCGGTCTGATGCTCACAGATGAGGTTTCGCTGGGTTGTTCGCGCCCTGTGGACACAACTGTTGAGCTGGCTAACGGCACGGCACGAACGAGTTGGCGGCCACAACCTTGCCGGCTGAACTCCGGGTCAACTTCGAGCCGACCGATGTCGATCACGAGCGAGGCCATATCCCGCGAGAAACGTGTCTCTTAGCTGGACGGTGGTGAAGTGCGTCCCAGCAGGGCGAGTAAACGGTCGCTTGGCGAGTCCGATGCTGGCGCCGTCGGGGCGCCGAAGAAGTCAGTGTCCGCAATCTGGGATGCAACGGGTTGCCAGAACTCAAGCAACCATTCGGCGAAACGATCATCGATCGGCCGGGGCCGCCCCGCTGCCACCTGAAGATCCCAGGCATGCACGACATTGTCGGTGATCCGGTACCCGAGCAACTGCCGGCCGTCGACGGTGCCCATATCAAGCTCAAACGTCTGCTCAACGATGCCAGGTGCTCGGGCGGCTTCGATTGCTTGTAACGCTGTCCCCCGCCACGCAGCCATTGGGCTGGTGCCCAACAGGTCCACGCTGAACTCGTTCTGTGTTGTCGTCGTATCGCCGGACAGCACGGCCGGGAGGTGTGCCTCGCCCAGCACCACATGGGCGACGACTTCTTTCACGTTCCAATCGGTTGATGGCGTGGGCAAGTCCCACTCATGATCAGCCAGGTCGCGCACCGCGTTACCAAAGAGCGCAAGTGCGTCGACATACAACTGGACGACGTCGACAGGATCGTTGGATTCGCCGGTGGTGTCAGACATCATTCCCACTCGATCGTGCCAGGCGGCTTCGACGTAATATCGTAGGCCACCCGGTTCACACCGTCGACTTCGTTAATGACTCGACTCGAGATCGTTTCGAGGACGTCGTACGGGATACGAGCCCAGTCGGCGGTCATCACATCTTCGCTGGTGACCGCTCGCACGATGATCGGATACCCATAGGTTCGTTCATCGCCCATGACACCGACGGTTCGGATGTCAGGCAACACCGCGAACGACTGGAAGATCTCTCGTTCGAGTCCGGCGTCGCGCAGAACCTCGCGCACGACATGGTCGGCCTCTTGCAACACCGCGACCTTGTCAGGAGTGACCTCGCCAATAATTCGCACGCCAAGTCCCGGGCCCGGGAATGGCTGACGCCACACGACCTCGTCGGGCAGACCGAGTTCGGCGCCGACCTTACGGACCTCGTCCTTGAACAATGAACGCAACGGCTCAACCAGTTCGAACTCCATGTCGTCGGGAAGTCCGCCGACATTGTGATGGCTCTTGATAGTGGAACCGTGTTTGCTGCCCGACTCGATCACATCGGGATACAACGTGCCTTGCACCAAGAAGTCGGCGTCTTCAATGCCACCCTTGGCTTTCTCGAAGACCCGGATGAAGGTCTCGCCGATGGCCTTGCGTTTGGCTTCAGGTTCAGTGAGGCCAGCAAGCTTTTCGAAGAACTCGTCGGCGGCTCGCACATGGATCAGCTCGATGCCCTGTGTCTTCTGGAACGTCTCGACAACCTGTTCGCTCTCGTTCTTGCGCATGAGCCCGGTGTCCACGTACACGCAGGTGAGCTGCGATCCGATGGCCTTATGTACCAGCGCTGCAGCGACGGCAGAGTCGACGCCACCGGACAGGCCACAGATAGCTCGGCCGGTGCCAACCTGAGCCCGAATGGCTTCGACCTGTTCGTCGATGATGTTGGCCATAGTCCATGACCGATCGACCCCTGCATCGTCGAGCCAGCGTTCGATGACCGACTGGCCATGTTCGGTGTGTGAGACCTCGGGGTGGTACTGGACGCCGCAGATGTGGTCACTCTCGAAAGCGGCGACGGGGGCGTGTGCGGTCGAGGCGGTGGCGGTGAAACCGTCGGGGATCTCACTGATGCAGTCAAAGTGACTCATCCACACCGATTGCTCAGCGGGCTGGTCGATGAGCAGTCGACCATGGTCGTTGACGGTGAGGTCGGTGCGACCGTATTCGCCAGCTTCGTAACGGCTGACCGCGCCACCAAGCTGTTTGGCGATCAGCTGAGCGCCGTAACAGATACCCAGGATCGGTATCCCGAGCTCGTAGATACCAGGATCAACAGCTGGCGCACCTTCGATGTTTACTGACGCTGGCCCGCCACTGAAAATAATGGCAGCTGGTTCGAGCGCTGCGAACTCGGCCGCGGTGAGATCGTTCGACACGATCTCGCTATACGCCCGTGCTTCGCGGACACGACGGGCAATGAGTTGGGCGTACTGCGCTCCGAAATCGACAACGAGAACAGCACCGGTTCCTACATGATCAGACATAGTCGTGAATCAGAACGCGTTAGCGGCCCATACCGACAGCTTGAGCCTTTTGCAGACTCTTACCTTCGGTTTGTAGCGCAGGTGCAACCATGAGTTCGGCCTTTTGGAACTCTTTGAGCGTGAGGTGACCAGTGGTTGCCATCGAGGTGCGCAAACCCCCCATGAGATTGACTCGGCCATCGTTCTCACGAGCCGGGCCTGTCAGGATTTCTTCAAGAGAGCCCCGGATCGAAGTCTGCACTCGAGCGCCACGTGGCAACGTGGGGTGGAAGGTAGCCATGCCCCAGTGGTAGCCGCGACCTGGCGCCTCTTCGGCTGCTGCCAACGGTGAGCCGATCATGACGGCATCGGCACCACACACGATGGCCTTAGCGATGTCGCCGCCGGTTGCCATGCCGCCATCGGCAATGACGTGAGCGTAAACGCCGGTCTCATCGAGGTGTCGCATACGGGCAGCGCGTGCATCGGCGATCGCCGTTGCTTGGGGTACGCCAATACCAAGAACCCCACGGGTAGTGCAGGCATGGCCGGGGCCAACACCTACGAGTACGCCGGCGGCTCCGGCACGCATCAGGTGAAGCGCAGCTTCGTAACTGGCACAACCGCCGACGATGGCCGGGATTGGCAGCTCGCGGATGACCTGCTTGAGATCGAGTGCTTCGTGGTTCTTCGACTTGTGCTCGGCGGTCACAACGGTGCCCTGGATGACAAGGATGTCGAGCTCTGCCTTGAGGACTTCGTCGAGATACATGGTGGTGCGCTGTGGCGTGAGCGAGGCAGCGGCCACAACACCGGCTGATTTGATCTCGCGAATGCGTTGGCCAATGAGCTCAGGTTTGATTGGCTCGAGATAGATCTCCTGCATACGCAGGGTGGCCTTCTCGGGCGGCAGCGAGGCAATCTCGTTGAATATCGCTTCGGTGTCTTCGTAACGAGTCCACAGGCCTTCGAGGTTAAGTACCGCAAGGCCACCGAGTTTGCCGATGGCAACCGCGGTGTCGGGGCTGACCACACCGTCCATGGCCGACGCCATAACAGGAAGGTCGAAACGGTAGGCGTCGATCTCCCATGTCAGGTCGACATCCTCGGGATCCCGGGTGCGCCGACTCGGCACAATTGCGACGTCGTCGAACCCGTAGGCTCGACGACCGGACTTACCCAAACCAATGTCGATTTGCACCATGGAAGATCACCTATTCGACTGCTAAAGAATGACTCTATACACAGGGCTTCCAGCCAGGTGTGGATCAACGATGTAGACCTTGTCACGCGGGACAACATCAGGGTGCATGTACCCCACACGCCACTCTGTCCACATATGCCTGTGGTTTCGCACCCGTAGAGTCGAAAGAATCACCGACCACTGGTCGACGACATTGTCCCGGCATAACCCGGCAGCGCTCGCCCAGATACGATCGAATCCATGGACAAGGCAATTGCGGTCGAACCCGAATGTTGGCGAAAGACCAAGCTGGTGGCAGCAGTCGAAGCCGCCGGGATGCCCGTAGTTCCTGCCTCCGAGGCGACGGCGCTGATCTGGGCTGACCCACAGAACCCTGAGGCATTCCCCGAGTTACTGCACGACGAGATGGATTGGGTGCAACTCCCGTACGCAGGGATCGGACCTTTCCTCCACATGCTTGACAACGACCGACTGTGGACCTGCGGCAAGGGTGTCTACGCCCAACCGGTCGCCGAAGCGGCGCTTGGCATGCTGCTTGCTGGCTTCCGTCATCTCGCTGGGTATGCACGCGAAACCACATGGGCTGCGCCAGTCGGCCAGAATCTGCACGGAGCAAACGTCGTCATCCTGGGCGGCGGCGGCATCACCGAAGAACTCATGCCGTTGCTCGCTCCATTCGGCTGCCATGTCACCGTGCTTCGCCGCACCGACGCGGCATTCCCCGAAGCGGATGCGACCCGTACGTTGGCCGAACTCCACCAGGTACTTCCCCACGCCGACGCGGTCATTCTCGCTCTGTCGCTTACACCCGAAACCCAAGGTGTCATCGGCCGGGCTGAGCTAGCGCTCATGAAAGACACTGCGTGGATCATCAATGTCGCCCGTGGCGGCCACATCGACCACAGCGCGCTCGTCGCAGCGCTCGAATCACGGTCAATCGGTGGCGCTGCGCTTGATGTGACCGAACCCGAACCCCTGCCGGACGGACACCCGTTCTGGACCTTGCCGAACTGCCTGATCACACCTCACGTAGCCAACACACCCGAGATGGGCTTGGAGTTGTTGGCGAAACGGGTCACACAGAATGTTGAGCGGTATCTCGCCGGTCAGGAACTGCTTGGCCCGGTTGACACCCACGCTGGCTACTGAAGTCTCTAGAGTTGTTGTATGCATTGGGTGGGCCAGCTGTGGTGGAAGGCAATCATCGGGATAGCCGTGGCCACTGTCGTCTCGGCGTGTGTTGTTGACACGCCAAGCATCAACACCACCCAGGCCCCTGTCGCACCAACCGCAATCGTGCAACCAACCGTGGCTCCCCGGTTTGAGCCGACACTGCCTGCTATTTCTCCGACCTCGGCCCCGTTAACCACGCCTACATCTGGAGCTACACCGGCACCTACTGCGGAGGCCACCGCCTTACCTGCGCCCACGACTGTGCCGGTTCCAGCGGGGCCACCGCCGCTACCTACCAGCGCCCCTGAGGCAGAGTTCCAGCCAGTAACGGTAGGGCCCGGACTTGTTGCGATCCCGGTTCAGGGCGCTCGTTTCAGGCTGACCGAGGCGCACCCGGTGCTCCAACTCGGCGGACACACCCTCATCTACGTCGACGACGAACGTAACGCCGAAGTCGACATCTTCACGCCGATGGCTGAAGCCGACGGCACTGCCATCGGCTCCTACGGCGACCTCATCACGTACCTCAGTTCCGATGCGGTCTTTGCCAATCTGTTAGAACTCGATGCAGTCTCGATTGCCGGATTCCCGACTCGGGTGTTCGAGGGAACCGCCGAGAGCCCAGATCGGGCGTTTATCACCGAAATCGCCGCAGCAAGCAATGACCAACTCGGCTGGTTCCCGCCAGCCCGCATGCGGCTCTGGGTCATCGACCATCCCAGCGGCGCGGTCATCATCTCGGCTGAGAGCCTTGAGAACCCTGGTCGTTACAGCGATGCCGTGCGCCTTGCAACCGAGGTCCTGAGCACCATCGACTTCGGCTGACGTCCAGCTGAATCCTAGAACTGGCTCCGTACCGCCCAAAGATCTGGGAAACACTGCCGGAAGAGCGTGCCCTTGAGATAGTCCACCCCTGAGCTGCCGCCGGTTCCCATACGAGTGCCGATGGTGCGCTGCACCATCATCACGTGGCGGTAGCGCCACTCTTGGAGCGCTTCATCGAGATCGGTCAGCGCCTCGCACAAACTCAACAGTCGGACGTCGTTCCGGTAAGCGTTCACGATGACCGCCTGGACTGCAACATCTGGCTCAAGAGCCGCCTTGGGGTCCCGAGATGTTGCCGATTCTGGCATGGGGTGGCCGTTGCGATGCAGGTAACCCACGAACGCATCCCACAAGGTAGGTTCTTCGATCCGCTTGATCAGCCGGTTGTATTCACCGTCATCTCCTTTGAACCACTCGGGGTCAAACGTGTCGGTGATACCGAGCAGGCACTCGAGCTCGCGAAACTGCACCGACTGGAAGCCGCTGCTCTCGTCAAGGAAACGTCGGAATGACAGGAACTCGAGCGGCGTCATGGTTTCCAAAATGTCGATCTGTCCAACCATCGTCTTGAAGATGTGGCGTACACGCCGGAGCTGATGGCCACCCCGTGCGAGTTCATCGCCCCGCAGGTGAGCGACGAGCCGATCGAGTTCATGCAGGATCTGTTTGAACCACAGTTCATAGACCTGATGGATGATGATGAAGAGCATCTCGTCGTGTTCTTCAGGCTCGCTCCGAGGTTCCTGCAGCTTAAGAAGCTCGTCGATCTTGAGGTACTCGCCATAGGTCGTCACACTGCGATCGTAACGTTCGTCTCTGCAGCCAGTGCCGTTCGGATGCGGCGCTTGTGTGGGGCCAGACCCGAGGTGAGCGCAACCGGTCGGGCCTACTCTGGCGAGATGGAAGACGAGAGCAGCCACGCCGCAACCGTGTTAACAGCGTCGATGAGCCAGTTCGGTAAGAACGCAATCAACTATGCAACTTCGACCGTGCATGCGAAGGGGGCAAGCCTGGGCCGCATCGTCGAGATGCTCGCTCCCCAGTCCGACTGGCATGCTCTAGATATCGCCACTGCGGCTGGCCACACGGCGTTCGCCGTTGCCGAACACGTCGCCTCCGTCATCGCATCCGATGTCACGCCTGAGATGCTCATCGTTGCCGAGAACCTTGCCGCTACTCGTGGCATCAACAATGTGACCTTCGCTGAGTCAGACGCTCACGCGCTGAGGTTCGACGATGCGACGTTCGATCTGGTGACCTGTCGGATCGCTCCCCACCATTTTTCTGATCCTGCCGCTTTTGTGCACGAGGTGGCCCGAGTACTTCGTCCCGGGGGCGTGTTCGGCTTGGTCGATAACCTTGCACCAGAGGACCCTGCCTCAGCCGTCTGGTGTGACGACTTTGAACGGCGCAGAGACCTGAGCCATCTGCGATGTCTGCCTGCTACCGAGTGGGCTGAGCTCATCGCTGATGCCGGCCTGGTGGTAACGGCCTTCGAAACTATGGGAAAGAAGATGATGTTCGAACCATGGGCCGACAATATGTCGGTACCGGCCGACGTGCGGCGTGAACTTCTCGATGATCTTCGCTCTGCGACTCAGCCGGTGAGCGACTGGCTACGGCCCGAACCAGATGCGGATGCACCCACGTTTGTGCTTACCGAAGGATTGTTTGTGGCGACGAAACCACCCGCGTCCTGAGTCAGTGTGAGCGCCTGCACCATGTTCCGGTTCACGAACGCCAAGCCAGTACTAATGCGATTATCGCCTTGGCGTTGACCTAGTAAAATCGTGGCATTGGTAACCGGGAAGTACGACTGCAGCTGGTCAGTGAGCACTCGAGTTGGGGTATCCACGAACTGCAGATGTCCGGTGCCGTAGACCTCAAACGGGCCCACGATCGCTCCGAAGTAACTCTTTTTCTTCGACTCGAACTTGTAGAGCCGTGTCTCGGGGCTCTCATGATCTTGCGTATCTAGCGTGGCTAGCAAGATCGAGGCTTTGGGGATCGTGGCGATTGGCCACATAGAACCTGCACTGTCCACGCCTTGCAGCAGGCTCGTAATCCGGGCATCGTGTAGCTCGATGAAGTCGGTGTTCGGATCATTGAGCTTTTCCGACAACCGCTCGGCTATCAAGAGTCCACCTTCGATGTGATGGGCATGCGTGTATACAACAGCAGTTACGTGCTCCATCATATGAATATCCTCTCGCTGGGTGGATAGTTGAGAGAACCGTCTCGATTTTCTGGTTGTCGGCCACAAACACCCGTGTTTCGTGCGCCTTAATTTGGCATCGTTGTGTCCATGAACGCGACTTCAGAACTAGGTGTTCGACTAGCGAACAGCGAACTCATCCTCATAGACGGGGCGACGGGAACTGATATTGAGCGGCGCGGCGTGCCCATGGTCGAGAACGCGTGGTGCGGCGTCAGTGCCCTAACCCATGGCGACGATGTCCGGGCGGTGCACCGTGCTCATATTGATGCCGGCGCCGAATTGATCATCGCCAACACGTACGCGTCGAGCCGACATCTGCTTGCCCGTGCAGGCGAAGAAGAACACTTCGCAGAGATCAATCGACGAGCGGTTGCGCTCGCCATAGAGGCTCGGGATCAGGCAGGACGACCCGAGGTGCTTATCGCCGGGTCGATGTCAACCAGCCGCCAGGGTGGGCCGTTTCCCGACGTCGAGATCGCCCGAGCAAACTTTGCCGAACAGGCGATCATCCTGACCGAAGCTGGTGTCGACATCATCGTGCTTGAGATGATGCGCGACATTGAACAAACAGAAGTGTGTCTCGAGGGGGCACTGGCGACTGGTCTACCGGTCTGGCTGGGTGTCTCGTGTGTGCTCAGCCACGGCGTGCCGTGGATGTGGGAGCGCACGGTCACACTCGAGGCGTTCATGCAACGCTTCGCGGCTGAACCGGTAGAAGTCATCACCGTCATGCATTCGGAGACCGAAGATATCGATCTCTGCCTTGAGGTCGTGAAGAAACACTGGAGCGGCCCGATTGGGGTCTATGCGCAGAGCGGTGTTTTTGAACATCCGAAGTGGGTCTTCATCGATGTTATCTCTGTCGAAGACTACGCCGAGGCCTGTATGCGATGGATCGACAGCGGCGTGCAGATCATTGGCGGTTGCTGCGGGATCGGCCATGAACACATAGCTCATCTACGCTCTCGCATCGACGCCCGAAGCTGACCTTGTGTCGTCGCCTGCCTCGGCATGGGCGCTCGCCGAAAGCTGTCAGGTCCGTTGACGTAATCGGTGCTGCGGATACGGCGTTGTACCGCGCCAAACACGATGAGCACAATCAGCTCGCGTCCACTGAACTGGCTACTGACTGATCGCACCGCAAGGTGCACAACTGGGCCATTCCGGACCGCCTGAGATTGTCACACCCCTGGTGTAGGTTGCTTTTTGACGCACTATGGCCATCACTGACCTTCCTCTTACCCCGTTCACGAGCT
>ERZ651776.1404-NODE-1404-length-28875-cov-5.296166_pt1 | contig 28875 bp, 27 predicted proteins | sample MGYA00514761_ERZ651776 | MGnify/ENA metagenome assembly ERZ651776
GGCGTTCTGACAGAATTTAGGCGGCACAAATTATTGCTTTGATGTGGAGAGATATTGAGGATTAAATGGCGTTATTGCGAGCGTTGAGAAAGGATAGGAACACAGAAATGCGGTTGTAAAGGGTGTTTGTGCAGCTGTGTAGGGAGGGAGATGGTACGACTCCGCAAACAAATTGTTAAAGCCAAAAGTGTGCTTTATCTAACCACCCTAGAGCTCACATTCGCTATTTGGGGCGGAAAGAAGTAAGATCTAGGGATGCTTACAATTGCCTTGCTGTTAATACACTTTTAATATCACCTTCTTCACGGCGATCATTGTTCCTTCCTCTCGCCTCCAACCCAAACAATGGGTAGCGGCACTGATCTGGGAGCTCTCACGGGCGCACAGAACTGCTCGCTGGGGATGCTCGCCGGGCTGGGCTGCAAGCTGATCAACTACCCGCTGCTCTCGTGGAAGATCAGTGTTCAGCAGGGGCTCGGTGTGTCGATGAACCCGGCCGTGGTGTACCGCGGGCTCCCGATGGCCATGATGAACCTCGGCGGCACCACCGCTGTCCAGTTTGGGACCACCGGCTTCTTCCAGAAGATGATGAAAAAAGTATCGAATGACAAGGACACGGTCGAGATGAGCGGCGCATTCCTGGGCGGGCTCGCCTCCGGAGTTCCCTGCTCGGTGTGGGAGCTCATCATGATCCAGCAGTCCCGTTTCGGGGGCTCCATCCCTGCTACCCTCACCCGCATCCTCTCCGACCACGGCGTTGCGGGCGGTCTAGGGAGAGGAATCACAATGACTCTGGGAAGGGAGTCCCTCTTCACGATGGCCATGCTGGGGGTGACCCCTCAGATCCAGAGGAAGCTGGTCGAGTCCAAAGCGCTTGAGGACGAGAACCAAGCCCTCGCAGTGGGGGCGCTCACAGGCGCGACCCTGTCAGCCACGTTGACGCACCCGCTCGACACCATCAAGACGTGCTTGCAGGGCGACCTGAAGCGGATAAAGTACACCAACGTCGTCGATACTGGCACTGCGTTGGCGGGGGAGTACGGGGTGATTCAGGGCTTGTTCAAGGGGCTGTCATTGCGCATCGGATTGATTGCTACCAGCTTTTTCTTAATTAACAAGTTCAAGGGCATTCTTGCGCCGAACTTGTATCCGGATGTAATGGGGCAGGAGGAGGAGTGAGGGGGGTAGGGGGGGGGGACGTGAGTAAGTAACGTGAGTAACGTGAGTAAGGTAGCCGTAAACACAGAGGGATGAGCAGAATGTGAGAAGGGAAAGGGAATAAAGTCGTCCTCGTTGACTATTTCATTGTTTTTGTTCCTGCTCTCATCACCAATTCTCCTCAACACCCTGCTTCTTCTTCCCCCACTTTCCCCCTTCGACTTTTTCTTCTTCGAAGGAGCCGGGTGGAGGGGGGGGCAATTCATTTCCAACTGCCTCAACAACACCCCCATCCCCCTCCCCCCCCTCCTCCCGTAGCACTCTAGCACCGCCTATAACCACACACACCCCTGTTAGATAAAACCGCCTCGTTGCACCCGCCATCGCTCTCCGTTTTTTTTAATTTCGTTTACTTAATACATTTTTGATATGATATTTGTTTTTATTAGAATTATTTATATATATATTATATATTTTAAGTGTTATAGTTTTCAAAAAACTAATCAATTGAATTTTATTAATTTTATAATTAAATTTAAAATTTTAAATATATAATTATAAAATATTTTATAAAATTATTTAAAATTTATTGATTCAAAAAAATAATATTTCATATATAAATAATATCATAAAAGAAAATTGTATTACAAAAATGTATATTAGACAAGAACACGAAGTCCGCTATCATTTACCGTAACGCGAAGTTTAGTAACGCGAAGTTTGGTTTATTATCTAACAGGGGGGTGTGGCTATTGTTACATTATTTAAAATTTTAGATTTTGCGAAAATCTAGCCTAGCCAAAAATTGTATTTCCCTACGCGCCCACGCTGCTCCTCCTTCATGAACCCGGACACACCGTAGATAGAATGTCTCGTTTTAAATACAATTTATATTTCAAAAAATAAGAAAGAAGAGCTCCGGACACCACCGGAGAAGAGAAGAAGAAGAAGAAGAAGCTTTAATAAAAACATCACTATGGTGGATCCCCTAAATGAAACCGTCGTTCTCCTTCTCGATTTTTACAACGCAACTCAATTATCATCTCAATCATTGAGTGGATCCACCCATCACGGTTGGAGGTGGGACTCGGGCTGGGGCGACCTTTCAATATCCTACTGTCGGTGGTATGGCATCGTTTGCGACGAGAATGGTGACATCATAGAATTGAACTTGGCTGAAAATTGGATTTCTGGACCTCTTCCGAACAACCTTTTCCCGACTCTGAAGCGGCTCGACCTGGGCGGCAATTCCATCACCGGGTCAATCGGCTCAAGTCTAATTGAGAGTTTGCCTTCTCTCGAGTACTTGAACCTCTATGGGAATCGTCTTTCTGGTAACATTCCCCCGATTGTCCCACCCTCAGCAAACGCAATTTATCTTGGGGCAAACCAACTTGAAGGTTCTCTTCCCACAAGTTGGACTCTACAGTGCCGGACAACAGCATTTTGTACATTTACGCCCAATCGTTTAATGTGTAGTGACGGAGAGCGAATTATAGGCTATGCTTGCCAGCCCTGCCCAACCGAAGATAGATGTGACAAAGGTGGTCAGGTGAGTTAACAAGGTAGCAGTCTGGTGAACGTCGGTAGTGCACGATTCCGATGTCGAATTCCATGATTAACGCTGCCCTCGCTCTCCTGCCCGTATTTTTTTCTTTGTCAGTGCCAGGGCGGTTTTGTTGGCTATCTTTGTGGTCAGTGCCCTGCTGATTATTTCCAGACCTCTCAATCTTGCCTCCAATGCTCAGCCTCAGGGTCTTCATCGTTTTTCATATTCGTCTACAGTTGTATTTTTGTTTCGACACTGATATATTTTCTTTATCGCTGCTGTCGAACACGACGGTGGAGATGTGGTAATAAAGATAATGGGAGGTGTTGTGTCGGCTTGCCAAAGCTCGATTTCTCAATGAATTTGAGGAATCTTATCAGATTAAAACAAATCGGCGCCCTGCTCCAGATCTTACCGATGTTCACTCACTTTCAACTTCCTCTCCCGGAATGGTTCGCGGGAGTATGCAACTTCTTTGCAAATCTTGCCTTCCCGATTTCCTTTCAAACACCGTGCATCAGATGGCTGAATCGATTGCCTAAGTGGCTACAGGGAATGTGCAGCTGTGTCTTTTTTGCGATAATAATTGCAATTTTCGCGTTCTGCCCAGTATTGCCGGTGTTGCGGAAGTTGACGACGCCGAAACAGCAGCAGCAACTGCAAATTTTTGCTGGCTTTTTGACACAGCAGGCTGTGCTAATTTCTCTGATTTTATCGTGCGATTTTGTCTCCCTGATTACCTCGACTTTTGAGCGAGTTCTCGACACAGCAAATGCTGGGACGGTTACACCAGAAATATTCAATTCTATGTTATGGCAGATAGGGGTTGCCGTATTCATGCAGATGCTGATGGCCTTTCTGATTATATTTTTGGCACAGCGTATAATCGAGAAGGCATCTACACACCACAATATCCTTCAAAAGGAATTAAATCAAAGAGGGGGATTGAGCGCAGCAGAAGAGAAAAGCAAGACGATGTTACTTCCCTACTACTCTTCGTTTTGTGAGTGTGAATTGAACGTAAAGCGAGCTGCAAACGTTTTCTGCGACGAGCTGATTTCAAGTCAATGCGCTACTGTAACTGAAGGTTTAAAAATCCATTAGGTGCTGCTTGCGTCGCGCTCTCTTCTTATGATATTGAGAACTCGCCATCCTAACCATCCAATCATTTTTACTTTCTCTTCACCCTGTGTGCAGGTATCCCATACTGTCCAGCAAGTTCGGACTTCGAATCGAAGATCTTGCGAAGGAAAGTGCTTTCTTTTCTCATCTCTCCGGTTGTACTCCTTGCCTACTTTACCGCGATTGGTGTTGACTTTGGGAATCAATCTCTTGGAGATCGATCTCTTTCGGCTTCTCTTCCCAAAATGGATATGGATGAACTCGCGTTGTCAGCAACCGTAGTGGATCTCCTTTTTTTCATACTGATAAACACATGGTACCTGAAACATCTGGTCGGCCGTCCATATATTTCGCCTCGGTCAAGTCAGAGTTTTGGTGACCCTCTCAACCACACTGAGGAACTGGTAACCCGAATATTGATATGGAGTTCGAGCCTTTTCGTCGTTGTGAAGCTGCTTGAGAACTCCGATTATTCGGCTGCTTTTTCGAATTCTGTTTGCGTGGTGATTATAGTCTGCGTCATAATCCCTCAGAGAAAGCTGCTGGGATTCTACAATTTTGAGTCGTGTCGCAGGGGCTGTATATCCAGACGAAGCAAAGAGAATGCAATAAGCTTGGGAAATTCATCGAGAATCATCAAACAAAAAAGTCAAACCGATTTCGATGACCTCGGTTATGAGCTGACATCCGTAAATACCACCAACGTCAGCGCACCTTATGCCATGAATAATTTCACCCCGAGCTCTCTGTCAACCAAATCTCTCGGAATACGACAAAACTCCGTCTTATCTCCTGAAATGACCTCGATCAATGAGACAATCGAAAAGATGCTAAGTAGCCACAATGCCATGGAATTCTTCGAGCTACAGCAGAAGCTAATTGAGAATCCCCGGCTGGATAAAATGGAGAGATATCGGTGGACGAGGATGGATAGCAGCATTTCAGAGGGACTCGGAATTGGAGTTGACAAGAAGGCAGAAATCTCGAAGCTGCTTGGCTTCTTTCACGCCCTACTATTGTTTCTTTTCGTCGTCTTGTTTCTCATTTTAACTACCTATTTTAAGGGGCTAAATGTGGTCGTGGGATGTTGCGTTGCACTGAGTCCATTTTTTGTGGAGGCTTGGCGTGCAAAAATCAAACGTCAACACAAGTTGGCAGTAATGATATTTGCCGACCATCAACAGGCGAATAGCTTGAAGGCCAAGCAAACGGCGACAGGGGAGACGGCAAAGCCCACAACGGCTGCGGCCGCTGAGGTCGTAGTGACAATCATAAATAGTGATGTAATGAAAGAGCCTGCCTGATGACACATTTTTGAATGCCTAAAAACTTTGGCAAATTGATATTATACAGCGTCGAACTGTTTTGTAACATTTAATTTCGTAAAGGCGTGAGCCACGAAATAATGAGGGAAAATTGTCATTCTGTAAACTAATTCTCTCCCTATTCAATCAACTTAACATCTTATTTCTCCCCTCGTCCCGCTCCTCCTCCTCCTGACAGAGCCTGAAAAACTGTGCCGTCTGCCTTCGGATCAATCCCTGCAACGCCACAACTCCGAAAACGAGCTCAATCCAGAGCATGAAAAACATTAAGAATCCGATACTCTTGTCAAATGGGAGCAAAAATTCCTGGTAAAAGGCAAAAAAAATCACACAAGGGAACTGCGGAAATATCGTGATCAGGAGGAAGGCGCTCATTTGCGGTACTCGTTCTTTCAAATTTCCTGTATGTGCGAAATACAATCGTGCGACCTCACCGGCTGTGGTGGTAGGGATCAGGTAAACAAATGTTAGCTTCGTGCCGTCATGATGTGTGGTGGGTGTATGCAACAATGAATGAATGACCTCTTCCTTGTGTTTGTGTTGTCCAGGGTCAACAACAAACAACCCCGGTTTAGACACGTACCTATCCAGATCAGAAAAGCCGGCAGTAAGAGCACTTCCTGGAGATTACTTTGAAACCGATAGTGCAGCAATTTCTCGGCTATTAGTGCAGAGTTGCAAATTAAAAACAGGAGCGACAAGCTCATGTTCAGATAGAGTATGATTGCAAAGGTTATAGAGGAGGTGATCTCAGCTGTTGGGAGCTTTTGGAGGGTGGGATATCCTGTTCTAGGAACGCCATAGGATGGACTATGCATGGTAATTTTAATTTGTTATTGCTCAGCGGCGTGCTCGTTCTCCGGTGGAATTAATTCAGATGTGGAATTTGTGGGAGGGGAATGGAATAATGAAACTGATTTTTTAAGTATCAGCGAGAGATAAGTGTGCTAGGTTCAACCGGTCGGATGAGAGGCTGTGCGTCTTTATTTATTTGGGCTTACAAGTTAATTTTTGAAATTTGGTGTGAGTTTGCGAGTGTCTTATTTCTTATTTTATATTTTTTGAAATATAAATTCCTCGATAAATAAAATATACAGACGACAGTACTCATTCATTCTCAAATTCAGATTCCTTAAAACCAGACATAAAAAGAGCGTATATTGACACCATTAACACAGGTAATTTGTTTTTGTCGAAACAGGATTGATATGGTGAATACAGTGGATTTCATCGTTGAAGGTACGTTGGTGAGACTTCGACACAACACATTCACAGGAGAGAAGACACTGCGGTGTCAACGGGATTGTCTCCTGATCAAAACTCGAAAGATCTGGTTTGAGAAGACCACCAAGCTCTTCTTCCAACTCGCCTCAGGCTGTGAGTATGTAATCATCATCAAGCCGACACTTTCAATATTCAAACCGTTCAAGTATGAGCTTCGGGGAGGCAGTAACGACGGATGGAGTTCAAGAGATGGGGAGATTACCGGGTTGCTATAAACTTGTAATAATGGATAAGTGTTCAAAATTTAACTTCCCCCTCTTTATCTATCATCTACCTGCCATGCCTTATAATGCCCAATTTTAGTTATTTTCACCACAATACGTATCATCAGCACTATAAGACTCCCTAAGACTCCAAGAAATCCATGCAAGCCTCATAAACACAGAATGTAACTGCGCTGTTGGGAGCAACCCTCAAGCTGTTAATCCACACCCCCTTATAGAAACCTCTCCATCCCTCTCTCTTCAAAATCTTGCTACAAGCATCCCCAAATCCTCTGTATTCCCGCTTAAACTTCCGCAGCTTGCCATCTTCTGGGCTGACCTCAAAACCCTTGGCACGCTGCTGTAACCTCGACTTTACCACCTGGAGGGGATATGTAGTCGTGCTCGCCACAATCTTGCTGACACCACCCATGATTAAATATCCTGCAGATTCACTCATCCTCTCCCAAATTGATGGCAGCTGTGAACTTCTCCCGTCGCCTCTCTTAAACTTCTCCTTGTACCCAAATAAATGCTTTAGCTTCTCGTAAGTGGCAAACTGTACGCCGCCATGGGAAGTGAGCATCATCGCGGGGACGAATCCCCGGTAAAATGCCAAGGCCCCCTCTTGCTTGAAAATCGTCCGGACAGCATTCAGAGGGGACGTGTAATTTCTGAATTTATCGGTCTGTTCTTGTTTCCGAGGCATTGGGCATGCGTGTGCTTCTTGAGTTAGCGAGTGCGTCTCTCGTCACGTAACGTAACGTAATGTAATGTAAAGCAGCAACTCACGTCACAATCCCTTGCAACTTGCTAGCTAATGATTCTAAACTCACCTTGTCGACAACGCCCCCTCCAGAACCTGCTGGGTTCACCTGAATTTGCAGCCTGGTCTTCACCATCCAAAGTGGATTCGTCAAAATCACCATTATACCCCCCGCACCCATTGCGCACCCCAAATATTCCATGCTCGTTAGTTTTTCGTGTCCCTCAACAAACTCACTCGCGCCTTTATCATAAGCGGCCTCAGCATAAAGTTTCTTTACCCTCTCATAGAAAAAAAAATAACCCCCCCAAGTGACACCACTTCCAACTATCCCCACACCAACCCCGCCGTACAGCCCCTTCCATCCCTCATACTTCACTACAGACTTCATCGTACCCCAGAGGGATTGAGTGTAACGGCCATGACATGGCTCTGTCACTTGCAGCCTTGTTCGCAGAAGCTCCAAAGGGTACAACAAAACAGTAGAGCTCACGCCAGCGGCTAGGCCAGAGACAAGAGGTGGGGAAAAAGGAGACGGCGTCTTTTGCGACTGCGGTGCCATGGATGACGTAAAATAGTAAGGAGAGGGACAGAGGACTCTTGTCCTCCTCTGCTGAGCGTCGCTTAGTCGTTTTGCGGAGTAAATGGTCCGTATTTATCGTACTTTGGAAGCTAGTTAGAAAACTCTCAATCTTTCACCTGTCTGAAATCTGAAATCTAGTTTTACAAGTTTGGGGAGAAAACCTTTATGTCAGTCAGTCCAAAGTAAATTCTGACGAGCTGACAAACACATTAAAGCCAATACTCTATGGATCGATTTTCACACATGTGTACGTTTTTCTCCAATCTCGGTACCGCTCTTTGGAGGGGGGCATAAATTGCTTACATTATTGGTTGTAGAGAGAAAGACACAATTTGCTCGTCCACCACAATGTCTCAATGGGGTCGTCAACGCGCCGGTCCCGTAACTTCTTCGCCGCCAACTCTCCCACAACCTCCCTCTTCATTAGACTTCCATCAACTCACTCTGGATCAATCTGTTCACCTCTTCCGTACCACACTAACGAAGATTCATGCGCATTACCTCCGGCCGATAACATCTAAAACACCTCGGTATCTCACCCTCATCGTGGGAAAGGGGAAGAAGAGCCAGGGGGGGCCGGTATTGAAGCCTTATTTTGTCCGCATGTGTCAAGAAAAAGGAGCCAAGTTTCGATCTGTGGGTGATGGGGGAGCAATTGTCGTTGATTGCTGGGATTTTTTTCGGAATAGCAGCCAAGAGGAACGAAGAGAGGAAGGGAAGGGCGGAGTTTACGTGAGAAACCGCGAGGATGTGGAACTTCAAGCAGGTCTGAAGAACGACTTCATTAAGGCTCCGCAGGAATACTTGCACTCGCCAGACAACATGAAAAAGTTTCCGCCGCTAAAAAAAATGGTCCAGTCTACAAGGAAAAGTATGATACCTAAGGGCAAGCCAGCCAAGCATTACGAGGAAGAGATTGATGATGGAAGTGGTTACTGGGACATTGTTTTGGAGGCTGACATAAGTATTGCCAAATTTCTGAGTGAAATGGAAATGGAACAGGAACCGGAAGGGGACGAGAGTAAGATCTCCAGGGTTATTACCGGGGAATGGAAAGATGAGAAAGATGACGAAAACAAGGGGAAAGAAGACGACGATGAAGAATTTTTAAGGGCAGTAAGGGAGAGCGAGAGAGAGCACCAAAGGCTCTTGGTGTCAAGTGGGAGTTTTGACAAGGATGAGCTCAATAGGGTGATCAAAATGTCTGAGACGGAGGCAAAATTGAATGAAATCTGGGAAAAAGAGCTTTCAAAGCGGAGGTTCGAAGTGGAAGGCGGAGAGAGGTTGTCAAATTCTAAAATCTTACGGAAGACTTCTGACAGTGTTGGAACAAGCGATAGCGAAGAAGAAGAAGAAGACATGAGGAGGGCAATCCATCTCAGCAAAAGGGAGATAGTTTCAGCGAGGGGTGACTCTGAGGATGAGGATATTGATAAGGCGATAATTCTCAGCGAAAGGGAGATAGCGAGGGGTGACTCTGAGGATGAGGATATTGATAAGGCGATAATTCTCAGCGAAAGAGAGATGTCACGGGAGAATTTGTCTAGTAGAGAAGAGAATGTTGTCGTCGGGCAGTGCGATGATGAGCTTAGGAAAGCTCTCGAGTTGAGCTTGCGGGACTTTTGAAATCTAAAGTAGAACAAATACAAAAAGCAGGGCTTTGCATGTGGGGGTAATAACTTCCTCAAAGGCTTGGTCGTTAAAACTCAATAAGTTTTTTGTTCGCGTCATAATACATTCATCTTGTTCATCTCCTCCCCTCTCATCATCTCTCCTCTTTCCTCTTTTCACTTTTTCTTCAGGTTCTTGAGAGCAGGTGCCTTGAGCTTCGGCGCAACGAATCCGCTGAGCAGATCTCCCTTCTTCATCTTCCTCTTCCTCTTTCCTTGTGAGTCAGTGCTGCTGTTCATGCTGCTGTTGATGCTGCTGAAGCTGCAATATCCAGGTGTAACAGAAACAGAGACATTGTGTGAGTGGTTTTGACGACAGTCAAAGCTTTCCCTCACTTTGCCAATTCACTCGCGCCTCCTTTCTACACTTTCACTCTTACCTGCTGTCAACACTGCTGTCAACGATCTTGCTGAATCTCCGGTTAGCATTGATTCCGAGGGACTTTCGTCTTGGTTGGGTGGGCACCTCAAAAGACGAGCTTGTGTCGAGCAAGTCAACATTGTTTGGCCGGTTCGCCAGTGTCTTATCGAGGAGCGAGTTGGCGAGATCCGCGACATCGTTGGCCTGGTCCTCAATGGAGTCGTCGATCGAAGAAAAGGAAGCGTCTTTGACAGTCTTCTTTTTGTTGGATTTGGGGACACTCTTTTTCTTCGGCGCCGACTTTTTGTCTTTCGTCTTGCTAGCGACGGGGGCCTTTTTCTTTTTTGGGGAGTTTTTCTTGGCCTTAGCCGCAACAACTGCCTTCTTGGCAGTTGATTTCTTCTTGGGCGCAGCTTTCTTCGGAGCAGCCTTCTTCACCTTTTGTGTGGCTTCTTCGCTGACGTCCATAGAATCGATGCTAACCTCATCTGACAGTGGTGACATGATGGTGATCGGTGTGGGGGGAGCACCACCGAGGATGCCACCCATAGAGGCGGGGGCGGCGACCATGCGCTGCTTCTTGATGACCTTCTGTTTGGGTTTGGGCTTTTCCACAACAGCCTCCTCAACACTATCCTCTTCTTCCTCCTCGCTACTCTCCTCTGGGGCCTTTTGAACGTTGGCTAGCCCCCCACCAACAGCAAGGACGGGCTTCGGCTTTTTAGTGGTGCTCAACTGAAGCAGCACTTCCGTCTCTTTCTTCGCCATGTTGGTCTTGTGTTCCAGCTTGTCAGCAAGGCCATTTACGTCTTCAATCATCTTTTCTTCGCCCTCTTGCTTCATTGCGCTGATTTTCTTCTCCAGGGACCTGATCTGTTTCTGCGAGGCCGCCTTGAGCTCCTCGATCTCCACCTTGAGCTCAGCGACTGTTTCGTCCGCCTTGAGTTCCTCGATCTCCGCCTTGAGCTCAGCGACGGTTTCGTCCGCCCTGAGCTCCTTGATCTCGGCCTTAAGTTTTGCGATGGTCTTGTTGGCATGTTGGAAGTTATTCTGGGCCACCTCGACTCTCCTCTTGGCATCCTCACGGAATAGTAAGAACTGTTTCTTGAGGACCCGCGTCTCCTCCTTTGACGCGAGAAGAGAAAGCTGAAGGGCATTGGCATTGAGAGCCTTATCAACCACTTGCGTTTTCGCAGAGTGTTCGGTACTGGCAGTGGCGATGTTGGTGGCGGCAATAGGAGCAGAGACGATGGTGGTTTCAGCAGAAGAAACGAGGACGGGAGCCTCGGGGGCGGAATTAGAATCGTCAGAGAATAAAATACTATCCTCTACTGGGGCAGAAGGCTGAAAAGTGTGGCGGCGCTCATTGGCCTTGCTTTCCACAACGGGTGTGGTTGTTGGGGCGGAGGCCTACAAGAGAGTAAAAGGGAAGATTGAAGTTAGTTTTGAGAGCGTGATTTTGTGAGTATACATAATCTGCTAGACGACTGGGTGCACAGGTCAAACAAAAGTGAAAGTCAAATCTGCATCCTTTGCCATCGACTTTCTCCCTATATAACTCACATCAGCTAATCCCATTCCGCCAATAGTCATCCTCCTTTTTTTCTCTCCCCCTTCCCTCTGCTTTGTAGCACTAAACGCCTTCCTGATCCTCTCGCTGATAGCGCTGGCTGCAGATCCTCCTGAGCGGATCACCCCAGAAGCAGGTGTCGTGGTGGAGATGGCAGAGGTAGAAGGGGTCATAGCGGCCGGTGCAGATGGAGTGGCAGGACGTGAGAGAGTTTTCTTGGTTGCGGAAGATGGGAGGGGTGGGATCTGTGTGTGTGTGTGTGTGTGTTTTGAGACAGGGTTCATAGATCAGATGGTATACATTTTTGTGTGAGAGTCACTGAAGCAGAAAAGCCCCCGCGCAAGGGCGAGAAAAGATCGCAAATAAGTTCATCGGCACTAATCTGGTGCGCACGAAAGAGTAAAATTGCTAAAAGGCCGTAGACAACCCCCATTCCAAGAGCAGGCACCTCTGCTGATAACTCGACAAAATCTCACCTTCAAGCCGCTACCAATATTTTCATCTCGCACGCGGAGACCTCTATCTGGGGTGCCAACACCCGCGCTAGAGAGACGTGCAGAGATCTGAAGGCTCTTTTGCGCTGATTCCATTGTGATTCTGTCATGGGAAGTGGCGATTGTGTTAGCAAACCTTATTTCAGTCGTTGGATTATCTGCAGGAAGGGAAGACACAAGCAGTCATGTACTTTTTCGAACAATATTGCCCTAGTTTACTAGTTCTAACCACATCAAAGCGCTCCAGAGAAGCCTTGAGGCCACACACGGCGTTTATCTGGGGTACATCAGGCTTCACATTCGAACGGGTTTATTACTTGATTGGGAGTTTTATCAATACAATCACTTACGGAAATTAAATTAGTACGATCTATGCAATTCTGAAGGTCAATCAAATCTCTCCGCGATTTTTCGACGCCGGAAAAGGGTTAATTGTTAGAGTTGAAAGTTTGCGCGGAGAACAACAAGCGAGCAGAAATGAAAAAAATTTAAGAGGGAGAAAAAGGCCTAAACGACCGCACCAACCCCCCCAAGGCATCATACACGCCAAGGAAAGAGCCAACGTCATACCTTTTAATGTAAAAACCCACAGTACCACTCCTCCTTTTTTTTCATCTTCATTTTTCCCCTCCTTTTCCTGATGCCTCCCAAGCGAAGTAAGGTCAGGAAGGCCGCCTCTGCGCAAGCAGCAAAACCAGCTAAATCTACACCCGCCAATTCTCCGAAGAAACAGGCTACAAAGAAGGACAACGCCTCCCAAGTCCAGTCCAGTGAAGCAGCTGACAAAGAAAATGATAGTGACAATGTCTGCAGCATCTGCATGGACACACCATCCAAAATGGACGTCACGAAACTGTCCGGTTGTAAGCACTTATTTTGCTTCGATTGTATAGAAGCTTGGTCGAAGGAGGAAAACACCTGCCCTCTGTGCAAGGAGGTGAGCTTAGTCTTATCTTATTTTTGTTTCTCTTGCCAACCTTGTGCTGTCTCCCTCTGCGCGCGCGCTCTCCCTCTTCTTCTCTCCTCTCATGCTAACACGGCCCTTAATTCTCGCCCACGTGCACGTACGTGCACGTACGTGCACGCCTACAACGTCCACGATATCCACAACATCCACAACGCAGCGCTTCACTTCAATCACTCGTGTTCACGCTTCTCCGGCGGGCAAGGGGAAACGTAAGAAAGGCCTCCCCAAGAGTAAGAAGATAAAAAAAGCAAGTCAGGCCGACGGATCCTTCGGAGGGCTTCCTTCCCCCAATTTTTTCATCAACATGATCATGCGCAATGCTGCGCATGGCAATCCCTTCCTCGGCCCCCTTGCTGCCCGCGCCGGCGGCATCTTCCTTGGAGGTGGACCCCCCCAATCATTACCACCTCATATAATGCTCCAAATGTTCTCTGAACTCAACGGGGTGGTCAGTAGTCGACGAAGCTTTGGATCTGAAGATTCAAGTATGTATGACGAGGACTATGAAGATGAAGACGACGACAATTTTCTAGACGACAGCGATGGTGACACAGATGAATTATTTCATACGGCAAGGCTGAGGGCAAGTAATCTTTTGGGGGGAATTTTGGGGGGAATGCCCACTTCCCCGCCCCCCAACATCCGCTCCCACGCGAAGAACGACGCAGACGAAAACGCAGGAACGGCGGATAACGCCCTGATACTCTCCGACAGCGACGATGACGCAAAACAGGCCAAACCTGCGACGAGGAAAAAACCGGCCAAATCTGCTGGACCTATCAACATCGACCTGAGTGACGATGAACCAGACTATCACGACTGTGCGACAGGCAAAAGTGAGAGTGGGAGCGTCAACAGCAGCGGCAACGGCAACGGCAATGGGAATGGAAGTGACAACTCAAATAGCAATTCGAACAGCAATGCAAACAGCAATGCAAACAGCAACGTGAATAGCCCCATTGATTTTTCAAAGCCATCACCCGGGAGGAAAGGGCCACCGATAAAGCGGAAAAAAACTGAGGCCGGTGGGGGAGGAGCAGCTAAAAAGAAGAAAAGCGGTTGAAAGGAGATCTGTTTCACAATTATTTGTATGACCAACTTTGTTTATCCATCATGAGAGAGTAGGAATGAGATAGTAACTAAATTATGGAGGTGATTTTAGTTGGGAGTCGGTATGCGACTATAGATAAGGGGTACTCCCTTAAAGGTTACTCTCCACTTTTATAAGTTCAACTCTACTCTCTCATGACAAACTCACAAACTTACGACAGCTGATGTTGGCACCACTCCCCCAAAAAGTTTCCGCCCCGTCTCTCCTTCCCTAAGCCTGACAATCCTCTCCACCTCCTTCTTAAGCTCATCCTTCCCTCCCTGAATTCCTCTTAGGCTCTTGAGAAGGTAGTCTAAAATGATAGCTGAGCCCTGGGAAGTCACAGAGGAGGAACCGGAGGGCAAATGCCGGGAGATTGAAGAGAACCAGGAGGACGTATGGCTGTCAAGATAGGTCAAGATCGGTATTGAACTCAGCAATTTATGGTTGGTTGTTGCTATGGCTGTCGTTGCTATTGTTGGGGCGGAATCGTCGCGTTGGACAGAGCGACTTCTTGATGTCCTTCCTTCAACAGCTCTGGAGGTGCCTTCCCCGCCGTTGCTACCAGCCCACAAACCGACTCCCCCTGCACTTTTCAAGCTACTTCCTCCGTTGATATAAACTAGAGCAGCTTCGCGAACGAGAGCCTCAAATTCAGTTTTCCAATCGTCACCATTCTCAACGCCATCAGGGGTAGAGGCACCGCCATTCAATCCCAATACAGACAAAAGCACAGATATGATCTCGAATATTCCTTCAACCCACAGCCCCTCCTTGTCACTCTCCAAGCACAGCACCCTCCAAGTCTCCTCTGTCAGCGTGTCAGCGCTCACCCGCTCAAATCCAACTAGCGCTCTCAAATAGCAAACCGCGCACGATACGACCTGGTCGCGCTCCGCCGGAGAAGGATCGGCCCTCGTGGCGTAGACGCCCAACAGCCGCCTGACTGCGCGGGTGATTTTCGAAGTGATTTCTCGGGGGGTAGGCGGGAATTGAGGGAAGGAATCGGATGAGCCTGCGGAGGACCAATCGTCTTCGTTGGAAGGGGGGGTATCACTGGCGGTACCTGGCTTTGTGTAACGGTAGATTTTCGAGGTTATTTGTCGTGCTACTGTCGCAGCTGTCGTTGACAAAGGGGAAGAGGTGTGGAGAGAGCAGACCACAGCTGTGGCCTCTTCTACTATGTTTGTAATGGTGCTTGTGTCATCCATTTTGGTGTCGCTGGAAGCAGAATTACCATTGACAGCATTGTTACCATTGTCGTCGTTGTCATAATCGTCGTTGTCATCCTCATCACTAGAGGTCTCCCCGCCACTTGCATCACTTGCATCACTGTCAAAAGTCCCACCCGCGCCCCCAGAGGAATCCAAAACTCCCACTAGACGACATACCCCCTCCCTTATCTCCCTAACCCTCTCCCTCAGCTTCTCAATCCCCCCCCCAACACCATCCTCCACAAGCTCAACAACTTCCTCAGAAAATAAAAGTGGGTGGTAGGACTGCTCCGCGTCGATCTGACCCTTCCTGACGTCGTCCAAATACGACACCAACTCGGAGATCTTTGACTCCAAGGGAGTGGTTTGCTTAACAGGAAACAAATTACCCCCAGAGGTGGAGTCGGAGACCCTGTAAGGAACAGAGAAGAGAATTTCCTTCGCTCTCTGACCGGCCACATCCAGAGAGCCGGAGGAATGGGAGGAGGAATTCTTGAGGCGGGCGGAGCGGCTCTGCGTGAGGGAGGAGGAGGAGGGCCCGTAAAGGTTTTCGATTGTTGGGGGAAGGATGGGGGCACGGGAGGCGGGCGGCGCAGATGGAGGGGTAAGAGACACTCGACGAGGCATCGACAATTGCCAACGCTACACAGAAATTACCACTGTTGTTTTTGTGGCTGTCGATGTGTTTTTATCCGAACTTGTATAGGTCGTCGTCGTCAAAAACCTTTCCAGGCGCGGGCGAGAAAAAAATCCAGTTGTAACTACCCTTCAGGTTTGTGTGTAGTGAATCCCAATTTGGAAAGTGAGTCCAAAATATTATCTTCATGAGAGCACACAGTATTAGAAAAGGGAACGCTTTAAACTAACTACGACAACCCCCTGACTGTGCACACTCTCTCAACATGAGCAGCGATGATGATCTCTTCGCAAGGTACGCCAAAATTGAGGGAGTCAGAGTCGAAGAGAGGGGGGGGGGAGAGCATGGTTTGTGGAAGACAGCGCGTTCATTCGGCGTTGAAAAAGCGGCGACAGGCCGAGGAATAACCCTTTCACAGCGACCAGAAACGACGAAAGCGCCCAGGTTGGGCACTCTGTGTGCACCCCCTGCCGCCTTACAGGGCGTTTAGATTTGCAGGATTTGGGTCAATGCCGTCCTTCTCCCTCCTGTGTGTTATCTGTGCCTTACCTCGAAGTCGTGGCCGCCGTCTTTTAGGACACGGAGGAAGTTATTCCGTTCTCGTTAGCTGTATCACTTGCAGTGTTTCATTGTAGCCTTTCCTCACCCCTCCTGCTTCCGTGTCCTGTTTTTGGTTTTTGGTCTTTGGTCGCTCTTCCTCTAACACTCTCTTTTGCTGACACTCTCTTTTGCTAACACACTCTTATTTTTTGCTCTCCGCAGCCTCAACAGTACGCTGATGGCAGACATCTTGAATGATGGACTGAATGATTTGACGTCTCTCGAGGCCCAGTTGAACAAACTCCAATCTTCCGATAAAGTGCCAGCCAATAAAGCCCCAGCCCCTTCTTCCATCTCCTCTAAAAAGGATACCATCGCCATCAATAACACAATCCTCTCGGCACAGGCCGCGAATGTGCAGACCAGCCTCAACGCTATCTCCGCTTCCGCTCCCCCCTCAAACACAGTCATTGACACCTCCTCCGATGCTTGGTCCAAGTCCCTCAAGGCCTTCGATGCCATGGACTTCCTCGCCGCCGACAAGGAGAAGAAGTCCGCCACCGTTGCCGAGGCCGTCATCGGGGGATTGGGCCTTGACGATGACAACGACGATGAAGTTTATGATGTCAGTGAGAAGATGGAGAAGGCCGATATTAAGATGAAGTTCGTCGAGGGAGGGAGGCTGCCCCCTCCTGGCCAGGTGGAGGGAAAGTCAGAGTGGGTTGCTCGTCAGCAGCAGCAGCAACAGCAGCAGCAACAGCAGCAGCAGCAGCAGCAGCAGCAGCAGCAACGACAGCAGCAAATTCAGCAAATGCAGCAGCAGTTGTTTCATCACCAGCAAAACTTACAGCAACAGCTGTCGAGAATGCCTCCAATGATGGTTCCTGGGAACAATGGCCAGATGGTCCCCAACCAGTCCATGCAGATGATGATGCAGCAGCAGCAAATGCAGCAGCAGGTGAGCTTATTGTCCTGTCAAAAGCCCCGCCAACTTACTCGCGATTGCACTATCGCTGAATAACGTCCCACTGACGCAAACTTCTTACACTTTGCTTCTCCTGCTCTGCTCAACGCACACACACACACAACGCACACACACACACAATGCACACACACAAAGCACACACACACACGCACACGCACACACACACACACACACACACACACAAAACACAGTTAGCGGCTATGGTTGGACCTCGAGGCCCTCCTCCACACATGCAGATGATGCCTCGTGGACCAAACATTGTGAACGCCCCCCCTCGGGGCCCCATGCCCATGCCCATGCCCATGCCCATGCCCATGCCCATACCCAGGGTTGGCGGCCCTGGTGGACCCGCGATGGGCGTACCTCGCGGCCCGCCCGCGGGAATCCCCATGGCCCAGGTTGTTCAGCCCCCGACAGGCTTCCAATCTACCTTTAACGGTATGATGCTCCCGCCGTCTATCATGAAGAAGAAGGAGGAGAATCGAAAGGAGAAATCAGCCGCAGCCGTCGTCCGTGGCGACGGAGGAGGCGCTCACGAGAAGCAAATGGAAGTGAAGAACACCAATGCAAAGAACATTTTTGTGAAGAAGGACTTCCCCGGATTGGGAGGCGACAATAAGGGTGGTGAGAAAGATGACGAAGATGACGAGGACGCGAACGCTCCTTTAATACAACCGGCCGAGGAAGAAAAATTGAGGGAGGAGCTACAGCTACAACAACAGCAACTCGAGAGACTGAACAATGTGCTTTTCAACAACCCAAATGCTCCCCCAGTATCTACCGCTCAGATTGCCAGCTCCCTGATGCCACAGCGTGATGTCCAGTACGTCCTCAACGTTCAGATGCGCTCGCTGTACATGAAAGATCCCTTCACGGACGATTACTATTTCCACAATTTCTCGGATCGCAAAATTAGGAGTGAAGGGGGGGAGACCAAGATCCCCCTGCCTGTCTGGCACAAAAAGAAGATGAAGGCGCAGAGAATGGAGAAAGAAGTCAGGAGGGAACACGAGGAGCGTAGTAAGAAATGGGAGAGCGAACAAGGGGTCTTAGGTCACACCAGTAAGAGTGACAGCAGCAAACCTCGGGCATTGCTGGCTGTGCCCGTTCTTAAGAAGAAGCAAAAAGGGGACGAAAGCAATGAGGACCATTTAAGGCGGCAAATCTGGATGGCGAGGACGAGCATTGGGAAGGGCTTTGACGCCTTTCTGAAGCTACAGGAATTACAGAGGCTCGTGAGGTGCGAGACCACGACGGAGAACGGACGGGCGTTGTTGATGAATAAGGTCAGGAAGAATATCAACCATCTGGAAAAGACGATGGGAATCGTCAAGACGGAAGTTGTGAAAGAAAAAGCGGCTCCAGCTGAGGACGAGGAGAAGGAATTACCTGAGGAGGAAAACGACGAACCCGAGATGAAGGTAACTGTCGACAACGAAGCCCTCAAAGCCCTCCTTATGCTCCCCAAGGGACAAGAGCTCCTCGCTCGCAGTATTGAGAGCGGACTGCTTCCGCACAGCAGCGCGACGCTCATTCTGCCCCGTATTCTCAAGATTTTGCTTGTCAAAAAGAGGCCAAGCGATATTTCCAAGGTAAACATCGAAAAAGAGGAGAGAATGCTGAAGAGCTTCAGCAATGGGCTGATCAAGATAGCACAACCTCAGATCAAACTCAACACACTAAAGCTGTGCTTGAAGATGGTACTCGAAGCGGAGAGGGAAGAAGGGGTCGAATTGAAGGATGTGCTAAGTGCAAAAGCAAGGGCCGAGGTTATGTTGGCTTGTGTCTCAAGGGGAGGAGAGTTAGACAAATTGGTGGACAGCGAAGACGAGGGAGACAGCGATGACAGTGAGGTTGTGGACGAAGTCGAAGATGGCTGGAAAAAACTTGAGGCTGATTTTATGAGTGCCTTGGTGAAGTAACGGAAGCTCGGGTGGGGGGGTGGATTGGGGGCTAATAAGCCTAACCTTAAACGGCGATGTCCTTTGGCACGTATTACAAATTACTCATTTTCATCTCGATTCACCCCTATTCAAGATAGTACTTACTCCCGCTCCCGGTTACTACAATTGCGCCATCATCGATCGTCTCGGGTTTGGCGATCGGGCTTGTCGTCACCCTCTCTCCCTCAACGAAGTTAGGGCTATTGCTCACAATTCCAGTGATCGAGTTATCAACGTTAACTCTCCAGTCACTTAAGACAGGAATCCCCATTGGAGTGGATGTTTTCGGCTTCGAAGGGGTTGATGGAGGGGCTGAAGCAGGTGAGCTCATGAAAGAAAACAGGCCACCGCCGGATTCTAGCGCTTGTGCCTTCGATGGAGATTTCTTCTCAACTGCTTTTGTGCCTGAAGGCGAGGGTGATTTGCCGAAGATCCCGAGCCCGCCATTTCCGCTAGATTTGGGCTGTATAGGGGCAGGTGTGAGTGAGGGTTTCTTTGTGGTCAGGAAATATTTACTCCCCGAGCCACTGACAACCAAGCTGCCGTCCGCTATGTCTCCGCGGACGATAGGAGAGGTAGTGATTCTTTCTCCGTCATCATACGCAGGAGATCCAAAAATTAGCCCAGAAATGCTATTATCCGGCTGCTTTTTGAATTTAAATATCGAAGGAACACCACGAGGGGGCGAATCTAAGACCTTTTCTTGTTTCTGCTGCTTCCCTCTCTGCTGCTTATTGGCAGAAGCTTCACGGGCAATCTTCAGCTGCCGCTTGCGTTCTTCCTCAGCTTTCTTTTTCTCCAGCTGCTTCTGTTTTGCGGCAGCCGCACGTGCGATCTGCTCTTGCTTTTGCTGCTGTTTTCTCTCATCTGCTTCCTGCCGGGCAAGTTCACGTTCTTGATCTTGCTGTTGTTTCCGAGCTGCTGCCTCGAGCTTGTTTCGCTTTTGACGCTCTTGCTGTTCCCTCTTTTCAGCTGCTTGTTGTTGCTGCTGCTGTTGCTGTTGCTGTTTCCGAGCTGCCGCCTCAAGTTTGCTTTGCCCGGATTGCTCCGAAGCTTCATCCGATTCGGCACCACGCTCACTGTTAAATAGACCAGAGAACAAATTGATTCCTCCCTTACTTTCTTCGCCTTGCAAAAAATAGCGCGAGCCAGAGCCCGTCGTGACAACTGTGTTGGGAGCCGCAGCGGTGGTTATGCGCGATGTGGTGATAAATTCACCTTCGTCGAAATTATCAGAGCCAGAAATGGATCCGCTAATAGCCCCATCTTTTCCATAGGACCATCCTGTGATGACGGGCACACCGCGAGGTGCCTTAATAGACTTCGTCTTTGTCTTAGGTGCAGGCGAGGGGGCTGGCGAGTCTGAAGGGTCAGCACGCTGGAAAATATTGAGCGATATCGTAGAGCTCTTCTTCTTACTGAGAGATGAGAGTTCAGATTCGCGTCGCCTCTGCTCCATGGTTTCAAGACGCTGCGCCTCCTTTCGCTCGGCCGCCTCAGCCTTACGGACAGCGGCCTCCTCCCTTGCCAATTGCTTCTGACGCTCTTGCTGTTCCCTCTTTTCAGCTGCTTGTTGCTGCTGCTGCATTTTCCTCTCTGCTGCCTCTTGCCGAGAGAGTTCACGCTCTTGCTGTTGGCGTTCGAGGCGAGCAAGTTTCTCGGCCCGCTTGACCTCCGCAGGGTCTTCAATACCAGTGTCATCGGTTACGTCGCCAATGAGCCCCCCAAACCCTCCGAACAAGCTGCCCTTGCTAGGAGGAGGCGTAGAAGCTGAGTCGACAGTTTCAGTGTCATCAATCACGTCACCAACGAGCCCCCCAAACCCTCCGAACAAACCACCCTTACTAGGAGGAGGCGGCGTAGACGGTGGTTTGGGTTTAGGAGGGGGGCGTGAGGGTGGCTTAACAACGAAGCGCTGCTGTGCTTGAGCAGCTTGTCGTGCCGCCTTTTGATCCGCTGCAGCACGCTTGCGAGAAGCAGCTTCTTCGGCAGCTTCCCGCTTGCGAGCTGCAGCTTCTTCAGCTGCTTCGCGCTTGCGGGCTGCAGCTTCTTCTTTAGCGATTGCGGCCTGCTGGCGGGCAATTTCAGCCGTTTCGGCTCGCTCCCTCTTCAGCTCCTCTGCCTGCCTTCTCTTCTCTTCCTTAGCAGCTGCCTTCTCCTGCAACAGCTCCTCGTCCACCTCGAAGATGTTGCCTAAGGAAAAGCCCTCTGAACTCGGAGGCGGTTTTGTAGGTGGTTCCGGCGTTTTTTCCTTACGACCTATCAACCCAGAGAACAGTCCACCACTACCTCCACCGGCGGCGTCGTCGTCAACATCGTCTTTCTTTTCTGGTTTGCGCAGCTTTTGCTGCCCCACCTCGGAGAAGAAGGATGAAAAGACTCCGTCATCATCGTCGTCTCCTTGACCCTTCTGGACAGGGGCAGGAGCAGGAGCAGAAGGGGGAGCGGGGAAATCAATTTTGGGCAACTTGATCTCAGGGGCCTTTACCTCGGGAACCTCAATTTTCGGGGGCCGAGGACGAGGCGAGGGAGGCGGTCGTTGGGGTGGGCGCTGAGGCGAGCGTTGAGGCGGAGCTGCTGCTTTGTCTTCTGCCTCTGGTGGCGATTTGGGGAGGACCTCTCTGATGGTTCCCTTGATAGAATCGGATATTTCTGATGACTTAGCTTCAAAAGCCTTCGATGCTTTGGTCGGAATAGCCGAAATTTCCTCCACAGTCTCGTCAACGGCCTTGGACACGGCCTTCGCGGTATTCTCTGGGATTGCCTTTACCTCCTCGACTGTTTCGTCGATAGCCCTGCTTACTGCCTTGGCAGTATTCGAAGGGATTGCCTTAATATCCTCAACTGTATCTTCAACAGCTTGGTTAATAGCCTTTGCAGTGTTGCTGCATTAAGTGGGGGGGAGACGAAAGGGGATGCAGGCGGTCAGATCCATTATCACGCGTTGCACTATATTTCATTCTATCGCTGTTTTCGCGTTCACGCGTTGCACTATATTTCATTCTATCGCTGTTTTCGCGTTCGCGCTCAGGGGCTCGCTCGCTCACCTCGGGATTGCCTTGATTTCATCAGCGACCTGGCCGGGAATAGCCACAACCTCGTCCACCTTCCTCTGCACGGCACGATTGAAAGCATTGACAACCGCTTTGGTGATACCACCGAATATCCTCCGAAGAGCCTTCGGCACAAATTTGGTGCCGGTCTCATCGTTTGAGACCGCACCAATTGTGAGCCCAGTGGCGACACTTGAAACTAGGATCACATATGGGAGCTGCTCAACTTCCAGATCTTCAATGTTGACCAAATCATACACTCCTCCAGCAAGAGTTCCGGCTATTGTCGCCGAAATGGCCGCCATTATCGAGTCGGCCCGAATTTTCTCTTTGGATGGCGGAGGAGGAGGAGCGAAGGGATTGGGAATTTTCGGGAGGGAGGGCATTGACGGGAGGGAGACTTTCGGCAATCGGCTGCTATCGTCAGCCTTAGGGGTTTTCTCCCGTTCAAGTCGTGACGAGGAGAAATCGACCTTCTCTTCAGAGACCGTTAGTGTTTTTTTTGGAGGTGGAGGGGGTTTTGGAGGGGGTTTTGGAGGAGGTTGTGTAGGTTGCTGCTTGACAGATTTAACTCTGTTGTCAGGTGCTTTATCTGCGCCACGTTCTCCTTGCTTGATTTCAGCGAAGATATCATTCACATTCAAAGATTCTCCGGCATCGGGTTCTTCCCCCTCCTCGTCATCGTCAGCATCAGAAAAAATTGCAGTAGTACTGTGACGACGGCGAAGGGGTGCACTTAGGATCGAGCGAATTTTCCCACTCGCACTTAATCCTGATCGGAGGTCTTTCCCCTCAGTATTGCCATTGTGCGCTGACAGAGCAGAATATTGAGTGTGTCGCACAGCAGAGGGGGACAACCGGGATGAGGGATGCAAATTTTGCGAAGGCGGGATGTGAGGAGGAACGTAGGCGAACCCGAAGGAGGAGACAATCAGGACGACGAAGATCCACTGCATCTCGCGCATGCACATTTACGAGGATCCTCCCACAAAAACCACGTTTATTCAGAATCTTTTCGCCGCGAAACTTGAAGAAACACATCATCAACAAAACAACAGAGTTTCAGGCCCTCCTATATGCCTTCAATTGAATTTAGTAATCGCGCAACCTATCAGACAAAAAATCTGCAACATTTACTCTTCTTTACTCTTTTTTGCTTTCTTGGCAGCCTTCTTATCCTTCTTGTCTTTCTTGGCCTTTTTCGTCGGTATTGAGATGGCAGAGAAGATGTCAATCTTGCTTGCCTTACCACCCGCTACCTCTGTAACAGTATTTTCGCCATCCGCATTCTTATTATCAGTGCCGTCCTTCTTGTCATTGCCACTATGTGTATTGTCACCGTCGCCACTCTCGTCAGGTCCGCTTGTCCCGCTCTCGTCACCTCCTTTCTTCCTCTTTCTCTTCCTCTTCCTCCCCGCTTTCGTTTCTTCGTTCAAGGAAACAGTACCATTTCCATTTCCATTTCCACTTCCGCCGCTGGCTCCACTGTCAGATGTCTTGCCCTCGGTGACAACCTCATTGAGGAACTTGGTTCTAGATATAAGGGACTTGCAGAATTTGCTCCATTCCTCCTCTCCCGATTCAAAGCGCGCCACACCGCAGGACTCAATGACAGTACGTCCAAAACGATCTCCCCTCAAGCGCGCCCCACCTCTTGTCGCAAGGTTGTGGGCTACGCTGAGAGCTACTTCCTTGGGAGCCTTCTCATCAGCCCTGATCAGAACTGTGGAGATTTTCTTCAGGAGCTTGCTTCCCACGGGCGAGCACGCGAGGTTCACCAGGTGGATTCCAATCTTTGTTTCATCATCGTATTCAGTGCCGAATTTGGCAAGTTTGGTTGCCAGCGATACAGCGATGGCGTGGGGGATGTCATTCTCATCACTCATGTCAAGAATTGGATCGACAATACACCGGGCAAGCCCTCCATTGGTAAAAATGTTGTTGAGCAGATTGCTTCTCTTGGCTTCATCTAACGTCAAAGATGGCGCCTTCTTTTTCTTCCTCATATCTTCATCGCTGGCCCCAAACAATGGGGAGTTCGCCGCCTTCTCTAAGAATTTTCCATTCCAACCCCCGGCCATCAATGCCCCATATGCCTTTGCTCCGCAGATATCTATTTCACAATCACTATCAGCCTTCAGTAATAGACTCAGAAGTATGTCCTCTGCGCCAGCATTGGCCACACCACTACCCTGTTGAATGGCATTGATCAATTTTGGGACGAGCTCCACGTGGGGCCCCGCACGACTGGCGAGGGCAAGAGCCTTCCACACGACCGCCATGTGGACTTTGTCCGCAGTTGAACCCCACCCACATTTTCCGATGAGAAGAAAAAGAGGAGCGAGGACTCGAAGGGAGAGTTCTGGGTCGTCTATTCTTTCTAGGATAGCCTGGACCACGTATGAGCCTATATTATGGGAGTTATCCGGGGTAGAAACTAAAAGCGCCGGTAGAATGTCGGCGTCAAGGAGGGCATTGACGATGCTGGTGAGGTTCTTGTCGTTCGAGCAGGACACAATTGTCTCAGTGAGATGGCTACTAGGGCCACAATCGAGGGCAAGGGATTTCAAATTCGAGGAGGAGACAATGCCATCAGAAGATTGTATTAAGTTTTCGATCACCTTGGCAAGCAATTCCTCGTTGGCATTTGCGTTTGGGTTTGGGTTTGGGTTTGGGGTGCTCTCATCTTTAACGGCGTTCATCACTCTCATCAACGCTCCGAGCGTCGCGCTACCGCACTTGTGGAACGCAAGGCCCCCGTACCCACCCTCATCGACTTTCTCCTTTGAAAGTTTATCAATCAAAGATTGCACAGTGGTAGCATTCACTACTGCATCACCCGTCACGAGGGATACTATAGTCGAGGAGACACCCCGAAAGAATAGTTGGGATCGGAGAGTGGGGGTCATCGTATTTGGCCAGATATTTGCGTCGCCAGTATAGAGCGATGTTGACGAGAGCGAGATGTCGAACTTGCTGCTATTAAACGAAGAATTCGATTCGTCCCTTCCCCTCTTTTTTTGTTGCTGCCGCTTCTTCTTCGCCTTCTTCTTCTCTTGATCACTGGCTGGAGTAGTACCGCCGTTACCAGTCGCAGGCGAGACCCCGTAGTTGTAGAAATCATAAGTATCGGTGGTCGTAAGAGAGGCAGTCGGGACCACAATCCGCCCGCCAGCCATTGTCACAGCGAGTGTACGCAAAACCTGGCTTCCACAGACGTGTCGGGCTATGGTAGCCGCACCACCAGGGACACTTACGAGGTACTCAGAGTGGCCAGCCAGAAGTAGTTTGCCGATCGTTTCACTGAGCTTCGTCGCTTGTGCCTTGAGGGAGGGATTGAGGGTAAGAGGGTGGCTGTAGCAACAGCGGACAACAGTCTCAACAACACGGGAAGCGTACCGGTTCGATGATAAAAATGCCCAATACCCAGTGAGAGAGGACAAGAGACAAACAGTCGTCTCCAAACTGGCGACAACCTCCTCTGAGTAATCATCTTCATCAATCGCAGCAATATCCACAGAACAGCCAGAGCGAATAAGCGCTTCCACCTTCTGGCTGCCACCGTTTTCGCACGCCAAAGAGGGCAAAACGTTCTCTTTCCCGCTGGCAATGATATCATCTACTGGCACGTCGCAGAATTCACCAGACTGCTGGAACGTCGTGGAAGTGCCAGTTAAAGATTTCAGAGCGTTTCTGGACAGTGCACGGTGCGTCGAGCGCTCCTCGTTGTGAGGGTCGACGGAGGTAGACTGAAAATTAGCACTCAACGGGGGTGGAGGGTCAGGAAGGCTATACAAATACTTGAAAGAGGCAGGATCGGGTCGACGGGGTCTGAAAGCTGAATTGTTCTTCGAAGATGAATGGTTCTTGAATGTGGAGCGCACAGCGCCATCATCGATCTCAACGAGAGATCCGTAATTCGCAGCAGTGGCCATACTTCAGTTATTCCTGAGGACGTACGGTTTAGATACTTGTTTTGGTGTTGACTGTGAGATCTGAAAGCTGGTGGCTGTGGCTGGTGGTAGGGGTGATGTGTGGCGATATTTAGGTTATTTCGGTAGAAATTTGATCGTTTCAGGCACAACCGAATAGAATGAACCCTGAGAGCAATTAAAGAAAACCAAAGATTGATTGTATGTGCTATTTTGGGTTGCCCACGCAGATTTTCGAAGAACGTACACCACCCGTTGAATTTTCCAAAGAATAGCAGGGGATTTACCACTTAAACGCATCCCGCAATGGTATCATCCACATTTTTGTTTGGCCGCAGATTTACCTCGGTTTTGCTGCTTGTACTCCTCCATGTGTCAGACCCTTTCACTTCTCATTCCCTCCTTGCCCACCGCTTGCTCCCCAAAACACACCCCAATACCAGCTCACTACCCCAAACGACGAGTCGTCACACAGACCGTCGTCATACTGAACTGAATGGGATTCCGAAGATGTTTCGTTGGTTGACCGATCAATACCCTACAATCAATAAGCGTCTTTCAGAGGGTCTGGGCCCTGAGGGAGGTAACCAGAGAAAGATTGACAATTTCTATCTGGACATGAATGGCATCATACATCCGGCGACACATAACAACCAGAAGTCATCGATTGTCATCTTGGACGAGACTGCCATGTTCAAGCGAATTTTCTCCTACGTGGATGTTTTGTTCAAAATAGTGAGGCCGACCAATGTGTTGTACCTTGCTGTGGATGGTGTGGCTCCCCGGGCAAAGATGAACCAGCAGCGCGGTCGTCGCTTCCGGTCCGGGAAGGAGTCTGAAGATATCATGGCCCACATGGTCGCTCAGGGAAAGTCAATCCCCGCTGATTCGGAGAAGTTCGACTCCAACTGCATCACACCGGGGACTGATTTCATGCTCAAGCTGAGCCTGGCCACCAACAGGTGGATTGAGTATAAGATGAAGACCGATCCAGCTTGGAAAGACTCCAATATCAAGGTGATATTCAGTGGCCCCGACGTTCCCGGGGAGGGTGAGCATAAGGTGATGGATTATATTCGCGAGCAGCAAAAAATCGACCCGGAACGCACAAACGATTTAACTCATGTTTTATACGGTCTTGACGCTGACCTGATCATGCTTGGTCTGGTCACGCACTCGAAGCATTTTCTTCTTCTCCGCGAAAAGATGAGTGTGGTGATGGCCGGGAAAAAGGGGTCGCGAAACAATAATCGCGGGCGCAAGCCTCGCGACATGTTACAGTACGACCGTCGTGATTTTGAATTGCTAGACTTGTCTTATCTCCGTGATATGCTGAGAGCTCAGTTCTCATCGCTTGCGGGGAAGAAGAATTTAAAGTTCGCGTTCGACATGGAGCGCATCATCGATGACTTTGTATTCATGTGCATGATTGTTGGTAACGACTTTATCCCCAATATGCCTCACATGGCAATCGATGGTGGCGCATTGAACACTATGATTACAGCCTATACAGATTTGCTCCCAGTGATGGGAGGATACCTGACGAATAAAAATCGCATCAACCCGCGCCGATTCGAGATGTTTCTGACTGTAATTCGAAGCTACGAATCAGAATATTTTCAGCGTCGCGGAGTCGAGGAGGACGAACCTGACTTCTGCGACTCGGACAAGTACAAGGCAAAGTATTACTCTGATAAGTTGAAGCTGCTTCCCACAGCCAGTGATGCAAAGGAGCAGCGCCGGGCGATTGCCCGCGACTACATCGAGGGCCTTCATTGGTGTCTTCAGTACTACCACAAGGGATGTCGTAGCTGGAGCTGGTATTATCCTCATCTGTATGCCCCCCTCTCGACCGACCTTGTAGATTTATCTTCCTTTTACGAGGCCGATCTAGTGGATGACGAAGGCTTTGGTGAATTTTCTATTCCCGAGGGTAAGCCTTTCACTTCGTTGACACAACTTTTGTCGGTGCTCCCGCCTTCTTCACAGCAACTTCTCCCAAAACCCTATGCGGCTTTGATGCAAGATAACAGTGAGCTCAGCGATTATTATCCTCGGGAATTCACGACGGACCAAAATGGGAAACGCCAGAGCTGGGAGGCTGTCATCAACATTCCTTTTATTGACGAGAATCGCATGTTCAAGGCCGTGGAAAACATTGACGAGGAGCAGCTGTCAGAATCGGAGAGACGGAGGAATACAGTCGGAGTTGTGAGAGAGTACGAATACAAACAGAGCAGAGAGCAAACAGCTAGTAATTAACAAATGAAGATGTTTGGTTTGTTGATGGTGATTATGTGATTATGTGATTATGTGATTGTGTGATTGTGTAATTGTGTGATTCTGTAGGGAGAGTAGGGAGTAGGGAGTAGGGAGTAGGGAGTAGGGAGTAGGGAGTAGGGAGTAGGGAGTAGGGAGTAGGGAGTAGG
>ERZ651776.1406-NODE-1406-length-28864-cov-6.685483_pt1 | contig 28864 bp, 31 predicted proteins | sample MGYA00514761_ERZ651776 | MGnify/ENA metagenome assembly ERZ651776
ACGAACCCAGACGCGATCGACGCAGCCATCTCGGACACCCAGAACGAAGCCGAAATCATCGCCACCGAACAACGTCGTCTGGGCATCTGAGCACGGTGCTCTAGTGATCGTGGCGGTCGCTGTGTTGGTGCGTGGCATGGTGTTCGGCCAGCACGTCGCGACCCCAGTCGTTGTCCAAGTCACGCCACACCGTGTGCACATGGTTCGCGTCGCGCACCGCGTTCTCGTACTCGACCATGAGTGATGCCCCCTGCAGTCGGTAGTACATGGGGTCACCAGGCTCGGTGCCCCCGGCCCACAGGAAGTGCACGTCGTGCAGACGATCGCCCGCATATTTGGCGGCCTGGGCGTCGGCGGCCTCGTCGGCAACCCGGCCTACATAGAGGTCGAGTAGCGACCGCACCATCTCGCGTTGCGGGTCATCCAGCGCGCTCGCTGCAATCCCCTTCGGCCGGCGGGAGAAGGCAAGATCTTGCACATGGGCATCGGTCAGACCAACAACGCCACGGAAGTGGGCATCGGCGTTGGCCATGAAATGGTGCAGGCTCTCCTCGAGTCGACCCCGCCACACAACCGGGATCGACAACATGGCATCACCCTCGGTCAGGGTCGTGCGATTGGCAGTGACGATGTCGATCGGCGGTGCAGGCGAAAGCACCGTGAGCCGTCGCTGATCGTCAGACAAGGAGTGCACCAGGTCCCGAGCCAGATCTTCGATTCCGCCCAGCGGCCGAAACGGATGGGGTCCAAGCAGCGGCGACGAAGCCGGGTCTGCACCGAAGAAGCACGGCGTGGTGCCAACGACATCGCCATCGACAATGGTGAAGTGCAGCGAGATGTGATGGCCACCGAATCGCCACGCCCATGAGTCGTCGCTTGGATCGCCAAAGATCGCGATCCAATACAACAGCGGATCGCGAGCCCGCTCTCGACCAAACGATTGGGACCAGCCCTCGATCTGATCCAGCAGATTCTCGAGCGTAATAATCGCGTTGGCCGTGACGTAGCCGGCATGTGACAGGCCGGTCGCGAGCAGCTTGTGGGTCAGGCGGTGTTGGGTCGGCGACATCTCGAGCAGCGACAGGCCACCATGATCGGTTGGCGTGTAGAACCAGGTTTCGCGTTCCTCGTGATCGAACGGCCACCGCAACGCTTCGTGCTGGGCAGGCGAACAGGTGCCGCTTAACTCGGCCGCAACCTCGGCCATCCGTGCTGCTAACTCTCGACGTGCCATATCGGCCATGTCAGTTCCCTGGCTCGTGTAGTCCGAAGATGGAGTCAGGGTCACCCGGTGTCCACAAGTTATCTATCTGCGATCGTCGACCGATGTCGCGGGTGCGGTCGAGCAGCTGTTTGCCGAGCTTCAGCTGACTGACCTGCCAGTCCGCCAGCGCCTCGGGCACAGACGAGGCCCGGTCAAGACACGATGCCAAGACCCACCCGTCCTCGGCTGCCTTGGCCGTGCCTGCAGCTGCGTGTGGGCGAACAGCAAACGCTGAATCCCCCAACAAGCAGACCCGACCAAACGACATCTGCTCGACCTCGATGTCGTACACGACCTGCACGAACAGGTCCTGCACCGACTCGACCACCTGTGCGATCGGCCCCGGAAGTCGGGCTGCTGCGTGAGCTCGCACCTCGGCATCATGATGGGCGCTGACCGTGCCCGGCGGCAGCGACAAGTCTCGGAGTCGACCGTTGCGGTCGGTCATCAAATCGGTGAACTCACCACCTGGCGAATAGTTCCGGTACCACACGAAGTTGATCAGCCTGTCGCCCGGTTCCACCGACCCATCGATCCCAGGAATCGGATACACCAGGATGTGGCTGTTCGCATACACGTAGTAGGTAATGGCGTCGACGAAACGAGCAGCAACCGCCGGTGGTAGATCAGCCTCGGGCACCATGCCTCGCCATGCCACATACCCGGCGTACCCCTGATCGGCCTGGGGTTGCAGCGCGGCCCGACCCGTGGAACCCACACCGTCAGCGCATACCAGCAGATCAACCTCCGCCGAAGGCTGATCGCCGAAGTGGACCACGACTCGATCGTCGTTCTGCTCGAACGAGGTCATGTCGTGGGCCAACAGATACCGCTCGGTACCCCAGTGATTCATCAGTTGGCGATACACCGCGTTCCAGGAACTGAACAGATACCGATGATCACTGTCGTGCGCGATACTGCCGTCGCGGTGCAGGTACCGGATGTGATCGGTAGTGATGCTCACATCGTCGAGCGCGACATCGGTGCGTTCGACCAGGTAACGGTATGTCGCCTCGAGGAAGCCGATCCCTGCACCGCGTTGTTCAAGTTGGTGCGGAGATCGCTCCCAGATCGTGACGTCGTGACCTGCATCGCGCAGCAGACAAGCCGTGGTCAACCCACCGAGTGACCCACCGACGATCCCGATACTGACCGGGTCCATAAGAAGGTGCTTGCCTCAGCCTGGCTGACCGAAGGTGGCGATGCGATCCACGGTGCACTCGAACAGCACCCGGCGCTCTTCGATGGCAGGGTCGCGCAAGCCATAGGTGTCACCCTCGCCCACGTACTTCATCCAGATGCGATTCAACTGGTCGGTCACCCACGCGCCTTCTTCGGGATCATCCTCGAGGATCTCGCGGTCGACGGTCACCTTGATGCTCATCCAGTGATACATGTTCTCGGGGTTCATGATCAGGATCGACACCTGCGGATTGTTCCGGATCCACTCGGTCTTCTTGCGCTGCGCCGCAACATTGATCAGAACCTTGTCGCCCTCGTAGTCGAACCACATCGGCGTGAGGTTGGGGCGGCCATCGCCACCCATCACCGCCATGACACACGCCAGCGGCTTATCCATGAGTTGTTTGTACGTGGGATCGAGATCGCTGATGCTGGTGATCGACTCGTGTGAGCCCACCGAGAACTGGTTGGGTTGGACGCCCTCGGAGACATCCAAGAACTTGGCAACTGGAACGGACATAACTTTCCCTTTTCTCTTCGGTGCCGGGGAACCGGCGCGGACTTGTGTGTGCGTCAGCCGCGGGTCGCGGCCAGCAACGCTGGATAACTCGACGGATCGATACGGGCATCGATAAGTCGAGGACGATCCCAGTCTTGGGCCAGGACGGTTCGGAACTCCAAGGCAGAGTTCACCACATATCCGTCGATACCGGAAGCCCGGGCTACCTCGGCAAAGTCGGTGAGCTGGTAGGCCACGGCGCGATCGCCGCCGTGTTCGGCCGTTTGTTTGATGCGGATGAGGCTCAATGTTGCATCGTTGAAGACAACAACTGTGATCGGTAGTTGGAGACGGGCAATGGTCTCGAGTTCGGCCATGGTCATCGACATGCCGCCATCGCCGGTGAAAGCCAGGACCGGTTCGCCTGGCCGGGCAATCGCTGCGCCGATTGCTGCTGGCACCGCAAACGCCATGGTCGCGAGTCCGTTGGAGATCAGAAGCCGGAAGGGTTCCGAAACCGGCCACAGCGGCATCACGGCCAGGAAGTGCGCTCCGGCGTCGACCGTCGTGGTGATGGTCTCGGGCAGCGCTGCGATAGCGGTTTCCACCAGTTGCACCGGGCCGAACGTGTCGCTGCTCTCGGCATGACGAATATGGTCGCGAGCCTGGGAACACAAGGCGGTTGCTTCACCATCTACCCAACGGTGATTGGGTTGCAGGACGGTTCGTGCGGTCTCGGCGAGAGGTCCGACGACATCAATGGTCGCCGGCAGATAGTCGTCGAGCTGAATAACAGACGACAGACGCACCACCGGCGCGGCCTGCGTCCATGGTGCAGGGATGGGTTCGACGAGATCGAGACCAACGGTGATGATCAGGTCGGCCGCATCGAGTACCGGGCGTTCGAGGACTCCGTTCGTGAACAGGCCAGCGCCAAGCGGGCCATCGGTATCCACAAGTCCCGCTGCCTGGTACGTACTCAACACGGGCGCACCGAACCGGACAAGGATCTCGGCAAGTTCCGGCGTCGCCGCAGCTTCCATGCCGACAATCACGACCGGGCGTTCAGCCTGGCCGACCAGATCGACCGCGGCGGATATAGCTGCAGATAAGGCCCCCGTGTCAGGAGCGACTACGACCTCAAGATGTGCGTCTGCGTCTGGGTGACCGCTGGCGTCGTAATCCAGGTGCACCGCGCCAAACGGCCACGTGGTCGGCACAGTCAATAACCCGACCAGTGTCTCGGCATCGACGTCGGCGGCCACGGTTGCCGACGCCTTGGTAATGGGCGCAAAGAACGCTCGCTGGTCCACCCGCTGATGCGCAACCCGTTGACGTTGCGCCGCGGGCACAGTGTCGGTCACGACGATCAGCGGGAACCGGTCGAGCGTGGCCTGGGCTGTGCCGTTCGCTACCGAGGTGGCACCGGGCCCACGGGTGACAATGACCGGGGTTGGTGTCTGAGTGATCAGACCGTGTGTCGCTGCCATGATCGCTGCCGAAGACTCGGCATGAGCAAGGATGAAGTCGATATCGATATCGAGAAGTGCTCCGACCAGATCGAGATTCGGCCCACCGCCCGGCACACCAAAAGCTGCACCCACTCCAGCCTCGCCCAGTGCCTTGGCGAGTTCGACAGCGAGACCGGCGGCAACCACAAACAAACAGTAGTGACGTCCTGGCGTCAGGATGCAATTAGTTCCTGGGTGCCACTGGCGGCGGGGACACCTTAGGTTGATCCACATCCCGCAGCTCTCGTTGCTGAGTTGTCCGACTCAGCTTGAGATGGTCATCAAAGCTGATGGCAGGCATCGCTGGTTTAGTTGGCTTATGTTGGCTAGACCACTTGCGCCCGACTCCGCGCCGTCATAGGATCATGCGGGATGAAATATCATGAGAAGACACTCGCAGCAGTGCTCGCAGCGTGTGTCTTGTTGTCTGCATGCAGCTCGTCGGGATCCGATGCGGTCACCCCGGAAGACACGCCGACCATCGAGAACGTCACCACCGGATCCACGGCTGAGCCAACGACATCTTCGAGTGAACCTGGTGGGACGCTCCAGCTAGATGAGATCAACGACGACGACCTGATCGCGGCAGCACTTGCCGCCTACCAGGCAGCGCCGCAGCCCGAAGGCACTATTGCCTGGGATGTGCTCAACACCAGCGTCTTTGAAAACCAGGTGTCCTTCACCATGTGCACCTGGGACGGACTCACCGCAAACGACGCCATGAGCGACATCAAATACATCACGACCATTACCGACGGCGGCACGATCGAGGCCAGCAACGTCCAGTCGTCCCCCACCTCGGGTGACTGCTTGAATACCCAACTCATCGAATCGGCGATCGCCACTGCCAACTTTCAAGAAGAGTTCTGGGAGTCCGTGGCGCTAGCACCGGAAACCTTCGTCGACAGCGACGTCCCCGCCCAACTGTTCACCGACTTCGGTTTCGAAAACTCCCAGACACTGGCAAACCAATGGCTCGCGGACGACGTGATCGTCCGGGGCACCCGAAGCGGGTCGATTCCCGAGGACCTTGTGGCGCCTTTGGCTTGGCGCCGGTACAGCGACGACAAGAACCAAAGCGTGCTCGAACTCGTGTCATGCATGCCGATGGACCCGACGTATGGCCTCTATCGAGGGGACCTCCTCCTCGATGCTGCCAAGGCGAACACTATTGATGGCCCCCACCGCATAGCCCTCTACCGACTGGTAGCAGATGGCGAGTCACTCCTCAGCTGGAGAGTCGATGGAACCGACGGCTCCGTTTGGGGAGACTGCTTTAACACAGGAGATTGGCTGGGAGCCGTTAACAACTGGCGACCCAATCCGACGATCTGGAACGTTGTCGATCAATGAAGGCGGTCCGACTCTTGGCCGCTGTATTGACTGCGGGTCTCTTGTCAATGCTTGCACTCTCGTCTGCATTAGCTCAAGACGACTTCGGCGGAGGCGCAGGAGCCCAGGACACTGCCGTCGTCGAGTTCACGGCGTCGGCGGAGTTTGTGGCCGACTTTGTGGCGGTGTTTGCGGCCGAGCGGGACCATGTGTCGATCAGCCCGGCCGAGCGTGCCTGCGCCAGGGTGGGTGTGGTGTCGAGCGATGGCGAAGGCAACCTGAACTACGAGTGCGTCGCCTATTGGCACTGCGGAGGCGAACGGGTCGACGACCTCTACACCGGCAAACTCTCCGCCAGCGACGCATCCGGGGTCTACGCCGAGTACCTCACAGTTGTCAGCAACCTCGCGGCCGCAGGTGGACCGGTCGCTCCCGATTCAGACATCGACCTCGACCTACTCAACACCGACATCCTGGCCGGCAACCTGGGCGAACCCAACGAGCTCTTCCTTCTTCCCGTCTTCTACTACTGCCGCAGCGGAGCGTCTGGGCCGCTCGAAATCTACGACCCGACCTACAGCGTGTCGTTCGGATGGGACACCGACGTCGAAGCCGAGTACGACTTGGACACCGTCTCGAACAGGCTCATCGACGAACTCTTCGAAAGACTCGAAGCACGCGCCCCCGACATCCAGATGACACCGCCCCTAGAGAAACGGGTTGCCATCGTCAACTTCCCCAGCTGGTTCTGGATCGACGGCAACCTGCCACCGATCGAAGTCAGCGGTCTTAGCGACAGGGGCACCTTCTTCCTCAGAGGCCGGGCCACACTCGATTACGTCGAATGGAGCTTCGGTGACGACGAACCACTCAACTGTGCCTGGGACGACATGCTTGCGTGGGACCCCGACAAATACCACCCCGTGAACAATCGCCCCCACTGCTCACAGGTGTTCGAAAAGCTCGGCCCCTGGGAACTTTCAGCAACGGCCCACTACAACGTCGAACAGCAACTCAGCCAACGTTACGGAGGCAACGGCGCCTTCATCCAGGGCCCGTGGGAACCACACCCCACCCGCCCCACCTTCGCGGTGACCAACAACGCGGGCACGATCGAAACCCGCCCGATCTACTCGCTTAACGTCCCCATCGATGCTGCCCCCATCGACGCCACTGGCTAACCGCCGCGCCATCGGGCGATGCTCGGATTGGTGGTTGCGCGTCAGTAGGTGAACGGCACGTCGGGTAGGGGAATCTTTGCGACGACGTCGGCGTCATTGGTAGCCAGGTGGAGCAGGAAACTGCCGATGCCAGCTGCGCCCTGCATGTAACCGGTTTGGGTCTCGACGAAATTGGGGCGGTCACGATGTTCGGCTTGCAGCCACCAACGTTTGCCGTCGTCGACCGCGCTGGCGTCGGCAATAACCGCTGCAACACGCCTTGCCAGGTCGAGATACTCGGGCTTGCCTGTCGCCCGATGTAAGAACAGCGCGTAGTCGCCGATGCCGGCATCGCCGCAACACTGACCGAAGTTGTTCCATAGGCCGTCGGATCGTATTTCGGGTGCACCAGTAGCCAAGAGTCCAGCCATATTGGCGTGCAGCCAGTCGAGCCAGCGGTCGTCGCCGGTGATCTCGTACAGCAAGAACATCAACCGTCCCGTACCTGGCGGACCATGACACACACCCAGGTAATGCAGGTCCGGCTTCTGTTCGGTGTGGCAAACGAGATGACCATCGCCACTCGCCGATGTGTGCGCTTCGACGTATCCGGCGGCCGCGATCGCTATGTCGAGGTATCGCTGCTCGCCGGTTGCCCGATGCAGGTCGGCCAGGAAGTAGGCCACACCGGCAGCACCATGCGCAAAGTTCGGAGCGTCGAACGGGAACGGCATGTCGGCCATCATCAACCAGTTCGGTCCGCCGTCGCCGTCGACCGACATCTCGATCAACCGGTCGGCCGTTTGTGTCGCCAAGTCGAGCGCCTGACGGTGCAACACATTGCGATACGCGTAAAGGAACCCGATGCCCGCGCCCGCTGCGCCAATGCTCAGATCCAGCACCTCGCGCTCGCCAGTAATGCCGGTGATCTCGGAAAACGGGATGGGTTCGACCCAGCCGATGCCTGATCCGAGCGGCTGCGACTGATCGGCAATCCGCTGCATAAGCACCACGGCAGCAGTCCGGAACTCGGCGAGACCGCTGGCCTTTGCCAACTCGTTGAGGACGAACACATAACCCGGTAGCCCGCTGTAAATGGCGATTGACAGATCATCGGCGTCTGCCACCGACCCGACCAGTTCTCGACCACCAGCGATCGCTATGTCGAGGAAACGTCGCTCATCGGTCGCCCGATGCAGTTCGAGATAGAAGAGGACGACACCCGCATTGCCGTGATAGAGGTTGTTCCGACTACTTCCGCTTCCACCGGCACGGCGTGACCACCGTGGGCCCGCAGCTCCGTCAACCTGGCACGACGCAATAAACGCCTCGACTTCGAGTGCCTGCTGCAGTAGGTCGTCGCTCATTCGACGAACCTACTCGGCGGCAGGCCGGGCCCCGACAACGTGTCAGACCGGCACCTTTTGCTCGTGAAGAGTTCCGGAAACCCGACAATGACCTCGAGATTGCCAGCCGACGAGCCCGTACAGGTTCGGATTCACCGTCGGTGGGCCACGTACAGGAAACGCTTCAGAAGGCCGTCGTCGATGGCGCTCAGCCGTCGTTCACCCTCTGCATTTCTCTCGCGGAGCTCGTCGGCTCCGAATTCGTCCGCGAACGCCTGGGCGTGAGCATTGCGTGCGTTCATCCATGCTGCGGCTGTCACTCGATAGTCAGCGGTAACGTCGATGCGATCGATGTCGGCCAGACCGGCCGAGCGCAGCAGCGACGGATAGGTGCTGCGCGTCGCAATGGCCGGCGGCCCTGCAGCAGCGGCACGGCGCCGGTCACGCTTGCCCAAATCACCCGCTACCTCGATGGTCAAGAATGCCAACTTGCCTCCCCGCTTGAGTAGCCGCCGGTTTGCCCTCAGCACGGAGAGCTTCTGGCGAAGTCAACACAACACATCAGCATGCGAGATTGCCTCGAAACTCTCGGGGCGAAACGGCGGGTTCTGCCCATTGGCAGCGACGACAGCCACCCGGTCGCTGAGTCCGTCGCGCCGCACACGATCGAGCGCCCGCTGCAATCCCTCGGCAGGCATATCTGCGAGCACCGCTCGACATCCCGTCGACGCCGCTAGGTAGATACCGGGCCACCCGCTGCCAGTGCCGACGTCAAGCAAAAGTTGGTTTGCTCCCAGCTCAAGTCGTTCGGCGATCAGGTCGGCCTGACCGATGGTCGTATAGGCGGTTCCGCCGTAGTTGACACCGAACACCGCTCGTTCGATCTGAGCGAGCACACCATCGTCTCCGCTTCCGTCCTTGCCGAGCGGTTCGTTCTGTCCATTCATGGTGGTGGCCGGGTTCGTCATGGTGAGGCCACCGACGGTAGATGACACTGCCCTACCGCGGTGACCGGAGAAGTTTTCGTCCATCCGATGTTGTCATACGGAACGAACACAAAACCCGTGTAGATCCCGACCTCGTTACACAACATGATGGGGTCTCCGCGTCGACCTTCTCGAACATACCGCCAGGTTGCAGCGCAACAGCCTGACAACAGCGATGGGCTGCGGTCCAGTACGTTCAGGCTGTGGCTTCATTTCTACTCTGGCTCATCCTGGCGGTGATCGCGTGGCCGCTTGCGCTGATCGCCCTCATCGTCTACCCAATCGTGTGGCTGATCAGCTTGCCGCTGCGCATCGTTGGCATTTCGGTCAAAGGTGTGCTCGACCTGATCAAGGCAATCTTGGGGCTCCCCGCGCGGGTGCTGCGAGGCCCTCGCCGGCGCTGAGGTGCGAATCAGCGACGCGCAGTAACGTCGGGCAAACCGGCATGTTCTTCACAGACCTGAATGAGTCTGGCCATGCAGGTTGGTCAGTCGCGGGCACCGCGGATCCCGGAGAAGACCGAGACCTTCCATTCGTCGTCTTGTTTGTGCAGTATGTAAAAGCTGTCGATCGATTCGATGATTGATCCGTCGGCTCGGTGTCGGGTGCCTTCGATGGTCAGGTGAGCCCGGGTTTCCTCGAGGTGCACGATCCTGGTTTCGGTTTCAGGATGATGAAAGCCGGTCACCTCTCGCATCCGCTCAGGGTCAAACGGGTACTTCTCGCGGACCTGGGCTTCGGTCTCCGACACATAGATCACCGGCAGATGCACCAGGCTCTCGAGATCTGCCCGGGTTCCGCTGGTGAATGCCGTGTTGTACCGATCCATGAACGCATGGATCTCGGCTTCGAGCACCCGGCGACGCTCGTCATTCATCTTGGCCATTACAACCTCCCCAGTTTCAGCTCGAACTTAGGCGGTCGATGAGACCGGCACAGCACTGGGGTATCTGGCCGCATCGGTGTCGGTCTGCCAGGATGTGGCATGGAGAGTGAACCGGCTCGTGCCTTCGTCGGATATGCCGGCACCGCACCGCATGCCAACTGGCCCGACGGTGCCCGGCTTGCCGTCAACTTCGTGCTCAATGTCGAAGAAGGCTCCGAACCGTCGGTGCCCGATGGCGACGGCTATACCGAGAACCGTCTGACCGACTCGACTATGGCACTAGGTACGACCCGGGATCTTGCCGCCGAAGGGTTGTTCGAGTACGGAAGCCGGTCGGGGTTCTTCCGAATCCACCGCGAGTTTCAGCGTCGCTCGCTGCCGCTGACGGTCTTCGCATGCGCGCTGGCACTGGAACGTAACCCAGCGATCACCGCCGCAATCTCCGACGCTGGCTACGACGTGTGCAGTCATGGCTACCGCTGGATCAACCATCGCTCCCTCACGGCCGACGAGGAACGCGAGCAGATCCGTGCCGCGGTCGAGAGCTTCGAACGCACCCTCGGCTACCAGCCTCCCGGTTGGTACTGCCGTTATGGGCCGTCGGTGAACACCCGGCGGTTGCTCGCTGAGCACGGTGGTTTTGTGTACGACTCCGATGCCTACAACGACGACCTTCCCTATTGGAGCACCGTCGACGGCACCGCTCACCTGGTCGTGCCGTATTCGCTAACTACCAACGACGGCAAACTCCTCACGATGAATGGCGCTCAGTGGGCCGAGTTCATCACCGACGCAATCGACGTGCTGGTGGCCGAAGGCGAGGAACGACCGAAGATGATGTCGATCGGTTTGCACTGTCGCATCGTCGGCCAGCCGGCCCGTTTCGCGGGACTAACTCGAGTGCTCGACCATGTCGCCGCGACTCCCGGCATCTGGGTCGCTCCCCGGATCAAGATTGCTCACCACTGGGCAACGACCCATCCGCCACAACCACGACCTCAACCAGATACCTCGGCATGAAGCTGATCGCCGAGCCACTCACGACCGACGGCTTCACACCCTTTGGCCAAGTCATCACCGCGCCCAACACGTACGGCCGCCAGACGTTCACCGGCTCGCTCGCACACGCCGACCGACCGCCCGTACTCTCGACAACCCACACACCCGCCAGGCAGGCACCGTTCATCATCGATCGGCTAGAACGCCATCCTCATTCGAGCCAGACGTTCCTTCCGTTGGACGTTGGCCGGTGGCTGATCGTGGCAGCTGCCGTGGCGGATTCCAGCCAGGTACGAGCCTTCGTCGCCGATGGAACAACCGGCGTCACCATCGGCCGCGGTATATGGCATGGCTCGCTGACTGCACTCGATCGTGACGCAAGTTTCGCGGTCATGATGTGGAAGAACGACGCGCCAGACGACGACGATTGGGCGACGGTCACACCACTCACCATCGAAGTGCCGCCAGCCACTTGACCTGGCTGTCATCCACTACGTTGCTAGTGAAACCCCGGACTGTGTGAACGAGGAATACAGCCCGCCAACGAAACCAGAACCACGAAACCAGAACACGAGCGGAGACCGCTATGACGAACCGAGGAAATCCTCTCTTCCGAGCCGATCATGTTGGCAGCCTGCTTCGGCCACCGGCAATCGTCGAAGCCCGGGCCGCGACACTCACCGATGGAGCGCTGACGTCGCCCGATCTCAAACCGACCGAGGACGCAGCTATCGCCGACGTCGTCGCCATGCAAGAGTCTCTCGGCCTCGGGCTCGTGACCGATGGCGAGTTTCGACGATCGTTCTGGCACTACGACTTCATGGACGGTCTCACCGGCCTGAACGTGGTGCAACGCACTGATCGCACCGGCGTGCAGTTCTCGGGGCCACAACTTCGCCCGTACTTCCCAGAAATCAGCGAGCGCATCGACTTTCCCGATGACCACCCGATGCTGGATCATTTCCGGTATCTGTCCTCGGTCGCCACCGCTACACCCAAGATTTCGATCCCGGGTCCGAGTGCGTGTCACTTCCGGACTGCAGCCGACGACATCGCTCCACCGGAATACGCCGACACCGACCTCCTCTTCGCCGACATCAGCGCGGCCTACGCCAAAGCAGTACAAGCCTTCTACGACGCAGGTTGTCGCTATCTCCAGCTCGACGACATCTTCTTCGCCTACCTGTGCGACGAGACCCAACGTGAACGCAAGCGGGCCGAGGGTTTCGATCCCGACGAGCTGATCGTCACCTACGCCGACATGCTCGAACGTGCAATCGCCGACCGACCCGATGACATGACGATCGCCATGCACATGTGCCGAGGCAACTTCCGCTCGACATGGGTCGCGCAGGGTGGCTACGACCCTGCCGTCGACGCAATCTTCAACCGCACCAGCGTCGACGTCTATCTCATGGAATACGACACCGAACGCGCCGGAGGACTAGAGCCCCTGCGGCTCCTACCCAAGGGCACCAAACGAGTCATGCCCGGCTTCATCACCACCAAGACCAGCGAACTCGAATCGATCGACGAACTCAAGGTCCGTTTCGAACAGGCCAGTGAGTATGTCGACATGGACCAACTCGGCATTGCACCCCAGTGCGGCTTCGCCTCGACCGAAGAAGGCAACGAGATCACGGTCGATGATCAACGAGCCAAACTCGAACTGGTAGTCGCTACTGCCGACGCGCTCTGGGGCGGTGTCAACGGCTGAGGCCTCGTGCTGGCGGTGGCGTCGCCCCCGGGGTAGAGCTTGATATCACCGCTCGCGCGAAGTGCCGGGCGCTGCCAGCCAGTCCCTCAGGTCGTGGATCGAGGTCATGTTGATCTCGTGTTGCATTGGGTACTCGCGATAGGTGTGGGCGACACCATGTGTGGTCAACGTGTCACGAGTTGTCCTGCCTCGGTCGACGACGACCACCGGGTCATGGGTGCCGTGGTGGACGAGGATCTCGGGCAACGGGTCATCGTTCGTTGCGTCGCTGAATGCGTACTCGAGGCCGTCGAGTTCGGTCAGCATCCCTGACAGGCAGGCCATGGCAGCCGGGCGGATTGCTCCGCCCGTGCGGAGCGCCGAAGCCAGCGTCATCGCGCCGCCTTGCGAGAACCCGATGATCACGGCCTGCGCCCGATCGAAGCCGCCGTCGGTGCACGCAGTATCGATCGTGGCATCGAGTGCGTCGACCGAACCCAGGAACATTGCCGGGTCGATCGTGCCGTCGTCGCCGCGTTCGTACCAGCCAGCGCCGATCCCCATAACCGAGAGTGGGCCTCGGGGACACACCGTAAAGAACCGGCCCTGGGGGTCGATGTGTGGAACCAAACCTGCCAGGTCGTATTCGTCGGCCCCATAACCATGCACCAGCACGAGTAGCCGCTCCCCCACGCCGGTCGTTCCCACAATGTTCAGCTGAAGCTCGCTCATGAGCTGGACGGTAGCTCGCCGGACTTGGCCATCGCCCCTGAGCCCCACGGCAATCTGTTTCTTCTAGAGACAACTTGGGCGTGGCGGGTTGCACGTTCAGCGAGACCAACCCGCCATGACCCGGTCGGCGAAGTCGCCGGGCCGCTCGCCATAGATACGTTTGCCAAGCCGCAACGCTTTCTTGCGGACCTTGTGTTGTCGTTTGCGGGCCAACTCACATGCCTCCATGCCTTCGTCGGTACCCCTGACACCTTCAATGAGCACCGCAAGATCGTGGTCCTGGCCAATCAGGTCACCGAGTGCATCGAGATCGACGACCAGTGCAGCCAGGGCATCGCGATCGGTGGCGACGAGGAGTTGGACGTGGTACCCCAGGTTCTTGGTGGACTTACGCCACTCGTGCATGCGGTCGTCGGTCGGCTTCCGCTTGGCGGCACGGAACGACTGCCGACCCTGTCGATAGCTCAGCGTGAGCCCCTTGACGATGGGAGCCGCGTCGTCGGGAAGGTCCCATCCGTTCGCAGCGACACGTGCCGCTGCAACGAGCTCGCGGGCAACGCCGGTGCGTTCGTCACCTTGCTGCAGCGAAATGGTTGCCGCCGCAGCAACATCCACTTGGCGATCCCTGATGGCGAGCAGGTCGGGCGACAGGCCAGTTGCGGGAGCAAGCGAATCGATGGTCTCCGCCATGACGTGAGCGTCACGAGATGCAGAAAACTGGGCCGACGCATCTCGGACCAGATGGTTGAAGTCACGGAAACGGGGGCCGAGAGCGGGCCGAACCAACCGTGCGACGGCACGAAGCTCCTTGCACCGCTTCCGGAACTGATGGACCGCGTGTTCAACGTCGACAGGGTTGGGCGAACCCATGGCATCAAGCCTGCCCTCGGCGTCATCAAATACGCCGTCGAGCACTCGAGCGATGTCTTCGGGAATGCTGTCGCCAGGATTGAGCTCGAACACACAGCCAGTCTTGTCGCTCTCCGGCCGAACCGACCGGGACTTCGGCCCCTTTTTCAAGGTGCACACCGGACAACCGCAGAACCCAACCGGACCAGCGTTCAAACCCCGTCTAGCTGTCGAAACCCTTTTGGTGCCACTCGTTCTGCGGCTTGTTCGGCGTCACGATGAGCAGCACCCGACCGTCGCGTTCCATCTCGGCGAGCAGCTCGGCATCGTCTGCCTCGAAGCGGCCGTGTTTGTTGCGCAGTGCCTTGAAATACGGCAGACCAAACTCGTTGTCTTCACTGACCTCGGCCACACCGTCAACCACGACATAACGGAACCCGGTCACGTCATCAATGATCAACTGGGCACGAGGGTCATTGTTGAAGATCCGATACTTCGCCCGATCGTTGGTGGTCGAAATGAAGAACTTCCCGTCATCGAACACGAACCAATTTGGCGTGAGATGAGGCCGACCATCGGCCCGGATCCCAGCCACAACCGCGTTGCGTGGCTCAGCCATGAATGCATTCATTGCCTCAATATCAGTCATAGCCGCACCCTATAGGAAGGTATGACTCGACTCGTTCGACCACCCAAGGGGCCCAGCCACGAGCGACCAAACCGCAGGTAGCACGAGCCCGACGAGCCCTCGACGATGGCAAAACATCCCGAGCCGCTATCAACAAAGCCGCCAAACGCGGCAACGCCGCCATCGATACCGACTTCATCAACAAGGTCGCGGGTGGAAACAGACCAAGCCCAAAACATCGCGAAGAAGTTCATCGCCGATCACGCCGACCCCGACGGCACCCAAACCGAACACGACCGCATGCGGGCGGCCCACAGGTCGCCGGCCTCGGTGCGGCTTTAGCGCTTCTTCGGATACGGCAGTATGACCACAGCCGAGAAAAAGTAACCGCCAGCGATCAGCAGCCAAACATTGCGGAATGCATCGACGGATTCGTTGGTGCGTCCGCCAAGTAGCGCAACCGCGATGGCGACGCCGATCGCGCCGCCCATCCGTCGAATCGTTTGGAAGACGGCATTTCCCATGCCCAGGTCCTGGTTGGGCAAATCAGTGAGGGCCGCGTTGGTCACGACGATGCCGACCATGCCAGCACCGAGGCCAAAGATGACCAGCCCAATCAGGTACAACGACCAGAAGTCAGGTGTGTCGTCTACACCAAAGACCCACACCAACATGCCCGCTGCAGCGATCAGCCCACCGAGGCCGAGTACACCTCGGTACCCGTGACGGTCTGACCAATGGCCAACGGGGATAGACACGAAACTCACCACCATCCCGATCGCCACCGCTGCGCCTCCGCCAAGTGCCGAGTAACCCCACACATTGATCAAGAACAGTGGCGTGGTGAAGAACCATGCATTAATCGCCAGCTGGGTACCCGCCTGCGACAGGTTGGCCAGCGAGAACGTGCGGTGCCCGAACAGACCAAGGTCCACCAGTGGTGACGCCGCATGCATGCACCGCAAGATGAAGGCGGCCGATGCAGCGGCTGCGATGACCAGCGCGGCAACCACACCGGTGCTTCCCCAACCCCAGCGTGGACCCTGCAGTACACCAAAGGTGAGCAACCCGATTGCAGCGGTACCGACCACGGTCCCCACGTAGTCGATCGGACCAGCACCTTCTGCTCGTTCGGTCTCGGCCAACACCCGGCGGCCCAACGCCAACACAATCAAGCCGATCGGGATGTTGATCAGAAACGCCCACCGCCAGTCGACCGCTTCAATGGCGATCGCACCCAAGGTCGGCCCTGCGGCCGCTCCTGCGCTAGCGGTCGTGCCCCAGATCCCCACCGCCAGACCTTGTTTCGATGCCGGGAACAGCGGCAACAACAGAGCGATCGCTGTCGAGGTGACCATGGCCGCACCGGCACCCTGACCCACCCGCGCTGCGATCAACACCCCGGCAGTCGGCGCCGATGCGGTGATCGCTGAGACAGCAGTGAAGATGGCCAGGCCGGTCAGAAAGATCCGGCGTCGGCCGAGTCGGTCGCCGAGTCGGCCAGCAACCAGCAACAGCGCCGCGGCAGCAATGGCATTACCCGAGAGCGCCCACGCCAGAGTGGATCGAGGCGTGTCGATGAACTCGTCCTCGATGAACGGGAAGGCCACGTTCGCAGCCATCAGATCGAGGATGATGATGAACGTGGCCGACGACACCAGCGCCAGCGAGAGCCACGACTGTCGGCTCACCCGATCTGGCTCACTGCTTGCACCAGACCAACGTTGGTCGACGCGATTCGACCCGGATCGATTCACCGCATGCCTCCCCAAGCTTGTTGCTAGTGGGCGACGCTACCTCTCGGAACGATCAGAACTATAGACAACGCCGGTATCGCCACTGCCTACTACCTCTCGATGCGGCGCACGGAGACCGTGACACTTTCAAGAGTTCGTTACTGCGACACGGTGTCACGGCGTCTCTACTTCGCACTGCACGAATACATCAATACCGTTGCCGCCGACGCAATCGTCTTGGTCACGGCCGCCATCGATCGTGTCATCGTCGCCATTGCCATCGATCGTGTCATCGCCGCCATTGCCAAAGATCGTGTCATCGCCGCTGCCGCCAAAGATCGTATCCGTTTTACCGCGACCGTAAATCGTGTCGTTGCCGCCATCGCAATAGACCGTGTCTTGGCCGTTGCCAGCGTCAATCCAGTCATCATCGTCTCCGCCATAGATCGTGTCCCAGCCATTCTCGCCGTAGATCTGATCTTCGCCGGCCTGTCCGTAGATTGTGTCTGCGCCAGTCCCGCCTCGAATCTCATCATCATTGGCGCCACCAATAATGCAGTCATCTCCGCCCCTACCGTCTATAACGTCGACGCTGGCGCTGCCAAGAATCAGCTCGTTTGCTGATGTACCCGTTGCCACACCGGTGCTTGCGATTACCAATTCGGTAAGCAGCATCGGTTCGCACTCGTCGGGCACCAGAAAGGCGAGAACGGTGTCCAAACTGTCGTCATGAGCCCGAGTCGGTGCAACGGCGTTACTCGCAGTGAACACCGTGGTCACGAACGCGGCGCACAACGAGACGACGAGCAATGTTGGCCCCCACACGGATCCTGTCAATTTCGAGTGGGTGGCGATATGCCGTCGCCCTCTTCGCTGAGCGTGGCGCCGAGTGCTCATCAGTCGTTTCCGCTACGAGCCATGAGTTGAACTTGCTTCGCTTACTTCCACCGTGACCTCTGGGGTCGGCCACAGGGGGACCGCAGCGCTCGCCAACCCGGACTCTGTTGCGTCCGTGATCGCAGCATTTACGAGAACAAACCGATACCAGACGCCCAGCGCTGAAGTAATCCATTCATGGGTTACGCCCTCGACGTGCAGGATTGGCGACGCTTCAATCTGGGCGAGCCGCAGCAGATCGCTGAATGACTCGACCTTAACCGTCGACACGTTGTCCGGAATATCAACCCGACCCACCGATACCACCAAGCTGCCAAAGTGTCGGTTGATAACTTCGTGCTCCGCCATACTGCGTCGGGGCCACAACGCCAGCAGCAAGCCGACAAGCACACCGATCGCAGCCACGATGCGCATGGCTGCTACCGATAGTGCAAATCCAACAAGCTCGAACTGCGCCGGCTTCGTCTCCTGGACGGTCACCGAACCTGGGGTCACCGATGTCCAGCTTTCCTTGTCTATCGAGGATAAGGAAACTGCGTCCAAGACCATCGTCGTCTCGTGAATTACATCCTCGTCAATACGCCGCCCACTCAGCTCTCCCTTAATCTGACTTCGAACGAAGATCGAGAGTTCGTATCGGGATGACCGATATCCCGTTCGCTCAGCAACCTCGTCGAGTCGGTCGCGCAGTTCGTCAAGCGCCAGAACACCGACCGCCGTACTTTGGCCATCGTCGATTGGCTCAGAGGCGAGATCGATCTGATAGTTCCATCCGGAGTCATCACTGATGACCGCCTCGATCACTGAGGTCCCTGCGGTGTCTGTCAGCCGCTCATCGAGCGCGACCGAGGCTGAAATCTCTACAACGTTTACTTCGCTGAGAAATACTGGATCGTCTCGATCGATAAGCCCGTCGGGGTATACCACCGAAGGGGCTACTTCTCCAGACCAGTTGAGATCAGTAGTCGTCTCATGAGTTTCGTTACGGGCGGACAGCTCAGTCGAAGAACGAGCGACCGCGACGACACCCGTAATCGCAGCCACGCCGCAGAGTGCCCATCCGATCAGCTGACGGACGCTGAGTAACGAAGCCGGGCCCGCCGGTTGAGACCCAGATTCGTCCTTGCTGCCGAACATCTAATATGCAGCGATCATTGCAGCGCCCAAGATAGGTACGAGCGAAAGGAATCGACCGCCATTGGGAGGGATCAGTGCCGAGGTGCCAAGGATGGCGGATTCGAGAGGTTCGTCAGAGTCGAGGAAGTCATTGTTGTCGCCTTGCGTCACGAAGCGAAGCTCGCCGTCTCGTTCGACGGTGTCAACGATTCTGTGCAGGACCGTGCCGAGCTTCGCGCTCTGAAAAGCGACGAGATCGTCAATGGCATAGGAGCCCTGTTCTCGCACCACGATGAGGTCTCCCGACTCAACAACCGGTTCCATACTGCTCCCGGAGGCGACCAGCAGACGCGTCGAGCCACTGGCTAGCTGGTAGCCGATGACGGCAACAAAAAGGCCAACAAGGCCAAGCACAACGATTCGGAAGGTGGGGGGACGGTTCATAAGAAGAACTAGCTGGACGGGGGAGCGGGCAGAGCCGCTCCCCCGTTCCAGACAAATTGATCAGTCGACAGCTACGACCCGAGGCTCATCAGCATCTACGACCGTGATTTCCGGAGAACCACTCGTGTCACAGGTCACGGCGGCCGAAACGTTGGTGCACGCGTACCAGTCCGTGCTCGACGAGTTGAGGCGAACCTGGATCTCTGAGCCTGTTTCCGGCGCACTGTTCAGAGTGAAGGCGACTCCGTCAATTATCGCAGGGTCGGTTGCGTTGAGGTCGTAGCTGACCTCTGTCACGGTGTAACCAGTGATGTTTCCTGCGCCGTCGCCAGGGGGGGGTGTAACAAAGTGTGAACCGATTGGATCGGCCATTGTTATTGCGAGTTAAGTCGTTTGTAACTTTTTGTTAACTGACACAACTTGGCGACTGGTTTCGACCGTTGGGACGACGGCGACTGCTGAATCGCACGCTGGTGGTGAGCATCTCATCACCACTAGTCGGGGTGACATTTCGTCCAGCCGCCCGCTGCGACAAGCACAGCGCCAATAACTGATACATCGAGTTCGCCCAGCCCTCGATATTCCATGCCTCACCCTCGGGGCACCGTTGCCCATGTCAAACCAGCGCGAGCATGCTGCACCCGTGAGTCGCGATTGTGCACACACTGCTGGAGGTTGTCTAGCTTCGGGTAATGGACATTCGACGTATCACCGAAGTTGGTATTGCTGTGCACGACCTCGACGAGGCCGTCGCTCTCTTCGAGAACCTTTTTGATGCCGAGGTCGGTGAACTGATCGACGTGCCGATGTACGACATGCGGTTCAAGATGTGCCGGGTTGGCAAGGTCGATTTCGAAGTTATGGCTCCCACGGCTCCCACCGGGGTCATCGCTGACTTCTTGACAAAACGAGGCCCGGGCCTGCATCACATCGCATTCGCGGTCGACGACATCAACGACACCATGGAAACACTTGGCACCAAGGGCGTGCAGTTCGTCGCTGACAAACCGGCCACGCTTTCGACCTCGATGATCGACTTCGCCGGACGGCGTTTCGACGACGACATCTCGTTCACCTTCTCGCACCCCGCGTCGATCCTCGGCATCCTGTTCGAGTTCATCCAATACCCCGACGACTACGCCACCCCATAACAACTCAACCCGTGAACATCCACCCGTGAACATCCACCCGTGAACCTCCATCCGTGAACATCGGCGGGCCAGAATGTGAAACGCTGATCTGTATCCAACGATGACGAGGAGGCCGCAATGAGCACGGCACGACTTCGCGAAATGCAAGACGATCTGACTCGAGTCGGACCGGGTACCACGATGGGCGAGTTCATGCGCCAATACTGGATTCCAGCGGCACTGAGTTCCGAGGTCCACACCGACGGTGATCCGATTCGGCTCAAGCTGCTGGGCGAACAGCTCATTGTGTGGCGTGACTCGGCAGGTGTCGCCGGTGTCATGGACCATCGATGCCCCCACCGCAACGCGTCGTTGTTCCTAGGGCGCAACGAAGACGGCGGCATTCGATGCGTGTATCACGGGTGGAAGTTTGCGGTCGACGGCACCTGCCTCGAACAAGCCAACGTGGCGCCGCAGGACCAGTTCTGCGACACCGTGCGAGCGGGCGCCTATCCGACCGAAGAACGAGGCGGGCTCATCTGGGCGTACATGGGTCAACGCGAAACACCCCCACCGCTGCCGATGATCGAGGTGGCGCTGCTCGATGAAAGCGAACTCGAGATCCAGCCAGTTCTTCGCGAGTGCAACTGGCTCCAAGCGCTCGAAGGTGACATCGACACGTCGCACTTCGGCTTCTTACACATCGGCCATGTCAACGCAGACGAACTCGACGACGACAATCCCATGCGGGGCACCATCACCAATCGTGCCCCCGCCTATCACGCCCGCAACACCGACTGGGGCACGTCCTACGGCGCCTATCGACCAGGCCCGGACGACACGACCTATTGGCGGTTCGCAAACTTCATGTTTCCGTTCTGGACCCAACAACCGCAGGGACCGTTCGCCCGCAACATTCACGCCCGTGCCTGGGTGCCGCTCGATGACAACAACACCATGTTCATCAACGTGATGTGGAAGGAACTCACCGACCGAGCCTCCATCGCACCCACTCGCACAGACGGAAGTGAGATCGAAGGCCTCGACATCGTCAATACTTATCTGCCAAACACGACCGACTGGCTCGGGCGGTGGCGGTTGGCCGCGCACGAAGGCAACGACTGGGAAATCGATCGCGATGCCCAACGGTCGGGCCGGATCTTCACCGGCATCGCCGATGTACACCTGCAGGACCAGGCGGTCACCGAGTCCATGGGGCCAATCACCGACTTCACCCGAGAGAACCACAGCAGTAGTGATCAGATGATCGTGCTCACCCGACGCCGAGCGGTCCGGGCAGCGAGAGCATGGCGAGACAACGGCACCGTGCCACCCGGTGTCGACGACCCCGAGGCGTTCTTCGGGTCACGAAGCGGCTTCTTTTGGGCTGGCGAAGACGTCGACTGGCTCGACGCCTACAGCACCGAGATGACCACCGTCGAACACCCCGCTGGTGATCCCTCGGCCTGAGATTCTGCCCAGCCAACCCCAGACTCGGCCAACGGGAGACTCTGCGCTCTCATCGAACGCTGGGCCCGACGGCCAGATCTGACGGGCAGATCCAATGGACAGGCCCGCCCGCTCGAGTGGCTGGACAGGGCCGCAGCCTGGTCGCGTCGATCATTTGGCACGCCTACTGGGTCACCCAACACATCACCAGCGATGCCCCCGACCACCCGATATCTGGCGATCTGCGCCGCCTGTCTTGTGGCCGGGATCGCTGTGTGAGCAGTCGACCAACCGCCGCGAACCACTACGGTCGAGGTATCAGTCCCTGGCTGCGAGGAGCATCCCATGCCCGACTTCTGGGCCCCGATCGGTCGTGGTGACGCGACGACAATCGGCGACCGTGCCCGCCATCTCGAAGACCGCGGTTACGCAGGAGCGATCGGCAACCAGGTATACGGCCCGCCATGGGCGAGCATGGCGGTGGCGGCCGCGGCCACCACCTCACTCGGCCTTGAGACCGGCATCGCCATGTCGTTTGTGCGCTCGCCGTTCGAAACCGCGTGCGCTGCACTGGAGCTCGACGAGATCAGCAACGGGCGGTTCACGCTAGGCCTCGGCACTGCACCCCAGACCTGGACCGAAGACTTCTTTGGCCAGCCGTTTCAACCGCCGATCGGCCGGTTGCGCGAAGTCATCGAGATCGTGCGCATGGTGTGCGACGTAGCGGCGTCCGGTGCTGCGTCGATCCCCGACTATCACGGCGAACATTACGACCTGTCCTTCGAGGGCCTGCATCCGAACTTCGGGCCGAACGCCCGCCGAGTACCCGTGTGGATCGCTGCACTTCGCGAACGACTGTGTGAACTCGCCGGTGAGTGCGCTGACGGGTTCATCGGACATTCCATCTGGTCGAGTTGGTGGCTTCTCGAACGAGCGCTGCCCGCCGTTCATCGTGGCGCTGCCAAGGCTGGTCGCGATCCCAACGACCTCCACGTCCAGCTGTGGCTGACCGCATCGATCGACCCAGATCCAGTCGTTGCCGCCCAACGAGCGCGAGGCAACATGGCCTTCTATGCATCGATCCCCAGCTACCGGTCGTACTTCGCTGAACACGGCTTCGGTGACTTGTTCGACACCCTCGTCGAAGCTCGACGCTCACAACCGCTCGAGCGAGTTATCGACCTCGTGCCACTCGAGGCCGCACGCACATTCGCAGTCTGCGGCACCGCCGACGAGGTCGGCCAAGAGATCGAACGCATCGCCGAACACGCCGATTCATTGTGTGTGAAGCCGCCACTGTGGGGTATCGATCCCGGCGATTCAGCCGAGCAGGCCCGTCGCCTAGAACATGTCCTGATGCACTGAACGGCCCTAAGGCCGAGGATCCGACCCGCCCCACGGTCAGCGACGGCAGCCGCCGAGATTCGCAGTCGGGGTGTTCCGCACTACTGTTGGCTAACTGCCCAAGGAGCCGTGATGACCGATCAACTCGCCACTTCTGAGTACACCAGCCCAAACGCCAGGTCGACTGCGATCGTGGCCGGCACCAGTCGCGGTGTGTTTCTGGTCACCGAAGCAGGCGCAGAGCCGGTACTCGAGTCAGGTGGCGTCCGAGACCTGTTCCAGCTTGATGGTCGTATCTTCGCCGGAACCGGCGACGGCCTGCGGACCTCCGACGACGGCGGACGATCGTGGTCAGGGCCCCAACTGGCAGGCCGCGAGGTGTGGCAGGTGCGCTCCGGTGGATCGGGTCGGCTCTTCGCCGGTACCCAGCCTGCCGGTCTCTTCCGTAGCGACGACCACGGCGATTCATGGACCGAGATCGAGTCATTCGCCCAGGTTCCCGAGGCCCAAGCTTGGTGTGTACCACTTGACCCGCCTCTCGAAGGCCGGGCCCGAGCCATCGTGGTCGATGCAACAAACGACGACCGGATCTGGGTTGGCGTCGAAGTCGGCGGCATCGCCCGTACCACCGACGGCGGGGAAACCTGGTCGGTCGCTCTGCCCTACGACAACCCCGACCTCCACATGCTCTACGCCCAGCCGGGCGAACCCGAGGTGATCTATGCCAGCACCGGTTACGGCCGCTTCGATCACATTGCCGAAGAACTCGAAGGCAACGCCGGTGTCCTTCGCAGCGACAACGGTGGCGAAACCTGGAACTACGCCTGGACGGGCGTGACCCCCAGGTACTCACGACCAATGTGTATTGACCCTCGCCCGCCCCACGCTCTCACGGTCGGCAGCGCACCCACGGCGTTCTCCAATTACAAGGAAGAGGGCGGGGCGAACGCCGCACTGTTCCAAAGCCTCGACCGGGGCGAATCATGGCGATCACTCGCCGACGCTGCGCACACTCCGAGTGCCGCCAACATCCACGGCCTGACCGTCGATCCATCCACTGTCGGCGGCGCCCTGGTCGGCACCGATACTGGCGAGGTGTGGCGGGTCTCTCCCAACGCCGAATGGGAACTTGTCGCCGCGGATCTCCCCGCCGTGCTTTCGCTGCTGACGGTCGACGAGACCGCGCACTAATGTCCATCCGGTGATCCCCGATTGGCTGTGCCTCCTCAACGGCCCATCTCACGCGTCGTCGTCGCCAATGCACATCAATGGGAGACGACTCCGATGAGCCGCATTCTGTCCGAAGCCGAGATCGATGACCTGGCAGTCGGTGCATGGATTATCGGCACGGGAGGCGGCGGCAGTCCCTACCTCAACCACTTGTCGGTAAAGCGGCTGTGCCAAGCCGGGCAGAACTTCGAGCTCATCCACCCGGACGAACTCGCCGACGATGCCCGGGTGGCCGTTGTGTCCACCATGGGCGCGCCGCTGGTCATGCAAGAACGTCTCCAGGACAGCGTCGATGCTGCCCGCGCCGTCGAGGTACTGGCCAACTACTTGGGAGCACCGTTCGATGCAATCATGGCGGTCGAGATCGGTGGCTCGAATGCCTTCCAGCCATTCATGGCCGCCGCTCACCTAGACATTCCCATCGTCGATGCCGATGCCATGGGTCGCGCTTATCCCGAGGCCCAGATGACCAGCTTCGCGGTGGGCGGATTGCAGCCGTGGCCGCTTTCACTTGTCGATCCACGCGGCATCGAAGCCGTCATCAGCCATGTGCCCACATGGAAGTGGATGGAACGATCAAGCCGAGCCCTGACAATCGAAGTAGGTTCAATGGCTGCGACCTGCAAGGCACCCCGGACCGGCGCCGAGGTCAAAGAGTGGGGAGTTATTGGTTCGGTAAGCACCGCGATCAGGCTGGGCGCAGTAGTGCGCGAGGCACAGGCCACCCACCAGGATCCCGTCGAAGCATTAACTGAGGCTGGCGATGGCCGGTGCCTGTTCCGGGGCAAGATCGTCGACGTCGATCGGCAGGCGACCGGTGGCTTCCTGCGGGGTATCGCTCGGCTTGACGGCCTTGACGAATGGTCGGGGACCCGCCTCGAAATTGACTTCCAGAACGAATGGATCGTGGCTCGCCTCGACGGCCACGTGCTGGCCACAGTGCCTCATCTGATCTGCTTGCTTGACACGCTTTCGGGTGAGGCGGTCGGGACCGAGACTGCTCGGTACGGCCAGCGCGTCTCGCTCGTCGGCATGCGTGCCCCCGATCTCTTCACCACCCCCGCCGGACTGGACTATGTCGGACCCCGGGCGTTTGGCTACGACATCGACCCGGTGGATCCCACGGCATGAGGCGTATCGGGATCGACGTCGGCGGCACGAACACCGACGCAGCACTACTCGATGGCACCCAGATGGTGGCATCGATCAAGACCCCCACGACATCAGACGTGCTGACTGGCATCCGGAACGCCCTGCAGGCGCTACCGCATGACCGGGTAGACGCTGTCGTAGTCGGCACGACCCATTTCACCAACGCCGTCGTGCAGCGGCGGGACCTCAACCGGGTCGGCTTCTTGCGGGTCGGCTTACCCGCTGGCCGGGGCCTGCCACCACTCGTGGACTGGCCCCAGGACTTGGCCGCCGCAGTCGACGGCGTATCGATCCTGGTAAAGGGTGGCATCGAATACGACGGCCGACCCTTCGAACCACTCGACGAGGACGCCATTGTCAACGCTGCCGAACGGTTCCGGGCCGAGGGGCTCGACGCACTGGTAGTGACCGGCTCGTTCTCGCCAGTGGATCCGTCGCAGGAAACGCGAGCCGCCGCGATCCTGACCGAACTGCTACCCAACGCGCACGTGACCTGTTCGCATCGTCTTGGCCGGCTGGGGCTGCTCGAGCGAGAAAACGCCGCCGGACTGAACGCCTGCCTTGTCCACCTGGCTCGGGACACGATCGCCGCCTTCGCTGCTGCTCTGACCGATGCCAACTTCGATGCCGACACTCGCCTGTACCTCACCCAGAACGATGGCACACTGCTCAGCCTTGACGAGGCAATGCAGCACCCGGTGCTCACGTTCGCATCTGGGCCGACCAACAGCATGCGAGGCGCAGCACTGCTCGGCGATGTACCCGACGGCCTGGTCGTCGATGTAGGCGGCACCACGGCTGATTTCGGCGCCCTGGTCAACGGTTACCCCCGCCAGGCGAATGCCGCGGTCGAGGTCGGCGGAGTGCGGACGCTCTTCCAGTTGCCCGACCTGATCTCCATCGGGCTCGGCGGAGGCAGCGTGGTGCGTACCGACCCGCTGCGCATCGGACCGGACAGCGTGGGTGCGTTACTACCTGAACGCGCCCGTAGCTTCGGCGGCGACATGTACACCCTGACCGATGCCGCAATCGCGGCCGCACGTCTCGCTATCGAAGGCACCGTCTGGCCCGACGCACCGTTCGCAACCGAGGTGCTCGAGCTTGCTGGTCAGCTGATCGCCGATGGTGCCGACCGGATGAAGCTCACCGCAGCGGATACACCGCTGATCGCTGTTGGCGGTGGAGCGTTCGCTGTCCCCGACCACGTGCCCGGTGTGTCGACGGTGGTCAGGCCGGAACATGCTGGCGTGGCCAATGCCGTCGGCGCCGCTCTCGCCGAAGTCAGTGGCGAGGTCGACCGAGTCTTCGACGGCATGAACCGAGACGAGGCTGTCGCCGAAGCAATCCGTTTGGCCACCGAGAGTGCAGTTGCCTCAGGTGCGTTGTCGACAACGATCGAACCGATCGAAATCGAAGACCTTCCACTTGCCTACCTGCCTGGCAACGCCCGCCGTGTCCGCGTCCGAGTGATCGGCCAACTCGACGCCAGTTGACCGCGCGGCTTAACCCTTTGGTTCGCTGTCTCGACCCTGGATCACATGGGTCAGCTCGTGGGCAATCAACCCATCGGAATTCGCGCCTGCTGAGCTTCCCACCTGGCCGATGCCGATTCCGAGCGTGAAAAGGCCGGGCCACGCTGCGCCTGCGCCAAACCCGGCGACGTCGTCGCCAGTGGTGAGCAACTCGATCAGCAGTGCCTGTTCCTCGGGTTCGAGTGACGCTGCGAACGCGTCGACCTTGGCGGCAAAGGCTTCGGTGATCTCAGAATCAGGCATGCCGTCACGACGTTAGCCATCGCCACTCGTTACAGCCAGCCGCAACGGCTACCAGTCGGCCAAGGCTGCTTCCATCGCCGGGATGTCCAGGCCAACGACAAACTGATCGCCCACCTGCAGCGCTGGCGTGGTGCGAATGTCGTGAGACTCGAGCAGCTCGCCTGCCTCTTCGTCCATCATCACGTCTCGCACTACAAACGAATAGTCGCGCTCGGTGAGCCATGTCTTCATCCGTTCGCACGGCCCACAGAGTGGCGACGAGAAGACGGTCAGCGTCGGCTGTGACTGCCGTAGCGGTTGTATCGCGTCGTCGTTCACAGTTCTCCGGCCGCCTTCTTGTCGCGATAGCGCTGCTTTGCCGCCATCCAATTTTCGAGCGCTTCGCCGCTAAGAAACGGCTGATCGTCGGTGAAGATCAGTTGTTTCCACGCGTCATCGTCGCTCCAGATATCAGGGGCCTGCACGGTGGTACGGGGTGCCGTTGCGTTCTCGAACAACTGCATACCGAGCTCCAGAATCTGATGCTGATGTTCAGCATCGAAACTTCGTCCGCACGAATTACCGAGCGGGAAGTCCAGGAACACAAACCGGGCCACGCCGCAATGTTCAACAATGTCCTTGGCCGTACCGAACATGACCGTTGGGATGCCGTTCGCTTCGAGGTGTCGTGCAACCAGACTCACGGTCTGGTGACAGACCGGTCAAACCGGTGTCATCACCGCCAGGTCGACGTCGTCTTCCAGGCAGCGGCGTAACACTTCAGGAGCGTCGACTTCGGCGGTCTTGCGTTTCGAGTAGCCGGTATAGACACCGTGATGCCGAGGCGCAAGCTCACCAATCCGGCCCCGTTCGACGAGTTCTTGCAGTCGACTCACCGGGTAGTAGGCGTTCACATCTTCCAGGGTGGTCGCATGCTGGTCGTAGTGCTCTTGGCGCGAATACAGAAGGTCGACTGGTGTGTCGAACGGGAGCGAATACACGTTGCCGACCGAAAACTCGTTATCTCGATCACGGCTTCCATCGGGCTTCTTCATCGCGATGTCCGACGTCGACACGATCGCGACCCGAGACTCAGACAACGGCTTGGTCAGCGGCGTAAACGGAACATCGGTGTGATGCGCCCATTCGTACGGCTTGTCGTATCCCTGACCTATGTAATAGTCACGAGTGCGGTCGATATATCGGACAGGTGCGCTCATCGCTCCCCCAAGCGTCGTTCACTCGCACGCTACCTAGTCCAGCGCCGATGGTCGAATCACGGATGCCGATCTTCCATTGCACCCACGTCAAATTTCATCCTGGTCGACGGCTCGGCCCACGCGGTAGTGCCTCCGTCAGCTAGTCAGCGAGGCCCATCACCAGTGATGCCCGTTTGACCAGGCCAGCGTCTTGATCGGCGAACGCCTGGTTGATGTCTTCGAGCGGATAGTCGTCGACGACCTCGTCGAGCGGCAGCCGGTCGGCGTTACGACTCAGGAACTCGACCGCCAATTGCAGGCTGAGCGCGTTGTAGGAACCGAC
>ERZ651776.1408-NODE-1408-length-28845-cov-3.534066_pt1 | contig 28845 bp, 39 predicted proteins | sample MGYA00514761_ERZ651776 | MGnify/ENA metagenome assembly ERZ651776
TGGCTTTAATATGCTATTTGATATACGTTGATCTTTCATTTAACCCTGTATATCTGTTACCATATTTTTTAACATTGTCGGTATTAACTTGGATAGGATATAAGATGTTGCGTAAAGATATCAATCCAATGCCATTGGTGTTTGGCTACATTTTAGGTGATGTGATGACCTGGTCAGGATATCATTTTTTTAAATTACATTTAGCAACAATTTAGGAGAAAGTATGAAACATTTATGGAAATTGCTATTAGTGTCATTGGCGTTTACGTCACTACAGTCACTAGCGGCAGACAAACTAAAAGTATTATATGTTGGACAGCCACAGGCAGGTCCACCAATGGTCATTACAAAGGCACTAGCAGAGAATCTAACAGTTGATTGGGAATTCGTTTCTAGGAAAGACTGTGCGGGTGCATTAGACGTGATTGACAATAATGAAAACGTGCTGTTTTTGATGAGTGACGTTACTACTATGACTGGTCACAGACGTGACGAGCAGTGCTTATCGAAGGCAGTTAATGTCAAAGATGTAGTCGGAACGACAGCATCAAGCTGGCATATGTGTAAGGTCAACGGATCAGAACACGAAATTGGTAGAAAACGATTTGCAGTAGGAGTTGCATCGATCTTACCAGTTGAGGGCTTTGTGAAAGACCTAAACACAAACAATGCTACTAAGGCGATTGGGGTTGGTTATAAATCATCAGCACAGGTTGCACAAGCATTATTAAACGGTGATGTTGAATGGGGTATGGTTAATCCAGGCTTCTCAGAGCCATTGATGGCTGAAGGCAAGTTGGTATGTCCATTTACATTTATTAAACAAGGAACAGAGATGGTTGGCAAGGACAAGTTTATGGCTAAGGAGTTTAGAATGACAGTTCCAGAACTTTATTCTGCATACTTGATCAACATTAAGTCAGGTGATGAGAATATCCGTGCTGATGTAAACAAGGCTATCACTAGCGACAAGTTCGCAGAGTTCCTACAAAAAACTCGATACATCAATACCAAAGTTGGTTTTGACAAGATTGATGTAACGGAAGTTGACAGATTCTTCAAATACATAGACACTATGTTAGTTGAGCTTTATGAGCAAGACGGCTATGATTGGAAGAAAGAACAAGCAAAAGGAAAAAAATAAATGAAATTTTTAAAATTAAAAACACTATTAGCATCATCTTTGATTGGAGCAATGGCATTAGTATCGTTGCCCGCTCAAGCAGTACCTCAAGTTGAATTTTGGGGTTGGATGCAAAAGTTTATAGAGACTGATAACATCTCCGGATGTGAAGGCGATATATGTAAGCCGGGTGTGAGATTATCATCATTCATCTCAAAGGTTGGTATTAAGGTAACTGAGCCAATGCACGATACACAAGAAGGATTGAAGTTCATATTCCATCTGGACACAGCTTACTTCTCAGATGCTCCAACAGACAATCAACATGAAGCAGGTCCTAGATCTCGTGACATATCGATTGGTGATGAAAGAGCTCTTGCTAAGTTTGAAAACAAGAGACTAGGTTACTCTATAGGATTTGGTCGTGATGCACATACGTTATGGAAGGTAATGCGAAGTGTTGCTCCATTAGGTGACTTGCACGGTACAATCCTTGGTGAGATCCACAGTCGTCAGAAACTGCGTATCAACAATGCTACATTTATATCTTATACAATTCCAAAAACTGGATTAACTGTAAACACTGAATACGGTTTCTCTGAGCGTGATGGTAAGGAAGATAAGATGGGTGGCGGTTTGGACTGGCGTCCACACAAGGATGTAAGATTAACATTGAACCATTTCCAATCAGGAGAACCATCAGCTGGGTTCCTAGAAGAGGACAATTCAACATTGTTAACTGCTGGATATTACGGCATTGAGAATTGGAAATTTGTAATTTATCATTCCGACGATAGATTCAAAGACGTTGATAGTAGAGGAACATCATACCATGTGTTCAATCAAATCACGCCTAAGTGGTCTGTTGGTGCTGTGTATGGACATCGTGACACATCAAGTGTTAAAGGTTACCAACTTGGTGCAAACTATGCGTTCACAAAGAACTTGACTCTGCAGATGAGAGCGGCACATCAAACTGCTGATGAAGTTATCAAGTTTACAACACCAAATGATCTAGGTGGTTTAAACGGAACGGATAGAACTAACCTAGGTGTTGGTTTAAGGTTCACATTCTAATATGAACCGTCCGATAATCTTTGTAGGAAGTCGGCAAGGTATGGCGCATTTAGCCGTAGTAGCGGATCTATCCGGTATGCAGATATTGGGCATACTTGATCATCACTACTATGGTAATACTGACACCATTGCGGACATTCCGGTTATTGGAGATGAGAGATGGTTACTGGATCCAGAAAACGCACAGGCTAAGTCCTGGATTGAAGAATGCGATTTCTTTCCAGCTAACTATCACAATGGATCAATGGTGCATCAATCGTTGGACATACTCAGAAGTGAGAGGATAGACATTCTCGAGCAGGTGGGTGCCAATGTTGTTAACTTAATACATCCTGAAAGCAAGTTATATGGGCTTACCAGCCGATATAGCGATAACTCTTTCAAGTTTGGAAAAGGTAACTTTATAGATCAAGGTGCCACATTCCATAATGATCAAGTCACTATTGGTGACTACTGTTGCTTCACTTGGGGTACTAAGATATCCCATGGAGCAAACATAGGTAACAACTGCATATTCACTCCCAACACGTTCTATCAGGAATGTGATATAGGGAATAATGTGTTCCTTGGATACAACAGCGAGATCTCTCCCTTTGCCAAGGAAAGGATTTCAATAGGAGATCAAGCAACGGTATGGAGTAAGGCTAGTGTCCAAAAAAGTGTTCCGGCCAACAGCATTTATACCAATAAGGATAGGATTGTTTCTAAAAAAGCGTTATACTCTACAAATGAATAACTGGGCAGTCCATATACTTAAAAATACATCTGATAAGGTAGCCATAATAGACGATTATGGCTCCATATCTTACAAACATTTGGGTGTGAAAGTCCAAAATTACGCAACATATCTTTATCAACAAAACATAGGTCCCAGTGACCGTGTATTGATCACAAGCGACAATAACATAGACACAGTGGTTGCTATATTAGCAGTTACTTACATTGGAGGTACTGTGTGTATGTTAAGTCCAAACTGTTCCGATGAAAAGATAACGGAATCAATAAGTGATACCAACGCTCGTATGCACATCAAAGAGGGAGATGTTGTTTATACATCTATTGGACCAGTACCTGACCCATATAACTATCCAGAAGATGCTGAAGGATTTATGATGACCACTAGCGGATCTACTGGTTATCAAAAGTATATAAGGCACAAGCAAAGTTCTTACTTTAAATATCTCAAGTTAGTAGACACATGCCATGGTATCACCGAAGACAGCGTGATATTCTGTGGACCCAAACTACATTGGGGATATGGCTACACTATAAACTTGATACCTGGATTGGGCAAAGGAGCCACTATAATACTTACGGACAAGGTTAAGAAACCCAAAGAATTCTGTGCCATGCTGGATGATAATCAAGTAACCATCCTATTTACGGTGCCCATATTTGCAGAACTATTAGTAAGATCACAACCATCACAGCAAGAGATAGACTCCATACAGCGTCTGCAGAACATATATGTCTCTGGTGATATATGCCCAAAAAGGATATACAATCTCTTCTATGAGTTCTATGGAAGATACATGCAAAACGGATGGGGGCAGACAGAAATATTGAGCTATGCTACAGTCAATCATGCTGGAGAGGAAGTACATCCAGACTATAGATGTGTAGGGAGATTGATAGATGGCATAGAGATTAAAATAGATGATGATCAGGTAATATGGATTAAGAGTCCGGTACAGGCGATAGACTATTTGGATGATCCTAGATCAACCGATTGGACTTTTAAGGGAGACTGGGTTAAAACCAATGATCTGGGAGAATTAGACGGGGAATATTTAATATTCTTAAATAGGCGAGGAAATAGATTTAAAAATAGGGGAAGATTCTACAGCGTCGACGAGGTAGAACAGGCAGTGCTAAACACCGGATTGGTACGAGAATGCCTAGTAACTCCAAAGACAAATGAGGGTGAGGTACATCTAAGGGTAGAGATAGTAGCAGACAGTGATGTCACTAACGACGTTAAACAGGTTTTAACACATTTTAAAATGGATAAGGACATAGTAATGACGGAAATGTTACCCAAGACTTATACCAACAAGAAACTAAGGCTAAAGGTATGAAAGCGTGTGTTGTAGGGGGAGGAACAGCAGGGTGGATAACACTAAGCTACCTAGCCGCAACCACTGATTTAGATCTAACAATAATACATACTGATGAAATAGAAATTATTGGTGTAGGTGAATCAACAACACCTGCATTAAAACAGGTAGCAGATGCAGTGGGTGTTGATGAATCAAAATGGATGAAGGATGGTCATGCTACTTTTAAATATGGTATAGACTTTCAGGATTGGCTACGTCCTGGATCAAATTGGTTTCATAGTTTTGATGACCAATTACCTGCAGAAGCATTCCATCAACCCTTATCAAATAATGGATACAAAACATACAGTGGAGGCTTAACTAGTATTGAGTATTTTCTAAAACTAAGAGAACAAGATCCAGATAATTATGATATCAATCACTTTAACTATAACCACGGACCACAACAATGGTTAACTGAACAACAATTAAGCCCATATGATAATAATGGTCATATGAATATTGGGCATCAACCAGGTTACGCATATCACATAAACGCATTAGAATTTGGCCGTAGTCTTAAAGATGCAACACCTAATAACAAATATACAGAACTTAAACAACGTATTGTTGATGTTTCTCTAGATGACAACGGCATTAAGTCATTGCGTCTTGAAGACGGTACAGAGTTTTCGGCAGACATTTACTTTGACTGTTCTGGATTTAATAGATTGTTATCTAAACACTTAACTACATTTAAGCAATACACTGAAATGGCCAACGATTCGGTTATATTTGGACCCGTAAAAAACTATCAGATACATAAACCAGCAACAGAGGCTGTAGCACAGAAGGCTGGCTGGATATGGGCAACACCTACCATTGGCCAAGTTGGTAGTGGGCATGTTTATTCTAGTGCATTTATGAGTGAAAACGACGCAGAAGAAACTATAGTTAATTTTTGGCATAATAGAGGAGTTAAATATGAACCTCTACGCAAACTTAAATTTACTCCAGGACGATTAGAGAATATAGCCATAAAGAATGTAATTTCAAACGGACTAGGACAAAGCTTCATTGAACCATTAGAAGCCACAAGCATTATGATTACATGTGTAACAGCAATAGAGTTTAGTAAGCTATTTAATAAACACCAGAATTGGAATCATACATCTAGCAAAGTCCTTGACAAGTTATTAAGTGGAATACTAGAACACACCAGAGATTTTGTTCGATACCATTATGATCTCAATGAGAGAAAACAAGATTATTGGAATCAGTTACGTAGGACAGAAGCCGCCGAAGAAGTTAGTAATATGATTGATCAACGTGTTAAAGCTAACGGTAAACTTCTTAATGGATTTAATTGGGCAAGTATGCTAATAGGGTATGAGAAAAAATATACAAACACAACTGCTGATCTTACACAAGAACAAATAGAACTTTATTCATTATATTCTGCACATCTTAAAAAACACTATAGATTGCTGACAGCAAACAATCAGACAATACAGCAAAAACTTAACAGTATAATACAATAAGTATTAGTATGGTACAAAAGAAAAAGAAAATCTTTGACAAGCAAGGTATTGAAATTAAAAGACCAGACAATGTCACTGATTTACCAGCAAGTACACCTTATCCAACTAATGTTGGTGCTCCGGCATTCACGCTTAATAACATAGTTGAATTCAAAGAGACACGTAGTCAAGCCGCTCTTGCTCATCTCAACACACGCTTAGAAGAAATTAAAAAACAGTACACTGATCTAGTTAAACTAGCACAAGACACAGAACAGATATATCGTGCCAAGTATGGATTTAAACCTATAGTAGGACACAGTTATCATTTGTACTATAATGGCAGAGAAGAGTTTCTTTCAATAATGTCTCCTGAGGAGTGGAGTGTAGACGGTGATAGGCAATACCTTGGTAGTTTTACATTTACAACTGATCTAATTTGGGAACGAACAGACAATGATTGATATTAAAGAAGTTACAGAGTATATTAGCAAACAAAGTCCTGAAAGTAAAATCTACATAGGAGGTGACAGTTATCGTTTTCTTAAAAATAAAAAATGGTGGGCTGAATATACTATGGTTATTGTTATACACAAGGATGGCAACAACGGATGTAAAATATTTGGAGAAACTTCACAAGAGCCCGACTATGATCAGCGTAGAGACCGCCCAAGTATGAGACTTATGAATGAAGTATACAAGATAGCAGAACTATATCTAAAGTTAGATGACATCTTGTTAGACAGAGAAGTTCAAATACATTTAGATATTAATCCTAACAAGGCCGCTGGATCCAGTTGCGTTGTTCAACAAGCTGTAGGTTATATCAGAGGCGTATGTAATGTAGTGCCAATGACTAAACCCAAAGCATTTGCGGCTAGTTGTGCCGCAGATCGTGCTAAAGAACTTAAGATAGCCGTATAAGTATAGTCATGAGCTTAAAAAAATCTATAGACTACGGAACACCACTAAAGACCGCAGACGAGTATGTCACACTTGAAATTGATGGTGTTGAACTTACTGTGCCTAAAGGTACAAGTATTATGGCCGCGGCCAAACTCAACGATACCAGCATTCCAAAACTATGTGCCACAGACAGCCTGGAACCATTTGGTAGCTGTAGACTGTGCCTAGTTGAAATAGAAGGTAAAAGAGGATACCCAGCTAGTTGTACTACACCAGCTGAACAAGGTCTCAAAGTTAAAACACAAACTCCTAAATTAGCTGAACTAAGAAAGGGTGTGATGGAACTATACATATCCGATCATCCATTAGACTGTTTAACCTGTGCTACCAACGGTGACTGTGAATTACAAGATATGGCAGGAGCAGTAGGCTTAAGAGATGTTCGTTACGGCTATGCGGGTGAAAATCATTTAGACCAAGAAAAAGATAAAACTAATCCATACTTTACATTTGACCCTAGTAAGTGTATTGTATGTTCGAGATGTGTAAGAGCTTGTGAAGAAGTACAAGGAACATTTGCTTTAACTATAGAAGGTAGAGGATTTGATTCAAAAGTATCAGCAGGTAACAAAGACTTTATGGAATCAGAATGTGTTTCATGCGGAGCCTGTGTACAAGCTTGTCCAACAGCAACACTGATAGAAAAAACAGTAGAAGAACACGGAGTTCCGGATCGTAGTGAAACAACAACCTGTGCTTATTGTGGTGTTGGCTGTAGTTTCAATGCTGAAATGAAAGGTGAAGAAGTTATACGTATGGTGCCAAACAAAGACGGAGGTGCTAATCACGGACACAGTTGTGTCAAAGGACGTTTTGCTTGGGGATATGCCACACACAAAGATAGAATAACAACACCAATGATACGTAAGTCAATCAATGACCCGTGGCAAGAAGTAACTATGGAACAAGCCATTGAATATGCCGCTACAGAAATAAAAAGAATACAAAAAACATACGGACGCACTTCAGTAGGCGGTATAACATCAAGTAGATGTACAAATGAAGAAACATATGTGGTACAAAAATTAGTACGTGCCGCATTTGGAAATAACAATGTAGATACTTGTGCTAGAGTTTGTCATTCACCAACAGGATATGGATTAAAAAGTACCCTAGGTGAAAGCTCAGGCACACAAGACTTTGACAGTATCAGAGAAACAGACGTAGCAGTTATAATAGGTGCTAATCCTACAGACGGACATCCAGTGTTTGCTAGTCATATGAAACGTAGACTACGTGATGGAATGAAATTAATAGTAATTGATCCGCGTGAGATTGATATCCTACATACCATACATGGCAATGGCGGAATACACCTACAACTTAAACCAGGTACTAATGTAGCAATGATGACAAGTCTGGCACACGTCATAGTAACAGAAGGACTTTGTCAAGAACAATACATAACGGATCGTTGTGAACTAGACAGCTACGAAATGTGGAAAGAGTTTGTCAGCAAATCAGAAAACTCACCAGAAGTATTAGGACTAGAAACAGGAGTTGATCCTAAATTAATACGCAAAGCCGCAAGACTGTATGCTCAACAAGGTAACTCAGCGATATACTATGGACTAGGAGTAACAGAACATAGTCAAGGCACAACAACAGTTATGGGCATAGCCAACTTAGCTATGGCAACAGGTAACCTAGGCAAGAATGGAGCAGGAGTAAATCCTTTACGTGGACAAAACAATGTTCAAGGTGCTTGTGATATGGGCAGTTTCCCACATGAGTTTCCAGGATATAGACACGTCAGTGATGAGGCAACTAGAGAGCTATTCGGCAACCATTGGGGAGTTGAATTAGATAACGAACCTGGACTACGTATTCCAAATATGTTAGACTACGCTATAAGTGGTGACTTCAAAGCAATTTATATTGAAGGTGAAGACATAGCACAAAGTGATCCAAATACTAAACACGTAACACGAGCCTTAGAAGAAATGGAGTGTGTGATAGTACAAGACTTATTCTTAAACGAAACGGCTATGTACGCACATGTATTCTTACCAGGAGCAAGTTTCTTAGAAAAGTCAGGAACATTTACCAACGCAGAGCGAAGAATAAGTCCAGTGAGAAGAGTAATGGCTCCTAAGAATGGATATGAAGATTGGGAAGTAACACAGTTACTGGCCAACGCACTTGGTTATAGAATGAACTATTCAAGTGCTTCAGAAATACTTGATGAAATAGCAGAACTAACTCCAACATTTAAAGGAGTAAGCTGGGCTAAGTTAAGAGAACTAGGCAGTATACAATGGCCCTGTAATGATGAACATCCTCAAGGCACTCCTATTATGCACGTCAATGAGTTTGTGAGAGGCAAAGGTAAGTTCTGGCTAACAGAATATGTTCCAACTGATGAGCGAGTTAATCAACGTTTCCCATTGATACTGACAACAGGTCGTATACTAAGTCAATACAATGTAGGTGCTCAGACAAGAAGAACTAAAAATTCCAGCTGGCACGAGGAAGACTTATTAGAAATACATCCACAAGATGCTGAAACACGAGGACTCACAGACGGTGATAAAGTTAATATAAAAAGCCGTGCTGGACATACCTCATTGAACTGTCGTGTCACAGAACGTGTACAACCAGGCGTGGTATACACAACATTCCATCATCCTTGGAGTGGAGCAAATGTCATCACAACTGATAACTCAGACTGGGCAACTAACTGTCCAGAGTTTAAAGTCACAGCAGTAGAAATTAGTCTAGCAGTTGAAGACAGTGAGTGGCAGAAACAGTATGAGGCGTTCAGTGACGCCCAAAAAACATTCGCACAAACACACTAAAGATTACATTTAGATTACAAAAAAGCATTTAGGCCTTGCTTTTTCTTAAAATTGTAGTAAAATATAATTTTAAACACGTAAATAAAAGTGATGGAAACATTCAAACAATATCTCAACAAAACTATTATTACACTGTGCATTCTCTTCTTTTTCATATTATGGTATCAAATAATTTCTAAAATATTATGTAATTCATTCTGTGAAGTTGAACAAGAAGAACAACAAGTTGTTATAGCATATGAGGATATGACACCTGAACAACGTCGAGCGGAATTTGAAAAACTAAAAGCAATGAGGACAGCAGAAAAATGAAGAAGGTTATATTAGCAATATTATTAACACTAGCACCAACTCTGATACTAGCAGATAAACAAGGTAAGATTACTCAAAAACAAGGATACTTTGTTGGTCTACGTTTAGCACATCAAGACGCAAAAGGTGGAACTGATTCAAATACATACGGTATTAAATTTGGTAAGCATATGTACGACTGGTTAGACCTATCAATATCAACCCGTCTTAAAGACAAACAAGCACCAAGCAATAGTAATGACACACGATGGGAAACTGGTGCTAAACTAAAACACAAGTTATCGCAAGATTGGTCAACTAGTTTGTATCTTGGCACTGGTGAAAAATTTACTGATGATGACAACTATAGCTACTGGGCAGTTACTCCAGGAATTAAATATAAACTAAATTCTGATTGGGCAGTAGGTACTAGTGTTAGATGGCGTAACAGTTACAATACCTCTCACGAGCAACAAGACACAACATATGCTGTTAAACTAGGTTATCAATTTGGACCTAACACTGTATTAGATACTCGTTACAGAATTAAACGAGGAGATAGTGATTATAACGAATTAGGTCTTGGTTTGACCTTTGATTTTTAATAACATAATATTATGGTGGGGAAACACTGAGTTAAATAATAGTACAACGTTCATCCCACTGGGACGGAAGTAGGCATAAGCTGAAGGAACGCTTCTTTTAAAAAGGAGGTAGCTTTATGTATACTGAAGAATATACACCCACCATATTAGAAATTGCAACACTGTTAGATCTTGAGGTTAAAGAAGTAACTAACTTTCTTGAACTAATGCTAGACGGTTACGGTTTTACTGATGCCCTTAACGGTTGTCATTTAACCAGAGATGACTGTGAACTAGTGTTAGCAGAACTTAAGAAAAGAAAAAAATAATATGGTACAACTTAGAAAAGCACTTTTAGGAGTGCTTTTTTATTGACTAGCTAAATACCATTGAGCATAAGATCAAAAGTCTTATTTTACTAATTTCTCAAAAGGAAAAACAGTGTATCCATTAACTTGGCAACCAATGACAGAAGAAGATATGGATTGGTTGGAGTCGTTAACTAAACCTTCAAAAAAACATTGACACTGGCTACTATATAATATATAATACTTGTATTAAAAATTATTGAGCAGTCAAATGATATTACTAGCAGGATACGGATACGTAGGGAAAGCTATCCACGAAACATTCAAAGACATAGTAGACATACATGTTGTAGATCCCAAACACAACAAAAATAAAATGTCAGATTTTAATCCAGATAAAGTTATTATAGCTGTGTCAACACCTGAAGGCAAGAATGGTGAATGTGATATGACTAATGTGTTTGATGTAATTAAACAAGTTAACTATGATGTTCCAATATTAATTAAATCAACAATATCTATAGAAGGATGGCAAGAACTTAATCAAAAGTTTCCTGAACATAAGTTAACGTTTTCACCAGAGTTCTTGAGAGCAAACACAGCCACAGAAGACTTTCAAGCAACAGATCATATATACCTAGCAGGAAAAGATAGTCATCATTGGGTAGAATTTTTTAAAAAAGTGTTTCCTACTATTAAATACTCAATACTTAAAAGACCAGAAGAACTTATTGCAGGCAAGTATTTTCGTAATGCTTACCTAGCAACTAAAGTTACATTCTTTAATCAAATATACGATATGTGTGATAAAATGGATATGAACTTTGATCAAATACGAGAGATTGTAACTAACGATCAACGTATAGGTAAATCTCATTCAAACGTTACAGAAGAACGTGGCTTTGGTGGCCATTGTTTTCCTAAAGACTGTGAAGCTATTGTTAAAACTGCTAATCAGGCAGACGTTGATCTAAGTTTAGTTAAGCAAGTGCTTAAATATAATAAAAAAATAACCAAACAGGATTAACAAATAATGAAGATATTAAGATTTACTGCCTCTTGGTGTGAACCATGTAAGGCACTGGCAAAAAACATTGAACGTGTAGAAACTGAAAGAGAAATACAGGTCATTGACATTGATCAAGAGCAAGACCTAGCACAGCACTTTATGGTAAGAAGTGTGCCTACACTGATTAAGATTGACCAAGATAAAAAAGAAGTTGATAGAGTAGTTGGGGTACAGTCAACAGCAGACCTAGAAAAATTTATTAACAATTAATGATTATCTGTATGTTTTTTAGATGATTATGTGCTATTATTATGATAAGTAATAACAGTAACAAAACTGTGTTACTTGAAGCAAATCATCAAGTTGGACCTGTGGTAACACTCTCCAATGATTTGGTTAGCCGACATTTTATTAACTTTTTATAAAGGACTACTATTATGTGGACTAAACCTCAAGCAACTGAAATGCGTTTCGGTTTTGAAGTAACAATGTACGTAATGAACAAGTAATACTTGTTTATACATTGAAACATGAAAAGCACTCTTCGGAGTGCTTTTTTTTGACTATAAATTAGTAAGAATATATAATATACGTAAGTATCTAATAAATACTTTTACAGGATGCCCACAAGGCATTTAATGAATGAATCCCAAAAGGACAGATCATGAACAAAGACAAAGAAGTTACAGAATCAAAAGAAGATGCCACTAACGCAAAAGCTGTAGAACAAAGCAAAGAGTTCTTAGAAGCAAAGAAAATAGAAATGCGTAGACGAATGGCGGCTTTTAGTGATTGTGTTTAAGATTAATAACTAACTAGCTATATATGCTTTTTGACCATAAGGTCATCTGTACAACCGGTACATCTTTCACGTTTACAGACTGTTTGTTGATTTAATTCAAAATCAGATTGAGCATTGCCTAGATAATCATTTTTGCATTCGCCACTATACACGTTTAGGTTTGCATCGATTGATATCCTAGTAACGCCAGCATCACACTTCCAATTTTTAAAATTATCTATTTCTTCATTGTGCATCCAATTAGCATAAACTAAATATTCATTACCTTGATCTGTAGTAATTTTACAATTATGATTTTTTTGATTTTCAAATTTGCTCAATGTTTATAACTCCTTTGTTCACTGTGAAGTCTCTAATTTTAGATGAATAGTCAATTTCATTGGCACTGTAACTAATATTATTTTCTTTTAAAAATTTTTCATACAATTTAATTCTTTTTTTGTTCCAAAATTCATTCATAATATTAACATGAAAAGATTTTATTGGACGTTCCATTATTTTATCTAATTTTTGACATTTAGTAAAAAATTCTTTTTCATTCATGTATTCACTATGTGTACTTAATGATAATGATTCAATATGTTGACATAATTTTTTATAATAATTTAAACTAGCACTCCCATTGGAAGTTACTAATATCTGATTAACACAATCAAAATTATTACGCAACCATTCTAAGAATGGTAAGAAACTTTTATTAGCAGTTGGTTCACCGCCTGTAAAACTAATTTTATATTTTAAATTTAAATGTTTAGATTTATTATATATATTTGTCCAGGCTGTTTTTAATTTTTCTAAGTTGTGCGGAGTACTAGTAGAATCGTGCCATTCTGGGGGACAATACATACAATTATAATTACAAAAAAGCCCCAATTGCCAAGTAATTGAAAAATAATCTTCTATTGGATTTACACTAATAATTTTTTCATTCATATACACTATTTAAGTTAAATATAACTATGCTCAAAAAAATACTAACAAGTCCTTGGACTGCACTTATCACTCTAGCAGTGATATTGTTTTATACACTACAACAACCTACATTCTTAGAGTCAGTGAAGTTAAGATACTTCGACACTTTAATTACGTCAGTACCAGAACAACAAACTACAATAGCAACAGTAAACATAGATGAAGCTAGTCTAGACAAGTATGGACAATGGCCATTTAGTCGTGACGTATATGGTGATATAATCAAAGACTTATACCAACGTGATGCTGGTTTGGTAGTATGGAACATCATGATGTCTGAAGAAGATAGAATGGGTATGGATCATAAGCTACAAGAAGTACTACGAGAACATCCTGTTGTATTACCTTTGTTAGGAGCAGAAGAAACTAAAAACTCACCACGTAACCCTGGTGCAGTTATAATAGGCGATCATACCAACAAAGTAGTTGAATATCCAGGTATACTATCAAGTATTGATCATCACGAAAGTCTAGCATACGGTAGTGGAGTAAGCACAGTGTTTCCAGAAGTAGATGGTGTAACTCGTAGAATGCCTTTGGTAATTAAAAGTGGAGATACACTGTATCCAAGTTTAGGTTTAGAAGTATTGCGTATACTAGCAGGCGATCCAAGTTTTCAAATTAAGTTTTCAGACATAGGTATTGACAAACTACGTGTACCACAGTTTGGTATTATATCAACAGATCCAATTGGACGTATATGGATTGATCATCAACAGCGTCCTGTTACTTACAGTCTAACAGAACTACCACAAACATTTGACTCAGCAATAGTTATTGTAGGAACATCAGCTTCGGGTATTGCAAACCCAATAGCAACAAGTCGAGGTGAAGTATGGCCACAGGACTTACAAGCAAGTGTGATAGCAACACTGGCAAATGGAACAAATATCCAAAGACCAGATTGGGCTCAAGGTGCTGAACTACTAACATTAATTTTACTATCATTTACACTTCTATTTTTAACAAGATGGGTGTATGTGGGCTTAGGAGTAGGGATAGTTGCACTAGCGGCGATTGTGCCTGCTACACAGTGGGCTTACGCTAGTTATTTGTATCTGTTTGATGCTACCTTATTACTAGGTGGTTTAACGTTAATATTACTACATGCCTATGGTGTTAAGTTTGTATCAGAGTTCTTACAGAAGCAAGCTATCAAGAAACAGTTTGCTGGTTATGCGTCTCCAACCGTGGTACGTATGCTACAAGAAAACCCAGCACTAATTAAAGATGGTATGAAGCGTGAGATTTCAATTTGCTTCTCAGACCTGCGTGGCTTTACTCCCCTAGGTGAAAGTTTTGGAGATGATGTTAAAGGACTTACACAGGTTATGAATAGCTATATGGATGCCATTACGCAACCTATACTTGACGCAGATGGTATGGTTATCAAGTATATTGGTGATGCTAGTATGCACGTACACAATGCTCCTAACGATGATCCTAACCATGCTAAAAATGCTGTGCAAACAGGACTTAACATGCTTCAAGCTGTTAAACAGTTCAATGAAACTCTGGTAGAAAAAGGAAGACCTCCCGTTGGTATGGGTGCTGGTATTAATACAGGACTAGGTTACTTAGGTGAAATGGGTTCAACAGCTAGACACAGTTATGATGTGTTAGGTGATGCTGTATCAACAGCGGCACGTATTGAAAGCAAGTGTAAAGAATACGGATGCAAGTTATTGATTGGGCAAGCAACATACGAAAAAACAAAGAATAATTTCTTTTACTTAAAAGTAGATGATTTAGCAGTTAAAGGCAAAACAGTAGGAGTTGGCATTTGGACAGTGTTAGGTGATGTAAAAGACGGTTATTACCGAGGTCAAACAATACACGAAGAAATGCACAAATTATATCAAGCACAAGATTTTAATAAATCTATTGCACTATGTCAGGAATTGAAAAGACACTTTGGTCAACAAATGAACGACTACTACGATATGTGGATTGAACGTTGCGAGTATATGAAAACACAGGACTTACCTAAAGAGTGGAACGGAGTTTTTATAGCAACAACTAAATAAACTGTTTACATTTACGTTACATCTGTTTCTATAAATATTAGTACAGGAGACGACACTGGCTGTTGTTTTGCCGCCCCCTGAAACAGGAGGCACGATAATGTTTAAAACACTTCTAGTATCACTATTACTAGTCACAACGTCAGCGTTTGCTGAAAAACCACTATTAGTTTGCATGGCTAATCAAGCAGGTGGAGCAGTAGTATTAACTCACGAGCCATGCACAGGTGATAAGGTTAATAAAAAACTATTTCCATACCACGCATATGCTACAGAAGCATCAGGTACAATACACACAGGTTGTTATGATATTCCTAGCGTAGAAGAAGCAAAACCAACTCCAGGTAGTAAGATAATTCCATTAGTAAACTTTGTTGATATTGTTGATTTACAAGTTATCACATTCAAAGCGGCTTGGTTTACACCAGACGCATGTCCTGAGATGATATAACATGAAACAATTTATAATTGCATTAGCACTATTATTCGCATCTGTGTCTACTTTTGCAGACCAAAGAGATAGAGGAGCAGAATACGCATCTAAATATATGGTATTTTATCTATTTGAAAATCTGCGTATTGTATTATCAACAGACACTCAATGTGATAACGGCATGACTGGTAAGAAAGCATCAGCACAGCGTATGGACGGAATGTATATTCCAGGTTGCTGGTATCTTGAGCCTACTAATAAATTAATGGTTCGTATTAATTGGATCAAAGGTGACTTTAGTATTATGCCATTGAACAAATTTGAACCGGCTGACACAGCAGATATACCTGTACCTAGAAGTTAATAAGTTTAACTACCGCTCGACTAAATATTTGTATGAGTGAAAAATACGAAGAATGGTCAAAGAATAATACCGCAGGATGGTTGCCTGACACACCAACTAAATTAAAATTTGCCAATGAGCCCTGGGAAGGGCAATTTGGATGGAACAATGTTGGGGAATATGTTCAGTTTCATAAAGGCAAATGGCATCTTGTTAAAGAGCCTAGTACTTAATCACGCTTGCTGTCTATATGTTTTTGTATATGATCAACCATTAGTTGAAGGTCATCAATCTTTCCTTGATCCATATAACTTGTAACTATTTGTGCAAACATTAGTCCATTAAATTCACCGAGCGTTATTTCATGGTTATCAATAAAGTCTTTAGTAATTTCTACTAGGTCTTCAGCCATTTCTTCAACTTCGATCATTGATAATTCCTCAAATGTTGGCCCTTCATCGTCATTGTTGTGCTCCATTACTTTTCCTTTTTTTGTTTAATTTTATCTTGCTTAATAGCTTCGTCGATAATTTCTTGTTTACTTTCTTCAGATATTTTTTTACCTCGAAGTTGAAGAACGGTATTGAGTTTTTGATTAAGTCTAATCAAATCATTGTCCAACATACGAATACGATCAATTAGTGCAATTAAAGTTTGTTGTGCTTCACTAAGAACAGGCTTAACTTCTTTTGTTGCCCATATCCAGATGTAGTAGACAAAGTAGCCTAAGCCAACAGCGGCTACTATTGGGAATCCATACTTTGAAATTAATTCTGCTATATCCATGCTAATACTTATTTAGAATTTTCTGAAGTGATAATTATCTTAGGAGTAGCAACTACCTGATGATTCCAATATGACGCTAAGAATCCTAACATCATCACTGTGATAATTATTCCAAGTACTGTAAATATGATAAACTTCATTCGTCGTCCCACGGCTTAGTCAAGTAGATATAACATATTCCGCCACCTAGCATTACAATAGGTATAGTAATTGATAAGATTATATCATAAGACATATTACTAATTATATAACTTTATAACGCTATGTAAATTTATTTGTCTGCTTCAGTTGGTGCTATTGATGATTTACCAAACAAATTAACTGCTTGATAACATAACCACTTCTTCCAACCTGACACTGGTGGTTCAGCATCATCCATAGCATGTTTGAATACTAGGTCAGCAACTTTCTTTGCTCGAAATGCTATCCAGTCTTCGCCACCATGATAGCGATAGTGTCTAATTTTAGCATATAGTACGTCGTGTATAACAGCGGCCCTAGCAACGTCAAATGGCGCAATTAACCACCACATAAATTTAGGTACTGATGCCATGTCTGTTTTTAGTCCTGCTGGTGCAGTAACTTTGCCACTGCGTTTATCTATTGGTGCACCTACAGCTTTAAGGTCTTCCATTTGTTGATCTGTTAAGTGATCATCTTCGTATACTAGTTTAGTATCTAGTACCCATTGTCTTGGCGGATGAAACTTAGCATCTAATAATCCGTTAAACTTACTCATTTTTTCTTGCTCCTATTTTTCTTTTTTGATCTATGTTCCATATAAAACGCAAACACAATTAAGAATATACCAACCAGTATTAATTCAAACATTATATCGCTACCCACACACCTAACGCAATTCCGCATACTACTCCAACAAAAAACACTACAAATATATCATAGTCTAACCATAACTTTGCGCCTACTAGACCTTTAAGTTCTTTGTGTCGCAAACTCTTAAGGTTTTTGTGCTGTATCTTTTTCATGTTTGGTGTTTGCATAATACCCTTAGTGAAGTATGCCAAAAATAAATCCTATTCCAAAAGCCGTAATAACAAAGACTGTTATATCTTTGTTACTCCATAAGTATTTAAAATTAGGTAAGCGATCTATTTGTTCTTTTCCTGTTTTCATTTTTTAATCTCTCCTGGCATCGTGTTTGCCGTCTGCACGGGCAATACGATCTAAATCTGGATTAACTCCAAGTGCGTTAGACATTAATGTATCAATGCGTATCACATCATGATTCATTGTTTTAACACGATTATCTAGTGCTTTGATGATGCCGGTAAGTCCATTGATTGAACCCATTACTCCAGCTAAGATAAATTTCATAGTAAGAAAAACAAAGTATCCAGCCGCACACGCTCCAACTATTGGAAAGCCTACTTCGGCAATGAGTTTAAAAATGTCGTGCAATATGAACCCCCGTTCAGTGGTTTGTTGTCTTATTATATGTGTATTTAACTATTCCATTCAATAGGTTAATATACCTATATATAGATTGACCATAAAATCCAAAATTGTTATAATAGTGAAACTTAATAACAAAAATGGAAGTTAAGCATGAAAAGACCAACTTGTATCAATATTGGATGTAAGAAACTAGTAGCTACAATGAGGGGAAAAATAACTGATCCTAAGCCAAGATGGAGAATTCATTGCGGTCACTGTCAAAAAGCCAGTTATGGTAGACATCCACATGCAACTGGTGTAACTCCATTTAAAAAAGGAAAATGTAGTAACTTAGATCAGCATTTAGGCTTTCCTTGTCCTATAAATTATAGAAAAGCAAAATGGATGATTGGGCAGACAGAAGTTGATCACAAGGATGGTAATCATTTAAACAACAAACTTAATAATCTAGATGAGCTATGTTCTTGTTGTCACACTGAAAAAGGAAAAAGAAATGGAGACTTTCGTAGAGGTAGATACTAGGAGGTCAGTAACTTTCTAACAGTAGCATAGTCGATCTGACTATCATCATAATCAATTTCTTTAAATAGAGTTTTAGTATTATCTAATAATTCATCTGTGATAATTTCTTTAAATTTACCGTAGAAGTGCTGAAAATTGTACTCTACGATTGGTGCTAGGCGCTCTATAACACGACTTTTTTCTTCTTGCGATAAGTTACAGTACCATTTCATTTGTGCTACTACACTATCTATTCTAGCATCATTATCCTTAATAGTGTCATAACTTTCATCTATAATTCCATCAAATGTCTTGAAGCCATATGAACGCAAATACTCTAAATTACCCGGTGCCGCTAACAACATAAACGGTTGTTTTGATACGATAGGTTTGAATATCTTTTCTGTTAGGTGTAGTTTGTCGTAATAGAATACTGTTTCAGTGACTATATTCCAGAAAGCATCTATTCCTCTAGGTATATCTGCAGATGCTGACCCAGAAATTTGTTCGTGATCTATAACTAATCGTTCTTCAGTAACTGGATCATCAGTTACACCATAACTAACAGCACCATGTTTTAATAAATCTTCCTGCCTTAATGAATCAACAAAGGTTTTACGATATGCTCTATCGCCTGTGACAATTCTATTGAAACTCTGATAATCATGTTTGTACTCTTTGACTACAGTTTTGTTATAGTTTAAAGCACGATGTCCGCGATACCAATCCAATGCGGCAAAGCCATGGAAGAAATAATACATTGTTTTAAAATCATAATCATCTTTAATATCATCTAACAATTTAGATTTTTCGCTAGTAACGAATATACGATGTTTTTTATATACTCTACTAGGGGTTTCATAATTTTTTAAATGTTCTTCATATTCTATATTAAAAAATTTGTGAAATACTTCTGGAAGAGAAGAATCTTTTTTTAGAATGCCGTGAAATACTTCTTCAAGATCCCAGCCGTTTGGGAAATTAAACAAGTCAATATACTTTTTTGTTAACGTTGGTAAAAGGGGTTCTTGGTCATAAAAAAATATTTTAAATTCATTATTAACTTGAGTTTCAAAATCAGGTGTGTTGACATCTTCCCATGAAATGCTACCTTTTTTAGTTGTTCCGTTAACAAGATGCCAAACAGAAAAATCTTTAAATATTTCCTGATAAAAAAATTCGTAAATATGATCAATTTGGAGCATGTTGATATTTACTTGAATAAATCTAGACTGTATAATAAAATAAGGCTAAGTATAAGATAGTTATAATAGTATATTAAAGGAAACAGCATGAAATTAGGATTCATTGGTTTAGGAAAATTAGGTTTAGAGTGTGCTGAAGTTATGGCAACGAAACATACCGTATATGGATATGATGTTGAAGATAGAACGAGTGATTCTGTAATTGTAGGAACAGCTGAAGACACAATTAATAACAGCGACTGGTTGTTTGTAGCAGTACCTACTCCACACCAAGCAGGATATGATGGTAGTGTTCCAAGTTCACACATGGAACCCAAAGACTTTGGTCATGATTATGTTTATGATGCTATCGATAATATCAACAAGTATGCTAAAGACAGTAAGAAAGTTGTTCTTATATCAACAGTGCTACCTGGAACAACACGTAAACACTTCTACAGTAGACTAGACAGTAAACATCAATTCTTATATAATCCATACTTAATTGCTATGGGCTCAGTTAAATGGGACATGGTCAATCCTGAAATGGTTATGATCGGAACAGAAGATGGTAACCCAAATGCTTTGGCTAAAGAACTAATTGACATATACGACACTGTGATGGAAAACAATCCTCGTTACGAAATAGGAACTTGGGATGAGTGTGAAGCAATTAAAATATTTTATAATACATTTATTTCAGCAAAAGTTGGACTAGCTAACATGGTACAAGACTTTGCTATGAAAATAGGACACATCAACGTTGACGTAGTTACTAATGCCCTAGCTAAAAGTGACATGCGTATTATGGGACCTAAGTATATGACAGCAGGCATGGGAGATGCTGGTGCTTGCCATCCAAGGGACAATATTGCTCTACGTTGGTTAGCTCAAGAATACGAAGTTGGATATGATATGTTTGACACTATCATGAGTGCTAGAGAAGTACAGGCTAAGAACTTGGCTCAATACCTAGTGAACGCACATGAACAAAATGTTATGGAAGGACCTATCGTAATACACGGTAAAGCATATAAACCTGATGTTGAATACTGTATTGGGTCATACTCAACTTTAATTGGACACTACATCAAAGAATTAGGACACCAAGTTGTTTACATTGACCCATTAGCAGACGATAGAACAGAATGTGTTGACACCGTTGACAGTAAAGCAGTTATATTAATGGCACACGATAGACAAATTACATACGGCTACACAGGCGAACAAGAGCAACAGAAATTTTACTTTAACATTATGCCAGGATCAGTTATAGTTGATCCTTGGAGGAAACTTGAATCTACAGACACTTACGAAATTCTCCATTACGGAAACACGCGATAATTGGGCTCGAGGCAGAATTGACCCAACATGGGGTCAACTCCACAGACAGTTAGACTACAAAAATAAACCGTTCAATGACGATCTTACATTAGCTCGTTGGGTACATGCTGGGCTTCGATTTGAAAAGTATACAGGAGATTTGGTAGACTTTAAAGACTTACCTGAATGGGTATTGCCTATAGCACACCAAACAGGACTAAGTCATATTGGTGCTAGTCTATATAAAATGACTCCAGGTTGTGTATTACCAACTCATGCAGATACCTACAGTTTGTATAAAAAGTTTCACAATATCTCTCACAATCGTATAATGAGAATAGTATTATTCTTAGAGGATTGGCAAAGTGGTCATTACTTAGAAGTAGAAGGACGACCAATAACAGATTGGGTAGCAGGTAACTGGATAGGATGGAACTATAATACTGAACATATGGCCGCAAACTTAGGACCTACTGATAGATATACAATGCAGATAACAGGTGTATATGATGAAGATTAAAACAACAAACGAATATAGTAAATTAAGATCGGTTGTAGTTGGTACAGCTATAAATGCCAACTGGCCAAGTAAAGACGAACAGTTTCGTAAGATGGAAGAAACTACACTATGGAAATATACTTCTGTTCCTAGTGGACCTGTTGAACCGTCAATAATTGAACACACTGAACAAGAATTAGAGAGCATATGTAATGTACTTGTTCAACAAGGTGTTGAAGTACATAGACCTAGTCCAATGGATTATCAAGCAATTGATGGTATGTATGGTTACTGTCCAAGAGATAGACTGTTAGTGATTGATGATAAGATCATTGATTGTAATATGCGTTTTCCTTGTAGACAGGTAGAACGAGAAACATACAGTTACTTGCCAGATGAAAACTTTATTACTATAGATGATCCAGAAGTTGTATTTGATGCCGCTAATGTATTAAGACACAATGATGATTTATTATATCTTGTCAGCGACTCAGGTAATAAGCAAGGTGCTAAATGGCTACAAAAGCAGTTTCCAGACAAAAAGGTACATGTGCTAGATAACATCTATAGTGGTGTACATATAGACAGCACTATCACAATGTTAAATGAAAGCACTGTGGCCTTAAATGCTAATAGAATTACAGCTGATAAACTTCCAAAGCTGTTTCATGATTATGATATATTATGGATTACAGAAAATCATATTGTGCCCACAGGCTTTTATAAATATCCGTATGCTAGTAAGTGGATGGCACTGAATATGTTTTCAATTGATCGTAATACTGTGGTAGTAGACAGGGACCAACACAAAATAATTCAGAAGTTAGAAAAACGTAACTTCACAGTAATACCACAGAAGCTAACACATTCAAGAACACTAGGTGGTGGCTTTCACTGCTGTACATTAGATTTATGGAGAGAAGATGGCAATTAATATTGACTATGAACTAGATGAAAGTAAAATAACTGATTTACTTGAGAGAGCCATTGAACAACAGCTTGAGGAAAAGTTTAACGACGTAAATTTTTTAGACAAAGTTACAAGTGTTATTAATCAACAGGTAGCACAAAAAGTAGAAAAAATGTTTGTTGATCTTAATGTAGACGACATAGTTGATCACAAAATTGAAAAGGCGTTAAAACATAACTATCCAGCAATACAAAATGATACAACTAAGGTACAATTAACATTAATGGACGATACTGTTGTTAATGAGAACGAGTTTGTTACTAAGTCATTGAATGTTGTACAAAATGCAGTAGTTCAGGACCTGATTGTGCGTGGTAGAGTCAACACAGACAACGCTAGTTGGAACGAGTTGAGTGATAAAATCAGTCGAGATACAGTACAATCTGTAAAAACAGATCTAACAGAAATTATCACTAATAGTGTTTTAAATACAGTTAACGAACAAGGTATAGATCTTAAACATACTCGCGTGAACGGTATTGATTTAATAACCGACGGTGTGTTAGGTGCTAGTATTACGCATAGTAATTTAAGAAAATTAGGTGTACTTGATCAACTTGAGGTAGTAGGCCCTACATCATTAAACGAAACAGTTACAGTTAGCCGTGGTAAGTTAGGCATTAACACAGAAAGTCCTAGCATGGCATTAGATATATGGGATAATGAAGTACAAATTACTCTAGGTAAAAAGAAACAGGATACTGGGTATATTGGCCTAGGACGTAAAGGCACTTTAGAAATTGGATCCTCTACCACAGCTATTACCATTAATGATGAAGGAAAAACTAAAATCAACGAATTAATGATTGGCCGTAATAATATCAGTTGGGCTAACGAAGTACCAGGATATAGCGGACAAAAAGGTGACATAGTGTTTAATATGAATCCAACATCATCTAACTGTGTAGGCTGGCAGTGTTTAGGCAAGTTTAAGTGGCGAGTAATTGACTAATGGAGTATTGTTGGTTAGTACAAAAAAATTATCAACCAAGCGATGATATAACAGTAGACCAAATGAAAGAACTAGCTACTATATGGGGCAGTTGGGAAACGCATAGACGGTGCCAAACTGATAATTGTGTAGTTGAAGATTTTAAAGACGTTAATACATTAGTAAAAAGACAATTTAACTTTGAAACAAACTTATGGACACACCAAGATAATTTTGTTCCGCTTGATCGACCTGAAGCACTTAGCTTACATAAAATAGGTATTGAAAACGATCTTCAAGATAGAGATGATCTTGTGGCCATGGCACTAGCTGGAGCACGATATGATCTCGTTATAGCTTTAGGATTTGATCTAAGTTTTAACACACAGTTAACAGACAAGTTAGAAATATATGAACACAAGCGTTACCTTTCAGCAGTTGCAAATATTATCAAAGGATTTCCAAATACACAGTTTGTATTCATTGACTTACCACAAGAACACTCACAAAACTTTTCTAAATTAGAAAACTTCTCATACGACAACATCAAAAACACATTAGAGTTAGTATCTAACTTGTAATGGATATCGAACAAAAACTAATTGAGTGGATAAAAGATTTTGTAGAGCAACCTAATCCTAAGTTAGGCAATTGGGCTCCTTGTCCTTATGCCAGAGCCGCAAGACAAAACAATCAAATTGAAATAGTTAAAGGCAAGAACGCCTTAACAGACTTTGAAACTATAGACTTAGACAGCAAAGAAGTTTGGATATTTTACTATCCTGTGGAACAGTACACAGGTAGCGAGTTTGAACAGATCACACAAGAGTTAAACAACACCTTAATGAAACAAGACATTGTTGTGTTAGAAGATCATCCAGATCTCTTAGACACAGTCAACGGTGTTCGTATGAACTTTGATCAAGCAAGTCTATTAATTATACAAAAGCTTAGTCTACTTAACAAAGCCAGTGAGAAGTTAAAAGCCAAAGGGTATTACAAACATTGGAACCAAGATGAGATTGATAGTGTAGTAACCTGGCGATATAAATAGCTGTATGCTTTCACCCAACGATCAAAATCTATACTATGCTAGAATACGGCTAGCAGATACTAACTACAAAACAGTAGATAACTACAAAATAATCACAGACCCAGACATTGACGAACTACAATCAATCTTTAAAAAATATTGTGAATATAAAAAGTTCTTAAGTGTAGAACCTATGTGGGATAACGAGTTCTTATGGGAACACAATGACGTTATTGGGTACTATGATAATGCCAAAATGGTTGCGTGGAGTCTAGTAACCAGGTACAATGAAGATGTAGCATACGCAGTTCAATTCGCTTGGGATTATGATAATCCCAAATTGTCACTGGGTATTAAAAGTTTACAAACAGAATGTGCTTACTATAAAAGTCAAGGTTACAAGTATTATTATCTAGGTGAAGCACACAAGTATAAGAGCAAGTTTGATGGATTTGAATTATTAGGAACACTATGAGTAAATTTAACAGTCACGCAGAATTTCAACAACTAAAAGAAGTAATCGTTGGGCAGGGCTATCCACCAGAATACTTTGACTTTATAGAAGATCAGGAAGTTAGACAAAACTTACAAAAGATCTTTGGTGAAATTGAAGAAGACTTCCAGCACTTAATTAAGACATTAGAAGACTTAGGTGTTAAATGCTATCGTCCTGGAATTCCAACAAAAGAGGAGTTTGCTCGTAACCCTACTATGACACCTCCATTAACTCCTAGAGATAGACAACAGGTTCTAAACGGTAAGATGGTACGTATGAATAATTGGGACACTTGGGGAAGATTATGGAAATGGCTTAAGGAAACTTACCCTGAGGACGTAGTTGATGAGTACATAGGACAATCCATACCTCCAATTGACGGTGCTAATGCCAGTTGTATCTTTAAAATGGGCAAGGATATATGGTTTGATCAAAGTGACTTTCTGAATCAGACTCAAACTCAATGGTTAAAGGATAACATATTAACAAGACCTGACTACAGATTCCATGACATGGTCACAGATGGACACAGCGACTGTGTGTTTACTGTATTAAAGCCAGGAGTTATATTAACAAGTTTCTGGGACGCAGGTGTTGCTTATAAGGATGATTTTCCAAATTGGAAACTACATAGAGTAGAAAATCCTAGCCTAGAAAGATTTAACGACTTTAGAGCAGAACTACATCCTGGCTTTAGTTGGTGGGTGCCTGGAGTTGATAATGCTCCTAAATTTAAGAAGTATGTTGACACATATCTAGGAGAATGGGTTGGCGAAGTCCACGAATCAGTGTTTGATGTAAACTGCTTAGTGGTCAATGAAGAGAATGTGATATTTGGATGTTATGACGAGGCAGTGTTTAAGTATTGTGAGGCCAATGGCATTAATCCTATTCTCTTTGACATAAGACATAGGTTCTTCTTTGATGGATCAGTGCATTGTTGCACCTTAGATACCGTGAGAGAAGGTGATTGTGAAGATTATTTTAGTTAGGAGATAGTATGGACATTTATAACGTATGGGCAGACAAAGCAGGAGACATAGACGATCAGAAATGGATTGAGAATATGTCAGCTTTTATGCAACAATTAATTGATGAAGGTAAGATGGAACGCTATCGTATCATGCGTATGAAACTAGGCTTTCGTTCAATGGACATTCCTGAATGGCACATCATGATGGAATTCAAAAATATGGAACAGCTGGATCAAGCACATCTAAGAGTTGCTCCACTCAAAGGCGATCTAGAAGCCAAACACAAAAGTTTTAACCAATTTGTAGATGTAGAAACAATACAACACGCTTTATATAGAGATTATCCAGACAATATGTCTGCTTATGACGTATAGTGTTCATCAACATTGGGATAGACTTAAAGTCTGTGCAGTAGGTATATCATATCCACCAGAGTTTTATTCGTTTATTAAAAACAGTAAAGCACGTTCTGTTATGGAACGGATCGCTCAAGAAACAGAAGAAGATTATCAAAATTTAATTAATTTACTACATAAATTTGATGTTAAGACTGTGAGGCCTAATCTTGGTAATGAGTTAAGTCAATATTTTGAAGCAAACGGAACTCCTATGACTCCACACTTTATGACTCCTAGAGATTACACAGCAATGATAGGCGACACATTTTATACTCCACACTTAAAACCAATGGCCAATAATATATGGAATGATATTAGAGGTGAAGATTGGACAGCTGAATATCCCGGATGGGATAATTTAGAATCTTGGATCAAACAAGAGTTAGAAGAAGTACACAATGTGGGAAAGAATAGGATTGACTTTGATCCTGTTGTTGATGCCTTAGCACCTATAATAGAGTTAGTTCAACAACAAGGGAATAATATCATTGAAACATCTGGAGAGATCAACTCAGCAATGATTACCCGTATTGGAAAAGATCTATATCACGGAACTGACAGTTACGAACAAGATCAGACTAAATTATTACAAGAACGAAACAAACTATTTCCAAACTGTCGCAATCATGTTGTGAACTCAGGCGGACATAGCGATGCAACGTTTTGTCCAGTTAAACCAGGGTTGATTGTTAGCTTACGAGATATACCTACATATCAAGATACATTTCCAGACTGGGAAGTTGTTTACTTACCAGGACAGAGTTGGGAATCAGTTATGCCTTTCTTAGAACTTAAAGAAAAAAATAGAGGAAAGTTTTGGGTACCTGGAGAAGAATACAACGACGATTTTACTAATGTTGTTAATACTTGGTTAAATGATTGGGTTGGGTATGTTGAAGAAACGGTGTTTGATGTTAATATGTTAGTGATAGATGAACACAACGTCATAGTCAACAACGAAAACGATCAAGTATTTGAAGCTTTTGAACGTCACGGTATTACACCTCATATATGTAATTTCCGACACAGATATTTCTGGGACGGCGGTATACACTGTATAACTAGTGACTTACACAGAGAAGGAACACAGCAGAATTATTTTCCAGAGAGAGATTGACCAATAAATCCATTTTTGCTATAATGCTTGTATGGATAATATTAAACGTATAGGCTTTGCATGTAAGTGGATTGATCGTGAAGATCAAGTTAATGGCATCAAACCCAAAGATGATGCCAAACAATACAACACACGTTCAACAACAGTGCGTTGGCTTAACAATCAAACTAAAGAAGTAGCAGAACAAAGACTATGGGACCTTATGGTCCATAACATAGAATCATCCCGTAAACTTGTTGAACGCATAGGAGCATTAGATGAACATCTCAGAATGGTTAGATTATCAAGCGACATTTTACCTGTTTATACTCAGCATGAGTGGAGTTACTTTTGGCGCCGCAGTGACGTTGTTGCTTACGCAGAACGGGCGTTTGGTGAGGTGGGCGAGCTTGCTCGTAGCCGTGGTGTCCGTTTATCTTTTCATCCAGGCCAGTTCACAGTTTTGGCTAGTGCTAACCCAGGGATTGTCGAACGTAGTATTGAAGAATTCGAGTATCATAATGATATGATCCGTTGGATGGGCTATGGTAAAACATTCCAAGACTTCAAGTGCAACGTACACATATCAGGTAAGCAAGGCCCAGAAGGTATTATCAAAGCGTTACCAAGACTAAGCCCAGAAGCACGTAACACACTGACAATAGAAAATGATGAGATATCATGGGGACTAGATGCTAGTTTAGAACTAGTAGATCATTGTGCTCTGGTGTTAGACATACATCATCATTACATTAAGACAGGTGAATACATTGAACCTACAGATGATAGATACAAAAAGCTATTAGAGTCGTGGCGTGGTGTACGTCCTGTTATACATTATTCATACAGTAGAGACGAATGGTTGCCCGAGGGCTTTGATCATAAAACACTGCCTAACTTAAACTTATTACTTGAGAGTGGACACAAGAAACAGAAGTTGCGAGCTCAC
>ERZ651776.1410-NODE-1410-length-28775-cov-4.812287_pt1 | contig 28775 bp, 23 predicted proteins | sample MGYA00514761_ERZ651776 | MGnify/ENA metagenome assembly ERZ651776
GGGAGGGGGCACAAGGAGTTCGTGTGTCAAGATTCAATGACGTCAATATTTTGGGGTGAAGATGACTGATTGAGGATTAATTGCGGTATTGTGGACGATGACGAAAGATGCAATCACGGACGTGTTATTTGAAGGGCGCTTCTACGAATGGTGGTGTCTGAAAGAAGGAACGGCGGTGTCCCCCTCCATAAACATCTCAAATAGCCAAATGTGCTTCATTAACAACAATAGAGCTATCGCTGTCGCCCGCAGTGTCCTCTTAGTCGACGAACAGGTGATCTAGGTTAACCTACATTGATGAATTGCTTTGGAATGACTTAAACATAACCCACTATTCCACGACGCATCATCGTTCCTTCTTCTAATTCCTTCCTTCCCTTCACCTATTCCACGACGCACATGTTCCTTCTTCTGCTTCCTTCCCTTTACCTCAAACCTAACAATTATTATACAATTTTACATAAAATACCACTTCTTTACAAACTATAGAAACGCGTCACCTTCCCTTCCGTCTTCGTCTTTATGCATCGGGTTCCCACTAGCAAAAATACTACTGCTGTACTCCCTGGCCTTCATTTCTTGATTGATCCTATAACTCCTGTCGGCTTGGCTCCTCCGACACCGGCAGCAGCAAAACACCAATAGCGCGAGGGACAGGATCCCGGCGGACAAGGAGGCGACGGGGTTCTCTTTGATTGATTTTACCAGGAGGGAACCGGTTCTTGAGATTGATTTTTTTACGTGTTGTGTGTTGGTCGTTGGAGAGGATGTTGTTGCCAGGTTTGGGACTGTGGGAGTTGTTGTCGACACTACTTCGTCGAGCGAGGAAGGCAAATAGGATGGCATCGAGGAGGGAATTAAGGGAGGAATTGAGGAGGGCATAGAGGAGGGCATCAACGAAGTCATTGTCACTTCACTCGGCGCACCGCTCGGTGCATCACTCTGCGCACCGCTCGGTGCATCACTCGGTGCATCGCTCGGTCTTTCACTTGGGAAGTGCGACGGTCCGTAACTCGGCACAGGACTCGGCACAGCACTCGGCACATCGCTCGGCGCATCACTCGGCGTGACACTCGGCGCGGCACTCGGCGCATCCCCACATGTCCCCCCATTGCAATTGTGGCTTAAACAATCCAGATCGACAACACAAACTCTCCCCACCCCGCACCTCAAGCAGTGGCTCGGCTGTCCCCCGCAATCAACGTCCGTCTCGACGCCGTCTTTCACGCCGTTCGCACACTGCTGGTCTGTTGGCTGGTTGCTAGGCGTTGCAGAGGGGGCAAGACTCGGAAACGGCGTCGGACCATAACTCGGTGCAGCACTTGGAGCCCCACTCGGCGCATTACTCGGCGCAACACTCGGCATCTCAGTGTTTAGACACGCACTAAAACTGTCTCCAACGTACAAAACCGAACCGTCAGGAAAGTCTGGGTCAATCCTGCCCACGCAGGCAATGTTGCCCTCACTCACAGGCTCGCCGACATCCGTGTTTAACGAGCTACCGTCGCTGAAGACGTAGGCCCAATCCGTGCTAAACGGAGCCGTTACTCTGTTACCGCGTAAAATCACTTGCCGAGCGTGATTTAGAGTCAAGCCAGCGTAGCTCTGCCTGCTGGCCGGCGGGTCCCTAGAAACCTTCCCATTGTCATACAAAATGTTGTCAGCCACCAACACTCGGTCCGTCTTATGCACAACGAGACCATTGATCCCGTTGCCGTGAGCAACGTTACTAGACAAAAGGTAACGGCCAAAATGATACGACTGTTCGTTTCTTGTGATGTAGACACCAGATCCGTCGATTATGAACGTCTGGTTGATGCTTCCGTAGTATTCCCTGGCAACGTGCATGTTATTGTCAATCAAATACTGGGGATCGTCGTAGTTTGAGTTGTAGTATGGTATCTTATTGATATTATCGTAAATGTGGTTATTTCGAATAATCATTTTGTAATCATCCTTCTGATCGATGGCTGTTGACTCAGCAAAAACAACCGCACTCTCGGCAGACGAAGACCAGAACGTGCAATTAAACACAGTATTGTTCTCAACGGTCACGTAATCACCCTCGTTTACCCTAATACCGCTATTCGGCGTCTCGCTCACGACATTGGAGTGAATATGGATGTGAGAACCACCCCAAACAACAATACCACGACCGCTGAACATGTTGCTGTGAAGGAGGCGATCTTTCATCGCAACCGTGTAGTTCAGCTCCTTGTTTGGGCCCACAACTTTGAGTCCCCTGACCTCAGCTCTGGTTATATTTCTCATTGATATACCCCCTGACCCGTCAAATTTGATCTCGACTTCAGCCCCCTCATCAGGTGCGATGACAATATCAGATAGGTCGCGGAGCTGCCCCACCGCTGGGTTGTCCTTAGCGCCCGTTCCAAATAGGTGGTTGTTGTACGTACCGGACTGCAGCAATATCGCGGTGTGCGAAGTGGCAGTTTGGCACGCCTTACCTAGTGTCTGGAATGGGAGACTAGCAGTTCCAGGATTCCAATTTTTCCCAGATGTGGGGTTCACATATAAGGTATGGAAGATCGTAGGAGGCTGACGTTGAGATAATACCGAGACCACGATCACGGCTAGGAACAAAACGACTGTAGGCATTGATACGGCCGACATCACCTCGCCCTACAAGAAGGATAACTCTAACTCAGAATCCTCTCGACTGATTGGATACAATCGAAGGCGTGAACGAAGTACTTTGCCACCTCAACACCTTTATCTTTACTGTGGTAAAAGTGAAACTTCCGAGAGAGTTTGGGCAAAGACAGGGCCCGGTATACCCGTCAAAATGACCTAATAAGTATTGTTTTGTACAACAAAACTTGTGGCTTTCATTCGTGCTTATTTATTTCAACTCTCGAACCTCGAAAACTGGATGAAATGGTTCTCAAAGCATCACACCTCTTTCCTTAGTAACACATATCTCAATTGACTTAAAGGGGGGTTTCCGCTGATAAAGTTGCCATCATCGAGTCGCTGAGGTGAAACAAATATTAGCTTGCCCCAGAAAGAGTGCACTTCATTTATTTTTGTGCCAAAAATTGGCACCTGAACCAACAACCAAACTGTCTGAGTTTGTGCCAATCTTCGGGCGCAAGAGCCCTTCTCCCTCCCCCAGTAAGACTTCTACTGGGAGTGGTGCTTGCATGGACGTCGGTAACAAGCACAGTAGTGCTGGTGGTAGTATGTTGAGTGAGTTTGAATCCATTGAGAACTATGTTGCACCTCCGCCGCCTGTGATGTCCCCGGGAACTACAGCTGGAACCTCGTTGTCATTCGTAGTTGAGCATCCCAATGCACCTCCGCGGTTCTTGTCTTCTCGTGTTGCTGAATTCCTGACCCAAAATTCCCTCCCTCCGATGTTGAGGTTTGCAAAGTGGAAGCGGGTATTTAGTCTGCTGCGTGACGGCTCGAGCTTCTTAACTGCCATGAATAATTGTCGCGCTGAAAAGGCGACAATAATTGCAGTGGAAACAACGGCAGGAGAAATCTTCGGCTGTTTTGCCAACAACAAGTGGGAAGCGCCACAGGGGGCTCTGCGTTTTTTCGGGAGCGGAGAATGCTTTGTATTCCGAGCTACTGAATCTAAAATCATTTTGCCAGCCGAGGTGTACAAGTGGACGGGCCAAAATTCTCTCTTTCAGCTTTTAGAAAATGAAACCGGCAAATTGGCCATGGGAGGAGGAGGGGCAGACGGGGCATTTGCTTTTTGTCTAGAGGATGACTTTCAGCGCGGCACAACAGGCTCGACAGCGACTTTCGACAACCCTCCCTTGACAGAATCAGGAGCATTTGAAGTTATGAACGTGGAAATCTATGGATTCGTTAACGAGTTCGATGATTTTTGAAGAGTAGATTATGTCTTCCTAAAGTAGCAGGGGTTTATACATTACTTCCAAAAACACGAAATCAGACAGTTTTTGCTCGGTTCCGGTTCCAGTCGTCGAAAAAGTAGAGCTCTGCGAATTTCAGGTCGCGCAGGACAATCGCCGCACTACCGGAGACGCGCGTTGATCTTAGTTTTACCCCCCAACCTGAGCGCCGGCCGCGCAGGACAATCGCCGCACTACCAGAGACGCGCGTTGACCTTAGTTTTACCTTACCCCCCAACCTGAGCGCCGGCCGCGCAGGACAATCGCCGCACTACCAGAGACGCGGACGCGCGTTGACCTTAGTATTACCTTACCCCCCAACCTGAGCGCCGGCCGCGCAGGGCAATTTCCGCACTACCAGAGACGCGCGTTGATCTTAGTTTTGGCCGCAACCTGAGCAAAGAGAAACTTTGTAAAGCTTACAAACCTAGTTTTTCTGTCGGTCAACCTGTCATACGTCTGAACTTCTGCAATGAGCATCAAGGTTCTGAAAAATGTCTGAAAGTTCATGAGGTCGTGCGATTTGGCGCCTACAAAGTGGATGCTACTTATCACGAGACTCACAACATCGACGTCTGTAAACTTGTCACTTTCGCTTTGGATAAGACCCACCGTATCCAGAAAGAAGACGAATTCGCACAGGTCCATTACCTTCTTGTCGCTGTGTTCGACGGCAAAGTGGTCGAAAATTTTGGAGTACCGATGCTGATGATTCTCGAGGATAAAAATCTCCTCGCTGCTCAAGAAATCTTTGCACAAAGCCCCTTCGTCTTCGTCAATCTCGTTGGAAGAGGGCATTTCGGGTGTTGCCGCCAAGAAGTGTGTTTCTAGGGAAAATTTTACTCGAGTGGCTATGTTGGCGATACGAGTGTTTTCTCTCGATGACACGGAACCGAACATTCCGATCTCGGCGCTCTTGCGCCTATTTAAACTGCTTGAGAGACGACGAGCAGCGGCCGCATGCACTTGACTGGGGGCTAGACTCGCACGACTGCTCTGGTTATCGTCCAGCGGCCGCTTCGGCTGACCAATGCTGTTCCTCCGGACGCTTCGCGAAAGCCTCCTCCCGCCTCTTGCTCCCCCAACTAGCGACAGGACGCCTCCAGCTCCAGCACGTCCGCCACCCATGAATGATTTCTCGGTGCCGTTGCTGCCATCCGAGTCGTAGCCCATGTTCCCGTCCTCGTTTAAGGCGTAATTATACCGCTCTTCGTTCCAGCTCTTTATTATTTCTGCTGGTACCGTTGGACCGTATCTCTTGAGCGACAACCTGACGATGGCCTCCACAAAGTGAGGGAACAAAATTCCCTCGCCGGCGATTTCGGCCGCCTTCATCAACGCCTCTACTTCGCCGTCCCCTTCTTCGCTGGAATCACCAATCGATATCTCTTCGTCGCTAATATAATCATCGGGATCGGAATCACTGTCGAAATGGCTCTCGCTGTAATTTGTCGAGGTCTCGTCGTCGTCATTATTGTAGCTCTTGAGCAACATGAACTTGTTGTGTTTGACAGCAGCTCCACCGCTCTTCTTCTCATTCTGCTCCCGCATCTTTTCGATCTCGTATTTTTGCGCCTCCTCGAGGGACTTTGCCGTCTGCCTTGTGATCCTACGAAGAACTGATAGCGCATTCCCGTAGGAGAACTTGCTGTTGATCAGATTCATGTGCCTCGTGGCTTTGATGAACTGCGGCCCCGTCATCCGCCTCAGCGCCTTCAGCGAGAATGCCTTCGTTTTCATGCTGTCTTTTACGATTTGCTCAGCGGTGTAAATTCTACTTGCAGCCGCGTTTGCTTCCTTGAACTCTTTTGACCGAATGTCAAAGTTTGATAAATTCGGGGTCGAGATAGGGTCAGCGAATGGGTCCCCCTTGACCTTGGGAGGCCTCGATTTTTCGTCGTCGTCGTCGTTGCCGCCGCCGCCGTCAACATCGCCGTTGCCGTTGCCGTCGCCGTTGCCGTCGCCGTTGCCGTCGCCCTCCTTCTTCTTATTCTTCTTTTTCTTCTCTTGTTGCTTGATTATTGTCTTTGCGGCCTCTCTCAGGGACATCTTTCGGATTTTGAGCTTTTTGAGTGGGGAAGAGTGTTTAGATCCCCCCACATCCCGGGTGCCAACCTCCTCCGCCTTTGTGGAATCTCGGGACGATCTGGACTGCCTAGACTTTCGCTCCGTTCGCTTTCGCTTCGTTTTGTCAGTGCTATTCTCCTCCACTTCGTTATCTCCGAGTCCCTTGACACCAAAATGGTCCAATTCGTCCTAAGAAGCGTAAGACGAAGCAAATGAAAAAATCAGCAGCGTAGATAAAGATAAGGAATTGAAAGATTAGGAATTGGGTAACTCCAATCCTCCTCCTCCTCCGCCACCCCAAGAAAGAATTAACCCCCCCACTAAAAAATATGGTGCATGCAACCTAAGAAATCTGTCACTCCACTCACCTCTTCGATGTCTACGTTGTACTGGCAGTAATTGTCAAAAACATGGACAAGCACTGGTTTGAATTCGAACAGAACAGTTAGAAGCTCTGTTTTGAGCTCCTCCCGAGCTAAGTATAATCCGTACCCCGCCCAGAAATTTATCTCGTCCTGCAGCAGATCGTTGATTTTGACGTAGCCATTGGCTTTTCGAATGATGTTAGCGCATCGCTTGTCGTTGAAGCCCACCGCTGGATTCACTGGCTTCTGGGGAACAATAGAGTCGAATTTTTTTATAGGAAGGCTTCCTAAGTCGAATAAATGGCTCGGATCATGGCTCCTACTGGAATCATGCACAGGTTTTGTGGCGCTCTTTTGCACTGCGTCTCCTACTTGGCGATGGTGGTAGTGCCGCGCTTGGTTCATCAATTTCACGCTTCCGTCGAACCACCTCTTCAACTGAGGATCCCTAGGCTCGACCTTCAGCCCCATAATGAATGTTTCGCTCGCGTCCGCGAACTGACTGAGGGCGCAAAGGCCCATGCCCTTCAACAGCAGGAACTGAGATACGAGCGGGTGCGATGGACACGTAAAAATTGCCGTGTTGGCATCGCCAATTGATTGGGGGTAGGATTTCGAAGAGTAATGGCGCTGGGACCTCCTGTAGTGGAGATCAGCGAGGCTGGAAAGCAGATCAGTCAGACAAGTTTTGTGTACAAGGAGAAGAGAAGCGTGTTTCTGTTTCAATGCTGTCGCGGCGGCAATATTGCTTGTGTTACCACTAGTTGTGGCGTTCAGTGCACTTGTCGTTGTTGCAGCCCCTTTAATTTCAGTTCTTGTTGTGGTTGTTGTTGTTGTTGTTGTTGTTGTTGTTGCCGTAGTGGCTGCTCCTTTGCCAATCGTCGCATACCCGGCATTCACAGCTCTCCTATCCTTGTCTCTCCCCCCCTTCTTTCCCTCTAAACCTTTCTCCGCCTTGGATTTCTTCTCGCTGTCCTTCTCCTTGTTCCGGGTAGCCTTTTCCTTTCTTCTGGCTTCCTCCTCCCGACGACGATTCTCCTCCTCCCGACCCATGATATCGACAACTCTTCGAACGGTTTTCGTGTACCGTCCCACTTCTAGTATCGCCCGCGTCAATCGAGCAATGCAATCTGGCTCAGTGAGTCCATTCAGAGCTCCCTTCTCTGTCGCTTCGGAGATGAACTTAGAGATTTCCGCCATCCGCTGCTTCCTTGCAGAATCAGAAACAATCGGGGCTGAGGTGACCATATTCTCTGTCAAATTGTTATTTTCGGATTTTTCTTTCTTCAAGCTGTCCGCGGTCCATCCCAGCATTGTGCCACCACCATCTGTTTTAATTGGGCTACCAATGCTATTGCTATTCCCATGCCCGAAACCTCCAACAAGAGAGGGACCAGTTGCGTTTCCAAGTCCATCAAATCGAGAATTTCCTTCGCGGTGAGAAAAACCGGGATGGGTTGCACGCATGGCGACAAATTATGTCGCAAGTTACGCCCGATTGACAAGGGAAGTTGCAAACGTCTGCAAAAAAAATGCAAATACTTTCAGAAGATATCTTCCCCATCACCTATTTTTTTTTCACAAAATAGGCGATTCCGTGCACCTGTACACACTCAATTGCTGGGATCATTCAAAAAATATATAAACTGTTCTCCCACTTCCTCCTGCTACTTTGATCTCAATCTTCTTCTCCAACCCTCTCTCCTCTCCCTCCTCTCCTCTCCTTCTCCTTTTGCCTGACAAACCTACCTCGGCGGCGGCGGCATTATCGACCTTATCCGGATCTTCGCGTGTTGTTGCACGGTTTCGCTCTTTCTTCTTCGTTCCGATGCCGTTTGATAAGAGCCACACTACGCATCTTCATCCTTCTCGCTCGGTTAAATATCGTCAGTGGTTCTCAATTTTGAGTCCTGACTCTCGCGATTTCGAGTATTGCAATGATCCATCGTCGAGGCAGTCTCAAAAAATAATGAGGCAGAGGGCGGAGTATGAGCGTAGACGTTCTGAGCTACACGCCAATCCATCATCCCCTGTCAAACCACCCAGACCACCCGCCTCATCGTCACATGACTCTGCTGCCACCCCCGCGCATGACCAAGTTTTCCACGATGCAGACCCTGTCTTTTTTAACTCCCCCGAGGTGAGAGAAATAATCTTAGCGACACTGCTGCTGCTGGCGGATGCTGCTGCCAGAGTTAACTGTATTTTGTATTCTTGCGCTGTCGGTTTTCGCCCCTTTTTTTTTGGCCTCCTTTATTTATTTTGTTCAACTCCAATTGAATTCAAAACCACCAACTCAACCATGTGTCACGAACACCCTCTGTCGCCTCGCTACTGCGCGCTAGACCAAGCGCCTCACCACGACCATTATTTTAGCCTATGACCTCAACAAACCCCCGAGTCGCCGCATCATGGGATCGTCTGGAGAAGCTGTAGCCAGAGATATTGTCACCGTCATTCTCTACGTTCTGAAACAAACCATGGAGAATGAGAACGACACCACAACCTCTCCTCTACCACCTATCATTGCTGACGAAACGTCGATAGAACATGATACTTTTACCGTCTTCTCAAGCCTCTGGGTGGTCATGGAGGGAATTGTTTGTGGCAGCGGAGCTGTATTTCGGGAAGCCGTGGAAGACGTCCTTCGAAAAACGAATCCGGATTGTCTGACAAACGCTGTCATTTCCACCGACCCGACCCTACTCGGCGTCAATGGTCTTTTCTTGCGGGTTTTTCCTTTCAAGAATTTCGTCCTGCCACTGTGGGACTTGCTTTTCGCCAAATGGTACGAGGCTGGCTGCTTCGGGGATGATTCCGCCGATAACAACTTCGGCGACGATTTGCGTAGACGGTCCAGTAGCGCTGCTGTTTATTACTCTGAGTCGGACCCTCTTGGCGGCGTTGTAGAACCCTTTCAAGGCACTGAAGACGGCAAGACGGGGGGGGGGGGAGATGCCCCGAAGATTAAGAGGTCGCTGAACAAGACGTTGCTCCCCCATGTGGCAGCTGCGCTCCTTCTGCAGCTATATGAGGATGCTACATCGCCTGAAATTGAGCAATCGCATCAGCTCGTACTTCAACCCTCTCGGGTGTCAAACTTGTTTGGGTCTCCTCATGAACTTTTTTTCGCTGCCACGGTTCTTCAAGACCCACTGTACTCTCAAGAACAGAGTTCCTGCCCGCTTAACCTTGCCCTTCTCAGCTCGTACCTTGAACGGGACTATTCCGTTTTGCAGAATGGAAATAACGTCGTGATCTTCCTTGACGGACCCCTTGGAATGCTGCTTAACCACAAGCCTTCGATTGGGCTGATGGTGAATTCGTTCCAGGGTCAGGATGGACAAGCAGAATCGTCCAAGTGCGTACAAATTGGCGATGTTATTGTCGCTGTGAACGGTCACAAGATTTCCCGTGACAAGGATGCCCACGCACTGGTCACGTTAATTAAGAAATTGTCTCGGCCTGTGATGATTACTTTTATTCATGCGGGGATCACGCCGGAGGCTCTGGCATTGATAGAAGCGAAAGAAAAGGAACAGTCGCGTGTTTGTAAGTGCCTTGCTGATGACTACGAGCTCGACTTGCTTCCCGGTGAATTTCTGTTGGACTGTGCCCAATCGCAGATGAAAGGTGAGCTCGCATGCCGCATGATGCACGCTGAAACTTTTGAGAAGAAGGAACAACAGCTGCTAGACGGAAAAAAACGACGCAGCAAACAGAAAGCACGCGCCAACCCTAACCCTAACTCTTCTCCTAAATAATCGCTAATCGGTAATCGGTAATCGCTCACGTTTTCTAAACATCTCGAATACAAACAAATGGCAGCGTCTGTATTTGGGATAGCCGAGGCGGCAGGAGGAATGTGCGGTGTCGGATGCCTTGCCAACGAATCTAGTCCCCTTCAGCACCCACTCACATCGTTGCGAAAAATTGAGTCCAATCCCGTCTCAAGCGCTTGGATGCCGGGCGTTGCCATGGTCTCTGGAGCTCTCTTCGTGACCAACTTTCGCGTCGTCTTTCACCGGGCAAAAACCAGCGGCTTGATCGTTGATCGAAGTGTCGTCGAGGAGCGGAATCGCAAAAATCGACTGCAGCGGAGCTATTCCCGGTCGCCTGTTCGAAATACAAGTACCAGTTCGGCTACGACGAAAGAGCGCACGAGCACGGGTAATAATAGCAGTAGCATTTCCTCCTCCCCGAAAATGATGAGGGGGAGATCGTCGCTCTCTACACTGAATGAAAACATTGATGTCGGGGAGATTCTTGAAGACGAGGAGGCCAATGATGACTGGGAAGTTCCCCTAGGAACCATTTTAAAAGTCGAGTGCTTTGGAGAAAATGAGTTCGGAGCGGTCAAGGTCAATGTACCGACTCTCGGTGTACTGACGAAAGACGGCCGCGCGGTGAAATTCGTCATGCCTTTTTCACTGGGTAACACGCACGAACTTTGCATCGGATTTGGCAAAAAACTAGAGCAGGTGTGTTTTAAGGACGTTGTGGCGCCGGGGGCTGCCTGGGGCGGGGAGTGGGGAGGTGAGGTTAACAGCGGCGGCAATCATTACCCAGGTACGCCGACGAACAATTATGGGGTTCGGGGTAAGCGCGGAAGCAAGATGGGCGAATTTGCAAGCAACGGCATCAGCACAGGTAATGGCGGCAACAGCAACGGCGACAATAAAGACACGAATAATAATGCGGTTCAAAAAGGGATTTTTGATCCGGACGTTAAGTTTGCCATTCAGTACTATCAATCGCTTTCCCAGCTGGACCCAGAGCGTGCTCGGTACATCAAAGAAGGGGCGGCGAAAGTCTTCGGAACCTACACGCTAATGGGGGAGTATGAGCGGTTGGGGCTACTGAATGACTCTGGTTTGCGGATCGTCAGGAGCAGCTCTGACCTACACCCTAACAATCCTACATCCTACCCTGAAGAGGTAAGTGAGCGAGATCACTAGCAAGACTGATTTCCGGCGTTTAGATTAGCTAACATTAACATTGCCGGAACGCGAGAGTAGCTCGTTCAGCCAGCAGGTATGACGAACGACGAACTGAAACGGGTTTGTAGCTTCCGAAGCAAGTCGAGGATTCCCGCTATCGTTTATGTTCACCCGGTAACGAGAGCGTTAATGAGCCGTAGCGCGCAGCCCCTTGTCGGGCTTGGGAAGAATCGCTGCAGCGAAGATGAAAAATTGCTCGGTCGAATCATGAACCTGACGAGCACTACGCGTTTTTATATCATGGATGCGAGAAAGAAAGCAGCTGCGACGGGGAACAAATTCATGGGCAAAGGAACAGAGGATGTGAAAAACTATTCCTGTGCCTCCATGCTTCACATGGATATCGAAAACATCCACAGTGTCCGGGAGAGGTAAGCGAGCAGCGCCGAGCTTTCTGTCCCGCGGGGCAAACCCGACTGAGGCGTTATTCTGAGTAGTGAGTTTTTGTATTTGTATTCGCTATTTACTGACGATTTTCTCCTTTCGCCGCCCTTTCTCTCTCCTCGTTCAATTCAACCGCAGCGAAATGCAGGTATGGGATATTACACGACCAAGCAGTAGCGTGGGGTGCAGTAATAGTTGGTACGGATTGCTTGAAAAAAGCGGATGGATGCAACACGTCCACGCTGTTCTATCGGCGAGCGCACGATGTGCCTGCATCTTGTCGCAGGAAGGGTCCAGTGTGCTGGTGCACTGTTCGGATGGCTGGGATCGCACCAGTCAGATTGTGAGTCTGTCTCAAATCATTTTGGACCCTTATTTCCGCACGTTTAAGGGATTCAGAACAATTGTTGAGAAGGAGTGGCTTGATTTCGGACACAAGTTCAATGATAGGACGGGACGAGGTGTGAGCGCGCGTATGCAAGGCAACGAGGAGAGAAGCAGCATCTTTACTCTTTGGATCGACTGCATTTCGCAGGTGATGAAGCAATTTCCTACGGATTTTGAGTATAACGAATCTTTCCTCGTTGCCATTCTGGATCAACTTTATGCAGGAAGAAGCGGAAGGTGAGCATCTATTAAAACCGCTTCTATTTGTTGTGCCGAATCGTACACTCTCTCGCCCTCTTTTCGACTCCCCCTCTGTACTATTCCCATTTCAAAACTGACCCGGCCCTCTGCTCGCTCGCTGCATTTGATACTCAGCTTTTACGGAAATACATGTCGTGAGAGGAGCAATTGGCAGGGGGAATGTTTCACTGTGTGGGAAATATTGTATGAGATGGGAGTGGATAGGTTCACGAATAGAAGCTATGCTGATAAGAAAAGAATGGGAGGTGGTGTACGCCCGCCTGATGAGCTGAATGTAAACTGTAATCCCAAGAACTTGACGTTCTTCTCGGGATACTTCAGCCGGTTCGACAGCAGCTTGTTAAATTACTCTCGCCCAAAGACGTTTTTTTGAGCAAAAATTCGATTTTCTACGAATCTGTTACGGTAACCGGGATCTTTTCTCCGGTTAGTTGCCTGTTAAGTTATTACTTTTGAATTACTTTTGAACCCGAAACAATGAATTTTTATGATGCAAAATAAATGCCCTGGAAATATAGAATTTCAAGACTCCGTTTCTCCTTTTACGGATGGGGGAGCCGGAACTACTCCGGAACTACCTTTCTTTTTTCAAAAAAGTAGTCGGTGCCACAGTGTGTCGAGACCCTGCCCCCTTCCAATACCCCTCACTCAATGAAATCTCGTAGTGCTGATCAGCAACCCTATGCTCGGCGTAGCAACATTGGCAGGATGGAAATTCCCCCTGACTCTGTACCTTTACTTGAAATCCCGCGAGCTTCGTACGATTCGCCCCCTCACCCGTATCGGTGGATACAGCTAATGTTTGTGGCCGCACTAAATTTCCTTGGTGATTTACAGTGTTTCTCGCTCTGTCCTCTCCGCACCGGCATCACACGAACCTACAACATTGACCATCTCTATGTCAATGGCATCCCAAACGTCTCTAATCTCGTGACTATTTGGTTGATTGCATCGTTACCCTCGCTTATGTTGTTCGGAGTGCTACTGAAGCAAATCGGTCAGAAGAATGTGCTGTTTCTTGGAGCTTTTTTGCTTTTCCTTGGCAGTTTAGTCAAGACGCAGGTTGATTTTGAGCTCGGTTTCTTTCTGATGGGCTTGAGCCAACCAATGTACCAGATAAGCAGTGTCACCCATTCTGCTTTATGGCACCCAAAGTCCGAGCGAGTGACAGCAACGGCTTTGCTGATGGGGAGTGATCAGCTTGGTATTGGATGCGCATTCCTTTTCGCCATCTTTGTGAACTCCGCTGAGGAACTGGGCCGTTATATGCAGGTTCTCAATTGGATTAGTTTCCTGCTATTTGTTGCTGTAGTGGCAGGTGGAGTAAAGAGCTATGAGAACGCTAATGGTAAAGATTATGGGGCACACAACCAGGATAATGAGGAGGCAGCATTTGTGGGGGGCGGGGGGGCGCCTGAGAAAAATGTCAGCAATCCTCTTCCGAATCAGCGGGGCTTCGAGTCTGCTGTCAATGAGAATGCGAGATTCCCGGGTAACGAAAATAATGCGTACGACCTAAAGAGAAGTTATTACGATGAGATCGGGGAGATTGCGACGCAGGCGAGCCCCAGCAATGTCAGTTGTGTCAACAATGTTCCTCACGATGGCTACGAACAACGTCGTTTCGGATTCGATGATACAAGCAGCATCGTGGGATGTGATGGCTACGAAGAAATTTTAGACTTTGACAGTAAAATGAGGGGCGACCATTCTATTGCCACGATGAAGTCACGCAAACTCCAGCGTTACGAAGCTCTTGATGCCTTCGTCGACAAAGCCAAGGAGAGCTACAATCTGACTCTCCAGGATGCCAAATCAGCTTTTTCCAAATTTGGATTTATGCATTCAGCGACCGTGTTCATTCTCAGTTCGAGCATGATTGACGTTTTAAGCGTGAACATCGACATAATTTTTGTGTCAAATGGCTACGACACGAATTTGGCATCCCTGATTGGGTTTTTGTTCCAGGTCGTCATTCTCATCTCGAGCTATTTCGCTGGTCGATATGTTGACAGAACGCAGAAGTACTATATGACCTGCAAGAGGCTGCTTGTGTCTTCCGTGTTTTCTCTGACTGTGTTTGCTACGTTGATGAGTGACAATGGCGAATTCGGTGAAAGTAGTTTGGGGCGCGGGGGATTTTATATTGTGTTTCTTCTTTTTGTATTCGTGCTGGGAGCGAGTCTCGGACCCTTGCAGCCTGTTGGGACTGAGATGGCAGTCGAACAGGTGTTTCCTTTGAGCGAAGCGATGGTTCTTCAGCTTTTTCTCATGCTGGCCAACATTTTCGGTGCGATTCTTGTCCCAATCTTTGAATTTGCTCAGACCTACGATGCAGAGGATGGGCTCAACGTTTCTCTTTACATCCTTGCCTTCTGTTCCGCTGCATGCTTACTCGCTTTTCAGTTCTCCGAGTACAACGCCCACCAGATTACCCTTAAGAGAGCGAAGCAGAATGCTCGCTACAAAACATCTGGCGTACCCTCTCCCAACAAAAACTTAATTACCGAAAGAACAGTGGTGAGATTCAACAGGATGAGAGGGGAACTGGTTGTGGAAAGCGTTCCGGTAATCGACAATAAAACCACTATTAACGTTTAATTCTTCAATCCCGGCCTAAACGATCCTAATTTAAGTGTTAAGTGAGGGAGGTCATATCATACACACACACACACATTATTACATACTTTAGCTGTTTTCGTATCCAAGAATTGGCGACAACCACCTCTCACACTTATCCAACCCCATGTTCTTCCTCTTTGCATAGTCCGCCACCTGATCTTTCGTGACCTGACCGACTGCGAAATATTGGCTCTGTTTGTGCGTAAAGACCAAGGCGCTGACGCTCGCAGCCGGCATCATGCTCAAGCTCTCGCTCAGCTCGATGCCAGCCAAGGCTTTCGCATCGATGCAATCCCACATCACAGACTTCTCGGTATGATCAGGCTGACTCGGGTAGCCGGGGGCAGGCCGGATACCCTCGTACTTGATTTTAAGTAGATCACTTTCTGTCAAGCTCTCGTTCACTGCGTAACCCCACAAGTCTGTTCTGATTCTCTTGTGAAGGTGCTCGGCGAACGCTTCGACAAGCCTGTCAGCCAACGCCTGGGCCATGATCTTGCTGAAATCGTCGTGCTCGCTTTCAAACTTCTTCACTAGATCATCGCAACCGAAGCAACTCACGGCAAACATACCCAAATGATCAGTATACCCCCTCGGCGCCACAAAGTCTGCCTGACTTAAATAAGGATCCTCGCTCTCCTTCTCGGACTGCTGACGCAGCATGCAGAAAGTGTGGCTGGCCTCGCCAGCAGCCCTCATTTCCTCGCTCCTGTATACGTGCACATCCTCCCCGCAGTCAGATCGGTTTGCGGGGAAAATCCCGATTACTCCCTTGAGTGTCATGGATTTATTCGCGATGATTTCCTTCAGCATAGTCTGAGCATCGTCGAACAGTTTGAGTGCCTCTTTCCCGACGGCTTCGTCGTCAAAAATCTTCGGGTATCCGCGGTTCGGGTAGCGGCCGCGAAGCTCCCATGTCTGGAAAAACGGGTTCCAGTCGATGTAAGGCAAAACGTCCTCCAGCGAAGTATCGTCTATGACAGTGATTCCCATGCGTTTAGGAGGCGGCTGGGGAGGGTTCGCATCGAAATCTATCTCCAACTTCTCGCCCTTAGCATCCTCAAAGCTCAAAAAGTTTCTGTCCTCCAACCCGTCGTAGTAGTCTTCCCTCATTTCCTCGTACTCCTCAGCAATGTCGTCGACGTATTCCTCTTTGTTCTCGCCCAGAAGGCTGCTGACGACGGTGACAGATCTCGAAGCATCGAGGACATGGATCACGGGGTGCGCAGAATCAAAGTAGTTAGGAGCGACCTTCACTGCGGTGTGCATCTTGCTAGTCGTCGCCCCGCCAATAAGCAAGGGAACGTTAAAGCCCTTCTTCTTCATCTCCTTGGCAACAACAACCATCTCGTCCAACGACGGGGTGATTAAACCGCTTAACCCGATAACATCAACTTTTTTCTCCATGGCTGTCTCGAGGATTTTCTCGCAGCTACACATGACACCTATGTCGTAGACTTTGTAGTTGTTGCAGCCTAAGACAACGGCGACAATATTCTTCCCGATGTCATGGACGTCCCCTTTGACAGTTGCCATGAGAACCTTACCAGCAAACTGGCTGTCGTCGTTCTCGTCGATAGCATCCGGATCCCTCCCTTCGGCTATTGCGATATCCCTCTTTTCCTTCTCCATAAAGGGGAGCAAGTAAGCAACAGCCTTTTTCATAACGCGGGCAGATTTGATCACCTGCGGAAGGAACATCTTGCCAGCACCGAACAAATCGCCAACGACATTCATACCGTCCATTAAGGGTCCTTCGATCACTTCCAGTGGCTTGCTAGCATCCTTCCGAGCTTCCTCGACATCGCCATTGACATACTCGCTGATTCCGTTCACTAAAGAGTGTTCCAAGCGCTTCGTAGCGTTTTGTTTACGCCAAGAATTTTCTTCTTTGGGCTTGGCTACACCATTGCCGCCCTTCTTGCGCTCCTCGATGGCTTTCTTCTCTTTCTGGGTTAGCTCGAGCATCTTTTCCGTGGCGCCTTCATGCCTGTTGTACACCAGGTCAATGCATGCTTGCTTCAACTCAGGCTCGATCTCATCAATTGAGAGCAATTCCTTGGAGTTGATAATGCCAACGTCCATGCCTGAATTCATGATGGCATTATACAGGAAAACTGCATGGATAGACTCGCGAATCTTTGTCACACCACGGAAACCGAAGGACAGGTTCGATACGCCTCCACTTATCTTGACGAAAGGACACTCCTCCTTGATCTTCTTGCAAGCATTGATAAAGTCCACACCGTAGTTAGCGTGCTCCTCCATCCCAGTGCCGATAGTCAGCACATTAGGATCGAAAATAATGTCCTCGGGGGGGAACTTCACCTTGTTCACGAGGATGTCGTAGCTCCGCTTGCAGATTCGAACCTTCTCAGGCTCCGTCGCGGCTTGCCCTTGCTCATCAAACGCCATCACAACAACGGCAGCACCGTGCTTCTTCAGAAGAGTCGCGTGCTCGATGAAGAGCTCCTCTCCAACCTTCAGGCTAATGCTGTTCACGATCGGCTTACCTTGGCACCACTTCAGACCGGCAATCACGATTTCAAACTTGCTAGCATCAAGCATGAAAGGACGCTTCGAGATCTCGGGCTCCGTAACGGCTATCTTGACGAACTTCTGCATCGCCGCGACGCCGTCCAACATGCCATCGTCGACGTTGATGTCAATCACGTGCGCGCCGTCCTCCACCTGCTTCTTGGCAATGTCCATCGCCGAGCCGTAGTCGCCGGCCATCATCAGCTTCTTAAATTTCAAAGATCCAGCAATATTACAGCGCTCCCCAACGTTGAGAAAGGGAAGGCCGAGATGGTTGTGAGTGTCCTCGACCTTCAAGTCTTCCAACCCCGACAGCCACATCTTCGGACGGGTGACGTCCGGCAACTTGCGCGGTTTGAAAGCAGACGACATCTCGCGGAGAGCTTTGATGTGAGCGGGAGTCGATCCGCAGCACCCCCCAACCATGTTGAGCCACTGATTCTCAAAAAATATCTTGTTGTAGTTGGCCATGTCTTCGGGAGTGTCGTCGTATCCGCCCATGGCATTCGGAAGTCCGGCATTGCTGTACACGTGCATGAAGCATTCGACGACCTTGGACAACCGCTCAACAAATGGGACCATCTGCTGGGCACCCAGGGCACAGTTCAGTCCGACACAGAGCGGCTTGCAGTGACGAATAGAAGCGTAGAAGGCCTCGCCAGTCTGGCCAGATAGCGTACGGCCCGATTGGTCCACAAGTGTGCCGCTGACAAAAACGGGAATGTCCAACCCGCTAAACTCAAGGTACTCCCCAATGGCAAACAGGGCAGCCTTGGCATTGAGAGTGTCAAAGATAGTCTCAACAATGAGAACGTCAGCCCCGCCGTCAACTAGACCGCATGCCTGCTCAAAGTACGTCTCCACAAGCTCGTCGAACGTCACGTTCCTCTTCGAGGCGTCCTCCACGTCGGGAGAGATACTTCCTGTGCGGTTCGTTGGGCCAAGGGCCCCAAACACAAAACGAGGCTTGGTAGGGTCCTTCGCAGTTACTTCGTCACAAGCTTCGCGAGCGAGTCTAGCGCCCACGTAGTTTAGCTCGTACGCGTACGCCTCCATCTTGTAGTCGGCCATCGCAATCGTAGTACTGCTGAAAGTGTTGGTACCAATCATGTTGCTTCCTCCAACCTCCAAATACTCCAAGTAAATATTCTTGATGACCTCGGGCATCGTAATGGACAGCATGTCGTTGTTACCCTTCACGTTGCAGTCCCAGTCCTTGAAGCGCTCGCCGCGGTACTCAGCCTCTCCGAGCTTGTTCTTCTTGCCGTAGTTTTGGATCATGGTGCCCATAGCTCCATCATACATGGCAATTTGAGATTGAAGAAGAGCCGTTAGGTAAGTACGAACAGAGTCGCGCCCGCGTACAAAGTGGGGATAGGCTGCAGGATACATGGACGACTCCTGTTGCCAGTCAATCCTCGTTGTGCTCATGTCCATGCTGCTCTTGTCCCTGACTGCCTGAATTTTTTCATGAGTCAGCTTGGAGTTCAAATACGGGTTGGGGATGCAATTCTGGGCAGCATCGCTCGACGGGGCAGGCGGAGCCGTAGCCGGACGAGGCTTGAAGTCGTCGCAGGGGAACTGCACACGAGGATAGGTTTTTCGAGCTGTCATCACTATCTGACTAGTAATGTGCGGACGAGGTATTTTGGTGGTGTATTCGGAGAAATGAAGTGATGTTCTGGTACAATGGAAGCGTTTTTAGAGTGAAAGGACCTAGACTGTCTTAAATTTGTCCAATAAAAACAAATAGCGATCTGGGTTTATCTAATAAAATGGGGTGGCCGACGGACTCGAGGACTTCAGAGAGACGGTCGTAAAAAAGTATGGACTTCACCGCGTACTAATTATGGTTTCTGATTCTGTGGGCGGCTTATTACGATACTTGAGGCCATCGTCCTTTGGTCTTAAATCGTAAGACTCTTCCTTTGCACCTTTTCCTGTCTCTCCCGCCGCCTTTGTCCTCCACATCTCAGCTATCTTTTTTGCACCCTCCAAGAAGTTGGTCAGGTAATGTAGTTCGCCTCCCCCTCGGGAAGCCGCGCGTGCGCTGCTTTAGAAGCGATCCGGCATGTCCAATGAAGAAGAAAAATATCAATGATTATCACGCCGAGTGACCCTGCTTCTCCCCCATCTCTTCTGGAGCCTGTCCAACTGCACCCTTCCAACTGTCCTCTTCCAACTTCCGTCTTTTTTTCGTCGGTCCTATTCTCCCTGTTCTTTTCTCTCCGTTCGAGGCCGCACATCTCCTTCCTTCTCTCCCGTTCCCATCTTTTCGTCTGAACAGGTCTCCAGCAAAAAAGTCTGAGACCTGTTCCTCTATGCTTCATAAGTGAAGGCCTTGTCCCTCCTCCGTGCCCCCCCCCCACCCCCTCTTCTCTCCTCTTCCGCGCATTTCGCACCTGCGCACGTGCCATTATACGGCTTTCTGCGCCTTCCCTTTCTCTGTTCCTCTCCCCTTTCTGTGGCTGTTGCAGAGCACAAAAGGCGAATTCCCCTCCAATGAACCTGCCCCCCATTTGGCGACGGAACCCTCCGGCGTCAGAGAAGAAGAACCAGGCAAACGTGACCATCGATCCTCCACTCCGCCCCACGCATGAGGAAGAAGAACGAAACGAATTGCCCGAGAACTGTGCATTGCGTCCCCTCACCCGCATCCCCCTCCCCCCCCCTCTCTGAACTACCTCGAGTACCTGGTCGACTGTCACCGCTGCTCTCGCCTTCTTTCCTCGGAGAGCAAGTAACACTGCTCTCTGGTTCGAAAGACCGTTCGCAACTCTCGCTCTCTCGGTGATCTCTTCTCCTCTCTCTCTCTTAGTTACTCTCTTCTGAAACCGGGCATCCCTCGTTTCTCCCGCCTCTTTTGAGTGACTCGTTTTCCGTTCTTCCGCTCTATATTCTCGTTGCATGCGTCCTGTCGAACTGCCTCCCGTTACTCTCCTCTTTCCGTACTCCCCTCTCTCCTCACAGATTAAGAATAACCCTACTCTCGCTCCCTTCCTTCCCTTTCCACGGCCTTACAAGACAAAACAAGTCCTCTCACCCTGACGTCCTAAAAAAACGTCACACAAAGTCCCACCCACTCCCTGTCCCAACCTGACTTGTCCTGCCCTAACAAACCCGCTACCCTTTTCCCCCGGGTTCCGCGAAAAAGGCTTCAGAATCGAGAACCCGATACACAGTTCATGACTGCTCGCGGTAATAAAGAGAATTCTCAGCGCTCCTGTTCTCGACGCGTCCTCCGATGATCCTCGCCGTCCCTCTCGCTCTCACACCAACCCCTTTTCACTCCTCACTTCCTCTCCCGCTCGATTAGCGTTCCGTCTGTTTTCTGTCAAAATCGATTTCAATCGAATCCCGTCGTTGACGGCGTGGGAATACTGAAGCTCGCGAGATTCCTATCCTTGGGGACCGTCCTTCTGGACTGTCCTCGGCACCCGAAGAAACCAAAGAAGTCCGTCGGAAACTAAAACCAAAACACAAAAAAAAAACACAAAAAACAACCGGATTGTTGGTCTCACAGCCAACCCCTCAGGGCCTCGCGGCATGACACCCCCATACCTCTTCGGCACGTCGTTCCGAGTGCCGTCGTACCATGGGGACTTGCTCTTAACCCTAACAGTTCTTATCGAATCAAGTCCTGCGGTCTGTCGCCTCTCCGATCCTATGCCGAAAGATTTTAACGCGCCGATATTGCGACGCCCGTTGGGAGGGTGTGACGTCTTTTTTCTGCGTCCCAAGAGCGGACGCTCGTGGGAACACAGAACGTGTGGTGTCCCGTGGTGTGTTGCTCTCCTCTCATCTCTGCTTATTATTTCCCTTTCGTACCATTCCGGACGTCGGGGATCGAGACAGAGCTTGAGGGGGTGAAAAGAGCGGCGCGTTACAGCCCGGGACGGTTGCACCGACGGAACCCGAGGTGTTAAGCGTAGTGCGTTAGGCGGATCAGGGTAGATGTGAATTACCGTTTTGGGCGAAATCCTCCTCTGGTCGCATTGTGGCCTCGGGGCCACGGGAATCAGGGGAGGGAGGACTACTTTCTTTTCCCTTTTTTCCTTCTCTTTTACTTCCGGTTTTGAAGTTGAAATTCTATTTCGTTCCTGAAGTAGAAGAGAGGGAGAAATGTAGTCGGGGGAGATGACGTTCTTTCACTGTCCTTTATAAAAACGTTATAAGAACTGGAAATACGATGAAACAATCACGCCTTGGGGTTTTCGGTTGCTGTTTTCTTTTTTTTTTGTGGAGGGGTTTGGGTTCCGCCTGATATTCGGGTTTTTGGTGGTAAGGGGAGGTAGCTCGTAGTTTTATGTTCGCACATCTCCGACGAGATTGGCAGGACGGTCGGAATGCGTTTGGTCGGGTGGGGGGGGGAGAGAGAAGAAGAAGAGAGGAGGGTCCCTGGTGGGGAGAGGGGGACGGTGAGTGTGAGGAGACGCGCTGTCAGGTGTGTTGATCTTGTCTTTGTTCCGTGTGTCGGGGCGGGTTTTGTCGTCGGGAAATGAGGGCGGGAGGGGTGGGGAGAGGAGGGGGGAGTGGTCATCTGTGTGGTGAGATAGGGGGGCGTTTTAAAATACGAGGCGATACATGCGTGGGGTGGAGAGGGAATGTTTTGAGTCAGCGGGGCATTTCTTTTTTTTCTTCTGTGGTGGGTGTGTCCTTATGAGGATGCTTGAGAGGACGGTGTTGAAGGAGTGAAAAGCGGGGGTAGGGCGGTGGAGGCACAAGGCGGGAATCAGGGAGAGGGAGTGGAGATTGAGTCAGGGTAAACTGTGTCCGATAAAGTTGACTGAATTGAGAGTGAGGAAGGGGGAGAAGGAGAGAGGGGGAGAGATGTGTTCTGTCTTCATTTTCGATTTGGAAAGGTTTGGGACCAGGAGAGAGATGTCAATACGGTCGTCGGTTACGATAGTTCATTATTGAGGGGGGATTTTATGGGTCGGGATTCATGGTGGTTAGGGTGGTGCGCGCGTTCGATGACCCGCTTGCATTCGTTGTGTTTTTTTTGGAGAGGAGGGTGATGTGTTCGTCTGTGGGACAAGAAGGGCAGAGAATTGCCGACGGCGCAGGGAATCTCAGCGGTAAAATTTATACTTCAGACCTGCTCGATTGGTTTAAAAGCAGGATAGGAGCCAGCTGGCCCATAGCAGGGTGCTGGGAGAGCCGTCGTGTAGATTCGAAGGGATTTGCTACGCTCGATATTGACCGTCCGTCTGAGTCCTTGCGTTGTTGGTTTTTTTTTGCTCTTTTTTGGTTCGCGTGGGGGGGAGGGAGGAGGTAGTTTTTCGTTTTGCGTGTTTTTTGTGCGCTGTTTTGATTGGGTGATTTTGGCCATTGAGTGAGGCGGATGGTGTGGAACTTTTTGACCGGCCGTTGTGGTGCTTTTGACTTGGAGACTGAAGGGGATGACATTCGGAATAACAAGGCGGGGTTGGCAGAGCGGTGCCCCCCATGGTGTTTGGGAGAGTTTGTATGGGAGGGAATACAGGGAGAACTGATGTGGGGATTCGGTTGTAGAGTGAGGGGTTTTTATGTAGAGGAGAGGTGAAACGGTTTGACAGGGGGGGGGGGGTTGGCGGGAGGGATTGGCGATTTATGAGATATTATTTCTTCTTCCTTGGCTGAATTATGGGAGCGCGCTGCTTTGCTTGACCGGTTTGGGAGTGCGAAATTTTATTGCTAACTTCATACCCACACGCTGCGAGACAGATGGATTTGGTGTTGGTGAGAACGAAGATTTGGGAAATGGTGAGGGAGGGGCGGAGTGGAGTGGACAGAGTAGGCGGTTTGCTATTAGTAGATTGAACGTTAATGAAAAGGAGAGCCTTGAATTTCTTCCGGTGAAATAACTATTTTTCTTCCTCTCAAATTAATCAGTCTTCATCACCAGTCATTTGGGCCGACAGGCAAGCTCAACAGTCTGTAGTTTTAGGCACAATAGCTGCCTTCCCGGATAGGCTTTTCCTCCTGACGGCCTCAATGATCTCCTCCTTTAGGTCGAGGTTGGCGTTAGCGGCCGCCGCCTTCGCCTCTTCTGTGTTGATGGTTTTAAACACTATACCCGCGATTAAGTAGCAGACAAATATGGGAACGAGGCTCCAACGTGATGTATTGTAGGCCGTTTCGAGCAATGTGGCGGTCATGGAAGGTAGGAAAGATATTGATATGCTGCAGAATGAATAAAATCCTGGAAAATCGGATTGTTGGTTAGGTCGTAAGTGGAAACGCTTGGTTGATAATGATCATCTTAGTTTCACTCACCTTGCAGCTCCGCTTCTTGTCCGTATGGAATGATGCTCAGATAGAAAATTTTCTGCACCAGATATGTCGCGCCGATAGTCATCCCGAATATAACGGAAACCGGTAGTATTAGTCCGGAATGTTCCGGCTTGTGGACAAATAGCAAGCCAAATGCCAGGTTGACCAAGTTGAAAAATATTATGATGAAAAGGGAAGCCAAGGCACCCGAACGTTTTACAATCAGGTTCCCGAAGTAGGCACCCGGAATGGTAAATATCCCCGCCAATGCAACTAGAATTGCGGTGTTCTCGACCTTCAGTTGGTCGCGGGAATATATTACCATCAAGTTCAGGACGGTGCTGTTCGCCGCATCGAGGAAGGCAAGTCCGACAAGAAATCTCATGACCATGGGGTAGGTATTCGTGAGACTTTTCGCCGTCGCAAATACCTGATAGAAGCCTGCGGTTAAGAGATTTTGACCCTCGGGCATTTTGTGGAGCGCGGGACGTTCCGTGAATTTGGGAGCGACGTACATGAAAACAGGGAGGCTCATTGCGCAGGCGATTGCCTGGGCTGTACGCGAGAGCCACACGACGTCGTCGGAGAAAACAACTATTTGAAGCACAGCTATTAGGATCAAATAGCCGATCATAACACCAATCTGTAAAATTTATAGCAGTGTTTAGGGGTGAATAATAAGGAAGTGTGAGCCAAAATTTTGGTTAAATGAATGACTGAATGACCTGACATTGGTCGAGAAGCATCCCTTCAAGATACAAAAATGCTCAGTACTTACTTCCCACAGTCTTGCCGCGGTCATCATGTCAATCATATCAGACTCCTTGGGGGCTATTTCGTTGGCATAGGCGACAGTCATGACAATGTGGGTCATGAAACTTGCAGGAGCCACAAAGGCTTGTATAATTCCCATGAATACCCAGGTTCCTTCCCCAATGAAAACCTGAGCAAGATTAGAAAGCCAAAAAATATAAAAACTGTTGACCAAGTATTTTCTCCTTTTGTCCGTATAGTCGACGAGGGCTCCAATTATTGGAAGGAAAATGGCCGTGAAAATCTGACCGATACCGATCATTGTTGTGACCAATGAAAAAGGTTGGAAACCCCAATATTTTCCTGTGCACTCTACTTCCATTAGATTGGCCTCTTCTTCTGTTTGGGTTGCGTTTCTCGTTTCGTTAAAGCCAATGGCGTAGCCTTTTCCCGTGCAGCCAACCTCCTTGTAGGCTAAATTCAAGATTGCGATGACGAGGTACGACACTACGAGGAGGAATAGTTCCGAGAGAGGGGGGGGGGGTGGGGTGGTTGTGTAAGGAAAGCAGTTGTGTAAGGAAAGCGGTTCTCACGTTTGTAAAAAATGTGGTCAAGTAACTGATTTCCGAAAACTAACTGTTGACCCTTCATGCAAGGTCTTTTCTTTCTTGCTTTTGCAACTTACTAGTCATAAATAGCACAATCCTGGTGGTGCTATTTAATATGTAACCCTTCGCTTCATCGTTCCCCTTCATTATTGGGGGATTCCATGATCGGCACACCATGGGAACTTGCGTCAAATGTGAGAGAAAAAATTGAGGGGAGGTTAAAAAAAAGGGTTGAGTTATTTGAAGTCCCCGCAGCAGCAGCAGCAGCGAGAAAAAAAGCCAGATCCCTCACCCAGAACCAACTTATACTTTTGGTCACTTTTTTGGTATTTTTTTGTCCTTAGCGATCAATAAATTTCGCAAGACGTCCAAAACGGTATAAAAAATCTCCAACATATATCACAACCACTCGCACGAGTCATGTCTGATGAAGATCCTCTGGACGATCCTCCAGCTGATACTGCAGCTGACACTCCAGCTGACACCGCCCCAACCTCTTCGGTCGCTACCCCTCAATCAGGTTCTCTCAGTTCCTTTGCTTCGCATACTTCCAACTGGACTTTAGCAACTGACCACGCCTTGATCAACCACCTCTTCACACTCTCCCAAACCATTCAGACGAAAGCATCTGCAACCTCCAATGCTCTGAGGGATCTGGAGGCGGCTGCGGCAAAGTCCAAGGTCGGGCTCAGAAATACTGTCAACGAGCTGCTCATGCTTAGCGGGGGGCAGTTTGTAGAGAACAGGGTTTACGATGAGCACAGTGATGATGAGGATGACGAAGATGGGGAAGGGGCTAATGGTGAAGAGAAAAAAGAGGACGTCAAGCTTTCCCGCGAGGAGGTTCAGTCCGCCGCTTGTTCTGCAGGAATCAAGGCCTTGTCACTCACATTATTGTCGGAATCGGAGGTCGATCCCCAGGACGACTGCTGCTACTTTTATGATGCCGTCGAGAGCGATTTATTCAACAGCAGAGCCCTGCCGTACATTATCGGAAGTGAGGAGTTTGTGAGCAGTTATGATGCCGGGCTTGGTGACGAGAGTGAGTGTGAGGACGAAGGTGGAGAGGATGGCCGTGGTATTGACGGTAGTGGCAGGGGCTCTTATGATGATGGTAGGGATGGGGGTCGTAGGAGCAGCGTCCGTAGCGGTCAGGATTCTAGCGAAGGCTCCGACGAAGAAGATGATGATGATGATGATGATTATGATGATGATGATGATGGTGGTGGTGGTGGTGGTGGTGGTGGTGATGGAAGAGATTATGAAGAGCCCACGGCTCGTCAGAAGCTGCCGACACCGAGAAAGAAGAAGAATTATACGAGTAGTGAGGGCGAGTCTAGTGACGATGATGGCGGGAGTGATGATGATGATGATGGTGGTGGTGGTGGTGGTGGTTACAGCCGCCAAAACAATGCCCGCAATAACAGGGACGACTCTGACTCCTCGGTTTCCTCTGAAGAGGAGACAACGACACAGCCGTACCGTCCCCCAGGTGCGCGCGCCACTGCTCTCTCTGTTGCATCCGAGCTATCGAAAGAAGACGAGGACCACTCATCCGGCTCTTTGGAGGAAGAGGAGTCACTCAGCGGCGGTGGTGGCGGCAGTGGCGGCGGCGGTGGCGGTGCCTCGTCCCGCCGCCGAAGTTCTAGTGGTGATAGCGCTGGCGGTGGTGGTGTGAGCAGTCTCAGGGCTCAAATCGCCAACCAAATGAAGGGACATAGGAGAAACTCAGGAAGGAGGCGAGGGAGCTCAGGAATGAGCGATTCTAGTGACGTTAGCGGGAGGAGCAGCTTTTCGTCCAGGAGAGGGAGCGGGAGACCACCGAGAGTTGGGAGGAAAGATTCAGTTGAGAGCGTGCTGGAGGAGGATAGTGACTTTTCAAGTGAAGAGGAAGTCGTCGTCAAGGGGAAAAAAGAAAAGATGCCAGAGCCTTCGGATGAAGAGGGGGAGGATGAAGAAGATGAGGAGGATATCTTTGGGAAACAAGATGATCCTTACGGACTTTTCGCCCCCGTCGGAAAGAGCAAGAATAAGTTTGATGCGAATGCGGGTATGGGAGATTTGTTCGGCGGTGATGACAGTCCGAAAGTTGTGGAGAAAAAGGTGGTCGAGAAGAAGAAGGTGGAGAAGAAGATTGGAGGAGGGTTGTTCGATGCAGATTCTTCGGATTCCGAAGAGGTGGAGGAGGAGGAGGAGGAGGAGGAGGAGGAGGAGGAGGAAGAGGAGGAAACCTTGAAGGCGCCAGCATCTGCACCGGCCCCATCGCCGGCGTCGGCACCAGCTCAGAAAGCAAAACCGACTTTCGGAGGCCTCTTTGGCGACTCCAGTGACGATTCAGATGACGACGATCTGCTATTTTCGGCCCCTACGCCAGCTCCTGCACCTGCTCCTGCACCTGCTCCTGCACCAGTGCCTTCTAAAGAAGCGAAACCCAAACCTCCCTCGAACCCACCTCCTCAGAAGAAAAAAGAGAAGGTCGGGGGCCTTTTTGGTGATAGCGACGACTCAGATTCAGATGATGACCTGTTCAAGTCCTCTCCGGCACCGGCACCAGCGCCTGCACCAGCGCCAGCGCCAGCGCCAGCGCCTGCAGCAGCACCTGCACCAGCGCCTGCAACAAAGAAGAAGATTGTCACTTCAAGCCTCTTTGATAGTGACGATGATGACGATGACGACGACCTTTTTGGGACCAAGGCATCGTCCCCCGCGCCGGCGGCCAAGCTAAAGGAAGACGAGGACGAGGTTGACGAAGAGGTCGTAGAGGTTGAACCGGTTAAGGCCTCTAGTGGCGGCGGAGGAGGGGACGGAGGCGGGGGACTTTTCGGGGACTCGGATAGTGACGATGATGGTGGCCTTTTTGGGAACAAGGCATCTTCCCCGCCCGCTCCCGCCCCTGCGCCAGCTTCTTTAGGAGGCGGGTTAGGAGGGGGACTGTTTGGAGGCTCTGATGATTCTGACGAAGAAGACGCACCGGCACCGGCACCGGCACCGACACCGGCACCGGCACCGGCACCGGCACCGGCACCGACAGCTAAGCCAGCAATGGCAGTGACTGATGATCCATTTGGAGCTGCTGATGACGAACCGGCGGTACAAGAACCAGAACCAGAGCCGCAAAAGGAAGATGAACCAAAACCAACGTCAACGTCAACGTCAACATCGAAGAAAGTTAGCAGTGGACTTGCTGCTAGAATGGCAGGGTTAGGATCCATTGGCCTGCCTGGCACTGGTCCTCCTCCCTCCCTTCTTAAGATCCGCGAGCGGGCCGCGAGTAATGAAGGAAGTGAGAAAGGGGAGATGGGGAAAGGAGAAGGAGACAGCACGCAACTTCTAAGTAAGCGTGCTAGTATCGGGGGAGGAAAGGGAGGGAAAAAGAGAAGAGCACCTAGCAAAAGGGGCTTCAAGAGCACGACTAGTGCAATCCCGATAGAAGAAGAGAAGGAAGAGGTGGCTGTGGATGTGGCTGCGCCGGTGGCAGTGGCTACTGTGGAAGAGAAAGGGGGAGAAGTGATGGCTGCGGGGGAGCCCCATCCAGCTGACAAGGGGGGAGGACTTTTCGACGACGATAATGGCGATGACGATCCCTTTAATGTTGCTCCTGCTCCTGCTCCTGCTCCTGCTCCTGCTCCTGCTCCTGCTCCTGCTCCT
>ERZ651776.1412-NODE-1412-length-28737-cov-4.915806_pt1 | contig 28737 bp, 27 predicted proteins | sample MGYA00514761_ERZ651776 | MGnify/ENA metagenome assembly ERZ651776
GTATACGAGACCCGTATGTACGGTGGTGTGAGAGGCGCAGTGGCGGTTATCTGACCGTCACCCGTCTACTCGATTGTGCATAGTGCTTTTTACGTTCAGTTTGGTTTCCGATGTTTGTTATTTGGTTCGGATTGAGCGTTGGCGAGACATACTCTTTTGCAATTTTCGGCGTAGCGTTGGCTGATGCGAATTGTAAATGTGTATGGCTCAAGCATTGGCATATTCTTTCTCAAAATAAGAATTCACATAGTCAATCGGAATTTTCTCCTGTTCAAGACGCCAGTTGTTTTCTTTTAAAATATCGTATAGCATTTGCTCTTTTTCAGTTAGATTAAGTTGTGTCAAAACTTTTGAAATCGTACCGTAATCTTTTTCAAAAAACTTTTCAAATGTTTCCTCGTCCATAAAGATGCTCTTTACATTAGGAAAATACCCTCTAAACTGAGATAATATTTCAAAGCCTTGAACGTCTATATCACCCCAATAAAGTAATTTTTTACGATTGAACCATTCCACATTTTTTAAGTTAGAAACACTAAATCCGCTTCCAAAAAGTGCAATGGTTTTGTTCATTTTCGGCAGTGTCAGGGCAGTATAAAAATTTGTTTTATTTTCAAATACAATTATCTTTTCAATTGGTAAATTAAGGTTTTCAAACTGACTAATAGGAATAGCAATATCATCTAATCCTGAAAAAAATCTTTGGCTTATTTCTTTGTCAAGTACTTTAAACCGAATTTGTGGCTCAGCATATTTTAGATTAAACCTTTTTTCAAATTGCTTTTTATCTTTTTGGGTATAGTCGGAAATTACTATATCGAGCAACTCTTTAATAACACCTTGATTATTCTCTATAAATTTGGTGTGAACTTTTATTGGTAATTCTCTTATATATAAGTTTGGTGTAGGACTGTGTTTAAAGTATAGGCATACTTTTAATATATCATCCCAATTATTCTGATTCTGAATAACCTTTATAGGTTTATTGATTATCCATTCTTCTAAATCTGGGAATACATTTGTTATTTTATTTACGTTTAATTTAAAAAAATCAACCTCTTTTCGTTTGCTCAAAAATTTTAAAAAATCTCGTTCTGTTTCAAAATATATGGAAATGGGTAAATCCTGTGTACCTAAATGCTTTGTCTTAACTTTTTGAAAATCTAAAGTATAGCCATAGCCATTCTTTTCTTTGGATTGACTAACAATTGCTTTTATTTCCTTCTCAAATTCAGGTAATGACGATTTAGTATATTTTTTATCTCCTCTAATAATTAGTTTATCAAAAGGTGTTTTACTAACCAATGATTTAAGATAATCTATATATTTTCTTTCGGCTTTTTTTCTTATTTCCTGTGGCGTAATCATTGGTTGATTAAATAATTCTCTTTTTCTTTTTTGAATTGTTCTATTGGCATATCGTAAAGCCAAGAATGCCTTTCTTCTTTTCGTTCAACAAAATGTACAAAAGAAATATCATTTTCTACTATATGAATATTGTCACTAGGTGTAACCACTAATAATTGTAAATGAAGTTGTTTACATAGCGTAACCAAATAGCGGGCTTTATCTTCATCTTGAGCTTTAAAGGCTTCATCAATTGCTATAAAGCGAAATGAATCACTTTGTAAACCTTCTTTAGTTAAGCCAAACTGATATGCTATTGCAGAGCCTAAGATGGTGTAAGTTAGTTGTGCTTTTTCGCCACCAGAAAGTTGACCCATATTTTCATAAGTTTTAAACTTTTGGTCATTTTCTTTATAAAATTCTTCGGCTTTGTAATTGTACCACGAACGAACGTCAGTTACTTTTTTACGCCATTCTTCCTTGTCAAGCTTTGAAATTAAAGGCTCTATGTGATTATAAAAGTGATGTTTTCGTCCGTCAATGGAAGCATCAACTTCTCTTATATTCGGAATGGCATCATTAAGTAATTTTCTAAATTCCTTTACTTCATCGTTGATTTTGTTCGGTGCGACCAGTTGAATGTATGTTTTGGGTTTATTTTTAAAATCAATTTCTTTCAATGAATCATTAAGATGTTCAATGTTTTCTTTGATGGAATCAGACCAATTTTCAAAGAACATTCTAAAATCGCCTACTTTATTGGTAATAGTCTCTTGCAAGTAATCGTTGAATTTTTTTTCGAATTTTGGAAGGTTGTCGTTTTCTAGCTTTTCTAAAAACTTCTGGTATTCACCTATAAATTCTAAGTTGGTAGAATCTGGTAGTGAATTAACATCAGAGCGCCAATCCTTGAATTTGTTCGAAATAGTTTCTGTTGGACGTTTAAAAGCATTGATTTTAATGACAACTTCTCTTTCGTTACGCTGTTTTTGTTTGTTTAATTCTGATGTTTCTTCAGAGTTTTTATTCTGAAAATTTTTACGTGCTATTTCAAAATTTGCATAATCAATATCTTCCAAATCAGGATTGTTTATCTCGAATTCTGAAACAACAATCTCACCTAAATTCTCAAAGATAGCTTTGTTATTATTTACAGTATTAATCACAGAATCAATTTCTGTTTGCTTTTTACCTTTTTCTATTACTTTATTTTCAATCTCAACTTCTGATAGTTGCTTTAAATCATCTTGTACTTTCTTTAACTGCTCTTGTAATTTTTTTACTCTGTCATTAGTCTTTTCTAAATCTTCTTTCTGCTCTGTTTTTTCCTGTATTTGGTTCGCATAAGTTTCCCAGTTTATGTCATCGTATTTGTCAAATTTTGAAAATAGATTATGGCATTCATCTCTGTATATTCCTAAGTTTTTTATTTCAGTTTTTTTATCGGAAATAGCAGTTTTATTTTCTATTTGAAGTACTTGTTGCTTTTTAAGTTCTTTTCTCAAAGCAGAAACCTTTTCGGTGTTATCCCAACCCAAAACGTAATTTTCTCTTCTTGAAATATGCTTACGGTCGTCTTTTTCGTGTTTTCCTTTTCTGAATTTTATTAATCCGTTTTGCGTGATTGCCATTTTTGAATAGCGTTCAAATTCTGGAAGATTATCTACACAAACAAAGTCAAACTGCGCTTCCAAATAGCTCTCAATCCATTCGTAATATGGTGTTTTGGTTTTAATATTAATTTTCTTAACCAAAGATTTTTCGTTAATATTTTTATTTTGAAAATTTTTGAGATAATCTTCTTCTTCGTATTTGTCGTAACGGATTCTACCACGTAAATTATTACCGTTAACATACTTGTTTACTTCAGAATAATATTTTGGTGGAATAATCAATCGCAATGCAAAATTGTGAAGTACCTTTTCAATGGATGCTTCCCAAGCTAGCTCGTCTTGTTTTATCTGAATAAGTTCTCCAATAAATGGAATTTCTTCTTTTGTTGCTCCTATATATTCAACTAATTCTTCTCGTATTTCTGCTACACGACCAGCAATATTATTTTTGTTTTTTTGTAATGTCTTAATGGTATTTACTAATTCATCCGTGGATGTTTCAAAATCATCAGCCTTGTTTTTCAGCAAGCGAAGATTTTCACTTTCTTCATCTATACTTTGTTGTGTATTTTGTTTTAAATTTTTAGCATTTTCACGGTTTTCGGTAAATGCTTCATTGTTTGGGTTTGTTTTTAATTTTATCTTTTGAGCAATATTATTATAATCATCAAGTTTTTTACTTCGCAAATCTTTATTTTTTCCTAACCTTGATATTTCACCTTTAAGTTTCTCTATTTGACTCCCGACTTCATCAGATTTTATTTGAACTGTTAAGTCTGTCTCTTGATTTTTTAATTCACTTTCTTTATTTCTGAGTTCTATTAACTCTTCGTTCAATTGAACAAAGTTAACCTTGCATCGTTCTAATTCTTTTTCGCCTAATTGTACACCTTTTTTAGCAAACCAAAAGACAGCTGTTTCTTTTGAATCCTCTAATTGCTGTAAGTTTTTTTGAATTTCATTTAGATTGTTCGCAATGTTATTAATTGGTGTAAGTTGTGTAATCTGTTCTTTGGCTTTTTCAATATTGGTTTTGGCACCCATTAGTGTCAAAAAGCTTTCTTTTAATTGGATGAATTGCGTTTCGGCATCTTGCTCTTCCAGCATATTTGTCCTTATAAATTCATCTAAATCTTCCAAAACCTTTACTCCAACTACTTGATTAAATAAACTTAGTGCTTTGATTGAGCGCATACCAAATAAATGGAACATTCTTTCGCCATAATCAGTTGGTCCGTTTAAAAATTCTATTCTACGCTTTACACTGTTTTCGTTGTATGTTTTGTTTAAGTGCTTCTTCCAATTACCTTTAGAATCAAACTGACTAAAATCTCTTTCTATTTCAAGAGGAACGTGGGCAATACCAAATTGCCTTTTCATTTCATTATTTGAAAACCAACGTACTTGGAATAACGTTATTTTTTTGTCATCTGTATTTTGAAAATGAGCAAGGATTACAGAATAGGTGTTTGTTTCACGCAGTTTTTGAGTTGAAGATGTAGATTTGCCTTCTTCTTGAATATTGCCATAATGTCCAAGAACGTAGGTTTCTTCTGTTCGGTCTCCTTTCTTTTCAACTCCAGATGATTGATTGTAAAATCGAGTTCTTTTAGCTGGCACCATCAAGGTTAGTAAAGCATCGATATAGGTGCTTTTACCAGATGCATTTGCACCTGTTAACAGTGAGTTATGACCTTGTGGATTTATTCTAAATACATTTTGGTCAAATGTTCCCCAGTTAAAAACTTCCATATATTGAAGTCTGAATCCGGCGGTGTCAGAACTTGTGCTAAACAGACTCAACATATTCTTGTAGTTTGTTTTTAAAATCCTGTAATATATCCAGTGTTATTTTTTCTTTGATAATTCGATGTATTTGATATTTCGTTTCGTTGTCTTTCTTGTTAATCTCTTTTAAAAAACCCAATTCTACAGCATTTGAAATATATTTATTCAACTTCTGTTGAAATTTCATCTTATTGTATCCTTCTTGTAAAAAAAGCTCCAATTCATCTTTAATTTCGGTATCGGTAATAAATTTTTCAGATGTTAATTGTGTAGGATTACTATCAAAATCTTCTAAACTTTGTCTTAATACTAATAGAACTATTGATGTTTCAAATCCAATCTGACGTCTTGTTATTAATCCAAGTGTTTTGCCTTCGCTATCTTCAAATTGTTTTACAAATGCAAACCCATCGTCTTTCTTGACAATGAGTTCCAAGCCTATTTGAGCTAAATATTCCTGAATCTGTTCTTGATAATTAATAATATCTTCCCATACGCTTGAGTTTCTTTCGACAACACCTTTAAGCAGTTTTACTATTGCTTTGCTATATGGTTTAATGCTTTGTTCTAAGTTGCTCATTTGGTCAAAATGATTTCGGGTATTGTTATCTGTTTATTGTTTTCGGTATCAAAAATCACACACTGAGTTTTATCTGTGTTTATAGTATGTTTGAATTCTTTTGAAACACCAATATATCCAAATAATTCTGGTAAACCTTTTTGAATACCTCCATAATTTTCAATAACATCTAAAACCGTTGTTTGTGACTTATCTTTAAGAATGTTTTTTATTCTTTTTCTTAATAGTTCTTTATCAATAATTGATTGAGAAAACAGTTTACTTAAATGAGTGGAAGATGTAATGTCTTCGTCAGCAATTTGTGGTTTTTCTGAATAAACTATTTCTTCCTTTTGTTCAAAGGTTAGTTTTCGTTCAAATGGGATATTAATTTCTTGACTATCTTCCAACTCAAATGAAATATTTGAATTTGGTTTTTTACTGTTTAGTTCTACAAGATTTTTTTTAATATCTTGAATTATTCTTTTAGTTAGTTCAGATTTGGAACTTTCACTTTCACGAATAATTCGGCTTAGCTTATCAGCCATTTTATCGTTGGCTTTATATACTTTTTGTCCTGAATAGTGAAGGTGTTTTTTCATTCCTTTTAAGAATGGGTCATTAATAGGGATAGATTTTTCTTCTAATGTTTTATAGAGCTCTGAGGTTAAGCTTTCCCATTTACTCTGTAATTCAGGATTTAAGATGAAAGACCAAAACGCATAAAAACTTTTTCCTTGTTGACTTTCTTTAAGTCCTTCAAGAGCGTCAAAGGTAAATTCCAAAATATCACTTTTATTTAAACTACCATCTGCGTGTTTTCTGTAAATTCCTTTTGTAATATCCTTAAAATTATCTTCTACTTCTTTAAAATCGGAAAGTAGTTCTTTGGCGGATTGATTGATTTGATTAAAACGTGGAAGTATTTCAAACTCCTCAAAAACTTTAACGTCTTCACCTGTTTTTATTCGTTGAATTTGTTGCTCGATTTCCAGTTTCTTCTCTTCTAAAAGCTCTATTCTTTTTTCAGTATCCTCATTGGTAAATTCGACTAGTTCTTTTAATTGATTTAAGATATTGTTGAATTTTGATTCAGTACCGACAAATTCTTCTTTTTTTAAGTTCGCTAACCAGTCTATGGCTTTGTTGGAATGGGCTGATAGTTCAAAGTACACATCACCTTGCTCATCAGGATAATTAGTTAAGAAACCTTTATTAGTCCAATTGAGAATATATTTTTTAGCTTTCTCTTCATAAGTGTCAAAGACAGTGATTTCACTTTCTTCGTCATTTTCAACTTTTTTATACTCCAAAAAGTCTGCTAATTGAGTATGAATTTTGTCGGAAGTAATTACGACTTGATTTTTTGAGAACACTTCAATTAGAAATTCAACAATCATATCTCTATTTCGTAAACGCAACAATTCTACACTTGGCGAAGTGTTTAGAGTTTTTAAGACTTTAGAACTTTCTATCATTCAATTCAATTGTGTTGAGCGTTGGCAGAAACAGCTCTTTTATTTTTTCAGCGTTGGCATTTCGCGTTGGCAAAAAATAAATGTGCTGTTTGCGCGTTGGCTTTTTTAGTTCAAATGTTCAATTTTAGCACGATTTCCGCATTATGCACAACTTGTTTATATCGCACACTCACGATTTTTATAATACATGTGTATCCTCACAAATCTAGCACATATTTTTCAATAGTTGAATGCTAACTTATTGTTTATGAAGTGTTTTTTATGATAATCATTTTGAGATTACCTTGTACAAACGTTTATAACCGTTAGAAACGACTTTTAAATTTGTCTAACCTACATAACTTTTATCAGCGTAGGGTACAGGTTTCCGTAATGGAGATGGATTAGGTAATAGGAATGAGTAGTGTTTTTTTAAGGCTTTTGAGATCTGTAAGTAGCATCAGTTTGAGCTAGGTGTGGGATCTCTCCTAGCGTCGAGATGACTGCACTCGTCATTTCGACAGAGCGAGGTACGAGCGACGAGAAATCGCATAACGGTAAGCAGGGTTTATTTGTAGCTTTTAAGTGAGCTAGGTGTGCAATCTCTCTTACCGTCGAGATGACTCAGCGGTTCAGCTTTTGTGATTAAAGAAGAATCAAGACCGCTACGCTCCAAGAATCATGAATCAAGACCTAGTGTATGCAGCCTTTGAGGTTTTAAGTCCTGATTACTGACTCCCTTGACTCTTGCACCCCTTTCGCGAAAGCGAAAAACCTAAAACTTTAGTCTTACGTCATGATTCCTTTTCGCGACAGCCAATAGAAAAAAACTCCCTATCTTTGCTTTCCGAACATTGTTTTGGAATCATCTATGAGTCAAAAAGTATTACTTAATGCGACCGAGGTACATATTATCCTCAATAGACTGGCTTGTCAACTCATTGAAAATCACGAAGACTTTTCTGATACCGTCCTGATTGGCATTCAGCCGCGTGGTATCTTTCTAGCAGAACGAATTAAAAAACTACTCACAGATACCTACAAGATTGAAAATGTCAAGTTGGGATATTTAGATATTACGTTCTTCCGAGATGATTTTCGCAGAAGCGAAAAAATATTAGCAGCCAATAAAACGCAAATCGACTTTGTGGTCGAAAATAAAAAAGTTGTCTTTATTGATGATGTCTTGTATACAGGACGGAGTATCAATGCGGCGCTAACAGCCATACAAAGTTTTGGACGACCTGAAGAAGTCGAGTTATTGTGTCTGATTGATAGACGTTTTAGCCGACATTTACCCATCCAACCTGATTATAGAGGCCGACAGGTAGATGCGATAAATGAAGAAAAAGTTAAAGTGAGCTGGGTAGAAAATGAAGGCGAAGACACTGTATATGTGATTAATACGTAAGGAGATGAGTGAATTAAGTGTAAAGCATTTACTAGGTATCAAATACATCACCAAAGAAGATATTGAACTGATCTTCAAAACCGCCGATCATTTTAAGGAGGTCATCAACAGACCGATTAAAAAAGTCCCTTCCTTACGGGATATTACGATTGCCAATCTCTTTTTTGAAAATAGTACGCGTACCAAACTCTCTTTTGAACTTGCAGAAAAACGACTGAGCGCCGATGTGATTAATTTTTCGGCAGCGGCTTCTTCGGTAAAGAAAGGGGAGACGCTTATTGATACGGTTAATAATATCCTGTCTATGAAAGTAGATATGGTAGTGATGCGACATCCAAATCCAGGCGCTGGCGTATTTCTTTCTAAACATATCAATGCGAGTATAGTCAATGCAGGCGATGGCGCGCATGAGCATCCTACGCAAGCGTTATTGGATAGCTTTTCGATCCGCGAACGTTTAGGCGAAGTTGCGGGTAAAAATGTGGTCATTGTGGGCGATATTCTGCATAGCCGAGTTGCCTTGTCAAATATTTATGCCCTGAAATTACAAGGCGCCAACGTGAAAGTATGTGGTCCTAAAACCTTGATGCCAAAGTATATTGAAAGCTTAGGTGTTGAAGTCGAGTTAGACTTACGCAAAGCATTACAATGGTGTGATGTAGCGAATATGCTTCGTGTGCAGAATGAACGTATGGACATCAGTTATTTCCCGAGTACCAGAGAATATACCCAGCAATATGGTGTGAATAAAGCCTTATTAGAATCGTTGGATAAAGAAATTGTGATTATGCACCCTGGTCCGATTAACAGAGGCGTAGAAATCACCAGTGATGTTGCCGATTCTGGGCAAGCCATTATCTTAGATCAAGTCGAAAACGGAGTCGCAGTACGTATGGCAATCATCTACTTACTCGCTTCCAAAATCAAACAATAACTCATGAAGGTTACACAAAAAGATACCTATACGATTCTCGAAGACGAGCGTCAGGATGTATTGGATTTTGCTTCCTACTTAGAACGCATCGTTCCAGATAAATATGAAGATCATCACCTAGTCATCAATCTGTTACAATATACCGAGCTGACATTAGAGCAACTCATTGCTTTTTTAAGACTCTCCAACTACCAACGTGCGGATAAAAAATCGTTTGTATTTGTCAATACAGGCATCAATTATGACCTGATTCCTGATGAAATGGTGGTGGTACCCACCCTACAGGAAGCCGAAGATATCATCCAAATGGAAGAGATCGAGCGGGATCTTGGGTTTTGATTTAAAACCCCTTTTAATTCCCGTGAAGGCGGGAATCTCATTATACACTCTCATAATAAACGATTATTTCTTTTCTTTTTTTCATTGCCAAAAAAAGAAACAAAAAAGTCTAGGCTTACGAAACCTTGTCTAAATGTATCGTTCTATTCCTGAATTTCAGAAACTCGCTACGCTCAGACAGTCCGAAATTCTACGGAATCTTCACTTCACATTTTACGACAACTTTTCGAGAGCCGAAACAACATTCAGGAATCATAACTTGAACTTAAAATATCAGAGAATACACCCACCCTTCGAGGGTCGGGGAAAGGGGTATTCGGATTTTAAATAAGGTGTTATTAGTTTTGATTAAAAATGGTAAGTGTTCTTTCTTTTCTTAATCACGTAAGAAAGAGTGAGATTTCCGCCTACTCAGAAATGAAAATATATCCAGAACAAAACAAACTATTAAACAGATATGTATATTTTCGCGTATACATTATAAACAACCCCTATTAGTCAGATTCATCCCATGAGCACTTCCCTTACCGTATCCATTTTAGGTTGTTATGCTGCTGCGCCAGGGGCGTTTAAAAATCCTACATCTCAAGTATTGGAGATTCGCAATCATCTATTTCTGATCGATTGTGGGGAAGGCACACAAGTTGCCTTGCGGCGAAATAAAATAAAATTTGTCCGCATCAAACATATTTTTATTTCGCATTTACACGGCGATCATTTCTTTGGATTGATGGGTGTGATTATGACGTTTAGCTTATTAAAACGTACCGCTCCGCTCACCATTTATGGACCTGTAGGCATTAAAGAAGTCTGTTTATTACAATTGAAGCTGACACAAGGCTTTACCAGTTACCCGTTGCATTTTAAAGAGTTAAAAAGCAAAGAGCCTCAAGTGGTCTATGAAGATGATGTGGTTACGGTCACAACCATTCCGTTGAAACACCGTATTTATACCAACGGCTACTACTTTCAAGAAAAAGTAGGACCTCGTAAACTAGACATTAATTCCGTACTGAATCTCAATATAGATAAAGCCTATTTCAATAAAATCAAACAAGGCGGTGATATGACCTTAGATGACGGAACGGTGGTTTCGAATAGCGAACTCACCTTTGATCCACCACCACCTAAAAGTTATGCGTATTGTAGTGATACCACGTATAAGCCAGCGATTGCAGATCAAATACAAAACGCTACGGTGTTGTATCACGAATCCACATTTTTAGATAGTCACGAGCATTTGTGCAAAGTCACAGGACACAGTACTGCAAAGCAAGCTGCGAGTATTGCAAAACAAGCAAACGTAGCAAACCTAATCTTAGGACATTATTCTACAAGATATCCAGATCTTAATGCGTTTAAAGAAGAGGCACAGACTATATTTGCCAATGTCCATCTCGCAGATGATGGTAACGTATTTACGTTTTAAGATTTAAGACACACACCATGGAAGAAAAGAAACCAATCCCCAAGAAAACAGCGGCACAATTGCAAGAACATTTTGACTTGTTAATCCCTCGCAATCTTTTTCTCGTCAAACAAAATACGTTTACAGACCGTGTGTATCGTGTAGCGGGATCTACCGCTGTCAAAAACAATATTACCATCTCCTTTAAAATCACAGAAGACGATGGCGGTGGTCATGTTTGCGAATATTTTTTAGATGCCAATGGCTACACAGAACATAGACGCTATTTTCTTGCCACCGATCAGGTAGAATTACTTGAAAACTACGAAGGTCAATTCGGTGATGCATCATTTGATGACGAAGATGTCAGCTACGAAGAGCAAATGCGGATTATAAAACACAATAAAAAAGTACGCGATTTACTGATTAAGAAAGGGTTTGTGAAGAAGAAGTAAGTTTTTTTCGCTTTCGCGAAAAAGAATATAGATCGCTTTGCTTATAGAATATAGAGTATAGACTGCTTTTCTGATAGAATATAGAGTATAGACCGCTTCGCTGATAGAGAATAGACCTAATATTAGGAAGTTTCTGTTTCGGTATTTTCTTTTAAGAAGGTAGATGCTTTTTTACTCTTCTATTTTACGCTTTCGCGAAAGCGTATAAAAGAATCTAGAATATAGACCGCTTCGCTGATAGAGAATAGACCTAAATTTTGAAGTTTCTGTTTTTGGTATCTCCTTTTAGGAAGTAAGAAGCTTTTTTGGGTCATCTATTTTTTGCTTTCGCGAAAGCGTATAAAAGAATCTAGAATTTAGACAACACAAAAATAGAGTAGTACTCTAAATTAGAGTACTACTCTATTTTACATGTTTTTAGAAAAGTATAAAATGCTTCCTTCCGTCTATATCTCGTTCCTCGATATATCCACCTTCCCTCGCTGAGGGAAGGAGCTTTTGTTTTCGTTTTTTAAGAAATTTCTGGTTCTCCCTTCGGGGGTTAGGGGATTACACAATCGCCCCCAGAATTGTATCCAAACCACAGCGTTCTATAAACTTGTTGTTGAATACCTTGGCAACATCATTTGATAATAAGGTGTTACGCGCATCAATCCACGCATTTACGTTTGAGGTGCCATACATATTTTTGATACGAGCTTTGTTGAGGTTAAAGTTGATTTTTCCCCAGTGGAGGGTGTACGGAATATTCTTTTCTTCCAGCCGATTCCAGACAGCTTCATAGAAAGTGCGTGCTGCTTTACTATCGACGCCATCCATTTCTAGAACACAGGTGTGTGGGAATTTGGTAAATCCTAAAGTCGCTTTGGTACCTTTTACATAGCGTAAGGAAAGTCCGCCGGGGAATGGGCATTTTTTATTGACATCTATGATTTCTTCGACGACTTTTGCAGCATCGGCGATGTCTATGCCTATGGCGGCACTAGCAACTTTCCCTCTGAACTTCGTATAGTTGAAAAGTTCGCGAATCGTTCCTGTTTGTGGCGGTTGTGGTGCAAAAGCAAGTCCAAACATAACATTCACCATCGGTGGAATCAACAGATCAGAAACGACTCCTAGCCGATCTAATGTAGAAGATATAATGCCTAGGAGGTCATCTCCGTAGGTAAAATTATTATCACGTACGACGGGTGTGTATGGAAGTTGATAGGGTTTCTTGTACATGTATTTTAAGAAAGCGCCCTTTTGAGGATTATTTTTTTCAAACTTGTGTAGATTGAAAAGGACTTCAAAGTGATATAATTCTTTGTTAGGTGCTGCGCCAGGTAGGTTTAATCCTGAAAAATCCAATTGGGTCATCGCTTTTTTCAAAACATCATTATACGGGATATCTCCTTTGCGATGTTCTTCGAGTAGGAAAACAGGTTCGGTTTCTATCATGACGCCGTGTATAAAACCAAAGCTTCCAAAACTGACCAAAGCGGCTTCAAAGAGGGCATCGTCTTTTATGATTTTGGCGTCTAACCAATTTACAAAATCGGGCGCCGCAACAGGGTAGGAGGCTCGCTCCAGCCAAACGTGTTCGTCAGGACCTGTAACAAGATGTAAACCTACCACAAAATCTTGAATCGCGCCAACTTCAAAAGCGGCACCGTGGGTTCCTGTAGAGAGTGCGCCTGCAATGGTTTGTCCATTACTGGCTCCTGAAGCTTTGATGGATCTTGCAGGATCTTTGCTAGCTAGGCGATTGTTGATTTCGTAAATAATGCTTCCGCATTGTAGGAAGTAGAGGTCTTCTACTTGTTTCTGGTAGTCATTTGCTACGTACTTTCGCGTAAGCGGAAAAGAAAAATTTAAAGAAGCCGTGTCAATCAACCCTCCTTCGGTGACGCCAACTTTTGTAAACGACCAACCGCTTCCCATTGCGCGGAGTCGGATGTTACTATCGACGGCGTGTTTGATGAGCCACTGGAAGTTTTTGGTGGTTTTGTGATAACGTTCTCTTCGGCTGCTACCACTTGGATTATATACTTTAAAAGAGGTGTCAGGGACAAGGTCATGGGTAAAGTTTTCATGCTTATTGGTCCATTCTTGAATCGGTAGTTTTTCGAGTCCTTCTGGTATCATACTATATTTTTTAATCGTCAAGTCCTCCTTCGCCGTCTTGTGCTCTTGCACATCCGTAGGTAACGGTTCTGTGATTTACGATTCCTACAGTGACTAGGCTTAGCAAAAAGTCTCCCAAAGAAGATTTGGTTTCCACCCAGGACATCGCTTTCTCGCGGCACGGGCAGACGGCACCTTCTACTTCAGGGTTGGCATTGACGCGTTTTTGTTTTAATCCCCAGAAGTAACTCCAACTATTTTGTTTTTGGCATTCTATATTGACGGCACTGTCTTGATAGGGATTGGCTTCTACTCGGGTACTTACGCAAGAGGCTGTGATACTTAGCAATAAAAGGGTGCCTATTATATATGTATGTAGCTGAATATGCCTTTGAGATTTCATAAGAAATTGGTTTACTTGTAAAGCTATAAAAGTCAGTATTTAGAGGCAAGGGGTAAATGCCCCTATTTATACGTTAGTTTTTGTAGGTTAATTCTATGTGAAACTATATATTACTGCTTTTAACTTTGTTTGCTTTCTTGTACCTTAGCGGGCATGAATAGAGACTTACATGCTTTTAGGCAAACGTATGCAAAGGGGGAGCTGCTTATAGAAGATATGAGTACGCATCCTATGCAACAATTTACGACTTGGTTTAAAGAAATAGAGGAAGATGGAGGTGTGAAAGAGCCTAATGCTATGACGCTTGCGACGTTTGGAGAAGATGGTTTTCCAAAATCCAGAATTGTATTACTTAAGGAATATGATCAGGAAGGGTTTGTGTTTTACACGAATTATGAAAGTGAAAAAGGGAAGAGTATAGCGAAACATCCACAGGTTGGGATTTCTTTTTTTTGGCCGAGTATGGAGCGGCAAATCATTATAAAGGGAACTGTGAAAAAAGTAAGTACTGAGCGATCAGACCGATATTTTAATGCACGTCCAAAAGATAGTCAGTTAGGGGCTTTGGTTTCTGATCAGAGTTCTGTGATTAAAGGACGTGAGGTGTTGGAGAAAAAAATGGTTGCGCTTAAAGCGAAATATGAATCTCAAGAAATTTCTAGACCGCCACATTGGGGTGGTTATTTAATACAACCTGTTTCTATCGAATTTTGGCAAGGGAGACCAAGTAGGCTCCACGATAGAATTCGATATAGAATGGAAAATTCAGTATGGATAAAAGAACGTTTAGCACCTTGATATGAAAACACTATACCTTGTACGTCACGCAAAATCTAGTTGGAAATTTGATGTGATTGATCATCAACGTCCGCTCAATGAGAGGGGGTTGCATGATGCGCCCATAGTGGCAGCTCACGTGGCAGCTTCAATGCCAAAGCCAGATCTGATTATGAGTAGTGATGCGATGCGAGCAAAGACAACTTCGTTTTTTTTCGCGAAAGCGTATGATATTTCAGAAAAAGATATTGTACTTGACCATACATTATATGATTTTGATGGACGGGATTTGGTAGAAGTGATTCGAAGTTGTGATGATGCTGTTGATTGTTTGATGGTGTTTGGGCATAATAATGCAATGACTAATGTTGTAAATACTTATGGAGACAAGCATATTGACAATGTCCCTACGTGCGGATTTACGGCAATTACTTTTGATATTGATCATTGGAAAGATATGAGTCAAGGAAAGACTATTTTTACGAGTACACCTAAAGAATTATAAAGCATGAACGAACAGCAGAGTAGCAGATATATAAATAGAGAATTAAGTTGGTTACAGTTTAATGGACGCGTATTGCAAGAAGCAGCTGATGAGACAGTTCCTTTAATAGAACGGCTGCGTTTTTTAGGTATTTTTTCTAATAATCTTGATGAGTTTTTTAAGGTGCGTTATGCGACCGTACGTCGTATTGTACGTGCAGGTCGTAAAGGTAGAAAAGCATTAGGGGTGTATACGGCAGAAGAGTTGCTGCCTATGATTACAGATATTGTGATAGAACAGCAGACAGAGAGCTTAAATATTTTAGAGGATATCTATCAAAAGCTTGAAGCGGAAGGAATTCATATTCTGGATGAAACGGAAATTAAAAATAAGGAGCATCAAAAATTTATCAAAGATTTCTTTACAGAAGAAGTGAGTCCAGCGATAGAGACGATTATTTTAAGAGAAGATGTAGAGTTACCTCGCATACAAGATTTGGATGCGTATCTCACTATCAAAATGGTAATGAAGGGTAAAGAGGCTCCTATGTATGCCTTACTTGAAATACCTAATAGTATAGATCGTTTTATTGTATTGCCTAAAATAGATGATCATGATTGTATCATGATGATAGATGATCTTATACGTTACAATTTAGATAGTTTCTTCAGTATTTTTGATTATGAGTCTATTTCTGCTCACATGATTAAAATCACACGGGATGCAGAGCTTGATATAGAGTCTGATCTTGGAAAGAGTTTTATAGAGAAACTTTCAAAATCTGTACAGAGTAGGGAAGATGGTGCTCCTGTACGTTTTGTGTATGATAAGACAATAGAGACCGAGACGTTGACTTTTTTGCTTAAAAAATTAGATATAGAAAATGATGATAGTATCATTCCTGGCGGAAGATATCATAATCGTAAAGACTATATGGGCTTTCCAAGTTTAGGGCGTAAGGATTTGTTATATCCGAAGCAAAAACCACTTCCTATAAAAGGGATTACGTTGGATTGTAGTATGTTTGAAAAAGTAGCTCAAAAAGACTTTTTACAATACGCACCTTATCATACGTTTGCCTATACTATCAAGTTTTTACGAGAGGCAGCGTTAGATCCAAAGGTGAGGTCTATAAAAATCACCATATACAGACTGGCAAAGATGTCACATATTGCAAGTGCTCTGATTAACGCAGCTCAAAACGGAAAAGAAGTTACGGTACAGATAGAATTGCGTGCTCGTTTTGATGAAGAGTCAAATATGATGTATGCCAAGCAAATGGAAAATCAAGGAGTCAAGCTTATTTTTGGCGTACCTGGATTAAAAGTACACAGTAAAGTATGTGTGATAGAGCGTGAGGAAAATGAAAAAATAAAGAGATACGGCTTTATAAGTACAGGTAATTTTAATCATAAAACGGCCGCTATTTACACAGATTACACACTCTTTACAGCTGATCAAAATATATTGAAAGATTTGTCAAAACTCTTTGTGTTTTTTGACACTAATTATATTGTGAATAAGTATAAGCATTTAATAGTATCTCCTCACTATAGTAGAAATACGTTTTATCGACATATAGATGAAGAAATAGAAAAATCACAAGAAGGCGGCAAAGGGTATATACGTCTTAAGCTTAATAGTATATCTAACTATGCTATTATTGATAAATTATATGAGGCTAGTCAGGCAGGTGTTCGAGTAGATTTAATGATTAGGGGAATTTGTTGCTTGATTCCAGAAGTACCAGGATTAAGCGAGAATATACGCGTGATTAGTGTGATTGATCGATTTTTAGAGCATCCTAGAGTCTATGTTTTTGGAAAAGGCGAAACGGCTAAAGTGTATATATCTTCTTCAGACTGGATGTCGCGTAACTTAGATAACAGGGTAGAAGTAAGTTGTCCTATATACGATAAAGATGTGAAGCGAGAAATTTTAGAAACCTTAGATATCTGTTGGAATGATAATGTAAAGGCAAGACAACTTAACGAACGTCAGGATAATGCGTATGTTAAAAATGATAAGCCTAAAGTACGATCTCAATTTGCCACGTATCAATATTATCTAAATGCTTTAAAAGAATAATGCTGACTATTGAGAAATATGCGGCAATTGATATAGGGTCGAATGCGATTAGACTTCTAGTTGCCAATGTTATTGAACAAGATCTTCATCCAACGCTTTTTAGAAAGAATGAATTAATTAGAGTCCCTATCCGATTAGGAGAGGATGTTTTTACTAAAGGAGAAATCTCAGAAAAAAATATCCAAAGAATGTTGGATGCTATGCAAGCATTTCGCTTACTTATGAATGCGCATCAAGTAAAGTACTATAGAGCATGCGCTACTTCTGCTATGAGAGAAGCCATAAATGGTGATGCCATTGTGAAAATGGTGAAAGAAAAGACAACCATACAGATAGAAGTCATTGACGGAAAAGAAGAAGCTGCTATTATCGCTGCTACAGATTTACATAGTATTATTCAAAAAAGTAGGGTATATCTGTATGTAGATGTAGGGGGAGGTAGTACAGAATGTACATTATATGATCAAGGGAAAGTAAAAACTTCGAAATCTTTTAAGATAGGGACGGTGCGTATTTTAAATAATCTGGTAAGCGAGTCTACTTGGAAAAGTATGTCAAAATGGATTACAAATGAAACCAAGACATATTCAAAAGTAACCGTGATTGGTTCTGGAGGGAATATTAATAAGATTATTAAAATGAGTGGAAGGAAATCCAGCAAATCACTTTCTTATTTGAATCTATTAAATTTCCATGAAAAATTAAATAGTCTGAGTTATGATGAGCGTGTCGTTAAACTAGGTCTTAATCCTGATAGAGCCGATGTGATTATTCCAGCGCTTCAGATATATTTACGTACTATGAAATGGTCTCGTGCAGAACAAATTATTGTGCCTAGTATAGGATTGTCTGATGGTATTATTAAAAGCCTATATAAATCAAAATAGAAGCTTTTGTCTTCAACATATAATTATTCTTGGTCATTAATCGATGTTTTTTTAACATTCAAAGATGAATAGCCATGCTTCTTTACTTTTTTTTTATAAAATCCCCAAAAGAGTGTATCTTTCACACGGAAGATAAATACTTTAGTTGTAAAAACGTAGTCTTGATAAACATAGCACAGCTATTTATAACAACGTATAATACTTGAATATTATGAAAAAAATTACATTATTATCTAGCATTTTGGTAATGCTTTGCTGTTCATTATCGCATGGACAGGGTATAGGATATGGTTTCAAATTAGGGGTAAACGTAAGTCAGATTAATAGTTTCTCATTTGATGTCGTAAATATAAGTGGTGGCACACCAACACAAGATAATTCTTCATCTATAGACGAGAGTAGAATAGGATTTACGGCAGCGTTTTTTGCAGAAATTCCAATCAACGAGCGTTTGAGTTTTCAGCCAGAATTCGCATATTCTTCTCAAGGGAATAAGTTTGAAGGATTACGTTATGAGTATCTTCAATTACCATTAGCACTTAAAATTAATTTGAATAAATTATTTATAAATGCAGGGCCTCAAGTTGGATTAAAAATATCTGCTTTTGAGCAATCTGATAATTTTTCAAGCTTTGAGTTTGCGGGATTTGGAGGTTTAGGCTATCAGTTTACGGATAATATTTTTATAGAAGCACGTTATACTGTAGGATTTACAGAGGTTTTTGAAGACGATGCCGCTATTGAGTTACCTATGTTTTCTGAAAATAGCAACGAGGCTAATAGAGATACTGTTTTGACAAATACAGAAGGTAAGAATAGTTATTTTACACTAAGTATAGGATATCGCTTATAAGTGTATTCATTATCATAGAATAACAAAAAATCCTAATCGTTTTGACTAGGATTTTTTGTTATTTGTATTTTGATATTATCCGTGTATGGTTTCTGTATTACTTAGGCCTTTCATTACTTGCGCTTCAAAATCAAGGAGTTCTTGCCATTTTGCATCCACGACTTTACGATCTCCATATTGGCGAGCAAAACGTAAAAACATAGCATAATGTCCAGCTTCACTGATCATTAATTTTTTATAGAAGCGTGCCAATTTTTTGTCTTCTAATTCTTCAGAAAGTAAGCGGAAACGTTCACAGCTTCTTGCTTCTATGAGACCAGCTACAAGTAATCTATTGATAAGGCTTTCTACACGATTTCCCCCTTTCGGGAAATAAAAACGAAGTTTGTGCACATAGGGATCTTTACGCTCACGACCTAATGACAGACCGCGTTCTCTCATAATATCATGCACCATTTTAAAATGACTCATTTCTTCTTGAGCAAGATCACTCATTTCTGACACAAGTTCTGAATATTCTGGAAAACCAATAATAAAAGAAATGGCAGATGAAGCTGCTTTTTGCTCGCAATACGCATGATCTGTAAGGATTTCTTCAATGTTTTTTTCTACAATATTTACCCATCTTGGATCTGTAGGTAACTTGAGATGTAACATTTGTATAGGTTCTTTTTCTTCCATAAATTATATTTCTAAGTCAAATACACGCTTAAGAATTTCTAAATCAGGATTTTGCTCTTTCAGTTTTTCATACTTTTCCTGAGGAGTGTACGCGTATTTACGTTGTATTTCTTCATTAACTATGATGTCTAAAGTAATATCATAGTTATTGAGTTTGCGTTTAAGAAATTCTAATAAGGGACCTTGCGCTCGCTCTACTTCTACTTTCATGGTCGCATTAGGAAACTCTAATGTAATGACTGTTCCTTGTAGTTTGGGAATATCTGCTTCTAGATTTGAAGCAATAATCTTTTCTCCTCGATTAGATAGTTTGGTTACGTAGTCTTTCCAAACGGCTTGCATCGCTATTTCAGTAAACGGCTCTTTTGGTAGATTGGTGACATCAACTTTTTGCTGTTTACGTTTTTCTTCTACTTCTTTTTTGTGTTGTAGCCCTTTTAAAGATAATCCAGAAATCCGCTCTTTTGAAATAACAATGTTAGGTTTTGGGGTTTCTGGTGTTATAAGTTGTTGAGGCGTTTCAGAAATCGTCTTTTGTACTACTTCTGTAGAATGCTCTTGTGTTATGGGTTGTGATGATGTCGACTGATTTGATCCTTCAGTTGCGGTGGTTCTATGAGTAGCTTGTTTTTGGGTTTGTTCACTATCAGGGGCTTGTTTTTCAATAGCTGCTGTAGTCTGTAATGTCCTATCTACTTTTTGAGCACTCTCTGGTGATAGTTTATAAAATGACGGAGGAATTATGAAAGGGCTGTCATTTTTTTTTTCTCCATCATACGTGATAGAGGCAAGCTGCATAAGGCAAAGTTCGACAAGGAGTCTTTGATTACGACTGGTTTTGTAGGTAAGGTCGCAACTATTTGCCATTTCAATTCCTTTTAATAAGAATGGCATTTCCGTTTGTTGTGATTGCTCGTAATATTTCTTTTTTGTCTCATTACCAACTTCCAAAAGGTGTATGGTAGGAGGATTTTTACAGACCATTAGATCTCTAAAATGAGAGGCAAGTCCTGCAATAAAATGATGTCCATCAAATCCTCTTGAGAGGATGTCGTTAAATTGTAATAGCAATTGCGGGATATCATTTTTTAGAATAAAATCGGTAGCAGTAAAGTAGGTCTCGTAATCTAAGACGTTTAGGTTTTCTGTGACCGCTTTTCGCGAAAGCGTTTTACCACTAAAACTCACGACTCTATCAAAGATAGATAAAGCATCTCGCATGGCACCATCTGCTTTTTGGGCAATAATATGTAACGCCTCTTCATCTGCCTCGATACCTTCTTCTTGCGCGATTTGAACCAAATGCTTTCTTGCATCGGTTACTGTAATTCGTTTGAAATCAAAAATCTGACACCGTGATAATATGGTCGGGATGATTTTGTGCTTTTCTGTAGTCGCAAGGATAAAAATGGCATGTTTTGGCGGTTCTTCTAATGTCTTTAAAAATGCATTAAAAGCTGCTTGTGATAACATGTGTACCTCATCTATAATATAGACTTTATATGTACCCACTTGTGGAGGGATCCGCACCTGATCGATAAGACTTCTAATATCGTCTACAGAGTTATTAGACGCGGCATCCAATTCAAAAATATTAAAGGCAAAGTCTTCATCAGGGCGCGTATTTTCGTCCTGATTAATTCGCTTTGCAAGAATCCGTGCACAACTTGTTTTACCTACACCACGAGGACCACAAAAAAGGAGTGCTTGTGCAAGGTGATCATGGGCAATGGCATTTTCAAGCGTATTGGTAATAGCCTGCTGTCCCACAACATCATTAAATGTTTGAGGGCGATATTTCCTTGCAGATACGATGAAATGTTCCATAGAGGCAAATATAAAATAGGGATTTCAAAAACAGCCTACTACTGAAAAGATTTCTAAATTATTTATTAACAGAAAGCGCTGCAATCTCTTTTTCTATTTCGGCAGCTTTTGCATATAAGGCATCACTTTCAGAACGATTTGTCTTTGAAAGTTTAAAGGCATCTTCTAGTACTTTTTTGTGCTGTTTTTCTAGTTTTTCTAAGGGTGATTTTTTCCCAAAAAGTCCAAACATAATTTTTATTTAAAAATACGGATATAATCTATTATATATGGTCATTATCATATTAATTATATAGAGATACTTTCGTATTTTGCAGTTATGTTGAAACTTGTATATAATATCAGGCATTATTTTGAGAAACATGGATTTTATGTTTCTTCTCGTCTAGCAGATAGGTTAGGGATGCGAGCAAAGAATGTGCGATTATTTTTTATATATATATCTTTTGCAACACTAGGTATTGGTTTTGCATTATACCTCACCTCTGCTTTTTTACTAAAGCTTAAAGATTTGGTATACACAAAACGGACTTCTGTCTTTGATTTATAAACCTATGTTTGATTTTTTTAAATCCAAAATATATGTAGCTATTACCCTTGTAGCTGGAACACTTCTTATAGGCGTTTTAGGCTATAAAATGATTGCTGGCTATGGGTGGGTAGATGCCTTGTATATGACTGTTATAACGGTGACTACAGTGGGATATGGAGAAGTGAACCCGCTCACGCCAGAGGCTAAATTGTTTACCGTTATTCTTATCTTATGTAGTGTTGTTATTGTGGGATATGCCATTACGATAATTACAGAATATATTATAGGTAGAAACTCGTATGATATGCTAAAACATAAAAAAATGCAAAAACAAATAGATCAATTATCTGATCACATTATCGTATGCGGTTATGGGCGTAATGGCCAACAAGCAGTTGAAAAGCTTAGAGCGTATAATAAACCGTTTATTGTTATAGAAATGGACGATGATGTTATAAATCGTTACGAAGACCCACATACGTTATTTGTAAAGGGAAATGCAAATGAAGACGAAACACTCATAAATGCAGGAGTAGAACGTGCCAGTACGCTGATTTCTGCACTACCAGATGATGCAGATAATCTTTTTGTTGTTTTAAGTGCGAGACAACTTAATAAGAGTCTCAAAATTATAAGTAGAGCTGAGTATGAAACCTCTCAGAAAAAATTGAAACTCGCTGGTGCTGACAATGTGATTATGCCTAATAGAATAGGAGGAGATCACATGGCATCGCTTGTTGTGGTGCCTGACCTGATAGAATTTTTGGACAACCTTTCTGTAGTAGGAGAAGAAGATTCTATTAATGTAGAAGAAATTAGCTTTGAAAAAGTGTGCCCAACGGGTCAAGAAGTTAGTATTAAACAAATAGATTTTCGGTATAAAACGGGATGCACTATTATAGGCTATAAATCACCAGAAGGTAAGTATATCGTTAATCCAGAAGCTGATCTTATTTTGAGAAAAGATTCAAAACTTATTGTGATTGGGCGTCCAGAGCAAATTATAAATCTACATCAGGTTTTCGGAATTTCATAATTGCAATCGATTTTAAGGACCATTTCTTTGATTAAGGTGCTTTTTTTTCGCATATTGCTGTCCAATTTTAATAATAACCTAACATACATTAAATGATGAAGAAATATCTTCTTTCACTTGCAGCTATTTTAATGCCTTTATTGACTTTCGCTCAAGAAGCAACAGAAAAAGGAATAGATCAAAGAATTGACGAAGCTTTTGGAAGTGCGACAGGTTGGTTTGTTAACTTTATTTTCTACCAAATCCCATTCAGTGAGGATGTCAAAATATTTTGGGTTTTATTCCCTTTAATCTTAGGAGCATTATTTTTTACAATTTATTTTAAATTTATAAATTTTACCGGATTCTGGACCTCAATTAATATTGTAAGAGGTAAGTATGATGATTTAGATCACCACGAATCAATGGTGATGGCTGGAGATTCTACACCAGGAGGTGATGCTATAGAAACGATTGCTGTTGAAGGACATGAAGGAGAGGTAAGCCATTTTCAAGCGCTTACTGCTGCCTTATCTGCTACAGTAGGTTTGGGTAATATCGCTGGGGTTGCTATCGCAGTGTCTATTGGAGGTGCAGGTGCCACTTTTTGGATGATCATTGCAGGTCTACTTGGTATGGCTTCTAAGTTTGTGGAGTGTACCCTTGGGGTAAAATATAGAGATATTGAAGCAGATGGTACCGTATATGGAGGTCCAATGTATTATTTGACCAAAGGATTGAAACTAAAAGGAATGGCTGGACTGGGTAAAATCTTGGCAGTACTTTTTGCAATTTTTGTCATCGGAGGTTCTTTTGGAGGTGGAAATATGTTCCAAGTGAATCAAGCGTTTCAATTAGTAGAAAACATTACGGGTGGAAGCGAGTCTTTCATTCATGGAAAAGGATGGTTGTTTGGTCTTGTAATGGCCGTACTTGTAGGTATCGTTATTATAGGAGGAATCAAGAAGATTGCCAAGGTAACTGATAAGATTGTTCCTTTTATGGTGGTTATCTATGTAGCCGCTTCTCTTTTTGTGATTTTTGCAAACTTCAATATGGTGGGCGATGCTTTTATGCAGATTTTTAATGGAGCTTTTAGTCCAGAAGGAGTTGCTGGTGGTGCTATTGGAGTTTTAGTTCAAGGTTTCAGAAGAGCTGCTTTCTCAAACGAGGCAGGAGTTGGTTCAGCATCTATTGCTCACTCTGCAGTAAAGACAAAGTATGCTGCTAGTGAAGGTTTAGTAGCATTATTAGAACCTTTTATTGATACGGTAGTTGTATGTACAATGACTGCATTAGTATTGATAATTACAGGGAATGTTACTGCTGAAAACGCTAGCTTAAATGACGCACAAGCGATTTTATTAACCTCTGGTGCCTTTGAATCTGCTATTTCTTGGTTCCCTTATGTTCTTACAGTAGCCGTAGTGTTGTTTGCATTCTCTACTATGATTTCTTGGTCCTATTATGGATTCCAAGGATGGGCATTCCTTTTTGGACGATCAAAAAAGATGGAATACTTATATAAATTTATCTTCTGTATTTTTGTTATCATTGGATCAGCGGCGAGTTTAGGATCTGTTATAGGATTCTCGGACGCTATGATTTTTGCAATGATGGTTCCTAATATGGTAGGTATTGTCATCTTAGCTCCAAAAGTAAAAGAAGAATTCAATAAGTATATGGCTGCAATAAAAGCGCGTAAAACCGCATAAAAATAGATTTAATATGAATACTTCAAAATCCCACTTCTTTTACGACAGACAAAAGAGAAGTGGGATTTTAGTATTTGTAGCACTCATTCTTATTTTGATGAGTGTTTCGTTTTTCTATGAGCCATCACAGGCTATTGCTATTTCTGAAGAAGAGCAGCAGGAGGTAATCGCATTTCAAAAGCAAATTGACTCTTTAAAAGTCATCGAAATTGAAAACAGAAAGCCTAGACGATATCCTTTCAACCCTAATTATATCACAGATTATAAAGGATATACATTAGGAATGAGTGTAGAAGAGGTGGATCGTTTGCACCGCTTTCGCGAAAGCGGACAATGGATCAACTCTATTGCAGATTTTAAAAAAGTTACGCACGTTTCAGACTCCTTATTAGCAACTATTTCTCCTTACTTTAAATTTCCAGATTGGGTGACAAATCCAACACCTAGAAAAAAGTATGTATCTCAACCGAAATGGAAAACATACGATCAGAAAAAAGATCTTAATAAAATCACATTAGAAGATTTACGGTCTATAGAGAGTATTGACGAAGTGGCTAGTGATAAGATTTTACGGCATCTTCAAAAATTAGGAGGCTATCAAATAGATGATCAATTGTATGATGTATACGGTGTCACTACAAAACAAAAACGCGCTATACTAAATGAGTATACTGTAAAAGAAAAACCGACTGTTTCTTATATGGATGTGAATACGGCAACCGCATCCGATTTATCCACGATTCCGCTTCTTAATTTTGATCTCGCAAAAGAGATTGTAGATTATAGACTCCTTCACGAAGGTATAAAATCGTTGGACGAATTGTCTCAACTAGATGGTATGACCGACTATAAATTAACTAGAATTAAGTTATATTTGACAGTTAAATAGCACAACTACAAGTCTGTTTAACAAAAACACGGTTTTAAGTCTAAATTTAGGAATAAAGATGAACGAATTATATTTTACAGAAGAACATAATCTCTTTAGAGAAAGCTTACAGGATTTTCTTCAAAAAGAGGTGGTGCCACATGTAGATACTTGGGAAGAAACTGGAAAGATTGATCGATTTATCTGGGAAAAATTTGGAGAGATGGGATTTTTTGGAATCGCCTATCCTGAAGAATATGGAGGTATGGGATTAGATTTTTTCTATACAGTGATCTTTCTTGAAGAACTTCAAAAAATAAACTCTGGTGGTTTTGCCGCCGCAATATGGGCACATGCGTATCTCGCAATGACACATATTAATGCCGAAGGAGATACGCGTATTAAATCAGAATATCTAGCACCTAGTATTACAGGAGAAAAAATAGGTTGTTTGTGTATCACAGAACCTTTTGGTGGGAGTGATGTAGCAGGTATGAGAACAACTGCTGTAAAAGATGGTGATGACTACATTATAAATGGGTCAAAAACATTTATTACAAATGGAGTGTACTCAGATTACCTAGTTGTTGCGGCAAAGACAGCGCCTGAGTTAGGAGGAAAGGGGATGAGTATTTTTGTAATGGATCGTGATACTCCTGGTATTTCTGCTACAAAACTAGATAAGTTAGGATGGAGAGCCTCAGATACAGGAGAGATTGCATTTGATAATGTTCGTATACCTGCAGCCAACCTTATGGGAGAAGAAAATAAGGGCTTTGGTTATATTATGCAGCATTTTGCTTCAGAACGATTAATCATGGGGATTAATGCCCATGCACGAGCAGAGTATGCGATAGAATATGCACTTGGATATATGAAGGAGCGTACGGCGTTTGGTCAAACAATAGATCGTTTTCAGGCACTACGTCATAAAATAGCTGAGCGTAAAGCTGAGGTAGAAATGTCAAAAGCTTTTAATTATGCTATTGCCTATCGCCTTAATAAAGGAGAGTATGTGGTCAAAGAAGCCACCATGTCAAAACTTACAGCTACAAAAATTGCAGATGAGGTCATTTATGACTGTCTTCAAATGTTAGGCGGGTATGGCTATATGGAAGAATACCCAATGGCTAGATTGTTAAGAGATAGTAGATTGGGTCCGATAGGAGGAGGAACCTCAGAGATTTTAAGAGAGATTCTAGCCAAAATGATTATTGACAAAAAAGAATATAAGCCACAAACTGAAACAAAAGCTTAAAATAATTCAATAGGAAGTTGCAGAAATAACTAATAGTAGTATATTTGCACCCTGAAAACCGAATAAGAACTTAAAGAAAGGAGGTCCCACTATGTTAATTATACCAGTAAAAGACGGAGAAAATATAGATAGAGCGCTTAAACGTTTCAAGCGTAAATTTGATCGTACTAAGACAATGCGTAATCTTAGAGAGCGTAAGCAGTTCACAAAACCTTCTGTAGTAAGAAGACGTGAAATTCAAAAGGCTGCGTACATACAAGGTCTTAGAGATAAAGAAAATATCTAAAAGGAAGTATCCGTCACTCATGAATTCATGAGTCGCTTGGATAATTGGAAAGAGAGCATCTCTTTCAAAATATATAACCGTTACTTTATAAAGTATATCTTTGTAGAGTAACGGTTTTTTTATTTCCGCGAAGGCGGGAATCTCATCAAATTTGCTGGGAGTTTCTTTACATAATAGCTGTTGTGACTTAGAAAATTTGAATTATTATGTATCTCAATGCTTTCATAGACTATCTTACATTAGAAAAAAATTACAGTAGTCATACAGTTCTTGCGTACAAAAAAGATATTGAGGCTTTTTCCGCTTTCGCGAAAGCAAACTATGATCAAACAGATTTAGAAACCATACACTACAGTCAGATTAGAAGTTGGATTGTTCTACTTGCAGATACAGGAGTGTCTAATAGAACGATTAATCGAAAAATAGCTTCCTTAAAATCATTTTATAAGTTTCTTTTGAAAATAGAAGTTATTAATGCGAGTCCATTGGTAAAGCATAAAGCGTTAAAAACATCCAAAAAACTTCAAATTCCTTTTTCTGAAAATGAAGTTTCAGAAGTCTTTGATTTGATATCCATTTCTGATGATTTTGAATCTATCCGAGATCTCTTGTTGTTAGAGCTTTTATATGGAACAGGAATGAGGCGTGCAGAACTAATACAACTCACAATAGGAAGTGTAGATGTTTCCCAAAAAACGGTAAAGGTAATAGGTAAGCGTAACAAAGAACGAATCATACCCTTATTGCCTAATGTATGCAATACCATTTATAAGTACTTAGAGAAGAGAGATGAATTGGTTCAAAGAACAAATGATGCTCCGTTATTAATTACCAAGAAAGGGATTAAATTGTATGATACACTTGTTTATAGAATAATAAATGGTTATTTTAGTAGGACGTCAAATAAAATAAAAAAGAGTCCACATATAATTAGACATTCTTTTGCTACTCATTTGCTTAATCAAGGAGCAGATTTGAATACAGTAAAGGATTTGTTAGGTCATGCAAGCCTAGCTTCTACGCAAGTGTATACACATAATAGTATAAAAACATTGCGTAATGTCTATAAAAATGCGCACCCTCGTAATAAAAAATGATTGATGTTTTTATAAACATGGCAGTAGCGCTGCCAAAGTTCTAACCCTAAAATAAAGTGGCATATGAAAGTAACTGTTGAAGCACCACAATTTGACCCAGATGTAAAATTGATTGAATTTATCCAGAAGAAGTTGAATAAGTTAGAGCAATTTTATGATAAAATAATACATGCAGATGTGTTTCTAAAGCTAGAACCTAATAGTAAACCTGAAAATAAGATTGTAGAGATATTGGTAAGTGTCCCAGGGGATGAATTTATTGTAAAAAAGAGTGCAAAATCTTTTGAAGAGGGTACTGATGTTTGTGTACAATCGCTTGAAAGAGTCCTTATAAAAAGAAAAGAAAAGATTAGAGCTAATATTAGTTAAAAAAAATAAATAAAATGTTTTGTTAGATATTAAAAATGTCTACATTTGCAGTCCGTTAGAAATAACGGACTTTTTTATGGCTCAATTGAGATGTTAGAAAGTAAAAAGCCGATGTAGCTCAGCTGGCTAGAGCAGCTGATTTGTAATCAGCAGGTCGTGGGTTCGAGTCCCTCCATCGGC
>ERZ651776.1413-NODE-1413-length-28719-cov-17.030340_pt1 | contig 28719 bp, 27 predicted proteins | sample MGYA00514761_ERZ651776 | MGnify/ENA metagenome assembly ERZ651776
ATGCTAGAGGCCTTGTCGCAGGATTACGTACGCACCGCGCGCGCAAAGGGTCAGTCCGAAACTGTCACAGTCCTGCGTCATGCCCTACGCAATGCACTTAATCCAATTGTCACGGTCGTCGGACTGCAATTCGGCGCGCTAATGGGTGGGGCCGTCGTCACAGAAACAATTTTTTCGATCCCCGGCCTTGGGCGCTTGGTTGTGGATGGCATCTTCAATCGGGATCTTGCCGTGGTCCAAGGTGCGATCCTGACTATCGTACTCTGCGTCGTTGTGATCAATCTACTTACCGATTTGTTGTATGCGTGGCTCGACCCACGCGTGAAATTATAGGAGGTCGTTATGGCAGTTTCTGAAATCCACGATAGCAACGAGCGATCCCCGTCTCAGGCGGTAAACACGTTGCGCTCCCTCTCAGTTCATCCTATGGGGCTGCTGGGTGGAGGGATACTGCTTTTGCTAGCTTTGGTGGCTCTTCTCGCGCCCCTAATCACAACGGTTGGCCCCGCTGAGATTGATTATACCGCAATTCTTCAGCCGCCTTCGGCCAACTACATTTTTGGCACCGATGAGATCGGACGCAGTGTATATAGCAGGACCGTCTATGGCGCAAGGATCGCACTCTTTATCGTTGTGGCCTCAGTCGGTCTCGCCCTTATTGTTGGGACGTTGATAGGCCTCATTTCCGGGTACACCGGCGGACGCACGGATACGGTTGTGATGCGCATAATGGATGCCGTTCTGGCGTTTCCCACGCTGGTTCTGGCGCTCGCCATTGTCGCTATCATGGGGCCAAGCCTGATAAACGCGCTTATCGCCATTGCGATCGTCAGTATTCCAAGCTTCGCGCGTCTCGCCCGAGGATCGGTTCTGGTGGTGCGGGAATTGGACTACGTGAAGGCCGCACGCGTTCTCGGCGCCTCCCGCGCGAGGATCATGTTCCTACACATCGCCCCAAACATCATGCCCAATGTCATCGTCTTCGCGTCGCTCACGGCCTCAGCCGCATTGATCACCGAGTCGGGCCTCTCGTTCCTTGGTCTTGGGGTCCAACCACCGACACCGAGCTGGGGATATATGGTTGCCATCGGCATGAACTATTGGACGTCGTGGTGGATGAGCTTTTTCCCTGGGCTATCCATTTTTCTGACGGTGCTGGGCTTCAACCTTTTTGGTGATGCCCTAAGGGATGTGCTCGACCCGCGCCACACAGATTGAATCTGTCAAGTGGCCCTGCCGCCGCCTCAATTGCTGACGTCCTTCACTCGTTCCAACTTGATGGGTCTTTCGAGTTAAGTTTCAGGCACTATCTTTAAAGAAGCGTTCCGAGACACCTTCAAGTATAAGCTTTGTCGGTTCAATCGGTGCGCGAAAGCGAACTTCCGACTAGATCAGAAAAACGAGTGCCTGATTGCCCGAAATTGGTATGCAGTCCACGATAGAGGCCTGCCGAAAGTAGCATACCAATCATTTGCGCATGCGCAGCGAACTTGCTCTTTGTCCTGCCTCTAGCTTGATAATCCCGATCACAGCGAAGGGTGCGTTTGGATTTTTGCTGGATGAGACTGCGGTGAATGTCCAGTCTCGCGAAAATTGCTGCGTTGCCGAAAAATAACGCCGCAGTTGCGAGAAAATGCTGCATCAGCAATAGCCGCACCAGCAAAAGGCCGCTTCGTCTTAGGTTTGTGGCTGCTGTCAGCGCGAGCTGCAGCGGCGATAAATCTGACAAGGAGGAAAGCGCGGGCTGTTTTGGTGCTATGGGGATTGTGGGTTACTGCTGCGTTGTTCGATGCATTGAACAACGGTTTTGATGGTCTTGATAAACATGCGGCAGTTGGTTTTCACAGTCTGACCTTGCCATCTGGGCCTTCGTGTCGCCGCCATTTACCTGCTTTGGGTCCACCTGTGGGAAGTTGGCTGCAGTGATTGGTCCGGCGCATAGACATAAGAGCGGCGGGTATAAACAGTTCGTCATGCGGCATCCTCCCATGGCGGCGCTCGGGATTTTGGAGTTTGGCCGCGTTTGAATGTCTTAACAACGATCATCACGCCACCGCATTTAGGGCATGCCTGTTCCTTCTCATTGGCGTCGGCACAGTGATCGTCATCGATCTTAAGATCAGCGTCCGGGTCCACATCAAGCAATCGCCTGATCATCTCGATCCTGTTGCGACGAATGCCGTTCGCAAGGAAGCCTGTGTGGCGGATACGATGGAAGCCGGAGGGTAGGACATGGATCAAGAACCTGCGGATGAACTCGGACGTGTGCAGGCGCATGACCTTCATCCTGTCGCCAGATTTGATCCGGTAGTCTTTCCATTTGAAGGCTACGACATCAGCATCGGCGGTGATCAGGCGGTGATTTGAGATCGCTATCCTGTGCGTGTAGCGGCTTAGGTAGGCCAACACGGCTTCGGGTCCGCCGAAGGGTTGTTTGGCATAAACGACCCAGTTTATTTTGCGCAGCGGTGCAAGATATGTCGCGAAGGCATCGGGATCGGCCAGCTTTGACAGGCTGCCAAAGAACGCCAGCTTGCCCTGCTTGTGCAGCTTGGCCAACCCTTCGAGGAACAGGCGGCGGAATAACCGTGACAGGACTTTCACCGACACGAGGAACCCTTTGCGGCAGGCAACCCAACGCTGACCGTCGGATGACAAGCCGCCGCCCGGCACAACAACGTGGACATGGGGATGGTGCGTCATCGCCGAGCCCCACGTATGCAGCACCGATGTCATGCCGATCTTTGCGCCAAGATGTTTGGGATCCGCCGCAATGGTCAGCAGCGTCTGGGCAGATGCCTTAAACAGCAGACCATAGACCGCAGCCTTGTTTTGATAGGCGATATCAGCGATCTGAACAGGGAGCGTGAAGACTACGTGGAAGTATTCGACTGGCAACAGGTCTTCCATGCGCGCCTGCATCCAGCCCTGCGCCGCAGCGCCCTGGCATTTTGGGCAATGTCGATTGCGGCACGAGTTGTATGCGATGTGCTGATGATCACATTTGGTGCAGGCCGCGACGTGACCGCCGAGGGCGGCAGTCCGACAGTTCTCGACTGCGGACATCACCTTCAGTTGTGGCAGGTTCAGGTGCCCTGCATGTTCACGACGATAAGCACCGCCATGGGCGCGGAAGATGTCCGCGACCTCCAGTTTTGAGCGACCCATCTGGGCTGGGATTAACCAGGGCCAGCCTCTCTTCGCACCAGAAGATCAAGCGGACTGGTCACGTTCTGGATCGTCTTGGTTGCCACCTTGGTATAGATCGTCGTCGTTTCCAGTTTAGCATGACCAAGCAAAACTTGGATTACTCGGATGTCAGTCCCGCTTTCCAGCAAGTGGGTCGCAAAGCTATGGCGCAATGTATGAGGTGATACCTTCTTCTTGACCTCGGCAAAGTCGCAGGCCGCCCCGAAGGCACGGTTGAACTGGCGCGTCGAGATCGGATCAATGCGGTTGCGCCCCGGAAAGAGCCAGCCAGCGGGCCGGGCTTCGCGGTAGTAGTTGCGCAGCAGATCCAGCAGGCTTGGCGACAGCATGACCTGCCGATCCTTGAGGCCTTTACCTTGTTCAATCCGGATCAGCATCCGGTCGCTGTCGATATCCCCGATCTTAAGATGGGTAACTTCACTAGCCCGCAGGCCGCCGCCGTAAGCAACACTGAACGCTGCCCGGTACTTCAGGCCAGGTCCAGGCGCTACCTCAAGAATGCGCACAACCTCCTCGGCGCTGAGCACGATGGGGATCTTCTTGGCCGCCCGCTGATAGCGCATATGCGTCTTCATCTCTGGTCGGGGACAGGTCGCAGCGAAGAAGAAGCTCAGCACCGTTAGTCGAGTGTTGAAGGTCGGAGCGCTAACGCCTCGTTCCTTCATATCCAGCTGAAACGCCCGTAAATCCTCCGGCGTCGCAGTATCTGGAGAACGCCCCAGAAATCGCGTAAAATCCCGCATCCCGCGCAGATACATCGTCTGCGTCTTGGGCTGCAGCCCTTTGATCTGCATATCTTCGATAAACCGCTTGCGTAGCGCCGGTACATATTGGTCTGACATAAAAACCTCCTGTTGGTCAGATTGAGAAGGTCTCAATCGTCCAACAGATCAGTCAGTTCGCAAAATCACCGCGCTCCAATCTATGCGCAACACTAGCAACACGCGCCAATACCGCGAGAGCGGTTTCGTCCTCGTCCGCATAGCAGACCTCAGGCATTGGCACGGTCAATGTTCAGTTCTGGGTGCAAGCCACAAAGTCACCCTGATGTAACGCACAAATCAGGACCGCTTTCGGGCCCGCTTTTTAATTTCAATCTTAAAATAAGTAACTGTAATTAAATAGAAATATACAAAGTTCGACGTCCTCTTCTGGGCACCAAAACTCTCCCCAAAATGATAATAAAACAAGCAAATACAGTGGTATAACTTTCAACAGGACCACTTTTAGGACCGCTTTCGGGACCGCTTTGTCAGGTTTAGGACCAAAATAGTCAGACCTGTAGGACCGTTTTGGCTTGAACTGGGTCACGTTAGGCGCAAACCTAACAACCATGAGTGATGATATGCCCCTGCACCTCCCCCGCTACGTTTTTAGACGAGCCAACGGCAGCTTTCGCTACAAGCGGAATGTACCAGAGCGGCTTAGACCCCTCATAGGTAAGGCCACCCTGTATCGACAGCTGGGGGACAGCTACCGAGAGGCCATGCAGGCCCTGCCCCTGGTGCATGCCAGAATCGAAGCCTTGCTGAACGATGAAGCCGACAAGTCAGCCAGAGAACGCAGCTTGGAGATAATCCGCGGAGCACTGGGCGATGAGGTGGCTGAAATGGTACTGGCCGAGACAGTCCCGGAGTACTCTCCTATTGAGGATGCTCTGAATGAGCTGGGCAAGGACCTGCACAGACAAAAGATGCCAACAGAAGTGGTCCAGCAAGTCTATACCGGTAAGCTGAAGCCTGACGTCCTGACCCTCGCCATGACCCTGGACCAGTATGAGGCCTACAAGTCAGACACCCCTAAGGCTGCCAGGGAGATTGGACAGCGGGTAGAACGACTGCGCACAGACATGAAGAGCGTCTTCGGCAAGCAGAAGCTGAAGTACACGCCCCTGACAGACATCACGAGACAGGATGCCAATGACCTGCGGGACCACCTGCTGAGCAGGGTCTCAGCCAACAGCGCAGTAAGAATGCTTGGTGTTGTGCGGACAGCCATCAACCATGTGATTGTGGAGCACTCTCTGACCATCCCCAACGTCTTCACCAACCTCAAAATAAAGGGCGCTGGTGCCACCAAGCACGACAGGCTGCCCCTGAGTGATGAACAGGTGGTCACCCTTGAGACAGCCTACTCGAATGATGATGCCGCTTGGGCTCTGTATGTCACCCTGAGAGATACTGGTGCGAGGGTCTCGGAGGTATCAGGCATGAGGGTCAAAGACTGTGACCTAGGGCAACAGTGCCTCCATCTGACAGCCACCCCTTGGAGAAGCCTAAAGACCAACAACTCGCAGCGCTCTGTGCCACTCTCGCATACTGCTGCAGCAGCCCTGGCAAAGCTGGCTCAAGGTAAAGACCCAGAGGCACCCCTGTTTCCAAACTATGCAAAGGACCGAGGCGCCGACAATTGCTCAGCCATGCTAATGAAGCGCCTACGCTCAGTCATCACAGACAAGAAGCTGACAATGCACTCTCTGCGGCACCGCATGAAAGACAAGCTGAGAAACACTGGCTGCCCTGAGGCCATCTCCATGGCCATCCTCGGGCACAGCACCAACACAGTGGCTGCCAACTATGGCTCAGGCTATGCGCTGGAGGTCATGCGGGAGCATATGGAGCGGGTGTGGTGAAGGATATTTTCTGGATATTTAAAATTAAACCAAAATCTCAAACACTCATTTTGCATGCGTAAATTTTCTGAAAAACTCATGAAACGCATCACAAAATTGGATCCAAAAATACGGCAGCGTCAGGGTCAGTGGACCAGTTCCATATGGCGTATCTTCGATTTAGCTTAACATATTGATTTAAGTCAATAAAATAATACCCGCCGTTATAGGTAAAGTATCCTACGCAAATGCGTCGGGTATTTTAGCCAGTTTTCGGCAAATTCAATCCCATAAACAAAGGTATTTTTTATGTATGAAACTGATAATGACGACTTTGACCTCATCGAAACAGAGTACGAACTCATCGATTGTTTGGATGCACCTGATCCGAATAAATGGCAATCTTACGTATTCTCGCTTGAAGAGCAGGATTGTATGTCTGGAGTGTGTTGGCATGCGGGTGCAAAGCAAGGAAAACCCGTATCCATAAAGCCAAATCAAGACGAATATTTGGGCGTGGTACTGCGTGATGTCTCCTCTTGGTTTGTCCAGATGGAAAACAAGTTCATTCCAAGCGGAAATAAGGACTCCAGACTAGGTAAAGCCGAAATGGAAAAGCTTTTGCCACAAATGCTGGCAGACAATTTTCCAGATAACGAGCATGTGGCACAAAACGCTGGCAAAATAACGAGTGCCGTCATGTTTGGCACGGGGCCAGATCCAAGGCTCACGTTCGGAGTGTACTCTGGGAAAGCTTATCCAAAGCCAGGCAACGAAAGCAAACGGCTCTTTCGCAATGGTATGTGGGACATCAACACATGGCGCAGCCCTGACTATCGTGCCTTGCCGCCATCAGCAGCGGGAGCGGCAACGACTACAGCATTTGATGCAATGCTCGAATTTGCTATTTCCGATCAAGCACAGAGGGACATGCTCCTGGATTGGACTGCATGGAACCTGCAAAATGAATGCAGCAAACCGACATGGGCAGTCATGCTCTATTCGGATACCAAAGGTACAGGTAAGTCGACAATTGCAAAGGTGCTGACAGCGTTGTTTGGTGCGGCGAACACAGCCCTTTGCAATGGGATCAAACCGCTCACACAAAGATTTGCTGCAGATAGCTTGGATAGAAAATTAGTGGTCGCAGAAGAGGTACATATTTCCAGCCATTCAACTGACGGAAATGCACTGAAGGATTTAATCACAAATACGTCCGTTTCTGTGGAGCGCAAACACCAACCTATGGTGACGATCCCGCAGCATTCCTGCTTTGTGTTCATGACGAACCACAAACCACTTTGGCTCGAAGGTGGTGAACGCCGGTACTACATCATCAATATGGATCATGATGGACACTCGCAGGGTGCAAAGAACGAGGATTTCTATGCGCTGGCTGCAGCAGTGAACGAGCAGGTAAATAACCCCCAGTTCGTCAGGGATCTTTACCAGCGTTTGATGATGAGGGAACTGTCGCCGAAGTTTGATGCCAAAAACATGTGCTTCAATGACAATGCGACACCTATCATGCGGGAGCTGCAAGCCATCTCTGGCAATGAGGGCGAATACGTTCTTCAGTCACTGCTGGATGAAAATTTTGTATCGTTGATCCCAAGTGAAGACTTTGCAGACTTGATGGCCTACCTGAAACTGCGCAATGCAAACTCACTGCGCAATATGTTGTCAAAGCTTGGATGGCAGTCCCGTCGGTGTCGATTTGCGGGAGCCCAACACCGTGTCTGGTGTCCAAAAACTCTGGAGGTGGAAAACGGACGAGTGAGCCACCCAGAGCTTGCCAATACATACAACTCTCTTGCCGAAGCAAATGGCTACACTTGGTTCGATCTGCAGTTCTACGTGCACACTACTTGGAAAAAAATACATAAAGATCGCCTTAAAAAGGGTGGTCGCCAGACTATCGAGGAATACTCTGCCTCAACAGCATCACGTTGGGACAATAGCGAAGGCAAATACGGACCCTTCCTCAATAGCGACAGTCATCTTCGCCTACAGGCACGCACAAAAGATGACCTAACAATCGACAGTACAGAAGTGGACGAGGCTGACGTTCACTACATCAAGATCTAAGCATGCACTGGGTACCTGAAAATCTTGCCACTGCCAGCACTCGTTGGTGGCAAGAGACCTATCAACACCACTGTGAAGCGCTAGAGCAAAAGATACAGACGTGTCTTGCCAAGGCGAAAGAAACGAAGACGGGGTGTCTAGAACTAGGCAGCGAAAAAGCGCCTGCCCAGTTCCAATGGCGAGGGCATAAGCTGCGCACCTACCAACTTGTTGCTTGGGGACGAGCCAAAGATATCCCCATCAAAGGACGGGTTGTACGGCACCTTTGCAATAACCGTGCGTGTATCAACCCAGCGCACCTCCAGATCGGCAGTCAGGCAGAGAACCTTGCGGATCAGCGGGAGCTACGAGCACGAAACGCCATGCAGTCCCCCTCACATCAAGAATAGTTCGTGCCGCCTCGCCGCCTCGGTGTCTCACCACGCTGGCAAGGTCAGTAAAACATGAGGTAAACAGGCGCTAGGGCCCGAGGCAGCAAAACTTTCTAGGAGTGTGTGGGGGTGTAGTGCCGCCTCGCTACCGAAAAACCGTGAAAATCCACGCATCTATGATGGTAACAAGAAAAGGAGTTTACCATCATGATAAGTACCTTTGTGCTGCTCACTGTTGTGGGTGGCGTTTGTCGTCTTGGCCTGAATTGGGCTTTGCGATGTAAACTTGGGGTATCCTTGGGGCTACCCCCGATCCTGGCTCTGGCTTTGGTCGTCTTGACTGGCCTGCCGGATATCCTCAGTCCAGTGTCCATCAACTTGCCCTTGGGTTTGGTTCTTGGACTGCTGCTGCCTGACCTCCTACTACGGAGGGCGTGGTGATGCCTGTGACACTCGAGGATCTACAGCCTGGCTGCATTGTCCTGATTGCAGGGTTCGATGACATCCCCTCACACCAGTTCTTGGTGCAGGAGGTCTTCGAGGACTGCATCACAGGTACGGCCCTCACAGGTCCCCTTGCCGGGGAATACGGAGAACCAGACATCGCGTTGGTTCTGCGGGTCTTATCGAGACCAACCTAGCCCGAGCAGGCGTCAGGGAAGGGCTTAGTCCCTGCCCCTCCTTGGCGCTGCTCACAAAAACCCAACCCATCACACAAACCAGGGCAATTGCCCCAGAAAGGAGACGTCATGTCACCTCAGATTAAGTACGCCTACAAGACCCACAACACCTGGATCTACCGCAGGGTCTACCCCAAACCCCTGCAACCGCTCTTGGGCACTGCCCTCAAGCAATCCCTCAAGACAGGGGATGCCCGTGAGGCCAAGCTGCGTGTGGCTGAGCTGAACCAAACCTTCACAACCATCATCAAGGAGGCTCAGGCCCATGCCCTTGCTACCCCTCATACCGATACTTCCATTGCTGCCCAAGGTCCTCGACTGGCTGTGGGTCGCCCTCGATATCAGCGTGCTCGTCTTGTGGGTGAGCGGTTGGTAGCAGAGCTTGCCCAAGCCTACCTTGCGGAGGTGTCTCAGCGCCTACGCCCAGGCAGCTACAAGTCGGTGCGCTTTGCATTGGGGCTGCTCGGCTCACACCTGGGCAAGTACGCTGTTGGTGACCTCTCCCTGAGCCATGGAAAGGAGGTGCTGGGGTACATCACCCAGCTCTCTCCCAACGTCCGCAAGTACCGGGAGGGGAAGGACGCTGGATTGGTTGAGCTAGCAAGCCTGTCAGTCGCCTCTGAGGGTGTCACTCTGGCACCCCAGACCCAAGCCCGTATCCTCAAGCAGATCTCCCAGTTCCTTGACTGGTGTGTTGGTGAGGGGGAGCTGGGAGCCAACCCCTGGGAGGCCCTCAAGGTCAAAGACCGGCCAGAGGTTCATCCCCATGGGGTGCTGACGGATGAACAGGTCAGTGTGTTGTTGGCAGCCAAGGACAGGGTGCTGCATCCTGCCCTGCTCTTCGGGCTCCTTACAGGCATGCGCTCAGGGGAGATCTGTGGGCTTATGGCAGAGGACATCACAGCGAAGGGCAACCTGGGACGCTTCGTCAGCATCAGGCCCAATGCGGTGCGGTTGCTGAAGTCCAAGGCAGCTGAGCGGGAGGTGCCCCTTCATGGGGTGCTGGAGCAGCTGCTGGATACCGCCCTACCAACGTCTGGTAGGCTGTTCCCGCACCTCAGCGTGGACAGGGTTGTAAAGCGGTATGCAAAACTCAGGCAGAGGCATCCAGAGATCCACGGGACCGTCTTCCACAGCACTCGCAAGTGGTTCATCACCCAGTGCGAGCGCACAGGGGTTCCGGAGCACTTCACTGCCAGTCTTGTTGGGCACCAATCAGCGAGGTCCGAAAACAAGCTCACCTATGGGCTCTACTCGGCGGGGATATCCGACGCCCAGAAGCGGGAGATTGTGGACCGGGTCAAAGTGTCTCAGGCATAAAAAACTTCTACATCAAAACCCCGTCCAGTGTCTCACAGCGAGATGTTGGGCGGGGAACAAACCTCAGCTATTTTTTTGCCGGGACAACAGGCAGCGGAGCAGCTGCAGTATGGACGTGCTCTCACGCCAACATATCTTCCATGGTGTGGACGGCAATCTCGTCTTTCTGAATGAGCCCGGTAAGAGTACGCGGGCAAGTCCCGAAGATTGTTATGTGGTCGCAAAGGTCAAATTAGCCCGCCCAGGACAGTCTGCCTTCATTGCTTTTTCTGAACAAATTATTAGCTGATATCGAAGATTTTACCCGGGTTCATGATGTTATTTGGGTCGATTGCGCGCTTGAGCGTCGCCATTAAAGCATAGGCATTGCCATGTTCTTCCAACATATATTCCTTTTTACCAGTGCCAACACCATGCTCACCGGTGACGGTCCCACCAAACGACAGGGCAACACGATTAACTTCCGAGGCAAGAGACTTTGCGCGAACAAACTCGTCTGGATCTTTTGGATCAAACAAGATCAGTAAGTGGAAGTTCCCGTCACCGACATGCCCCACGATTGGAGCAATCATTCCAGCATCCTGAATCAATTCTTTGGTGCGTGAAATGCAGTTTGCCAGTTCGGAAACTGGGACACAGCAGTCTGTTACGACACTTTCGCAGCCCTTGCGAAGTGACTTTCCAGCGTAATAGGCGTTGTGCCGCGCAGCCCATAGGCGATTGCGATCTTCAACTTTGGTCGCCCATGCGAAGTCCGACACACCGAACTCTTCTCCCACCCCCTTAAACAGCTCAACTTGCTCTTGTACGCTGGCCCCAGATCCGTGGTATTCCAAGAATAAGTGCGGTTTTTCAGGCAGGTTCAAGTCAGGATTGAAAATGTTCATGCCCTTCATCTGCATCTCATCCAATAACTCGACACGCGCCAGTGGAATGCCCATTTGAATAGCCATGATCACTGTATTAACCGCATCATCGACCGTCTCATATGAGCAGGTTGCAGCAAGGATCGTCTCTGGCTGACCAAATAAACGCACGGTCAGTTCGGTAATGATCCCAAGCGTGCCTTCGGAGCCAACAAAAAGATGGGTCAGATCATATCCGGCCGAGGATTTGCGGGCGCGTGAGCCTGTTTGAATGATTGTTCCGTCAGGCAGCACCACTTCCAGTGCCATAACATTCTCGCGCATAGTGCCATAGCGCACAGTATTGGTGCCCGAGGCGCGTGTGGCAGCCATGCCACCCAGCGTGGCATCGGCACCTGGGTCGACCGTGAACATCAATCCGCTCGCGCGAAGTTCATCGTTGAGCTGCGTGCGCGAAACCCCCGGCTGGACGACCGCGTCCAGATCGCTTTCGTGAATTTCGAGAACTTTGTTCATTCTGCTGGTATCGACACTAATACCGCCGTGAATTGGGATGACGTGGCCTTCCAACGATGTCCCGATGCCGAACGGGACGACGGGCACTTGGAATTGCGAGCAGATTTTCATGATTTTGGACACCTCTTCGGTGCTTTCAGGAAAAGCGACCGCATCAGGTAATGCCGGCGTGGAATAGGCCTCGTCACGCCCATGGATTTCACGAATACTTTCGCCTGTCGACAAGCGGTCGCCGAGTAGCGTTTCCAACGCCGAAATCGCTAGCGCGATATTGCCCTTTGTCATCTCATTTTCCCTTTTGATCTTTTACGTGCTGCACATAGTCCAGATTGCGTCACCGTCGAGCGTCACCAGAAGGCCTTGTCGTATTCCTCGCGCAAGGCCTTTTTCTGAACTTTGCCCATGGCGTTCCGGGGCAGCGCTTTGACGAATGCGATGTGTTTTGGATGTTTGAAGCGGGCCAGATTTTCCTTGATACCAGTCAAGATGTCCTGCGCCGTGATGTCAGCACCGTCTTGGGCGACAATGACTGCGACGACGGCTTCGCCAAAATCGGGATGCGGGACACCGATGACTGCGCTCTCAACGACCCCTGCCAGATCGTCGATCAAAAGCTCGATTTCTTTTGGGTAAATGTTGTAGCCACCCGAGATGATCAGGTCTTTTTGCCGTCCGACGATATGAATATACCCGTCCTCGTCGACGCGCCCAAGATCTCCAGTGATGAAAAATCCGTTGTCGCGCAATTCCTCGGCGGTTTTTTCGGGCATCTTCCAATAGCCCGCAAAGACATTTGCCCCGCGTACTTCGAGTACGCCGATCTCACCTTTTGGTATTGGCGCGCCCGTTACGGGGTCGGTGACCAACAACTCGACACCAGGCAAAGGAAAGCCCACCGTGCCTGCGCGCCTGTCGCCTTCATAAGGGTTAGAGGTGTTCATGTTGGTTTCGGTCATACCATAGCGTTCGAGTATCGCGTGCCCAGTCACGGCACACCAGCGATCATGCGTTTCAGCGAGCAATGGGGCAGAGCCCGATACAAAAAGGCGCATAGCTGCCGAAGCCTTGGACAGACCATCAGCTTCAAGCAGGCGTACATAGAACGTTGGCACCCCCATAAGCGCCGTGGCTTTTGGCATGTTATCCAGAATGTCATCGGCGTCGAATCTGGCCATGAAGATACAAGACGACCCCGCCATCAGCGTGACGTTCGTCGCCACAAAAAGCCCGTGGGTGTGAAAAATCGGTAAAGCGTGGATCAGCACATCATCCGCGTTGAACTGCCAGACATCCTTTAGGGTCTGTGCGTTCGACGCCAGCGCGCGATGTGTCAGCATGGCCCCCTTGGATCGGCCAGTCGTGCCCGAAGTGTAAAGGATTGCGGCCAGATCATCTGGTCCGCGCTTGACGGCTGTAAACCCTGACACCACCGCATCACGCCGCTCTACCAGTGTTCCGCTTTCATTGGCACCAATCGTCAGCACCTCCGAAACACCCGCTTGTTTTGCAACAGGCGAAAGTTCACCCTCGCGCATCGGATCACACACCAGTATCCGTGGTTCCGCATCGGTCAGGAAATAGGTAATTTCACTGGTAGTATAGGCTGGGTTGAGGGGTAGAAATACGCCGCCAGCCAAGACTGTCGCGACATAAAGCTCCAACATCGCGACGGTTTTTGGTGCCTGAACGGCAACCTTGTCACCTGGTGCAACACCAGTTTCTACCAAGACCTGCGCCATACGTTCGGCGTTGGCAAAGAAGGCCTGATATGTGACCGCATCATCCGTCTGATGATTTTGCAAGAATAGGCTTTGGTCCGCGCCCAAGCTGGCAGCACGTAATGCCTCGCCCAAATAGTTTTCATGATACATGATATCTTCCTTTCGCGCTTGCCATAGCTGACAGGCTGGGCGCTGACGTTACAGGCGACCAAAAATAGAGAGTTTAATCAAGCTGTGCGGCAGTTTCTTCTACAGTATCGTCGCCAGCCCACCGCGCGAAGAGGTGAATGAGAATAATGATCATCGACACAGGGACCGCCACAGATATCCATGCCATGGGGATGCCAAGGGTATCAGCAGTCAGACCTGATTGCCGTGCAAGATACCCTTTTGCAAAACCGCCTCGTAGTCCGACAAAGCAAAAGTAGATGACTGGCAGGATAAAGGTCAGTACCGCCACGCTTTGGACGGCTTTTGCAAAAAAGGCGAGATCATGCGGCGGGCCGGGAAAAACACTCTGCATCAACACAGCATCTGACTGAGTCTTAAATGACAGCGTGGCTCCGAGCAGCCCTGTCCATACCATCGCGTAGCGGGCGACATCTTCGGTCCACACTGGGGGCGAGGAGAAGACATAGCGCGCGATGATCTGGACCACGACCGTCACGAACATCAGACAGACCGCAAAAACGGCTACGCGGCGCATCACAAAATGCAAGCAATCACTGGTGCTGATGATGATATGACGCATCTTCATAATCCTATTTCAAAAGATGGCGGGCCGTAGTGCACGGCCCGCCCAAGTGTTTAGCGGTTATCGTCAGACAAGGACTTCCACAGCGCGGTATCCTCTGCTGTCATCAGGTCTGAATCGTAGACCGGCAGAGACGCTTCGCGGAAAACCGCGCGCTCTTCTGGTGTCAGGCGCTGAACTGTCACGCCATTTTCTTCAAGCGCGAGCAATCCGTTGACCGATGCATCTGCCAACCATGCGCGTGCGGCCGCATCTGCGGTGTCAACGGCGGCATCAACGCTTGCACGATCCGCATCAGACAAACCATCGTACCAATCTTTGGATGCGATGACGGCCCGCAGTGGCCAGATTACATCTGCATCGGCAAAGTTTTTGATGAAGTCTGTTTGACCAAACATCACAGGAATGAACGGTGAATTCAAATAGCCGTCAATCACGCCCGTTTGCAGGCCAGCAGGGACTTCACCCCAAGGCACGATGGTGCCGCTGGACCCCCAAGCTTGATACATCGCAATCTGCGCATCGTCCAATGCACGCATACGCAATGACGCCATATCAGCTGGTGAACGCACAGCCTGAGTGGTCGTGATCACGCCGGATGCTGGCCCAAGCGGTGCCAGTGCCAAAAGGATTGCATCTTGTTCCGCTAGGTTTTCATTGATGCGGGTGTAGACATCCCCCGCAGCCAGTGTGCGGTCCATATGATCTATGTTTTCAAAGATGTATGGCAGACGGACCCCATAGATAAACGGGTCTACCTGAGCGACAGCGCGCACATCTGAAAGTGAGATTTCAAGCAAGCCAGTCGAGACCTGATCGAATTTTTCGGCTTCGTTGCCAACAGAGCCACGTGGCATTTCACGCACGTCCATGCCTGCGGCTTTCAGTGCTGTGCCAAAAGCGAATGCCCAGTTATACGAACCTGATGTTTCCAGATCCGGCTTGCTGTCCAGTGCAATTTTGACCTCAGCAGATGCAGATGTAGCCATCGCGAGTAGAGCCGCAATTGTCAGTGTCTTAAGTTTCATTGATAGTCCTCCCTTAGTTTTGGTTAGTTCACGGAAAATCCAAACAGGCGCGGCAGTGTGAGGCTAAGCGCCGGCCAATAAACCAGAGCAAGCAACAAAAGCACCTGAACGAAAATGAAGGGCAGCACAGCGTAAGCCAGCCGCCAGTAATTGAGGTTTGTCAGAGCCGACACGACCACCAGGCATTTACCCAATGGCGGGGTAATCAGACCAACGCATAGGTTAAAGCACAACACGATGCCCAGTTGGATCGGGCTTATGCCTTGTTCCATGGCTTGTGGTGCAAAGAGCGGGATCAACAGGGTTAACGCCACGGGGGTATCCATGAACATGCCTGCAATGAGGAAGATAATTACGAGGAAAAACAGATAGTTTGTGCCCGTCAGTCCGAAAGAGTCGACCCATGTCGCAAGCGCCTGTGACCAGCCAAGTTGCCCAGCGAGATACCCCAGCACAGAAATCGCTGCCAGAATGATAAAGATCGTGCCTGTCATCTTTGCCGTGGCTTCAACCGCCTCAAAGATCATCTTCCAGTTTAAGCCTTTGTAGAATTGGCCCGCGATGAGCGCGAAAAAGACTGCAATGGCTGACCCTTCCGTTGGCGTTGCCAATCCGAACACAAGTGAGCCAAGGATCACAATAGGTAGGCAAATAGCGGGTGCTGCGTTCAGCAAGCTGGGCAAGAACCGTGGCAGATCGTCAGACGCGCCGCCGGGGTGTCCTTTGACATGCGCGATGACCGCGTTCATGACCATTAGCGAAACGGCCAGCAGTAAACCGGGCACAACTCCTGCAATGAACAGGGCCGCGACTGATGCACCTGTCAGGCCACCATAGATAATCATGATAATTGATGGGGGTATGATTGGCCCGATCATTGAGGAGGCCGCAGTGATCGCCCCCGCATAATAGGGATCATAGCCCCGTGCCTTCATCTCTGGCACAAATGTGCGTGATAAAGCGGCGCTGTCTGCGATCGCAGATCCTGAGATACCCGCAAAGAAGACGCTTGTAAGGATGTTCACATGGCCCAGACCGCCGCGAAAACGCCCGACAATAGACATCGCGAAATCAATCAAGCTGCGGGTCACGCCGGCGCGGCTCATGATCTCTGCGGTTAGAATAAACAAGGGCATCGCCATAAAGGCAAATACGTCAAGCTGGGCGAAAATCCGTTGCGGCATGATCGACAGGAACTGTGTTTTGTCTACCGCGACAAAGGTCACGACGGATACCGCGCCCATCAGGTAGGCAAAGGCCGTGCCACTGATCAGCAGTATAATAAAGACAATTGGGATAAACCACATATTACACTGCCGTCCGTATGTTAGAGCTGTCGGATGAGGGCACGGCAAATAAATCAGGGGGGTGGGTCACAATAGAGGTCAATTCCACAAGTGAGTGTTGAAGGGTTTGCATATTTGCCAAGGGCCGCGCGGCCTGGTCTGAGCGCGCAAAGAGGCTTTCTATCGCTTTCGCGGCACCGAGCAACGCCACGTCACCACGCAGCGGCCCCAATACCTGAAAGCCGAACGGCATGCCGTGGGTATCTCGACCGCAGGGCAGCGTGATAGCAGGTCCGCCTGTCAAAGACCCCCGATAGCACAGCGCAAGCCAGCGATAGTAGGTGTCCATCTTGTGCCCATCGATTTCTTCAGCATGTGACTGTGTCCACGCGAAGGGCGACACGGGTGATGTCGGCAAAACGATCACATCAAACTCGGCCATCAGTGCGTTAAATTTCCGCAAAATGCGGGATTGTTCTGCATGAGCCCAGCCACGGTCGGCCAACGACATGCCATATCCAAGGGCAACGTTGTCTTTGATATTTGCGCCAAAGCTATCAGGGTCGGCCTCAATCCCCCCACCAAAGGCGACAATAAAACTTTCGGCCCGAAGAATGTCAAAACACCGGTCCATTTCACCAAGATCAAGATCGGCCGCGCGGCATTCCTTGACCTGAGGCCGCAGCACCTCAAGGCGCGCGCGAAATGTTTCGCGGATGCTTTGCTCGACTGGGGCGCCGCCAAAGTCTTCGCAATAGCCAACCCGTAGATCCTTTAAGTCAATGGTAGGCAATACTGCAAAACGGCCTGTGTCCGAGGGCGCGGATAGCGGGTCATCCGCGTGATATCCCTCACACACGTCCAGCATTAGTGCCAGATCATCGACCGTCCGTGCCATCGGACCAAGCACCGAAATCCCCGACCACCCCAAAGGGCGTGTGGGATGAGCGATCACGCCAACAGAAGGCCGATAACCAACCACGCCACAGAGTGCGGCAGGCATTCGCAGCGACCCGCCCGTGTCCGAGCCTGTGCACAGCGGCAACAGATTGGCCGCAAGGGCAGCGGCAGACCCACCAGAGGAGCCGCCAGCAATCAGATTGGCATCAAACGGGTTGCTTGTCGCGCCCCAGACAGGGTTACGGCTGTTTCCACCCGCCCCCATTTCAGGGACATTTGTCTTTGCAAGAATAATAGCGCCCGCCGCGCGAAGGCGCGCAACCATCGGCAAATCCTTGTCAGGCACGTGCCCCCTTGCGCAAATGCTGCCATGGGTGGTCAACAAGCCTTTGGTGTTTTGCAAATCTTTAACGCCAATTGGCAACCCGTCGAGCGGACCAACCGGGCAACCAGTTTGCCAGCGTTTCGTCGAATCAGCCGCCGCAACAGTGGCATGATCGATATCCAGCGCGGCCAGTGCATTGATTTTGGGATTGAAACGCGAAATTTCATTAAGGCAAGCCAGCAGATAAGCCGTCGGCGTCAGGCTCTTGGCCTTAAACGCTGCAAGCACCTCACAAGCAGACAAAGCTGTAATGCTCAACAACAGCCTCTCACATTCTTGACATATGGAATCAACACCAAAGCCCTCCCAAACCGTGCGTTTGGTTAAGGTAGTGAATAAAAAAGAGGAAAAATAGTGAATTATTCGCCCATAAAATTAACCAAATGGAATGGTTTCGATATCTGCAGTGGTTTGTTGCAAACATTTAAGGAACAGCGAGAGTGTCGCGTTTTGTGAAACTTGGTCTTTGCGCCAAAAACAGCGGGCCTCTGACAACAGGTCGCGCGTTTCAAGTGACAGTATCACAACGCCACCCCTCGCTGCCTGTGCCTGCGCCAGCCTTAGCGGGAGCAAGCCAAACGCAGGCATCGCACGCAAAAGTTCAAGGTTCAGCGCTATCGACAATGACGCAATCGTATTGATGGGTGGTGAAAGTCCGTTCGTAGCAAAAAGCGCGTCTACTGCTTGGCGCGCTACGGAAGTGGGGTGTGGTAAAATCCAAGGATAACTGCTGACATCTGACCATGCGACATCACCAACTTGCACAAGCGGATGATTGCGACCAGCAACCACAACAACAGGCTCAGAGAACAACGCCATTTGGTCAATCCCAGCCAATTCGTGCGGCTGCCAGATCCTCGCGATCACCAGATCCAATGCGCCCGATTCTAGCTGCGGCAAAAGTTCAACAAAATGACCCTCAGAAACGGATACATTTGCTTGCGGCGTACTTCGTTTTAACAGTGCAATGGTGTTAGGCAATAAGGTGGGTGCGACCGAACTGACAACACCCACAGATACAGAACCAGATACCCCGCTTGTCATCGCCTCAATGTCAAATGCAGCACGATCAATTTGCCCAAGTGCTTTGCGCGCATGATCCGCAAGGCGGGTGCCTATCGGCGTCAGGTACAGCCGGTTACGGTCCCGCGTGACCACAGGCGCACCAACAATTTTTTCCAGCTCGGCAATCTGTTTGGACACAGCAGGTTGCGTCACCCCGAGCGCCTCAGACACCCTCGCGACCAACTTAAGATCGGACAATGCAACAAGGGCACGCAAGTGCCGAAGGGTTATTCCTCGATGAAAGTTCTTACCCAGAATTCGTGATACCTCCCAGCGAATCTCCGACAAATGTGTCATGAATTCTTTATAAAAGACACATAATTTGGTCGCATGGAATTATCCTGCGCCACATCGATTTTAATTGGAGAAATCTGCATAAGCTCTAATGATTAAAGTTACTTAGCGGCACTCATAGAATCACATCATAAAAAAAGTCGCGCTTGCCCCAGATGTTTCACATAAATGTTAACCTCATATCGACCCGGACCGACAACCAACGTCCACTTTAAGCTGCCGCACCAAAGCATTTCGGTCATCTATTCAATTTCCGCTTTGGGCCGAAAGAAGACCTGCTAACCCGTCCAGCTTTGGGAGCAAGCGAAAAAACGTCACTCTGATCTGATGCATAAATCTGGACCGTTTTCGGGACCGCTTTTATATTTTTTAACTAAAATAAGTAACTGTAATTAAATTAAAATATAAAAAGTTCGACGTCCTTTTCTGGGCACCACTAGTCAGTAAAAACTTATATTTTACAATGAATTAGGCGAAAGCCGTCTAATCGTATCCCCCTAAATATCCACCCCAAGCGCATCGGTAGCCACCTGGGCAATGCCTCCAAAAATAGCACATCACTTAGGCGAAAAGGGCAGAGCGTCACAGATCATTTGATCGGATCGATACGGCCCGCGGTGGTTTTGTGGTGGCAATCTATGTTGCAATCTATGTTGCAATCGCTAGCACAAGATGGATGAGTTGCCCCATTGAATATCGTGCGGCGTGTCGCGCATGCTGAAACCGGCGCGACCGGCCAAGGGATATCTGAGGCAACCGCCGACAAGGCGGGGGCATAGATTGCCGTATGGGACGACGTGACAGGGATTCTGAATGGTTAAAAAGCCCGTGGCCCTCGATGGCGATACCTACAGGCGCTTGAAACTTCACGCCGCCGAAACAGACCAAACGCATCAAGCTATTCTAGAGGCTGCACTAGCCAACTACCTGAAACGCGCAGATGCGTGATTATGTGTTTACGTAAATAAGGAATTACTATTGCGCTTTAGCTTCAAAGAAATACGCACTCACGCTGCCAGCTTCGCACGCAACTATGCCGATGCCACATATGAGAAGGGTGAGACACAAACCTTCTACAATGACTTCTTTGCAATCTTTGGCGTAGAGCGCTGATCTGTTGCCTGCTATGAAGAACACGTCCGAAAGCTGAACAACAAATCCGGCTTCATTGATCTGTGCTGGCCACGTGTTCTCTTAGTGGAACAGAAGTCGGCGGGACGTGATCTGACCAAAGCCGCAACCCACGCCGGTGGATACTTCGACGCTCTGAAAGAAACCGAACGAGGCTCGCCGCCTGCGTGATTTTGTTCACATGAACGGCGAAGATGAGGTTGTCCTGTTAATTGGCTTTCTGATGTACACCGGCGCGCGTCGACACGAGGCCATGAATTCCGAATGGCAGCACATAAATCTTGGTGACAAAGATTGGTATGTGCCGATCACCAAATCCGGCAAGCCGCGCCATATTGTTCTCAATGGAAAAGCAATTGAAATTATACAGAGAGCGGAAAAATTACAGCTCAAAAAACATGGTCATATCATGCAATGGTTATTTGTGAATCCTCAAACACATAAACCCTATCGATGCATTTTCCACAAATGGAATAGAATTCGCAATGAACTTGACTTGCAGAACATGCGCATTCACGATTTGCGCCACAGCTTTGCCAGCACGCTCGTCAACAACGGGGCAACACTCTACGAGGTCCAAAAGCTCCTCGGACATTCGCGATCAGCCACCACAGAGCGCTATGCGCATCTTGCAAACCACAGATTGCAGCGTGCTGCCAGTTTGATCGACAAAGCCTATTCATGAGAATTGCAAGGCACAGTGCCGCACAGCCTATTTGATGGTGTAAAGCTTCAGCACGACGGTTGACGCTTCTCGCGCGCCAACGCCGACAAACAACAAATTGTTCATCCAGGCATATTGTGCATCCCCGGTCTCCAAACGGGCATGGGTGCGCATGTAGTATTGGTCCGGTGCAACTTTCTCTCCCCGCCCAATCGCTGCAATCACCTCTGGCGGTCCGTGGCGAAACCCGTAATTGACCACTTCAATCGTAGCACCATCGTCCGTTTCAATCGCATAGCGCGTGTCAAGCTCGGCGAGGCCATCGGCAAAAATCGTTTGCCAATCAGCGCCCAAGTTCAGAACCTTACCACTGAAATGAGGGCCAGAAGCTCGGCCACCAATGATCGGAATTATGCGCCGCTGCCCAGCACGACCCGCTCCCAGCTCACGAATAGGATCAAGTTCAACTTGCAGATCACAGAAAAACTCTAACTTCGGCTCTGGCAACATCCTATGAACTTTCTCTTGAAAACTGTTTACCAATATAACAATTTATTATATATGTTTGGCAATAATTTTTTGGCCAGGCATGACGAAGATACCAGAACACCATCCGAGCCCGGATCTTGAAGGTCTGATCGGTTACAATCTCAAACGAGCCTATGTCACGGTGAGCGATGATTTTCGCCGCGCCCTTAAACACGACAATCTCTCCCCGCGCCTGTTCTCGGCTTTGGCCTTGGTAAAAGCACATCCCGGCCTGTCCCAAAGCGCTTTAGCGCGTCAATTGGGTATTGAAAGATCCGGCATCGTCGCCATGATTGATGAATTGGAAGGTCGAGGCTATGTAATCCGTAAACCTGTGCCGCAAGACCGGCGCAGACAGGCGCTTCAACTAATGCCGGCTGGCGAAGAGGCATATAAGATTGCCCTTGGCAAAGTCCAAGCCCATGAGGCCCGCCTGTTGGGCGGCCTTGATGCGGGTCAACGAGAAGCATTGATATCGATTTTGCAAAAAATCCGATATCAAAAGACATAACGTGCACCTTTTGGGCTAGGGACACGGCCGCCCCCTCCCAAAACTAGCGCGATTGGCAAGAGGTGTATATGGTGAGTGATTTTTGGACACCAGAGTTTAACATTACGCATCGCCCCGATGGCACAATTCTAATGGCCAATGCTGATCCCTTGATGGGCTATTTGCCGACCCTTGCGGATTACCTCGACAAATGGGCGGCGGACACGCCGGATACGATTTTTCTGGGATGCCGCGATGAGCAGGGGCAATGGGAAACCATCACCTATGCTGAGGCACTTCATCAAACCCGTTGTGTGGCATCCGCTTTGCTTGCACTGGGGCTTTGCGCAGACAGACCACTCGTGATATTGTCAAAAAATAGCTTGGCCCATGCGGTGATGGGATTGGCCTGCCTCTATGTTGGCATTCCCTATGCGCCGGTGTCTCCAGCCTATTCCCTGCTGTCGCAAGACCATAAAAAGTTGAAGGATATTGCACAGCTCCTCCTGCCAGGCGCCGTGTTTGCCGATGATGGCGCAGCTTTCGCACCCGCCATTTTGGCCGCATTTCCCTCAGAGTGTCAGGTTATAAACGTCACGCCTGGTCAGCCCAACGCGTTGCAATACAAAGACCTGTTAAACTATGATCCGAAGGGGGCGGATGCCGCGCGCGCTGCCATCTGCGCAGATGATGTCGTGAAATACCTCTTTACCTCTGGCTCCACCGGCGCGCCCAAAGCGGTGATAAACACCAATGGCATGATCTGCGCCATGCAAGCGATGGTACGCGATTGCTACAGGTATTTGGAAAAAGAGCCTCCAGTGGTGCTCGATTGGGCGCCATGGAACCATACAGCCGCGGGCAATAAGGTCTTTTATCTCGCGCTCACAAACGGCGGATCCTATTACATTGACCATGGCCGTCCCGTTCCTGGGCAAATCGATCAAACCCTGCGCAATCTGAAGGAAATTGCCTGCACTTGGTATTTCAACGTACCGATTGGCTGGGACCTTTTGGTGCCAGAACTGGAACGTGATGCAGATTTGGCAGCGACGTTCTTTTCCAAATTGGGAATGATGTTTTACGCCGGCGCCGGCTTGTCACAACAAACATGGGACCGGCTGCAAGCCATTGCGCGCAAGACCACTGGGCGCGACGTGCTGCTCGCCACCTCTTTGGGTGCCACTGAAACCGCGCCCTTTGCCCTTGCCTGCACGCAAATTCAGGATAAATCTGGCAATGTTGGGGTGCCTGCAAGGGGCCTGTCGATGAAACTTGTGCCCCATGGTGGGACACTCGAACTGCGCCTCAAAGGCCCGAGCATCACCCCCGGATATTACAAAAATCTTGAAAAAACTGCAGAAGCTTTTGACGAGGAGGGTTATTACTGCATGGGCGATGCCTTGCGTCCAGCCGATCCAGAAGACTTAACCCAAGGGTTTTTCTTTGACGGACGATTGGCGGAAAACTTTAAACTCAGCACGGGGACCTGGGTGTCTGTCGGTGCGCTGCGTACCAGCCTGGTGAATACGATGCAGGGGCTCGTGCGCGATGTGGTGATCGTCGGCGAAAACAGGCCAGAATTGGGCGCGTTGTTGCTTCTCTCACAGACGGGGAAATCTCTCAGTCCGACGGAACGGGACCAGCGTATTGCCGCTCTATTGAGCGATGCGGCACAGCGCGCAACTGGATCGGCCAGCCGGGTGACACGCGCCACGGTTTTGCCGCAAGAGCCGAGCTTTGACCGAGGCGAGGTGACCGAAAAAGGTTCGCTGAACCAGCGCGCGATGCGCCGCGCTCATGAGCAGATCATAGAGGCTCTTTACCGAGGCGCCGGCGAAGTTTACCTGGCAAAATTCTAACCGCCCATCACCCAAACAAGCCAGAGGGTGATCGAAGGGAAACAGGTCAAAAACACAACCCGAATAAGGTCTGTGACAACAAAAGGCAAAGCGCCCCGATAGGTCTCCGAAATAGGTGTCGTTTTGGCCATATTGTTGATGATAAAGAGATTCAGCCCAACCGGCGGTGTGATCAATCCGACCTCAACCACAATAAGCACCAAGATGCCAAACCACAGGCCGAAATCATTGTAACTCATGCCAAAATCGAGAACGGAGACAATGGGAAAAACGATAGGCACCGTGAGCAAGACCATCGACAGGCTATCCATGATGCAGCCGAAAAGCAGGTACATCAGCAAGACAAGGGTCAAAACCAACCAAGGCGAGAATCCTTGCTCCCCCACCCAGGCCGCGGTCGATTGCGGCAATTGGGTCAAGGACAGGAAGTTATTGTAAATGCCCGCTGCCAGAATAATGAAAAAAATCATTGCGGTTGATGAGGCCGTAGACAGGATCGCCTCTTGCAAACGTCCCCAGCTCATCTGACCGCTCGACCACGCGATCAGCCCTGTTCCCGCGGCCCCAACCGCGGCGGCCTCTGTCGGGGTGAAAATACCGCCGTAGATTCCACCAACAACGCCGGCGAAAATCGCCACGACCGGCCAAACAGTGCCCAGCATTTTCAAACGATCCGGCCAGGCCACCCGCGGGCTGACCGCAGCCGCATTCGGCCAAACGCGCATCCAGATTGAGATCGCCAATATATAACCAAGCGCAGCCAAAATACCGGGAATAAGGGCAGCAACAAAAAGTTTCGCAATATTTTGTTCCGCGAGGATCGCATAGATCACCAAAATGACAGAAGGCGGGATCAAAATGCCCAACGTACCCCCTGCCGCCAATGCGCCGGTGGACAGGGAATCGGGATAGCCGAAGCGGCGCAATTCAGGCAAGGCCACCTGCCCCATTGTTGCGGCTGTCGCGAGGGAGGAGCCACAAATCGCGCCAAACCCAGCACAGGCCCCGACCGCTGACATCGCCACACCGCCTTTGCGATGGCCAAGAAAACTCTCAGCGGTCTTGAACAAAGAGGCAGACATGCCTGACAGAGTTGCAAACTGTCCCATCAGCAAAAACAACGGGATAATTGAAAACGAATAGTTTGAAAACGTGCCATAGGTGAGCGTTTTTAGTTGGTTCAACGTCATCGCCGTTGAGCCAATCACCATATAGGTACCCGCAACGCCCACCCCGATCATGGCCAAGCCAATTGGCGCGCGTAGGAAAATGAGAACCAAAAGAACGGGAAACGACCAGAGTGCGAGGTCAAAATTCGTCATCATCTACTCCTCAAACCCGGCCAAACGTCGGGCGGCGCGTATCACGCAAAATATGGCGACCAGAACAAAACCCAAGGCGCCAATCAAGGCCAATGCATAGCCCTGCCAAACGGGAATCTGCGCAATAAGCGTCGTCTCGCCATAGGTGATTTTGTCCTGCATACCCAAGTAAAGCCGATGGGACCCGACTGTGGCGACAAATGCCATGGCCAGGTTGAACAGCAGATCCAACCCCTGGTTGATGCGGCGCGGAATGGCCCATTGGAAAAGATCCACCCGGGCGTGAGTCTCGCGCAATTGCGCCAAGGGCAGAAAGGCAAAGACAGCCGCCGAAATTCCAATTTCGGTAATATCATAAATCCCACGAATGGGGCCGATGCCGATATCCAAAGGCACAAAGACGCGACCAATAATTGACAGGCATGTAAGTACGATCAAAACTATGAGCGCGCCGCCGCCGGCGAGAGCCAGAGTGCGGGCAATGACTTGAGCTATGTGTTGCGATTGCGCGTACATTTCAATTCCTCATAAACAAAGGGGGCCAGACGGCCCCCTCTTATATTTCAAGTTGTGACATCAGCCACCATATTTTTTGATGAGCTGTTTGGCCTCATCAATCAGACCCGCGCCATCGATGCCCTGTGCATCCATGTCGGTGACCCATTGATCAACCACCGGCTCCGCAGCCGCTTTCCAGCGCGCCACTTCCGCATCATCCAACACGGTGATCGTATTGCCCGCATCTTGTGCAATTTTGCGCGCACCAGCGTCCATGTCCCACATAACTTGTGCCGCGAATTTTGATAATTTCTCACCAGATTCCGCATCCAAAATTGCGCGCAGATCGTCCGGAAGTGCGTTATATTTATCCTTGTTCATAACCAGGATGATTGCCGAGGTGTAGAAGGCTTCATCACCAGAAAATTCAGTGTGATTGCCCACCAATTCCGACAGCCGTATCGCGGTTGTCACCTCCCATGGAATAACAGTGCCTTTGACGACGCCTTTGGACAGCGCCTCTGGAATGGCAGGCAGCGGCATGCCCACGGGCTCGGCACCCAATTCTCCCAACAAATTGTTAATAATCCGAGTTGGGCCGCGCAGGGTCAAACCCTTCATATCTTCCAGACTGTTAACCCCGTCTTTAGAGTGAATTTGACCCGGTCCATGCACCCATGCGCCAAGCACTTGCACATCCTTATATTCATTGGATGACCAATCTGTGTCCACTTTTTGCCAATAAGCCGCAGAGGTCGCCACTGGGTTTGTCATCATAAAGGGCAGCTCGAAGACTTCCGTGCGTGGAAACAATCCGGGCGTATAGCCTGCGACGGTCATGGCGAGATCCACCACCCCATCGCGGGCCTGACCCAGAAGCTCAGGAGGACGCCCGCCCAGAGACATGGCATCAAAATGTTCGATTTTAATCCGGCCGCCCGAGGCTTCCTCCACATTCGCCGCCCAAGGCTTCAATATGAGCTTCGGCACAGGCGCCGGCGGCGGTAAGAATTGGTGCAACCTAAGCGTTACGTCCTGCGCAAGCGCAGCGCCGCCCACGAAGGCCAGAGCAGCCGCTCCAAGCAGCGCTGTTTTTAGTGTGTGTATACGTTTCATGTATTCCTCCCAGTTGAAACAACGGACTTTATGTCCTTTAGTTATGTCAATCCCGAAACCGTGGCGGTCTTTTCTCCAAAAACGCCCGCAACCCCTCTTTTGCACCTTCTGTTGTTTGCGACATGGCAGCCGCGAGGCTTTCTGCAAAAAGTCCATCATCGGCGGACATATTGGCCACCCGTGGTATGGTTTGTATCATGAGATAATTCGAAAATTCAGCATTTTGAGCAATGCGCCGCGCCAAATCCTGCGCGCGGCTTAAGGCTTGACCCTCCCCAACGCTATAGTGGGACAATCCAAGGCTCAGGCCTTCCTCTTGCCCATAGCTGCGTCCCGTCAGCATCATCTCGCGCAACCGATCTGGCCCTAAAATGCGCCCTACGCGCACGGTTGCCCCGCCACCTACGAAAATACCGCGCAGACCCTCGGGCAGTTGAAATCGCACCGAAGGTTCTGCGACGCGCACATGGCTGGCCGCTGCAATCTCAAGCCCACCGCCAATCACCGCACCGGTCAAAGCCGACACCACGGGAAGGCCACCGAATTCGATTTGATCCATCACGCGATGCCAGTTGCGCGAATGGTACACATTATCAATGGACTTGCGTTGTTCATGTTCAGCCAAGTCGAGCCCAGCACAAAAATGCCCGCCCGCACCGGCTAGAACCACCGCATCCACATTTTTTGGGGGCGATGAGAAAAACCGATCCAATTCTTCTATAAAGCTGTCGTTGACCGCATTGCGTTTGTCAGCCCTGTTAAAGGTGACTGTTGCAATCCTATCGGACAGATCAACCTTTAAGACTCTTGGGGTTTGTCCACCATCGGGCATCAGATCACCATCTTTTCTTGAACTCTAAAATTGTTTTACGATGAAACAGTTTTCCTGTATAGCAATTTCTACATTGAGTTTGATGTTGGAGGTCCCATGGTCGATTTTTCAAAAGTTACCGCGATTGATTTTCACACCCATGCCGAGGAACCCTGCAACACCTGTAGAGACGATGGCTATAATGAATTTCAATCTTCAATGGCGGCCTATTTTAAAAATCCAGCCGGTGCGGAGGGCATGTTGCCAACGGTTCAGGACACAGCCAATTACTATCGCGCACGCAATATTGCCGCGGTGATCTTTCCGGTTGATGCAGAACGAGAAACCGGCTTCAAGCGTTATTCCAACGAAGAGGTTGCGCAGATCTGCGCTCAAAATGATGATATATTGATCCCTTTCGCCAGTGTGGACCCCCACAAAGGAAAGGCCGGCGCACGAGAAATACGGCGCTTGGTCCGCGACTTTGGCGTCAGGGGCTTTAAATTTCACCCGACCATGCAGGGATTTTATCCCAATGACCGAGAGGCCTGTTACGCGGTTCTAGAAGCCTGTGCAGAAGAAGGGGCTATTACACTCTTTCACACCGGACAAACGGGCGTGGGCTCTGGCATGCGCGGCGGCATGGGGATGCGATTGAAATATTCAAATCCGATGCACCTAGATGATGTGGCCGTAGATTTCCCTGATATGCCAATTATTTTGGCACATCCGTCATTTCCTTGGACCGAAGAGGGTCTCGCAGTCTGCCAGCACAAACCCAATGTCTATTATGATATGTCCGGCTGGTCGCCGAAATATTTTCCTGAAACTTTCATACGCTACGCAAATTCCATTCTGAAACACAAAATGTTATTTGGGTCAGACTGGCCTGCCATTACCCCGGACCGCTGGCTCAAAGACTTCGCGGAGGCGCCCTTCAAAGAGGAAGTGCGCCCTCTCATACTCAAGGAAAATGCCATGCGATTGCTTGGAGAAACGGAATGAAACGCAGGATGACCCAAGCGCAGCTAACTGGCGCGGTTTTGGCTTTCGCAAGCCGCTCAACCTGCCGGTGCTGTTAAATTAAGATGAAACGGACCACTCATACCAACGCGATGCCAGGTAATTTTCCGCATCCAAAATACCCACGGGGAAGCGCCTCATGAAAGATGTTGATGTTGTCATTGCCGGCGGCGGGATCG
>ERZ651776.1414-NODE-1414-length-28706-cov-4.714835_pt1 | contig 28706 bp, 20 predicted proteins | sample MGYA00514761_ERZ651776 | MGnify/ENA metagenome assembly ERZ651776
AAACCTGCCCAAATGTACCTTGGTTTTAATCCCGGCATTTATGATCCTAGGAGATTGATGATGAAAGAAAAATTCGGGCAAAAAAAAGAAGAGAGAGGCAAGGAAATTTGGCTAACCTCGCTCATTATGACTTAAATTTGTTTATTGAAACCCCTATTGCCACATCTATCCTCTTATATTTCCCAAACAAACTACTTTTTTTGAACTGTAAAGAAATATTGAGTGAAAAAATGGGATGTTGTTCCGACTCCTCCTCACCTTCCTCTAACACAACAATTGACAAGGAGATTGATGCTTGCCTCTCAACTCTGCGCGCACTCCAATATTCACTGAAAGCATCCTCACACGACCGCAGAAGGGGCGGCAATGCCAACAACAACAATGACAGTTTTGCTGGAATGAAGTCAGTAATAATTCAGCGTCTTACAACTGTGAGGAATTTGATGGACGCTGCACCGCAGATGGGGGCAGGAGGAGAGTCAGACCTCAATACTGATAGCAAGGCAATTGTCTCGCACCAGGTAAGGAATTGTGTGCCAAATTCCTGCTTCAAAACTCGTCGCACTAAAGTCAACTAACGAGCTCAACCTCCAACAACCAACCCAACAGGCTGCCATCCGTGAAAATGTCCGCTTGCTGAACGAAGAATTTCGTAAATTAGAGTCTATATATAAGTCAGAGTCGAGGCGGCGACGTAAGAATTATTCTCGGGAGGAAGCTGATAACCGCCGGATTATGTTTGAGCAGTTGGGAAGGGAAATTGAAGAGGTAAAATATGAGCAGCGAAAGGCGTACGCAAAGAACTATGAGAGGAGGAACGTAGTTGCAATGGAAGACAGCGTAATTTTCGGCGGTGGCAACGGGGAAATGAGCGTAGGAAGAGGAGGGGACGACGAATTCGTCACAAGCACAGATTTTTTCAAGAAAGACGATCTCACGAGTGAGCAGAATCAACATTTGCTTGCCATGGAGCAGAGGGATGTCGAGTTCGACAGGACAATCTATACAATTGGCCAGGGAGTAGAGGACTTACACATGCTGGCGGTGAGCCAGAACGAGGAGGTCAAACTGCAGAACATCATGCTGGAGGATATGACAGATCGTTTAAACAGTGTCAGGACGAAAATGGATACTGTCAACAGTCGGCTGAAGACAGTTTTGAAGGAAGTCAGTAGGCCGAGTGACAAGCTGTGCGTTGATGTGGTGTGTATCGTGTTGACGTTTGGTTTGGCCTATTTGTTCTATAGGGAGGGTATTCTAGGAGATCTAGTCAACGACTTTACCCCAAATTCGACGTCTGTGGTGTGACTGTGGGAAGAAAGTAACAAGGAATAATGATCGTGTATGTTTGTAGGTTTTGCTGCTATTAGAATTTTTTTTTTGCAGTCCATTCGTCGCACATTTTATACTAGCCATCTTTTATCACATAACATCTCACTGAAGAACAGCCTTTACCTTTACATCTCTCCCTGGCTAGTAGCAGGCACCGCTTCCATTTTCTCATTGTCAGCCTTGAGCATATCCAAAATTTTCAAGACACTATCGGCTCCTGGGAAAAAGAACTCGAACTCGGGGTTGGGTGCGACGCCCCGTTCATAGAAGGTGCCGTCTTTGTTGAGGAAGTAGACACGGGGAACGTAGTCGTCCTTGTTATCATCCTTCTGGAAGGCATGACCGGCATCCCCCTCGACGCTCATGACTGTAAACTCATTCATTCGGTCTTTCAACGCGCTCTCATTAATGTTGCTCTTCAAGAAGTCGCACGCCCCGCACCACTCCTGGGTCACAAACACAATGCCGGGCTTTCCCTTTGCCTTGACTGTTTCTTGAAACTCTTTCATCGAAGCAGAAGGGGGCTTTAGGAACTGGACCTGCATTTGAGCGTTCCATGATTGACCCGCGAAAACTGCGGTAACCAGAAAAGAGAGATTAAGGAGGAAGGATTTCAGCATATTAAGTTTAGGTTTTTAAGACTGGCAAAGGGAGGGGAATGGTGATTTCAGAGGTTAGTGGGGTTTTAAAGAGATCAGCAGGGGTGGTAATAGAGGAAGTCAGAGCGTATGGAAACTTACATTTCGAATTTGACCCTGTAATTGTCATAAATTATTTATCTTGAAAATTACAGTGGAGACTGAAGACGACACAAACGGGATCAAATGGAAAAGGATTTTGAGACCTGTCATTTTGCAGGGATTGTTATAAAAGTCGCCGTCCTCGAATTCTGGCTACTTTAGACTAGACGCTTGAGCCTTTTTATTTCTTCGTTCGGCTTTCTTTGCTGCTTTGTCAATCAAACCCCAACTGGGGAAGGGGAAGATCTTCCATCTGTTTTCAGGGTGCACAGAACCTTACGAGGCCAGGTTGGGGTATCCATGTCTTCCTTTAACTATTGTAAGTGAAGAAAAAAACTCCAAGCTTATTTCATTCACAGAATCCTCTGTTGCCATATATATATATTTTGCTAACCAACTCCCCAGCCAAATTTCTCTTCTTCCATGAACATCCTGAGACTGGAGAATGGTCCGGCCCGCTTATATCCAAACTCAAATGGACGTCAGACTTCTTCTCAAAGTATTTCTGGCTGCACATCGGTGTACTGACCTTAAGTATATTTCTGGGCAGGCGGGCTTGGAAGCGGGCGGGCCTTCGCAAAATCATTGAAACCTTCGATTGCGATGATGTGAGCAACATGGCAGCGAGACCAAGACTGGGATCGGCACGGGGGCGGAAAAAATCTCAATCTTTTGAAGGGACCACAGAAGGAGATCTCGAAAAATATCACCCTGGGTGGAGAAATTTGCTCGTGTTCTTCACCTTGGTTGAAGGAATGATTGACTTCTTTGTTTACCCCATCTATAATGTTGTGAACTTCCTGAACTCTCTCACCGAAATGAATATCGGCGAAGCAAGGAAGGGAGACGTGCCGCCACCTTTGCTAGACGTCACTATCCAATCGAAGAGTAGGGGAGATAGTGCTGATCTTGGTGCGAAGGGGCTAAAAAAGAGGCGGAAGAAAAAAAGCCCCAAGAACCCACACAGTCCTAAACGTACGGATGTGAGAACTATCGTTGTTGGCGATGGCGCACGTGACGTTCCACTCACTATGCCAAACACCTTGAATTCGCTCAAGGATCTAGGCGATGTTGACTGGATCGCTGCAAGTAAAAATAAAATCAAAAAGCCTAAATCCTCCACCCCCACGAGCACACCTGCAAACACTCCCATGAACACGCCTGTCGTGGGTCTAAAGAAGACTCCAATGGCATCCAAGCCCAATCACCAGCCATCGTCTTCACTAAGATCCCCAGCTAGGTCCCCACTTAGGTCCACTTCCTATCAGCGGTCCCCTCAGTCTTCGCCAGGTTCAAAATTGGAAAAGTCCCCCAATTCCCCAATATCTCCAAGCAACAGTTCCCATCATCCAAAATCACCGCCCCTTTTTAAACTCGGCGAGCCACACCGACCACCTCCCAAGCTCGACTTAGATCCACCGAAGGAGGGAAGAAAAAACCGGAAGCCAAGTGGGAGCCCCAAGGGGAGAAAGAGGCAGATTGATGGCAGTAAAAGTCCCAGGACAGTAAGCACAGAAGCTGAACTGAAGGCTGTGCTGGGCCTCAAATCAGACAAGAAAGGGGAAGGTGCACCCGGCACACTGCCTAGATCCCCTAAGCTACCAACTCAAATACTACCGCCCCAGTCATCACCCAAACCATCATCCAAACTCAAACCAAAAACTTTCGCATCAATAGTAGCTGGGAAGCAGGACGTCGACTCCTCATCGAATGAGGAGGAAGAGGAAGAGGAAGCCGACGAAAGCTTGTCTGAGGACAACAGCAGCAGTGACAGTGACACCCTTACCGACAGCGGTAGTGACAGTGACGAGTCGCTCACCAAGATCCAACAGCAAGAAAGCGAAAAGCATAACGAAGATTGGTACATACTTGATGAGGTGGCCGGAGTTGTGCCCAAAGGTGTTTTGCTCCGCTGGAAAGAAAACGCCGAGGAAGTTGAGGAGAAGATTAAACTGATTAAGGCAAAAGAGGGCAGAAAGCTGCCAAGCATTCGGGGGAGATGAAGAATGACAGAGACACAGTGAGTGACAGAAGGTTAATTGGCAGGAACGACGATTTTTGTAAAAATTCGTTCTTTTTCCCGACGAGTTATTCGCCTCGACATCTCTATCTTTCATCCCTTTTCCTTGTTTTTCTTGACCCCGCCAGTGTTAATCAATAATTGTGTTGTAACAAAAAAAAAAAAACGAGAATTTTCACTGACTCTCGACTGACACCGACTCACAAGAACTTTTTGTGTACTGACACCTGCGTAAAAAATTTAACTCCATCAACACCTCAATCCTCCATAAATTTATTTCGCTTAACATGGGAGAGTGCCTTGATGACAGCGATCTAGGGAAAAAACTTAATGGCGTTGCATTTTATGAAGCTTCCAATCTAAACCCCTGGAAGAGAATTATCGGTATCTACAGATATGGCACAGAAGACGTAGAGATGGGTCGCATGATTTACAAAAGTGATGGGATGGGAACTCTCTACTGGCCTCAGAAACCAGATGGCTCGTGGGGCTACGACGAGACCAACTTTCCCATTGTTGCACTGGCTGTTATCATTGACCCAAACGATGAGGAGACGGAAGAGAACGAGCTCTCTCCGGTATTGGACGATAACAAAACGCGCAGATTAAGGAAGCGAGCAGAGCGTGATAGTGCAGACTTCTTCGGAAAAGCCGAGCCGATTTTGCAGCCAGTTCAGGGCAGCAGAAAGTGGCGCATGACCTCGACTTTCTCAGGCAAAGTTATTGAGGAGGAGGAACTGGAGGATATGAACAGTAACCAGGAAGGCCTTAGAGCGGAGCGGAGCTCCGGCTTGCATGGATATGAGCTCGAACCGACTTACTACCTCTTGAATGACCCCGATTCATTGGTTGGGATGGACAAAATGGTAGACGAGTTCAAGGAAAAGTTGACGGAATTCCAAAAGAATAGGGTTAACCAACACTAAAGGTTATTATTTAGGGAATAAATAATACGAGAAGATATATTGGCAGTAACCGTTATTTTCTACATATATAAACTACCTTACTTCGATCTTCTCTTGTCATTAAGAACTCGACAACAGGATGCAAAGGCTGCTCCAAAAACTGAATGAAAAGTTGCAGACAACACGCCTGCTATCTGTCCTTCGGCTCCACAGCCGAGGCCGCGGGCCAACAGGATTGCAAGCGCCGAGTTTTGCATTCCAGTTTCCACAGCAATAGTCTGTGCGGCTTTCGTAGGTGCGCCGAATATATACCGGGGGAGCAAAAAACCCAGCAAAAACCCGAGACTGTGAAGGACTGAGACAGCCAACATAATCGGCATTAATACGGCAGGGCTGTTCAACAAGGTTGCGCTTGAAGAGACAACACTCCCGCAAATGAGGGCTACGAGGATTACAGAGAGGCTTGGCGCGAATCGACCTACTTCTTTGGAGACAGAGGGGAAGTATTTGTTCATAACCATTCCACCCAAAACCGGCGCAAGGACAACTTTCGCAGTGGTCATTGCAAGCGTCGCTCCGCTGATGGATATCTTAGTCCCTTGAACCAGTAAAGAAGCCAGAGAGGGAGTCAGAATAGTTGCAGCCATTGTTGAGCAGGCTGTGAGGGTGACCGAGAGCGCCACATCCGCGCCAGCAATCAATGTGACCAAATTAGATGCTGTCCCTCCTGGGCAGCACCCGACAAGGGCGACACCCAAGAACTGCGTAGGAGGCAGACGGAAGATTTTCCCCGAACAGAAGGCAGAGAGCGGCATTAACCCAAATTGCATTGATAGTCCTAGGAATATAAGCTTCCAATTTTTGCACACTCCTCGGAAGTCCTCAGCTGTTAGTGTTAGCCCCATGGTCGCCATTATCAACGCTAGGGAACTCGAGATAAAATATTTGCTGGTAGATAGCGGCAGAAGGAGACCGGGCTTCAAGTAGCTACAGAATGCAGAAGCAACCACAAAAAGGGGAAAATACAACGGTACTTTATCAAGAATTGAGACGAGCTTGCTGCCTTCCCCTGCCCTGTCCGGTTCACTGCACCCATCGCCACTTTGCAATATGGTAGAGAAGTGAATTGGCGTCCTGATGGAGGTTGAGAGTCTGACAGGTGTAGCAGAGAGTGGGAATCCGACCAAAGCTGTTGTGGGCATGTGAAGAACCTGAAGGGAGAGAAAGATAAAGGGCACAAAGGAGGGTGAAGGCGCCATGAGAATTGAATTCTTTACTTCTCAGGTGACGGGCGCGGTTGGGCGGAAAGCAAGACCTCAATTTGATTTGAGAATTGAGAGATATTTTTTGGCAAACTCGCTATTTATTTTTTTTGGCAAACTTGTTTTCTCGTTTTCTCAGGTGCGAGAGGATTTCCCACCTCCCACCAAGACCACTTCGGTAATTTTACTCCCCAATCCTGAAGAAAAAAAATAAATCTCTTTCGATAAATATCAAAGCTCTCCCCCTACTTTATTACTTTCGCCCCCTCCTTTGTCCTGGAGTTTGTAAATCACAAAAAGAAGCAGCCAGATGATAGCCACACAGAATTTTTCAATTCGCTTAATTCTTTTCTCTGTCACCAGAAGGATGTTGGTGAATTGAGTGTTGATGATTTCGATGTCATGTATTTTCCCTTCAATCATGGCGCACTGGCTGCAAATCGCACTCGCCTTTTCAACTGTCTCTCCCTCCTCGCTTTCACTTTCTCCAACATTAAGGGCATCATCGGCGAAGAAGTCACTGAGATTCATGGGTGTGGTGGGGCCAGGTTTCTCTTTTTTATCCTCCTCCTCCTCCTCCTCCTTCCCCTCTAGTTTATTTTTTAGTTTCAGTTCTTTTCTTTGACCTCGCTCTTCCTTACCTTCTTCGTATTTATCTTTGTATTTATTTTCATCTTCGTCTTGGTCTTTGTCATCATCATCACCTTCCTCCTCCTCCTCCTCCTCCTCCTCCTCCAACTCTTCCCTCACCGACAAGTCGATCGCTGCCCCTACCATCCCCACGCGAACTAACTGCACTTTTCGCCCCATTGAGATCGGCGGACGATACTCCCCAGCCACCCCCTCTTCCTCCACCACCTTCTCCCCCCGAAAGGCAATTAGCCTCCCGAGCTGCGCATCCAGGCACAAGCTGATCAAACACTCTGAGGTCAAGGACTTTTCTATGACCACCTCCCCTGCCTCCGTTAACACCCCCCCATCCTCAAGCCCAATAAGCACCTTCTCCTCGCAAAGGGCACCCCCGACCACGCATCCGTCCACGCCAGTGAGACAGCTTACTCTGACAGTGTTGACTTTACCGTCGATACCGACAGTGAAGCGAGCAATGTGTGCAAAGGCAGTGTTTGCGGGAAGGATAGACTTTCTGTCCGTGATAAACCCTGTCCCAGTTGATGTCCCTCCATATGTCGAAATGCTCTCCACATTTTTGAGCGTGTCCAGCAAGCCCCCACCACCACTGTTGCTGCCACCTCCAATCTTCACATTGATGATATCCATTGCACCATTATCGTCCGCCGCAGACTCCTCTTCAGCCTCACCACCGCTATCTCCATTTTCATTTATCTTTCTCTTGGACCGGATCGACCTCATAGCGCCCACAACATCATTTATACTTCCACTAACAGCGGTTCCTCCTGACCCCAGCAAACCGACACCCACATTGCCCACCTTCACTCTATTTCCAACTGACTCGAACAAACCCACAAACGTACAATTAATATCGTCATAAAACAGTCCTCGTAGACCGCAGATGTCACTGATTGCACGGCGGTGAGTGAAAACCTTGTCAACTGTGAAAATTGTCATTTCCCCACTGTCGTGAGAACCCCAAAGGAAAACAGGATTGCCCCTATTCTTCTCGCCTTCTTTATTTTCACACTTGCCTTTTTCGTCCTCGCAAACTGACAGATAACCCGTACTGCAGCGAATCCGGGACTCAAATAATGCAACATGTTCGTCAGATGAAAGGTTATAGCAAACAAGGCCATTCGTATTAACAGCACAAACATGTGTGCCATTCTTGTAAAATGCGCAAGCACGAAACACCGATGACGGTTGTGGAGTTTCATAGCTTCTCATGACGCGGAATCGCTTGTCTGTTGACGAGAAGGAGAAGATACACAGTCGTCGTTTGTAGAGGATAGCAAGAAAACGTCCCTTATCTTCCTCAAACCCAACGCTCACGACTTCTCCCGCACCAGCCTGTTCAGGTAAAAATTCGTGGTCATCTGCCGCGAGCAAATTCGTCACAATAACACGTTCATTCACATTAGACACAAAGACCTTGAGAAAAGGAGAGTAACAGGTCGTGAATGTCGTCTTTTTTGTCGTGGTTGTAAAGGCCGCCCCAAGAGACATCTTGGTTTAATATTTCCAGAACCTCGACCTCCTGACCTCGACCCGTGAGTGGTTACTGCCGCGAAAAAGGTATAAGCTAAACCTATAAAAGTAACAGAAAAATAAAGAAGCGCGAGCCAGAGCGCAGAGAAAAAAACAAAAGATCCATCCGTTTGTCTTCCCCCGTTTTTCGCGGCTCAACATGGTACGTTCAGGTCCTTTTGAGCTGCAGATTCTGTACGGGGGCGATTCCTCTTCAGAGACAAGTGGGACCGAGTTTAAGCTAGAGGAACTTCGTCAAGGTCCCGATACGAAAGAGTGCGATGCTGTCGTTGAAACTGACCTTGATGTTCCAAATGCAAGCTACCTCATGGAGACGACTGAGTGTGATCCTTTTGGGGAGGAATTTACTCAGAGTTGGACTGTCACGCCATACGAGCTGAAGATAACCAACTCTTCGGAAAAACAATGCTGGGTTTACATTTTCATTGATGGTGTGAAAGACAAGGGGCACCATTTACTGGAGGTTGGACAGTCTAAAATAGTGAGGGGGTTTGAATCCATCGACGGTTCCGTTGAGGAATTCGTATTTTCTCGCCCGCGTTTGTTAAAAGTAGACGAAACGATTGTGGAGCCCACAGAGGAAGAGAAATTTGAAATCGGTTCTATCAAGGCCCAATTCTTCTCAATAACACACGAAGAAACGACTGAAAAATGGAAGGGTGGCCAAAAAAAAAGTGGGAGTGATTTTGAGAGCAAGCACAAGAAAACTGCCGCAAAAGCTGGTGCTGGAACCACATCACGAGCGGGAAAGACACTAGTCTCCGCCAAAAAACAAAGAGAGAAGAAGGGGGGGGGGATGCAGATAGTCAGGATATTGCATCACGAGGTTAGTCAAGACGCTTTCTGTAAAATATCAGTTATTTGTTTCATGTTTACCATCAATTCGACTCACACTTTATACAACCAGAAACATCCGACGTCAGTTATCAGGATCCGTTACGCCATGAAAGACGCGCTCATAAAACAGGGTGTCAGGGTGACCAGTGATGTCAAGGAAGAGGGTTACCTTAAAGCTCTTGAGGAAGACGACGACTCAGACTCGGTTATTGATTTGTGTTGACAAAACAGCTTGGGGGCACTTGGAGGGGTTTTAGACCTTGAAGAAGCGGCTGGAAGAAGAGAGAGGGACACGAGACAAGATGGACGTCAGGGTAGCGAGCAACGATTATATAGCAAAGGTGTACAAGTTTTTTTAACATTAGTTTACAGGGACATTAGTATTTAACCACGCTCATTCATGCGCTTGCTGACGTTTCTCATGTTATTGTAGACCTTGCCAGGAGGGGCACCCATGATCAAAGAGCAGATGGCATCTCTTGCCACACGGATGTTGGCGTAGCTCCCCAAAATATGAATATGCTGATCTGCGACGACAATACGTGTCCGGCTGGCGTTTTCAATTGCAAAGCGAGTTTTTCCATCCTGTCCTGCTACACGACCAATGGCACGACTGAGGTGATCCCCTCGCAAAATTTTTACATCAGTGACCTGAAAGCTATCTACGTAAAGGTCATCCAACCGAAGCAACGCCACAGCATCCTGAATCTCGAAGCCCATCATAAAAGCCGCGACGAAGTCAGCTCCTTTCTGCAGCGACCCCGGGTCAGTGGTGTGTTCACTAGTTTTCATCTCCACTGATTTGGTTTTAGTATTAAACCGAACCTGAAGCTTCAAGTATTCAGTCAGCGGCTGCATGATCTGCTCCCAAGAATTCTTTAATGGTGTAAACCGATGCATTGGGCACCGAATTCGCCGGTACTCGGATTTCCCTGCTATTGTCTGGGTGGTAAGTTTGCGGAAACGTGGAACAGACAAATGAGCCGTGTCCATCGATGTATCGGCTGCATTTCCCGCATTATTGGGAGAAGAGGATTCGGCAATCACATCAACGTCCATAGTAACAAGGCCTGACATAGTTATTTCACAGCTTAGAAACTTTTGTTGAGAAGGGGCTTCCGAGAGTATTTCGGTGTGGTTGTTAATATTTTTGTAACTTTTCTCTGGAATATTGCCGTATTTCTTACACAGAATGCCACTGGGCACAAATTTAAACGAAAAAGATAATAATTGAGTGCGAGGTAGGTTTTTTCTTTCTGAAATTTGTTGTTCGTGGTGACAAGAGGTGACGAAAGTGTAAGCCCAAATTACACACTATCTACCCTAAATTAACCTTATTTACTCCACGTGGCTAACTTTCGAACATAGATATATCCAGATCTGAACCTAAAATTGCAAAGAAATATAGTTTTCCCAGATGATGTCACCGTTGACGATTCTGTTCCTTGCAGCTCTCCTCCATCCTGGACTCCCCTTCTACTCGCCAGTGGCAATAAACCCCCCCCCCAGACCAATCCAACTGAATTCTATCAATATACCAGTTTCGCGCTTAAATTTTTGGCAGGTGAGGAATAATTCCCCTTAATTTTTGCCAAGTCATTGTCTGAGTCGTTCCTGTAATTCTGAGTCGTTCTTGTGAGTCAGTGTGTGTTCCTGCCTATCCTCACCCCACCTTTTTCATTAACACACACACTCTCTCATCGTAGTCCAAATCACCGAGCCCACCATCGGCCGAGGCCGAAACAGTCCCTACGTTGAGCGACCTGAAAACGTCCCTTCTTTCTTGGGCAAATGAATATAAGGTATTGCAGCGCGAGTACTTTCTCGACAAGGAAGCAAACAAATTTACGGAGCGGTATGGCCGCCTTCAAGTTTTGGAGGGCACGATAATCGAGCTATGCGAGAAGATTGGCGCCGAGTATCCGCCAATTAACCCCTTTCAGGGCTGGAAAGATCCGGATGCTGATACCCGCTCCCCCCTTGATGGAAGATGGTCTCTCCGCTTCACGACAGCTGCGGACGCGACCTTTAAGCCAAACGAGAAGCTAGGAAACGCGGCAACCTCTCAGCGTGTTTGTGCCGAAACCGGATATTTTATCAATGAGATTGATTTTGACGGCACTGGCACGAGCAAAGTGAAGGGCTTCAGAGTCTTTGTCGAGGGGAAACCCAGGAAAGATGAGGAGAATGTTGTAGACCTGAAATTTCGGAAGGTGCAGATTCTTCGCGATTCACGTTTCCCCAAACTCTTCGGGTCAATCAGTCTACGAATTCCCACCATCAGTTCTCTTAGCGCCCTTTCCGCACTTTTTAGGATCTCTTCTGGGGTGGCTGCCAAGAGACCTAGCAAGAAGATAGTTTTTGTAGACGATGACATGAGGATTCACAAGAGCAGCGAGGGGAAGTGGTTTGTTCAAAGCAAGCTTGCAAACAGAATTTAGGTACACATAACGAAGAGCACAGCGAAGAGTACAATAACAAAAAAGTGAATAAAAAAAGCGACAATTTTGTGACTGATAGTAAAAATTCGTTGTTTAAGGGGGTTGAAGGCAGTAGGAGGTAACCCAGGCCAAACTTTGCACTTTTCTTCATCTTATTGCAACAACTACTATGACACCACCGACAACAGCGGCAAGCTAATTAATCGATTTCCTTCACCACGACCTTATTCCTCTCCCCCTCGTACTTGACTGAACCAGGCTTGGAGTGTTTGAAGACGTTATCTCTCTTCTTTTTCTTGCTGTCACTCTGAAGAGTCTTGACGGCAGTCTGCTTCCGCACGAACTTTGGCAGCTGGCGTTGTTTCACGATACGACGAACTTCAGGCAAGTGCTGGTGTTTCTTGATGAGGGCCTCCTTATACTTCATGGCCTTCTCCTCTCGCGCACTCATCTGCCCAATCTTCTCGTCTGACTTGGCCTTCCAAACTCGGAGATTTGTATCGTCGCTTCCACTGATGACATACTTCGAATCTCCACTAAAATTGACAGTGAACACCCTTTGCATCCGCTTGTTAAAGTAGCACTCTCTACTTGTTCCTGATCTCGAGTTGAATATGCGAACCGTTCTGTCGTAGCTGCCCGTCACAAACTCCCTTCCTGTCGAGGCCCATCCTAGTGACAAAACAGCGCCGACGTGACCCTTGTGTACCATTGTTGGCCGGGAAAGATTCCGCATGTCGAAACTGTAGCAGTTATGATCCTCATTTCCAACGGTAAAATTGAGCGGCTCCATAGGATTCCACTCAAGGCAGTTGCTCCGCATCTTCAGGATCGTCTTGCTCAGTCCACTGCTGCCACTTGTCATACCACCGCCACCCCCAGTCCTTATATCGTATAAACCGACTCCACGGTCACTACTACATGATGCTATCAAGGAGCGTTCAGCAGGATTGAATCGGACCACGTTCACACTATCCTCGCCCCAGAATTTTTTGAAGACAATAATGGGAGATGGCCTAACAGGGCTGAAAACTTCGAGTGTATTGGTAGTTCCACAAGCAAAAAGTGGGTCATTCCAGTGATGGTCCATACTATTGATACTATGAGGACTTGTAAACGTCTTAACTGGCGAAGGGGAGGGGGTTGCATTGGCATTGTTCAGGTTCTTTGTTGTTTGCGGTTGCTGCTTGCGTTTGGGAATAGCCGAATCATCGTCAGAATCGTCGCTGTCAAAGTCACTGTCTGAGTCATTGTTCCTTTCACCATCACTGTCACTATCACTACCACTATCACCATCGCTATCACTATCACTATCACTATCACTATCGCTATCTTTCAGCTTTCGCTTCTTCCCCTTTGACACTTCTTCACCCTTCTCCTTACTGACCCTAACCCCACCTCCACTGTGTACAACACCCAAGCGCCACATCTTGACAGTCTTATCAACGCTGCAGCTAAAGAAACATCGTCCATCATTCTCTTCACTATCATTCGATACACCGTACCCGCCGCGATTGCCGACCACTAGTCCAGAGACTGCCTTGTTATGTCCCGTCTTTCTATCACCACACCAAACCTCAGTTCGAGATGCTAAATCCCAAAGCTTGACTTCACCACTAGCATCCCCAGAAACAAATGCTCCAAGGTAATCTCGGCAGTTCGCAGATGAAAAGATCGCATCGATGTGCCCATTTCCCATCGAGCCAACAAATGGTTTTGCGAAAATTCGCTGAAGTTTCGCAGACTGAATAGACCTGGTATACTCAATAGATGATGCATGAGGATTTAGAGTTGGAGAGAGGTTACGGGAGAGTTTCTTCTGGTCACCGCTGTTTTCGCGCACAACAGTACTGCGGGACAACGCTTTGATCTTCATACTCTCAATCAAGAGAAGGGGAAGGGAAGGTTTCGGAGGAGGAGAAGACAAGGAGGAGGAGAACCAATAAAAGGCTGACGATAACGAATCTTCAGCAATTATTCTTGTGACAAAACGCTTCAAGATGAACTTGAAACAGAACAAAGTGTCCAAGAGTGCTTTCTTTGGCCGATTCAGGTAATTTTGGTCGGGTGCGGAATATCGGTGGGTTTGTGGTGAACACGAAGTACATCTCCATCATTTTGACGTTAAGGACGTTTTTAGCGGGACGCACGGTACACCCCCTTCACTTGTATCGACCCCCTCACGCAACGAAAAAAATACACTCGAAACCCAGCAATGATTTGCATTCGCATGGTGACTGCAAGGAGATTAGGATTTTGCTCTTCAGGTTTACGCCCTTCGGATTTCGGAAATTTTGGCGCACAAACTCGGCAGATTGAAAGATTATTTAGCTCTGACCGCAAGGACGGCAGTGATCATCATGCAGAATTTCTGAAGCAAATACAGGAGATGAATGAGGAGAGGGAGACGTTGTTCAATTTCAGCGAAGAGGAATACTCGTCGTGGAGTGAGGAAGGCAAGAAGCCAATCATTGTTTCGGAAGAAGAACCAGTGACGATACCCGATGTACCACAGAGTTCTATCTGGGAGGAAATGTCAAAGTCCACACAGACAACACCTACACCATCCCTGTCTTCCCTGACACCCCCTCCTTCATCATCTACTACCCAATCCCAAATCCCCAATCCCCAACCCTTTACGCATCTTAACCCGACTACCAACCAAATTCGAATGGTGCCTATCACTCACAAGAAGCACACGATCCGAGTTGCGAGTGCGACGACTACTGTTCATTTTCCTCCTCAGGTTTCTGCCCTCCTTAAGTTGAGCGAAAACAATCTCTACGATGCGACGACACCCAAGGGCCCGATATTTAGCTCAGCCCAAATCGCTGGCATTATGGCCGTGAAAAATACGGCGAACCTTCTTCCTTTGTGCCACCCACTGCTCCCCACAGCAATTGACATTGACATTGCCCCGTGCCCAGAATCACCTCATGACCGAGCAGTGATAACCTGCACTGTGGAATGTGATCACTCGACAGGCGTAGAAATGGAAGCTCTTATGGGCTGTACTGTTGCAGGCTTGACGGTAATCGATTTCTGCAAGTCGGTGGGGGGAGGGGTGAGTTTGGAGGGGACGAGGATTGTTCGAAAGGAAGGCGGAAAATCGGGGACGCGGGTGTATTGAGTGGACTGGATTGAAGAGAGTACTGTGAGCGACGAAGATGTAGAAAAGTTTTTAAAGAATTAAATTAACAGGGTTGCGAAAGGAGACGATCTTTTTATGTTGTTGTTAACTTTTTTGGTTCTCTCCTTTCATCCGCCGCTAAAATTAATGTGCGCCAGTTGCCTTCAGACCTACCGCTTGCTTCACGACATCGTAAATCATAAGCTGGCTGGTGATAATAATCCCGACATGGACTAGCCTCGCCTGCGTGCCCACAAAAAACCCACTCAAGCCAGGCGAGCTCGCCTTAATCTCCTTGATAACATTGATGAACTTCTTTGGCGTCTTGTTCTTGTATGTCTGAGTCAAAATCATGTCCCCCGGTTGGCTACTGAAGCAAGCCAGCACGGCAGCACAGGCAGCACTCCCGAAGCTCACCAAAACCTTCGTACTGGGTAAGTCCCCCCATCCAATTTGTCCGGCAAGCTGAGTCGCAGATTACAAGTGTGAGAAAAAGGGAGGAATTGAAAAGCAATAGAAAAAAACCAAAAGACGCCATGCGGCGGCGGTCGTATCACCATTTCCTCTCACCTTGTAGAACATAATAGCAAAAAGGTCAAACGCAACTTGCTTTGTCATAGTGTAGGGAACCTGCTTTGCCAGCATCGCCCACAAACCGCTGAATAACTCAGCAAATCCGTCCTCCCTGATGAGTCTGGCCAGAGTATCAAATGTCCCGTTGCCAAACGCCGGGTCATTCACCAGGCGTATCCGGGCACTCTCTGCCGGACACAACAACACAGCTGCTACTGCGCCGGCCATGATGCTTGCAACCATGTACGAAATCGCCTTGCTATCAATGAATTGCATTGTCACTGGTTTCAATACCTCATAAATGCCAAACTTCATCGCACCTTCCACTCCGTAACCCATCACAGTCGCTCCCAAACCGGTAAGTAGTATGCCAATACCAGATTTAGCTACAATTTTCCTCGTTGCGCCCATCACAGATAGCTGCTTCAGCTCGTCATCCGACTGCATCAAAGTCTTGACGACATCAACGGGCGTGGTAATGCCATGGCTGATAGCAGCACACGTTCCACCGGCAAGAAAATAGCGATAATCAAGAGCACTAGCAGCCGACCCGCCGCGAATATTGAGGAATGAGGCTGTGGTTGTTGACAATGTTGTCAACCTTTGACACTCAAATTTTGACTGCCCTGAGCAGGTGTTTGGACGAATCGAAGGGGAACTTCGGCCAACAACGACCGAGATGGTTATCAAAAGCGATAGGACCCACATTTTTCTTCTTATTTCGTGCTGATTTGAAGAGCGGCACAATTTCCTTTTTGTTTTTTGTTTTTCTCACTTTCGAGATTGATCAGATCGGCGCCAAAAAAAGGGGGCTCCTTTCCACTGTGTGTCTACTCTTTCAGTAAGCGAGAGAGAGCACACCAAGGCGTGATCATTGTCTTCGACTGCTGCCGCATCGCATAAACGAAAATTGACTGCTCCACAACAACAATAGACAACATCTGAAATCTCTTCGTTTTTGTTTTTGTTGTTGTTTCGTGATTGCTGATGGCAATGAAACCGAAACCATCCCACTCCGAACCTAGCGGTGCAAGAGATGACAGTGGTTCTTACTATAGTAACTTGGCGGCTAATAAAAGAGGAAGTGTGATCAGTGATTATATCAAGCGATTCCGAACTGCTCCTCCAACACGGCGTTCACAGAGAATGAGGGTTGGGGTTAGCGCGAGAGCAGCTTTCGCAGATTCGGAACATGCCAACACCAAAAATAGTCCCGGTAACATCGAGGGTGAGAATGATAGCAACAACAATGATGACGTTGATAGTGAGGACTGCGACGATCAATATTGGACCACATCAACAAACACACCTCAGACTCTACCAACTTTCAATAAGTCCTTGTCGCAGTCGATATCAACAATCGCTAGCATTGGCACCAAAGATTTCGCTAGTAGCATTGACAGTGTTGGGGAGGATTTTTATGGTGGTGACACTGTTGACACCGGCAATAATAATAGTGACACTTTTGATGATGAAAATTCACAGGACAGTCGGCAGCCAACTCCCCCCCCACCGCCTCTCCCCCCCCAAAAGAACATATACAACGATATTTCTCTTGAATCCATTCAAACTCTACCGGGATACTTGAATTTGAGAGATTCTTTGGAGAGCAAGGGTGTTTATGAGAGAGGGGATGGTGGTGTAAAAATTGCAGATTCTTGGAATGATTCTGGCTCGGTTGGGGATGGGGATTTCGATGTGAGAACATCAATGTTGCTCAAAAAATGTCGCAGCCTTCTCGGGGATGACAGCGAAGACGACATTTCTTTGGAGTTTGAGGGGGGAGGCGATTACAACAAAAGAGCCCAGCGAAATGGGTTGGAGCGTTTGAGCCAGAGCTTGGCGTTTGCCAGCAGCAATGACGGCGAAGAGGATGACCCCTTTAGGCTATCCTGGAACGCGGAGGGTGTAATTGCAAGAATTATCGGCGATGGAGTTGGAAGCTCTACGAGACTGAGCCGTGACGATCATGCCATCATTGCCAAACTGAAAAAAAGATCTCTGGAGTCACTTCCATCACCCTCTTCCTCTTGTTCATCCCCTCAGACCTCGTCGTCCCCTCAAACCTCGTCGCCCCCGCAAAATAACCAACACCAGCACCACCAGCAACAGCAACAGCAACAGCAACAGCAACAGCAACAGCAACAGCAACAGGAACTACCGGAGCCCCAACAACCCCAGCAACCTCCACGAACTCAACAACTTCAACTGCTGCAAGATTTGGAATTGCCACAAGATTTGGAACTACCACAACAAGATTTGGAACCACCACAAAGAGAATGGCAACCACAACCGCAGCAGAAAATTTTCAGTCAATCAGAAATTGACGAATTTGCTGACGACCATATAATAAAATTGCTAACGGAGCGCATGAAAAAGATTGACAGAGAGATAATTCGATTGAAAGGTGACGTTGAGCAAAAGGAATGAATGATTAATTAAGTAGTTTTTTTTTGAACGTGAATTAGTTTGACGAGGAACAAAATAAAGTTTTGCCGACAATTTTCCAATTTCCCCCCAGAGAAGCTCGGGGCGTGGGGGGAAAATATGGACGAGGGCTCATTTCAGCTTATTATCGCCTTCAAAAAGCTAAAAAATCACCAAAGGAGATCTCTCAGGAAAAGAAGACATCTGTGAACATACAAAATTGACGACACCTACAGGCACCTGCCTGCGATTCCCTTTCCTTGGGAAAACTACACGCCAAACTCTGACCACCTTCACAACCTCAAATGTTTTCTCCCTCCGCCTACTTATCGTCAAGACTAAACGAACACTTATCTTCCGTGCTGTCGATCGAAGATGATGCGCTGAACCTGTCTTCATCTCTTCTGCAGACGACGACTACAGTGCGTTTGAAGAATGTGTCGATTCGTCGTGATGCGCTTCGCAATATCCTCGCGAATGACGCCAAGAATGACAATTCCATATTGAATTTCCTAGATGTAGTGTCTGGAACGATCGGGAGCCTCGTTCTAGTGATTCCTTGGTCTTTAATTACTAGCTCTGATTCTTCCTCTCAGTGTGAGGTTCAAATGGAAGATGTGGAGATCCTACTTCAGCAATCTCCGTTGGCCTCTACTGACGGGGACGACGAGAAGAAGCGAAATCGTAAGGATAATGAAATTTCCAGTCTTCTCAGTGACGCGCTGAAGGAGCGTATATCGACAGCTGCAGCATCAGAATCAAAAGCTAATGCAGCAGGGACAAAAACTCCTTTTGCTGCCCGTTTCCGTACACGCCTGCTGAAAAATTGCCTCCACAACCTCGCTGTAACGATAAAAAATGTGCATATTCGATACGAGCAGCGGATACCAGGAGCTGCTACTGTAGCGCTTGGATTGACAGTGCGTCAAGTGCTATTCCAGAGTGTTGACGAAAATGATGAGGACGACGATTTCAGTGATGACGAAAGATCGCCGGAGCCACTTAAAAAACTCGCGGCTATTTACCAATTTGGACTTTATTGGGATCCCGACTCTAATTTTTGTGAGAATGGCACCGATTACTTCTCCACGATCCTCCCCCTTGTGACCTCTTCCTCTTACCCCTACATTCTCAAGCCGATCAGCCCCTCCCTAACGCTTACCCTTTCAGACCAAACCAATGTGGTCGATTTTTCTTTACCCAGGTAAGCGCCAAACCATCCTTCGCCTTGTTTGAGTCGGCTGATTTACCTCGATACGACTTCCAACTTCCTTTTAGCTTCGTATTTTGTGAAACATCAGACCACTCACTCTCACTCCCACCCCATGGCGCTTGTCCCTCCATACAAAAACACAGTACGCATATTTTGATTCCCTCTCGCGTTCTCCAAACCATCGAGCCCCTGAAAAATGGGTGGCGAGATCGCATTTTGTACGAGCGTGTTTATCGCTATCGTCCGACGACCACCCCCATGGAGACTCCCCGCGATTGGTGGAAGTATGTAATAAGCACGGTCATTCGCGAATTACGTCGCGCTCGCGGGGTCGCTCGGACTGGTTGGGGCTCTATGGCACGGATTATTCTCTTGAGGAAGCGCTACATTAAGCTGTACACGAAACTCGTTCTCTCTCCTCCTGAGATTGAAAACGAAGAAGAACTCTCAAATTTAACCGATAATCTAGGAAAGGCATTGGAAAATATCGAAGATAATCTACCTGCCCGCGATATTGTGTGGCTTCGGATGGCGGCCATAGGCGAGTTTGAGTCTTTGAAAGTCTCTTCTGCCCATTCCACAGGCGCTGTTCCAACAGCCAATTCTGCTACCGGCTGGTCGAGTTGGTTCAGCCGCTCCTCAGTTCAGCAGCCCCTCGCCTCAACGACCACCCCCAAACGTGCCAGCTATGCGCATGATGCAGAGAAAGCGAATCTATACTCGAGCATTGCTATTGCCCTGGAAAACAATAGTAGTACAACCCCCCCCCTTCCTCCTTCTTCCCTTGATGCGGTTCTTTTTGATGCGAGGACATCTATAGCTTCGACAGTCGTAGAAATTCAAGACAACTCTAGCCGACCGATTCTCAAGGCCATTTTTTCGCTTTCCTCCCGCTCCTTGACTTACCAAGAGAGCTGGTCTGTCGAGGCATCCGCCCACAACTTGGAAATTATCGACCTAACTTCTTCACCTGCCGCTAGCAAATTCAGTGTTCTACTTGGCGCTCGGGACAAATCCAAAGAAGGCGACCAGATCAAGCTGTTCTGTGGCAAAAATATAAATTTTTTGCCCAACAACACGGACCTAACCCTGAACTTCGCCCTTTCTCCATTCGATCTGATTTACAGCACACTCCCTCTCAACGCTCTCAGTAACTTTCTTACGATAGGCACGAGCTACAAGCATCATGCACTTAGCAAGATATCAGAATGGCGTCGTCGGCAACAGCAAAGTATTCTGTCGACTCTTTCCTCAACTCGTCGTAAGTTCATTACTCACGTCGACATCGCCGCCCCGAAGCTTTATTTTCCCGAAGACGAGACGAACCTAGACTCACCGATGGCAGTAGTCGACCTCGGCCGTCTTTTGTTCACATCGTCAGGCGGGAGCGATAGCAACTACGACTCCTGGCGCTGCATTGTCGAGGACATATCCATCTTCACAACAAAGAATAACAGAAAAGAGCGCACTACAATAGTTGAGTCCTCCAACCTTTCGATCGATATCAAAACGGCACTTTACCTCGAATCCAACGAGACCGACTTGACAAAAGTAAAAATCAATGCTTTGCTTCCGAAGCTCAACTTCATCCTGACAGCGAGTGTGGTTCGTCTTTGGAGCAAGCTACATGCGAAGTGGGGAAGCCGTCAGACGGTACCGAATCCGACTGCTTCAAAATCTTGCTCAAGAAGGCGCAATTCAACGGCTACAATAGAGGGAGAGGGAGAGAATATGAATTTTCTCGAGCTCACCTTTTCTGCTCCTTTGATATCAATGACGCTAACGAATGACCTTACCGGCCGAGGCAATTACAGGCAAGAAAATTTTGAACCGTCTTCACAGACAATTCTGACCACGACTATTAAGGAAATAGATATTTCATTTACGAAATTGACGAACGATACTTCATTGACACGCGCGACGATGAACTCTCTGTACATCCGTGATGATTACTGCACCTCTTTCCCAGAATTCGCCTCTTCTGCGACAAATGACAACAACAATTTGATAGAGCTAAGTATCCGTTCCTGTGCGGTGCTTAAGAGCGTCGATGTTCTGTTCCACGAGCTTTATATTGACTGGAACCCAGAGACGTTGTCAGCTGTCTGGTTTTGTTTAAAGGGTCCCGAAAAGAAGGAGAAGGAGGGTGAAGCCGAAGAGCGCAATCAGAAACCAACCAAAAACCAAGAATTTGATAGCTTCAACACGCCCGAACATGGTCCCGAAAGAATCGCTGTCGAAGACGAGGAACCGCAACATTTAAATCTCGATGGCGACAACGACGACGACGAAGAAGAATTAAATTTTTTCGATGCTAGGGAAGATTATGATTTGTCCAAGTCCCCGTTGGTGAGCTACAGCACGCCAACCCGTACATCAACGGGAACATTTGATAGCCTCTCATTTTTCTCGCCTAAATTACTCATTGACGACGACGACTACGACGAAGATGACGATGACGACGACGACGACGACGACGATGACGACGTTGATGAAGAGAGAAATAATGGCGACGGTGATACCTCCTCTTCCACTCCCATGGAATCCGACCAAACACCCTTCACTCTATTTTTCTCGCTTTCGAAGCTCCGCGTCCGCTTCAACAAGGACAGTCTTAACCGTCGGCTATTTATTGCACAGGTCTCTCAAACCACTCTCAAATTTAGCAAAAAGTTCCAAGGGGGAACGCACACGTGCGCTGAGATGGGAAATTTCACCCTGGTTGACAATAGTTCGGAGGGGGGCTCCATTTACAGCCAAATATTAGGTCTCAATACGGCCGAGAATCAACAACAATCCATGGTAAAGTTGACTTTCGAGACCTTTCCGAGAGACAGCGCTGATGGTTGTGTCGTTGATCCATCTTCTGGTAGCGTAATCAACCAGGACTACTTTCTCTCCCTCGCCCTTTCTCCCATGCGCTTCGTCTACATCCAACAGCTGTGGCTTGAAATTATCGACTATCTGTTCATCGGAATTTTGGGCGACGAGGTCTGGGGGAAGTTTGGGAACGCTGCGCGTAACAACGAATTGGATTCTCGAAAGAAAGACCCGAACTGGGTTGATGAGCAGGAGGATGATGTCAACGTTGAGGCTGCCGCTCTTGCCACGGGAGTCAATTTCCTCCGCCTCCAGATCAACATACACAATCCCACGCTTATCCTCCCGACGCATTATAGATCGCCTCACTTTGTTTTGCTGAATATTCACCATCTAACCGTTAGCAATCATTTTGCCGGTGCGACGGAATTATTCCGGACAAGCGAAATCACACAGTGGTATAACAATTTAAACATCGTCGGTGAGAAAATCATCATCCGTACTTACGACGGAAAAAAAATTAGCGATGAGAACGGCGTGGGGCTAGAGGTGAACGTGAAGTGGCCGATGGGCGATGCAAAGCACGCACAGCAGCTCGTCCCGCGTTGGAACATAAACTGCAGCATCGCCAACGCCGTATTGTCGCTCCCGAAGGACTCCTACGATTTGGTCGTGCTCATGATTTTTCACAACATTTTAGGCGAAACAAGGAATTTGCAGGAGTTCTTGACGAAAAAGATGCGCGATAAATGCGGAGCGGGGGAAGAGACAGCAATTGTGTACAACTACGACATCAAGGATGGCACGCCAACCACCTATTACTTTGGGATCGGTTTGAGGGAGTTCCGTTTGGATTTTACGAACCAGAGTAGTCCAGTGGGGGAGATTAAGTCGAAAGATTTTGAGTGGAGCTACCAGAAGACGTGGAAAAAGAGCGAGGGCTTCGTTACCAAACAAGTTTTGAAGGCAGGGAGCTTGATCCTGCGTCAGACGAGCGAGAACGCGTCGTTCTCTGGGTTCCGAGAACTCCTCCTACCATTGAAAGACGATAGTCGAAGCAAAGATGGGGACGACGATAACTCGTTTAATTTGCTTTACACGAGCACGAGCAAGCCGAATGGAATGAACACGAAGTTACTGCATGTATCCAACGCATGCATTTACTTTATTCACCCCGCTTGGGTGCGGATAAAAAAATTCTTCTCCAAAATCCCTCATCCAAAGATTTACACGGCAGCTTATGGCGCGACTATCATCCAGGCTGCCGATGGATTTTTCGAGATCGACTCCCATGCCGAGGACTATATCGAAAAGTACGAGAAACCCGCCACCCAGGTGGAAGAAGAGTTCACTCCCTTTCAATTTCGGCTGGTGCTCTTGGGTGCTCGTGTCATTTGCGTAGCAGATTGCAGCGAAAGCGCTGGTGATGACGACGAGAGAGAGGGAGTCACACTGAAGGTCGATCTCGATCTTCTTCACGAGAGCCTCATCGGGGGAGGTAGTCGAAAACACATTTTCGTCGACTCGCTGGAGCTCTTTACTGGTAGTGCTGCCAATCCGGCTGTTAACGAAGGTTGCTTGCTGCATCCTTTGAGCCTCCGAGGATCCTTCTACAAGCACTCTTACACACTCGAGAGTACTTTGGACATTGAACTGCAGAAAATTAGGATGCGGACGGGGTATAGCGATTTGAGTTTGGCTCTCGACGTTTTCTTGCAAGTGCGGAGCGATATTGAGAGCGCGAATGTGTTGATGGGGAAGGTAGAGATAGATGGTTACCAAAAAATCGACGACGAGAAAAACGACGACGAGATAGACGAAGAAAAAGAGACTCGAGCTGAGGCAACAGGCACAGGTGAAACGGCTGCAACTATAAACGTTGCGGGCGAGGGCTTGGTGGTTCTGGTGGTCGACGATAGTGGAAGGCACTTTAGTGATAGTCAGGAACTAGTTCAGTTCAGTATCGATCGATTCGCTTACGATGTCGACAAGAAAGTCATTCGAAACGCGGGGGAGGGAAAGGAGATGAGAAGCGTTCGCCGCAAGACGGAATTATCTCTAGAATGTGTGGTCCTCACAGACATGTTGCAAGAGGTAGATTCGCCATTCCGTATTGCGGCATCATCCGTCTTAAGAGCAGATCGGTCTTGGAAGGAGTCGAGGTCGGTACCGTCCACCCAGCTCTCCTGGGAAGAATGCTCCATGAAAGAGGAAAAGTGGGGGTGGTCGACTCCCCAGAAACGCTCCTATCCGCTTGTCAAAAGCAACGCGTCTCGTCCTCCTTCGCCCTCTGCCGAAATCAAATTTTCGCTTCTTGAAATTGGCACCGAAGAGAAGCGCATCTCCTTGAAGGTGAACGAGCTCGAGTTCCGATGGAATCCCAGCACTGTCGTTGCCCTGCAGAGGTTTGTGGGGAGATTGTTCAAGGAAGTCAGGTTAAAGTTTGTTGAGCTCGTGCCGAATCAGATGCAGACGCAGATGCAAACGGCGGACGTGACGCCGATTTCACCCCCCAAAAAAACGACGACGACAATAATAGAAGGACGCATCAATGCCCTCATGGTATCGCTGAACAAAGAACACCAGGGTCGCAAGCTGCTACAGCTAAATTTGAGCGACCTGTCCCTTAAATACTCTCACAACGAGTCTCTGCGCACGAAAGAGGTAGTCGCTATTGTCGGAGGCCTTCTTGCCATCGATCCCACCCTCAACAATAGAAACAGAAACGTGCTCGTTGCCGACTGTAAGTCAAACGCTCTATCCGTCGTATTTAACTCGCGCGGCAATGACGACAAGCTCTCTCTCGAAATCGCGTCCATGGCCTGCAACTACCTGCATGCCCGCACGCTCGAGCTGATAGATTATCTTAGCAACGGCCTGCCGGGGAGGGGAATGGCGAAGAGCTCTCTTGTAGCTAAAAAATTTGTTGCCTCGAGGGTGCACACAAAAAGCGTTCTTTTTGCCTCGGTCGCCGGCGGGAGCGTAAGAATTCCTATGTCCAAGTCGGCAGAAGACGGATGGGACATCAGATGGGGGATGGGGGAGATCCGGAGCGACAGCGACAGCGACGACAATAGCCGTCGATTGGATATGTCTGTCAAAGACATTAACGAAAAAGTTGACTTCCGGTTGGAGCTTGTCACAACGTCCTCGCGAGGGGGGACCAGCAAAGAGACTTCTGCCACGGCAACGATTTCCGAGATTGAACTGGTGCTCGCCCGCCAGGATTACCTTCGACTTCGGGCCACGATTCAGGAGAACTTTGGAGAGGACTCAGGGGGGCTAAGGAGCGAAAATATCGAGAGGGAAGCAGACAGACTCACGGAAAAAACAATCTGCTACGCCGATGGGGCGAGGATTGTCAGTTACAAGGTCAGAGGGGAAAGGGGGGTCAAGGTAGGGATGATGGATGGTCCCACCGAGGCTATCGTTGGCGACGGACCCGCTGAGGCCGGTGGTGTTTTTGAGTTTTCCGTTGAATTACCGAAACTCTCATTGTCCCTGCCGTCCCACCTCATATCTCTCGTCTCCTCTCGCCTCACCCTGACGAAGCGCTCCTCTGGTCTTGACATTAAAGCTGGCATGGAAAGCGTTTCCGTCCTGACTGTCCCCGCTCCTCTGCCCATTCCATCAATGTCGAAGCCGATCCCATCCAGTACTGTGGGACCAACGATTGATCCAGGTGCAGAAACTCTAACCACCGGGACTCAAGTCGCTGAGACTCCTCCTCTTCCGCTCTTCTCGGCGTCGACCGACGTCGAATTCTCCCGCGACCTCGAAAACAATATAATTGTCTCTCTTGTTGTCGGCAGCAGCAGGGTGAACGTCGACCTACTCGCTTGGAGAAGGCTGGCTGACTTTATGCACGTGCCAGGCACGAAAGGAGGGGAGGATGAGGATGAGGATGTTGTTGAAAAGAAGGAGAGCAGAAAGGAATTTGGCACGGGTGACGTCTCAGGCTCAAGCTCAGAGTCTCCTCATGTAAAACTTCCTCATTTGGGTTCCTTTCGCTTCTTCGTATCTGCCCCGTTGACCCGTCTCTACCTCCTTTCCTCCTCCTCCTCAATCCACTCTCCTTGCTTCCTTCTAACATCATCAGCCACCTTGAATATCCTCCGCACGACATCCCTTGCCAACGAAATGCCAACGCCCTCTTCGCACCTCTCCAAGCAGCACCCGGACGTGGTCTCAGAAATCGTCAGCGACTGCCATTTCGAGAACGTCGGGATCTGGGCGTGCGAGGACGCCTCCCTAGTGCCCGACACATCGGACCCGTCCCACGACATGGACGGCATTCCCCCAATCATATCGCCCATCTCCGTGTCGCTCTACACGGAGCTCGTACAGAGACGACTCCACCCAACATTCAGGAGGATCGAGGTCAACTTCAGGGGGTGCGTGGAGATTGACGTTGGGATAAGGGATCTTGTGGCTCTGAGAAATTGGGGAAGGAAGATTAAGGATAAACTCGAGAGGGTGAAAGGCGGTGGTTCCAGTGAAAAGGAGCAAAATTTCACTCACGTTCGCGACCACGACTGCCACCGCGATCGCGATCGCTGTTGCGGTGGCGACAGAAAAGTGAAAGCTGCAGAGCAGCAGGCTTCAGAGCGGGCATCAACTCCCTCCGCATTATCGTCCACCCCTCTGCCCCTCGCCCATAGGCCTTCCTTTACCCTCGCGGACGAAACGTACGATCTAATCTTCACCAAACCTGGCAAGCTCGGTCTCGTCCTCCGTCGCTCTCGTCGCCTTGTCATCGTCGACAAGGTGCGCCCCGGTGGAGAGTGGGAAGACGTCGTGAGAGAGGGGGACGTCCTCGTCTCCGTCAACGGGGATTACATCAGGAGAGTATCGTTCAGGAACGTCGTTCGACTTATCGGGGAACTTCCCAGACCGATGACGCTCAAATTCTCACGGGGCACCAAGAATATCAGTATCGATGCAACCGGAATCGGTGCCGCCGGAATCGATGGGAATACCGTCGGTGGAGACAATATCGTCGATGGATTTGTGAAACGTGACAGTATCCCCAGCTCTCGAAACGGCGGCAGGAGCGGCTCCGTCGAAAGCATCGACAGTCCCTTCTTCTCCTCCTCCTCTTCCTCTTCAGCACCCAATCCCTCCGGCATCTACGTCATCACATTCGACTGCCCCGTCGGCCTTTCCACCGGCATCACCACAGTCCAGTCCCCCTGCGGAAACGTGGCGATGGTGTCAGAGGTCACCGAAGACATCTTCTTCAGGAGCGTCAGCAGAGGAGAATCTTCTGCATCGGACCTGTTACACGCGCCACTCGCAAGAAGGCGATCCTTCGGGATTGAGAGCGAGAGCATCGAGGTAGTCGAAGAAGTCTCAGACCTCGTCGGAACAGGCCGCCGTGGAAGTCGAATCCGCGTTCCCCTTCCCGGGTCCGTGATAATCGCAGTGGGCGAAATCCTCGCGGTGGACCTCGGGCACAACGCCGTGGCCGAAATCATGTCCCAAGGCGCGGCACCGAAATCTCTAGGCGTGCATACTTCCAAGGGGGTCAGGACGTTCTCCATCACGTTCAGGGAGGCGCCAAGCAACCTCTGGGGATCGGTAGATAAGTTCTCTTTAAGCGGTCTCAGCCTCGTGGTACGTCTCAACGACGGCAGTTCCTTTCACTTTGACTCTGATTTCGACGTAGACGGCTACGGATACGGCGACGGCGACGGCGACGGCGAAGGCGACGGCGACGGCGACGGCGACGGCTCCGACGGAATTAGAAGCCGCTCCCGCAAAACCTCCAGGCGAGGCCACCACCACCGTCGCCAGCTCAAAAAACAATCAAAACAATCCCAAAACCGCCGCCATTATCAACCCCAGCCGTCACATCAGAACCTCTTCCTCTTCCGTCTTCGCGGCGTCTCCTTCGACGTGATGCGGGGTCTGGGCCGTCGCACGAAATACATCCGCACGCGCGTCCCCACAATCCTAACGATCCTCGACTCCGAAGTTTGTCCCTCCCCAGCGGGGACGGACGGCCCCAGCCCCTGCCCATCCCCCTCCTGCGCTCCCCTCCTCCTCGACCGGGTCAGGGAAGAGGAGATCGTCACGACGGCAAAGGCCACCGTCCGGGTCAACGTCGACTACTGGAACGGTCGCGTCGACGATTACGAGCCGTTGGTCGAGGAGCTTTCCCTGGATATAGGCGGCGAGACGCAGGGCGGGAACGACGACGATGGCCACGGACACGGACACAGACACAGACACGGACACGGACACGGTGACGATAAGGAACGTCACCCGAGGGAACTGGCGCTCGCTATTAGTGATGAGGAAGGGACCTCTGTCAAGGTTAATTTGAGTGTTGCGGGGATGGAGGTTGTTAGGAGGGCGGCAAAGAGGTTAGGGGAGGAGGTGGGTGATGGGGAGGGTGTCAACACCAATACTACTACCACCACCGCCGCTGCCACCTCCTCAACTACTATTGACGAGAAGGAGAAGGAGAAGGAGAAGGAGAAGAATAAGAACTCCCCATCGAATTACCTGGACGACAATCACAACGACAACAATCACAACGACAACAATCACAACGACAACAATCACAACGACAACAATCACAATGACAATCACAACTCCTCTGATTCCTCCGTCCTCGATATCTCCCAGGAAATAATAACCGCCGCCTTAAAACTGGCCTCAAAAAGATCCCTCACGACGACGACGACGATGACGAGCGGTCCGGGTCCCTCAGATCCCTCAGATCCCTCCTCTCCCCTCTCCCCCATATCGGGGTCGGATATCGAATCGGAAGAGGAATCAGACGACGACTACGGAGGACCGAACTCCACACCCCGAGGG
>ERZ651776.1415-NODE-1415-length-28706-cov-3.574592_pt1 | contig 28706 bp, 24 predicted proteins | sample MGYA00514761_ERZ651776 | MGnify/ENA metagenome assembly ERZ651776
TACATCAATAGGAATTAAAGCATTATCCAAAATCAAATCAAATTTTTCTTCCAAAGCATTGCAAGATATATTTATATCAGGAAGCTCATCCATATGTTCGCCAATAAATTTCTCCATGGTAGTGTGTACTAAATTGCCCTTGTTTCTTGGGTCCGATGTATGTTGAAAGTTTTGTATTTTTCTAAGATTCAAAATCCGCTTTGCATAAATCGAATACGGATTTCTGATTAGGGTATCTATTTCAGTTACAGATAACCTGTTTGGTCGAGCTATTAATGGAGGAATAGGGGCTGGACGCAAAGCTCGCCTTTTTACTTCAACGGGTAGAGCATTAGTCAACAAAACAGATGAATATAACTCTCCTGCCAATTTTAAGAGGGCTTGGCCGCGGGATCTAATATCAGTTAAATATTTAATTCCACCGTCTCCCAAACCAACGAGTAAATTCTCCAACCTTAACAACCAACGCGATGAAACCGACGGCATATTATCCTGCCTCAAGGATCGAGACAAAATTAATTTTTTAGCCATTGTGGCCTGTTGAAAGTCATGTGCTGATAAACCTATTTTTCTTTCTAATAAATCGATACCAATCGCAGATCGCATTGGTCGGTTTAGCCACGAGTCATCCTTGTAAGAACCAGGCCATATGCCCTCATTTAGGCCCGCTAGAATAAATAGATCAGCATGTTGTGTTCTTGATTCTAGTGTTCCCCAAATAAAAACCGAAGAATTTTCACCTTCAGATACCGGATGATAGTCAGTTTCACTCAACAAGCTTTCAAGTATTTTTTTATATACCCAAAAATCAAATTTACCCATTTCTGGAGAAACATCTGATAACTGGTTTAGGACTGATAAAACTGCAAGGCCTCTATCACTTTCCCAACAAGAACTACACTCTTTCGGGAGCTCTAATCCATCCTGTTCGGGGCAGTAACCCTTTATCAAGCTTTGTGAAAATTCCTTATGAACGTTCACAATGTTTGATAAAAAATCTATTTCAAGTGCTGCCATCGAATCTGCAAATACTTTTGATAACCAATTATACCAATTTAAAAATTCGTCGTCTTGTTCATTTAACCATTTACCATCTGCCAGATCGAGAAAGGACATTGTTGGCCACTGGGGTGCCTGCTGAAGCTTAACTACGTTGACCTGATGAAGTACATACCCACCGCCACAAATTTGATTTTTTATTAAAGAGATAACATAATTGAAATCAAATCCAGACTTAATTACCAAAGCCCCTTGCCTTAGGAATAGTCCTAAATCAGTTGCTGCTAAACTGATGCCACTTGAGTTTCTGGGTACTATTTGCCATCTTCTTAGCTCTGCTGTGACTCGGCGGGCAATCTTTTTAGAGGGGCTTATAAGTGCAACAGTTAGCCCTTCATTAAGCGCTTCTTTTATGCTTACACTTATAGCAGAGGCTTCTAATCTAGAGTTTTCTGCTTCAATCAGGGAGACGTCATTCAAAGCTGAGCTTAAATTATTCAAGATAAATTTGCCTTCTGTTCGCCATTCATCAGTGACTGGAGCAGGTCGCATTAATAACGAAAAAAACTGAGATCTAATTTCTGCACTAGATGTTAAATGATCAATAGTCTTATCTTCAAACCAACACGGTGCCCTTATAATTTTATTAGGTTGGGTCCAAGTTTTAGCTAGAGAGAAAAATCCATACTGGGGATGATCAGGTTCTAGGCTTTTCCAACTTCGGTCAGTTAAATGTGTGTCCAAGCCCGGTAAAACAACCAACCCCTGTGGCAACTTAGAAATGGCATGCATTAGCTTAGCTGTTGACTTTTGGGAGCCTGTAGAACCGGCAATTAATAAAGGCATAATGTAAGGTTTGGTTTCCCAATGATTAATTAAATTATTTACATCAAGAATCTGTTTTGAGCAATGATCAATGAGTTCCCGTTCTAATAGAGCTTTTTTATAAAGCACAATAACTCGCCTCATCAGATTCAAATTTAACTGTAAGTGCTTTGGTAACTCCCCTTCCGTAACTTTTTCTAAATCTTTAATAGTCACACTATTAATATTTAGCTCATCAATAAGGCTACCGAGGCTTGTAGCTAAATCAAAATAAGCCGCCTTAGTCATTTTTGTAAATTCTTCTTCTTGGGTTTCTTTAATCAAACTTTCTAATAGTAGAAGTCTTTCCAGGTTAGATATAACGGGAAAGCGACTTTGCCCTTTTCCTTCTTCGATATTTTTTACTGACGCCTCATAAAAAAAATCTGAAAGCTCTTCTAATTGAACAATTTTTGGAAGAATAATAAAGTCCATCAGCTGCAAGATTTCTTCAATTCGCTTGGCTAGCGTTTTAGTGCTTGTCAATATTTTTAAGTGCCCTAAAAGCTCTGGGTTTGACAACAAAACTCCAGGTTCAAATCGCGAAAGAAGGCCTTCAACAAAATGTTTTGCAAAATCGCTACTTGGCGGCAAATGAAAGACACTCGGATCTTCCAGCCTCTTCGTAATAATCTTTGGATCAAAATTAAAAATCATTTTAAAGCCCAATCAAAATTACTATTTTCAAGTTAAGTGCCATTTAATAAGCCCTCTGATTATATGCTCCCATCCAGTACCATAAAATTCAAAATCAATATTACGAACGTCACCAGATCCTAATATTTCCTCAAGGGTAATTGAAATATTCCTCTCGGGAACGTGTAAACCCATATGTTGGGGCCACTCTATAAGGCAAACATGCTTTTCCAAGGCATTTTCTAAATCAAGATCAATTATCTCATCTGGATTTGAAATACGGTAGAGATCGAGATGCCAAACTGATGGCACCAATGTATCATAAATTTGTACAATAGTGAAAGTTGGCGAAGGAATATCTTCAACTACCGCTCCTTGTTTTTCCATCATTTTTTGAATCATCGCACGAGAAAAAAAAGTTTTGCCTGACCCTATTTCTCCAAATAACAGTACCGTATCTCCAGGTCTTATTACCTCTGCAAGAATTTCTGCAATATACACTGTTTGTTGAATTGTAATATTATAAAAAACTTTTTTGTTTTTGACAGTAAAGTTTAATTGTTTGTCAGAAAATTTTTCTTTGCTCAATTTAATCTCAAAACTTTATGTTAATACTTAATTTATCATCTAATTTCTTGGGTTTTCTGAAAGCGGCTGACGTGCGTCATCCTTTGTAACTTCCAGTAAGTTCTTGGGCCAACTCACCTGAACAACAGCACCATCTTTTAGCATTTGTTTCTGCTCTGCCTCTTTTTTTGTTGTGTTATTTGAAAATAATAGGGTTGCACCAGTTCTTTCTAGTAATGTTTTTGCAATGAATAGCCCAAGTCCCATGCCTTCATATTGTGTTTGTTCTCGCAATTGGTTTTTGTATGCTTTGTCTTTTAGAAAAGGATCACCAAGCCTTCCTATCATATCAGGTGAGAATCCCAACCCATCGTCGATTATTATGAAGCTGACTATATCATTTTGCCAATCAACCCTTATCCAGACAGTAGATTTAGCAAAATCAACAGCATTTTGTACTAAATTTCGAATTCCATGAATGATTTCTGGCTTTCGATATACATTTAGTTGTTCTTTTAATTTAATATCATCAAAGATATTTCCTTGCCAACTATCTACTTCGAGAATTATTGATTTTCCTCTGTTTTGGTGGGGCTCTGTCGCCTCTTGAATAAGATTAAGTAGTGGGGTGATATGGAGATGCGTATCATCTTTTCCTCTTCGCCCCATATCTTTCAAGATATCCCTACACCGATCAACCTGAGAATTTATCAACACTACATCTTCTCTGACATCACTTCCAAGATTCGTTTCATTTAAAATTTCTGACGAAACTAGTTTAATCGTCGACAAGGGTGTTCCGAGTTCATGCGCCATAGCTGCCACAACTCCTCCTAGAGCAGTAAGTCTTTGCTCCCGATCCAGTGCCATTTGAGTTGCCAGAAGAGCATCACTCATTGATGCCATTTCTACTGTAACTCGTCGTGCGTAACCGGCCAGAAAACTTACAGTTATTAAAAGGGCCAACCAAGTGCCCACCAATAAAACTTCTGGTTCAAGACTGGTATTATTTATTGTTTTGAGAGGAATATAAAAAAATCCTAGGAGTGTAACCAACACTGCGGTTATCGCTCCCAAAATCAGGGTAGGCCTTAACCTTAAAGCTGTTGCTGAAATTGTAACTGGTGCAAGAACTAATACTGAAAACGGATTAGTAAGTCCTCCAGTCAAAAATAAAAGAATACTTAATTGAATTAAATCGTACATTAAGAGTAAAAATATATCTTTTTCTGATAACCTCTTGTTTTCTGGGTATAATAAGATAGCTAAAATATTTATACTAGCAGATAACAAAATAAACGATGAAATTAATTCGAGTCTCAAATCAAGGTTTAGAAAAAATAATCCCGCAATTACAGCTCCTGATTGACCAAAGACTGCTAACCATCGCAAATAAATAAATGTCCTGAGACGAACCCACTCACCTCTAATTGGTTTTTTGGATAAATTTTGGGAAATAGTATTCATAAGTACCACATATCAGAAGGTTAGTTAACTTTAGTGATAGCTTTTAACTACACTTAGGTATAGGAAAATATCACAGGTTTAATCTTAACAAAGATATATAGAAAGTTTAATGAATAAAAAATTTTTTATCCCAGTATCCCTTTTATTTGCCATAATCTTAATAGTCAGTGCTATTTTTGTTCTATTAATTAAACCCTCCCATAACCTTGAGTGCGGAGGCAATAAAATCGCCGGTGGCAATTCAGTGATAGGAGGTAATTTTACTCTAACTAATGCTAATAAAAATCAATTACTATCCAGAAGTAGAATTAATAGCCGCGAATTAATTACGGAACCCTCCCTTATTTATTTTGGGTACTCTTACTGTCCGGACGTTTGCCCCTTTGATTTACAGCGTAACGCTACTGCAGTAGATATTTTACATAATGCGAAGAAAGAGATTACTCCAATCTTTATCACTATTGATCCAGAGAGAGATACGATAGATCGGTTAAGAGAATTTTCTGCTTTTGTTCACCCTAAGCTTATCCCACTAACAGGCTCGATCAAAGATGTAAAAAAAGTAATGAAACTTTTTAAAGTCTATGGAAAAAAATCTAACGAAGAAGGTTTTGACGACGATAATTATTTGATGGATCATTCTGCATTCACTTATCTCGTAAGCTCCTCCAACGAATTTGTTGATTACTTTAGCCGAAAAGTTAGTGCAGAAGAAATGGCTGAACGGATTAGTTGCTACTTTGACCAAATAAATTAAATTGTGAAAAATAACAACTCTGCACTATATAAATAACAGGAATGAGAGCTATAATGACTTTTGATGAAAAATACGACCTAGGAAATGACCCGTCACTCCTGTTGGTAGACGATGATGAACCCTTCGTAAGACGGTTAAGCCGGGCAATGGAAAAACGTGGTTTCATAGTTCGATCGGCATTAACCGTTGTTGAAGGTAAAAAGTTCGTTGAAGAACTAGCCCCCAGATACGCTGTAATCGACTTACGATTAAATGACGGGAGTGGGCTTGAAGTGGTAGAACTTATACGAGAAAAAAGACCAGATGCTCGTATCATTGTATTAACTGGTTATGGTGCAATCGCAACAGCAGTAGCCGCTGTCAAAATGGGAGCAACAGACTATCTTTCGAAACCATCAGATGCCCAGGACGTACTGAATGCTCTATTAGTAGAACGTGAAGAAAAGCCTCCGCCACCTGAGAACCCAATGTCAGCGGATCGGGTGCGCTGGGAGCACATTCAGCGAGTTTTTGAATTGTGTGACAGAAATGTTTCTGAAACTGCAAGGAGGTTAAATATGCATCGCCGAACGTTGCAAAGGATCCTAGCGAAGCGAAGTCCGAGGTAAGCACTATAAAGCTAAATTTGTTTTCCCATCATCAGTGATGGCAGGTCATTACCCAATCCAGAGGCCTCCTTCATCAAACTCCTTCTCACAGTCGGTATATTATTAATAACTGTCATACCAACACCTCTCAAAGCTCTTAGTACAAGGCTGTGGTTTGAAAAAAGTTTGTTAACAGTGTGGGTCACCCCGTAAAGAGTTACACGATCAAACTCTCTCCAAGAAGCGTACCGAGCAAGAACATCTTGTGCTCCAAAATCCTCTCCCCTGCGAAAGGCCACAATTATCACTTCCGCCAAAGAAGCAACATCCCTCATGCCTAAATTTAAACCTTGACCTGCAATAGGGTGCAAGGCGTGAGCAGCATCGCCAATAAGGGCCACTCGCTTAGAAACTATAGTCTTAGCTATACTTAATGAAAGTGGAAAAACATAACGCTTTCCCTGAAGACGAACTTGACCCCTAAAGTCTCCGAACCGGATCTTTAGTTCTTTTAAAAAATCTTTGTCAGATAACAACTTTATTTGATCAGCTAATCCACTTTTTTCAGTCCATACAATTGAAGATCTACCGTTTATTAACGGTAAGATTGCAAAAGGTCCTGCAGGCATAAAGAATTGATGTGCTTCACCAAGGTGCTCACGATCGTGAGAAACTGCACAAACAAGGCTTGTCTGTCCATAATTATGAAAATTCCTTTTAATTCCCGATCGTTCAGCTGTCGTTGATTTTCGTCCATCAGATCCAATTAATATTTTTCCCACGAATGTTGCCCCATTTTCAAGGTCAAGTTTAACACAACCGGGCTTTACTGTCTGACTCACAATTTTAGTTTCAAAAAACGTTGATATTGTTTTATTCGACAGTAGCCTTTCCATCAACGCATACCGTAGAAAGCGATCCTCAACCATATAACCAATTGGTCCCAATTCCATTTCTTTATGGTCAAAGTGCATATGAAACGGAGATGCACCGTAGCCAACTAACCCATCAGAAACCTTTATATCTAAGATTGGTTGGACACTTTGGTGCAAATCATCCCATACTTTTAAACTGGAGAGCATTTTATATGTCGAAAGTGATAGGGCATAAGCCCTACCATCAAAATCTAATTCAGTTTTTTGACTTATAGGGTTATCGTCTATTAGTGCAATTTTTAGACCCTGATCTGATAATGCTAGTGCCATCATCGACCCAATAATACCACCGCCACCAATAATTATATCATATGTTTTTTCCATTACGTTTGATATGCTTTATAATGTTTAAAAGTCCACCATTTATATCAAACAGAAGCTTCATGCTAACAAAAAAATGAGACCATTATGGAAAACATCATAAAATTAAGCGCCACACAGATAGGGAAGGAAATCAATCTTGGTAGAGTTTGCCCAATTGAATTAACTGAAGCTTACCTTGATAAAATTAATCTTTGCCAAAACTCTAAGTCTATATTTACGACTGTAATGACAAACCATGCACTAAAACAAGCGCACGAAGCAAAATTGCGAGTGAAAAATAATACACAGGTCAGTTTGCTAGATGGGATCCCCATTTCTTGGAAAGATTTGTTCGATACTGCGAGGGTTTCCACAGAAGCTGGATCCGCACTACTTAAAGGGAGGGTTCCAACAGAAGATGCTTTAGTAGTTAAAAATGTTACAAAAGCCGGTGTAATATCACTAGCGAAGACACATATGACAGAGCTAGCTTTCTCTGGTTTAGGGGTAAATCCTATTACAAAAACTCCTGAAAACTCTATCAACTCTATTTTAGCACCAGGCGGTTCTTCCTCAGGAGCGGCAGTAAGTGTTACTTTAAATCTTGTTGCAGGTTCAATTGGTTCAGATACAGGTGGCTCCGTAAGAGTTCCAGCAGCATGGAATAACTTGGTTGGTCTCAAGACAACTCACAGCCTTTTAAACCTAAGGGGTGTTGTCCCATTATGCCCGAGGTTTGATACTGTTGGACCAATAGTAAAATCAGTAGAAGACGCCACAAATTTCTTATCCATATTGCTAGGTCAACAGAAAATTAAACTCAACGATACTGCGTTAACTACCAAGAGCTTTGCCGTAATTGAAACAACATTACTTGAGAACCTAGATGATGAAATTAGTCTTTCTTTTGAGAATAGCTTAGACTTGTTAAGTAAGCATGGGATAAAAATTACACGATTAAAATCTAACATTATAAGCGAAGTAATGGATCTCTCTTCATTAGTTTTTAGTCCAGAGGCTTATGGGACCTGGAAAGATCTTATTGAACAAAACCCTGATAAAATGCATGCCCCAGTACTAGAACGCTTCAGAAGTGGACAATCAGTTAGTGGTCCTACCTATGTCAGGGCTTGGCAAAAGTTAGAGCATTTGCGGGAACAGTACATCAATATGGTAAGCCAATTTGATGTAACATTAGCACCAACTACAGCTATCACACCGCCAAAAATAAAACACCTTTTAAATAATGATGCATACTTCTCAGAGCGTAATCTTCTAACCTTACGAAATACAAGGTTGGCAAATTTAATGGGATTACCAGCTTTAACATTACCTACCAAAACAAATTTCTGCGGCTTTATGTTAATGGGAAAACCTTTTGGCGAGAACACATTACTAAGTATAGGAAAGAGTGTAGAAACCATACTAAGAAATAAATCTTAGTTTTATTTAGCCTATCAAACTCAATACTAGACCTACCAAGAAACTAAAGCTATAATAAATAAATAAATGGGCAATAGACCCGTGTTATGAGGCAGATATGCAAGACTTATTAAGGTTTTCGGATTTACCCGATTATGCGTTCCCCCGCTTGAGAACTTTACTAGAAAATGTAAAGCTCTCAGGAACTGAATTACCTATGCATATTGGTGAACCAACACATAATTTTCCTGATTTTGTAATGGAAAAAATTATAGAAAATTCGGTTGGGTTTAACTCTTATCCACTAAATGACGGGACACCAGGTCTTTTATCTGGAATTACAAATTGGATTTCAAAAAGATATAAAATACCAGAATTGGATTACAAAACAAATGTAATTTCGTTAAATGGGACACGAGAAGGTTTATTTAATGCTGCTATTGCCTTAAGCCCATTGACCAAAAATAACAAAACTCCCGCCATTTTATTGCCGAATCCATTTTATCAATGTTACATGGTAGCCGCGAAAGCGGCTGGAGCAGAGCCCATATTTGTTCCTGCTGTATCCAATACTAATTTTTTACCAGATTTTGAAAAACTTACACCAGAAGTGCTTAATAGAGTGACGCTTTGTTATATTTGCTCACCAAGCAATCCACAAGGAGCCATTGCAAGCCACAAGTACTGGAAAAATCTTCTTAACATGGCAGAAAATTATGACTTTAAAATATTAGCAGATGAGTGCTATTCAGAAATTTATAGAAAGGATAAACCACCAGGTGCAATGGAAAGTGTTTTTAAATTTGGAGAAAATCCTGAAAGACTAGTAATATTTAATTCTCTCTCAAAACGCTCAAATCTTCCGGGACTCCGATCAGGTTTTGCAGCTGGTGGAAAAAGTACTATTGCAACATTAAAAAAACTAAGGTCCTACGGCGGATCACCTTGTCCAACACCTCTACAATATGTGGCAGAAGCTGCGTGGCGGGATGAAACACATGTTATAAATAATAGAGCTTTGTATAAGGAAAAGCTAAATTTGGCGGATAGTATATTTAAGCATCATCATGGATATAATTCACCAGAAGCTGGTTTTTTTCTATGGATTGCAGTCAAAGATGGAGAGGAAGCTGCTGTAAATCTTTGGCGTGACTTTGGAGTTAAAGTCTTACCAGGCTCATATTTATCAAATGAGAATTATAAAACATTCGTCGGCCAAAATCCTGGAAAAAACTATATCCGCGTAGCACTTGTACGGCCCATCCAAGAAATAGAAATTGGTCTGAAAGCAATATCACAATACCTAACCCAAAATACATAAAAAGGCTATAAAATGACGATGGCACTATTTCCAAATAAAATGAAGAGCAAATCTTTGATTCCATCAAAGTTAGCAATTTTTTTTAAAGAAAAACTTAAGCAAGTTTTAGGTCTTTCTCTACTTGGTGTCAGTATTTCTTTAGTAATAATTCTATCGACTTACAACCCAACAGACCCTAGCTTTCGAAGTGCTACGAGTACTTTAGCAAAAAATGGATTTGGTTCATTTGGAAGTTACATCGCCGATCCTCTACATTTAGCAATCGGATTGTCTGCTTATACGCTACCATTATTATGTTTTGTATGGAGCTGGCGCTTTATTTTCAAAAAATCTGCCCAAAATTTTATAAACCGTTTAATATTTGTACCTATCACTTTAGCTATATTTTCAATGTTCTGTGCAGCTCATCCAGCACCTGCTAGTTGGTATTATGTATACGGCCTTGGAGGAGTTTTTGGCGATAACGCCCTTGGTTTGATTTTAAGGCTTGAGGTAATTGAAATTAATATTTGGTTAAAGATTACTACGGTAGGATTAGCCATTTCCACAGTTACCTTATTAGCGCATACACTTGGCGTGACCTTAAAGGAATTTAATAAATTAATTCATTTTTTAACACGTAGTTTGTTATTATCAATTTATTCTATGGGATCGTCTTTTATTAAAATGAAAGATGATAAACCAATTGTTTTTATAACAAAAAAACTGAAAGAAGAAATAAACGTAACTAATAGTTCAGATTCAACGATAGTGGAGGAGCGCATAAAGTCCAAAATAAATGACGTAATTATAACTAGAAAAAATCAGCCAACGGAAACAGAACCTGAGATTAATCTTGTTGATAATGTTGAGTTTTTTAAAGTCCCAAGCCTAGGAGGGGTAACAAAACCTTCAAATTTACAACAATTTGATCTGCCGCCAGAAATTACAAAAAAAAGAAATACTATTTTTGGTCGTGTTCATAAAGCTGACCTTAAAAAGCCACTTAAAAGTAAAATAGCTTTAAAAGAGGAGCAACCAACTCTTCAGTTTGAACCCTCAGAAGTAAAGTATACCACTCCTGCATTGTCACTACTAGAGAACCCAACAGCTGTTATACGGCTAAATCTAAGTGACGATGCGTTAAATGAGAATGCACGAATGCTTGAAAATGTGTTAGATGACTACGGGGTCAAAGGTGAGATAGTTTCAGTAAGGCCGGGGCCAGTGGTCACTTTATATGAACTAGAGCCTGCTGCAGGCTTAAAAGCAAGTAGGGTGATAGGCCTTTCTGACGATATAGCAAGATCAATGTCAGCCTTATCTGCGAGAGTATCCACAATTCCTGGACGATCTGTAATAGGAATCGAATTACCCAACTCAGATCGTGAAAAAGTCCTTTTACGAGAAATTTTATCATCAAGGGCTTACGGAGATAGCAAGTATCAACTACCTTTGGCCCTAGGAAAAGATATTGGTGGTGAAACGATTGTCACTAACCTTGCAAAAATGCCTCATCTGCTAATCGCTGGAACTACAGGATCTGGTAAATCAGTAGGTATAAATACGATGATCCTTTCTCTTCTATACACGCTTACCCCCGACCAGTGTAGACTTATAATGATTGATCCCAAAATGCTTGAGCTCTCGGTCTATGATGGTATCCCCCACCTCCTAAGCCCAGTTGTCACTGACCCTAAGAAAGCTGTTGTTGCACTAAAATGGGCTGTTACTGAAATGGAAGAGCGATATCGAAAAATGTCAAAAATGGGAGTTCGAAATATTGATGGCTTTAATGCGAGGGTCGAAGATGCGCTTACAAAAGGAGAGAATTTCAGTCGAACCGTTCAAACTGGTTTCGATGAAGCCACGGGTGACCCAACATTTGAAACCGAGTATTTTACGCCAGAAAAACTTCCTTATATCGTCGTAATTGTTGACGAAATGGCTGATTTAATGATGGTGGCCGGTAAAGAAATTGAAGCCTGCATTCAAAGATTGGCGCAAATGGCAAGGGCTGCCGGAATACATTTAATTATGGCTACTCAAAGACCCTCAGTAGACGTGATTACGGGGACTATCAAAGCAAATTTTCCAAGTAGGCTTTCATTTCAGGTGACTTCAAAAATTGATAGCCGAACTATATTGGGGGAAATGGGTGCCGAACAGCTTCTTGGAATGGGGGATATGCTTTATATGGCCAGTAACGGCCGAGTTACTCGAATACACGGTCCGTTTGTCTCGGATGAAGAAGTAGAGGAAATTGTAAATTTTTTAAAGTCGCAAGGTTCCCCCGTTTATGTTTCTGGTGTGGTTGATGGACCAGACTCCGAAACTGAACTTAAATTAGACCAAACTCTTGGACTGTCATCAACGGAAGTTGATTCAGAAAATGCTTTATATGACCATGCAGTTGCGATCGTAGCACATGATCGAAAATGCTCTACATCTTACATCCAGAGAAAGTTATCTATTGGTTATAACAGGGCTGCTAAAATAGTCGAAACTATGGAAGAACAAGGGATTGTTTCACAGGCGAACCATGTAGGTAAGCGTGAGATACTAATCCCTGAAAGTTAACTAGGATGCTTACCAATATCAAATTATCACTAATGATTTTAATCAGTTTTATTTACCTAGCAATCCTACCCTGCTTCGGAGAAAGTAATGCCGATGTTTTAAATATTGAGCGGTATCTTAACTCAATTCACACACTTAAGGCTGAAATTATTCAAATAAGTTCCACTGGTGAAGTTGAAACTGGTATAATTTTCATTAAAAAGCCAGGTCAGATGAGATTTGAATATGATCCCCCGTCTAATCATCTTGTAATAGCATCTGGCCTACTTCTCGTCATAATAGACAAAAAATCGAATGGAGAACCTCAAAGGTATTTAACTTCTCAAACTCCCATTGGTTATCTTCTTAATGAACGTGTTAACCTAGCTAACAACCCTGCGTTAAATGGCGTATCTATAAAATCAGACGAGATCCGAATAAAGTTATCCGATGATAAAAAGCCAAGATCTGGACAATTAGAGCTAGTTTTCACCAAACAGCCAATCAATTTAAAGGAGTGGATTATAACTAGTTATTCAGGAGAAGAGACGCGAGTTCTCCTCGAAAAAATTCGTGTAAATGAACCGCTTGGTAAAGAAAAATTCAATATTGGTAAAGAAATTTCCAATTCAAAGAAAGCACTTTTACTCCCATAAATTACTAAAAACCTTTAAAGACTGGACTTCGGTTTTCTCGCCTGGCAATTAACGCCTCTTGATGATCGGATGAGTTAAAACATTCTTGAATTCTTTCAAATGCGGCCTCATGGTCTAGTGAGCCATTTATAAGCTCTACTATAACCTTTTTCATTCCAACTACGGCTAATGGTGCGTTCTGTTCAATGGACGTAATTAATTCTTTTGCTTTTTCGAGGACAGTTTGAGGCTCGTCAATCCAAAAATCGATAAAACTTGCTCTATTAAGTTTATCCGCATGTAATGTTTCACCTAGCAAAAATAATTGTCGAGTGATACTCAGTCCTAATAAGTTTATGGCTCTATCGATACCACTTGGCTCATAGTGAATTCCTAATTTTGCTGCAGGAACAGAGATAGAAATCTTCTTATTCGCCACTCTAAAGTCACATGCAAGTGCAAGCTCCAAGGCTCCACCAAAAACACTACCATTCAATGCAGCGATAACAGGACATTTTGAGTTTTCAATATCATTACATAATAAACTAATAGGATTTTCTGTCCATGTTTTATTTTCAAGCTCATTAATAAATAAACCTGAACAAAAACTTTTGCCACTGCCTGTGATCAAAATAGCCGATAAATTACATTTGTTCCAAGCCTGAAGCGTTGATCTAATCAGATCTATATCAATAATCTTTAAAGCATTATGTATACTCGGATTCTTAAGGGTGATTATTCCAAAATTGCATTCGCGGGTAATGTCTACACCTATCATAAATCAAACTCTGCAAACACTGGCACGTGATCTGATGGTCGTTCCCACGATCTTGCATCTTTTAAAATAAAACTTGAGTGACTCTTCATTGCAATATCTCTTGTCGCCCATATATGGTCCAACCTTCTTCCTCTATCAGAGGTAACCCAATTTGGAGAACGGTAAGACCACCAACTGTAAAGTAATCCATCAGGTAAATCCTTTCTTGTAATATCAACAAAGCCACCTGCCATTAGAACTGATTTTAAGGCATCAATTTCTATAGGCGTATGAGAAACTACTTTGGTTAATTGCTTGTGATTCCAAACATCGTTCTCAAGTGGAGCAATATTTAAGTCACCAACCAAAATTGTCTTTACTAATTTTTTTTCTCTGAAGTTTGCTTTCATTTCGCTAAGAAAATCTAATTTGTGCCCAAACTTCATATTTAATTTTCGATCAGCAACATCTCCACCTGCAGGAATATAAAAATTCTGAATCTCTACTCCATTAGGAAGTATTGCGGAAACATGCCGAGCATCACCTTTTAAACAGTAATCAAAGTGTCCAGTATCAACAATTGGAATGCGCGATATGATCGCAACTCCATTATATCCCTTCTGCCCTCTTATCACTAAATATTTATAACCAAGGTCTTCAAATTTCTTGGTTGGGACGCTTTCTGTGGCAGCTTTAAGTTCTTGGAGGCATATAATATCAGGTGCATAGTCAACTAACACGGAACATACATGGTTTTCTCTTAACCTTATTGAATTTATATTCCATGTAGCAATTTTAATTTTCATACGTTTTCTTTCTACAAAAATAAGTTTTTTAAGAGATATTCAAAAAATATCCTTTGGGACTTCTCAAGATCAAATCCTTTTCATTTAAGCCTATCTCCAGCTTTTTTCTCAGCTTATAAATATGGGTTTCAAGTGTGTGTGTGGATATCGTTTTCCTATAACCCCAAACAGCAGTTAAGATCAAATCTTTAGATCGCACCTCACCACGAGCTTCATACAGAAAGTTAATAATCCTTGTTTCTTTTTCGGTTAACCTCACTAGTTCACCAAAAGAATTTTCAAATGTATTTTGTTTTGGTGTAAACGAATTACCACCTATGAAAATTGGCAATTCATCTGATAAATTTTTATAACCTAATAATGTCCTGATACTCGACAAAAGTTCATTAACATTAATTGGTTTTAATACGACTGCAGAGCAAGTAAACCCTTCTTTCTTGAAGTCGACTTTCAACTTCTTGTTATCTAATAAAAAAATCATCGGTAATGTTAACAACCGAGCATTTCTTTTTTGAAAAATTGGGCTTGAAGGGTAACAATCACCAGAAAAATCTACAATAAAAACTCCATTTATTGGAGTTTCAGTTAAATCACATAATTCTTCGATACTAGATAAACCTCGAAAGCTGAAATCTTCTTCTTCATCACAAAAAATTGAAGAAAAAGTATTGCGTAATTGAGCATTTTTTGAAAAAAAAAGAACCTCTATTTGGTTAAACTTCATAATTACTTTCCAAAAAATTTTTAATAATTTAACTTCTCTTTTGCCGTTGTATTCTCAATATAGCTTGCTAAAACTATTTATATAGTCAATCAAGACGAAATTCAGAGTCAATATGCAAATTAATACTTCAATAATGGAACAAACGGCAAGGTTACGTAGCGACCTCAAGCTTGGCCGCCCAGTACTGGTTCGGAACCAACAAAAGACTAGTCTCATATTTGCAGTAGAAACCCTAAAAAAAAATATTCCTATAGAGATAAAGAACAATTATTTAGGGGTGTCACACCTAACTATTACAGCAAGAAGAGCGAAAACTCTGAACACAATACCCTATGATGGTGACCTAGCAAGAGTTATTATACCAAAAGAAGTTACATTTAACTGGTTACTTTCGACTGCTGATCCTGCATTAGATCTCGAACATCCGATGAAAGGTCCATTTGAAACTATGCGCTCAGGCGAAATTGAAATATCTAGATCCGCCATAGAGCTATGTAAAAAAGCTCAGCTCCTGCCAGCAGCGATTGTGGTTAGCTTGACAAAGGAAGCTGCCTTAAATTTCGAATCCAACAATTTTTTATTACAAAGTAGTTCCCAAATTCTTAAGCAAAGTTCACACTTAACACTACTTCAGGCGGTTAGCGCAGCTGACTTGCCGCTGAAAGGAATGCCTAAATCTCGTTTACACGTTTTTCGTGATAACTCAGGTAATTCAGAACACTATGCCATTGAATTTGGAAGTCCTTCAAAAGAAGAGCCTTTGCTATCAAGGCTTCACTGCGCTTGCTTTACTGGCGACGTCATAGGCTCACTGAAATGCGACTGCGGGCCTCAATTAAAAAGTGCACTTAATATCATTGCTAAAAATGGATCTGGTATGCTTATTTACCTAAACCAGGAGGGCCGGGGAATCGGTCTTGCAAACAAAATGCGCGCATATTCTTTGCAAAACCAGGGTTTTGATACAGTAGAAGCCAACCATCGCCTAGGGTTTGAAGATGAAGAACGAGATCTGAAAATTGGAGCCCAAATTATCCAAAGCTTAGGTTTTAACAAAGTGCGACTGCTTACAAATAATCCTCAAAAAGTAAAAAGTATGGCTGAAATGGGTGTAATAGTGACTGAACGGCTTAATCTGTTAACAGAACCAACCAAGGAGAATGCTACCTACTTATCAACAAAAGCGTCAAAGAGTGGTCATATCATTTAAATCGGAGGCGCTCTCTCACCAAATATAGCAGAGCCTATCCTAATATCCGTTGCACCTAAAGCTATGGCAGATTCAAAGTCTGAGCTCATTCCCATTGATAGCCGTTTCAAACCGTTCCTGTCAGCAATCTTATTTAAAAGTGCAAAATGTAAAGATGGCTCTTCATCAATTGGAGGAATACACATTAGCCCAACAATTGGTAAGTCATATTTTTCTCTACATATCTCTACAAAACTATCAACCATTAGGGAAGAAATGCCCGCTTTTTGTTCTTCTTCACCGGTGTTGACTTGAATAAAGAACTCTGGCGAATATCCCATCTTTTGAATTGTGTCAGCAAAAATTCGGGCAAGCTTTTCTCTATCCAAACTGTGTATGACATCGAATAAGCCCAACGCATCTTTAACCTTGTTGGTTTGCAAGGGTCCTAATAAATGCAAAGAGACATTTGGAAATTTTTCTTTCCAAAGTGGCCATTTCTTGTATGCTTCTTGAACTCGATTTTCACCAAAAACTCGATGCCCTTCAATCAAGGTATTTTCAACTTTTTGTAAAGGTTGTACCTTTGAAACAGCAATTAGATTTACTGATCCGATCGTTCGTCCGCTATCCGTTTCTGCTCTTTTTATTTGATCTTTTATTTGTTTCAAACTCATTCTGCACTCCTAGGAGATAATACATTACAGTATTGTCTAAACAGACTTTTTATTGATAGCAACCAATACAATTCCAGGTGCTATTAACACTATAGCAACCCATCCTAAAAGACCCAGAGTTTCATGTAAAAATATAAATGCAATAATAGTGGAAAGTGGGGGAACTCCGGCCAAAAATGCAGCTGTCGCTGCAGAACCAATGTTTTTAGCAGCATAGGCAACAAGGAGTAATCCTACAACATTGGGCATGATACCTTGATAAAGCATCTGCAATAAAAAGTCAGAAGAGAAACCAGTAAAGAGTCCTTTAGGTAAGAACCAGATCCAAATTGGAAGGTAGATTAAACAGTTTAAAATCGAACTACAAAAAAGGACTTCCATCATTGAAATGTTCCACTGGCGTGCAAGTGTTAGATAACAAGAAAAGAAAATTGCACTAACAAAAAAAAGGATATCTCCCTTCCACGCGCTTTCTGCCGTATTAGCACTAACATCCTGAAGGGCAAAGATTGAAGAAGAGAAAATTAAAATTAAACCAAAAATTTGATTTCGAGATACCTGGTGTGCAAAAAATATTGTTCCAAACAATAAAGTTAATACTGGGAGTGATCCGTTCAAAAATATACCACCATGTGCAACAGGGGCGTATAGAAAACCACCAAAAACACAAAATATATAAAATGGACCTAACAAACCAGTCAAAATAGTAGTTCTTAAGAGTGTAAGATTTTTCCATGGTTTAAAATAAATCACGAATGGAAACGTTACTACACAAGAAACACCGTACCTTAATGCGGCAAGATCAAAAATTGTGAGTTCCGACTGGGCTCCAAGCCTACTAACCACTAGCCAAGTTGACCATAAACAAATTACAAAACAGGCGGCTAAACAACCTTTTAATGTATTTCGGTTATTGTTCACTGATTATGATTCCTAATTGCTATGAGTAGGATGTCGTTAATTCAAACACGAGTAGCATCGTATATTTATATAATGATAGATTTTTTTTAATTTTTCCACAACTTAGGCGGTGGGGTTATTTTGAAGTCAAGTGCTGTAATGGTAGATATAATTGCGCTAATTTCGATAAATCATCCAGCCTCACCTCACTCTCTGCTTTTGTGATCATTTAACGTTTAGCTAAGTTGGATCCGAATCAGTAAAAGCTCCGAAATTTTCAAATAGCTTGTACATCGAACTCCAAAAACAATGTCATAATGGGCTAAATTAAGTAAAAAAGAAAAATTACTGTATAAAATAGAACTTATTATTCACTTTAACTTGCAACCTACTAAGAAAATGCTGAATAGTAAGACAGAATTTTAAACTTAATAACTGGGAGAGACTTATGAAAAAAATTCTATTTGCTTCTGCAGCGAGTCTGGTAATAGCCAGCAGTGCTTTTGCGGGAGGTCATTCTAAAGTAAATATTGGTATCATATTAGGTTTTACAGGGCCGATTGAGGCATTAACACCAGATATGGCTGCAGGTGCTGAGCTTGCGATATCAGAAATGAACGCTGCTGGAAATTTTGAGTTTGGTGAAGTTTCGTCCGTACGAGCTGACTCCACTTGTATTGATGCAGCTGCTGCCTCTGCAGCAGCTGAAAGATTAATAACAGCGGATAAGGTCAATGCTATTGTTGGTGGTGATTGCTCAGGCGTCACAACAGCAATGCTCGAAAATGTTGCTGTGGCAAATGGAATCGTAATGATTTCACCGTCTGCCACATCGCCTGCCTTATCTACTGTATCAGATGACGGTCTGTTTTTCCGAACAGCTCCATCAGACGCTCGTCAAGGAGCGGTAGTAACAGATATTCTAATGGATAATGGTTACAAAACTATAGCTTTGACTTATAGCAGCAGCGACTATGGTAAAGGACTTGCTGATAGCATTGAAAGTAATTTTGAAGCTGCTGGTGGAACAGTGACATTGAAAGCCGCTCACGAAGACGGTAAAGGTGATTACGGTGCTGAAGTTGCTGCAATGGCACAGGCAGGTGGTGATATACTTGTTGTAGCCGGTTACCTTAATGACGGTGGAAAAGGAATGATCGAAGCATCACTCGATACTGGGGCTTTCGATACATTTTATCTTCCCGATGGAATGATTGGTGACTCTCTTCCAAAAGATATTGGGCCAGACCTTAATGGATCAATCGGTGATGTCCCTGGAACAGATAGCCCTGGAGCAAGTAAATTTGCTGACTTGGCGAGTGCCGCAGGATTTAACGGCACAGGTCCATTTGCACCAGAGTCTTATGATGCAGCCGCACTAATCATGCTTTCAATGCAGGCGGCGGGATCAACTAACAGCTCAGATTTTAAAGGGCATGTAATGGATGTTGCTAATGCACCAGGGGTTCAAATTTTTCCTGGTCAGCTCGCAGCTGGCATAGCCTTACTGAAAGCTGGCTTTGACATTGATTATGTTGGTGCCTCAGCAGTAGAGCTAATTGGTCCTGGTGAATCTGCAGGGAACTACCGCGAGATACTTGTTGAAGGCGGAAAAAATACAACAGTTCGTTTTCGGTAATTAAAGAATTTGGCCTGAGCAAAAAAGGCTTGGGCCATTTCAAAAAGCAATGACATTTTAATGATTTTTGTTCAAAACCTCAGTAAAAATTTTGGTGGAATTAAGGCAGTTAATAATGCCACGCTTAGTATAAAAAAAGGTAGTATTACGGGTTTAATAGGACCAAACGGAGCCGGTAAAACCACATTGTTTAATGTAATTGCGGGCGTGTACCCACCATCGCATGGATCCGTTTTTCTGGAAGATGAAGATATCACTCAGCTAGCTCCTCATGAGCTTTTCAATCGTGGATTGATGAGAACTTTTCAAATTGCACACGAATTTTCCTCTTTGACAGTTCGTGAAAATTTAATGATGGTGCCAGCAAATCAATCAGGTGAAAAACTTGTTGATATATGGCTACGGCCGTCAAAAATCAAATTAGAAGAAGAAAAAATAGTCGAAAAAGCAAATAATGTGATGGATTTTCTTCAACTTACAGCTTTAGCAGATGAATTTGCTGGTAACCTCTCAGGAGGGCAAAAAAAACTACTCGAACTTGGACGCACTATGATGGTAGAACCAAAAATTGTATTTTTAGATGAAGTTGGTGCTGGAGTAAATCGAACTTTACTGTCAACGATAGGTGATGCTATTTTAAGGCTAAATAGAGACTTCGGTTATACTTTTTGTATGATTGAACATGATATGGAATTTATTGCAAAACTCTGCGATCCAGTGATAGTGATGGCAGAAGGAGCCGTTTTAGCGGAAGGTTCCGCGGGCGAAATCAAAAAAAATAACTCCGTAATCGAGGCCTATCTGGGAACAGGGCAAAAAAATAGGAAAGTCGTCACATGAGTTTTCTTATTGGAGAAAATATGATTGGCGGCTACGGAAGTGCAAATATCTTAAATGATTGTACTATAAGTGTTAAAAAGGGTGAGATAGCAGTAGTTGTTGGTCCAAATGGTGCTGGAAAATCTACCGCCATGAAAGCTATTTTCGGTATGATAAATTTAAAAGAGGGACGGATTAAAATAGACGGTGAAAATGTTACAAAGTTAGCACCTCAAGAGCGGGTTCTAAAAGGAATGGGGTTTGTACCACAATCAAATAATGTGTTCACAACTATGACTGTGGAAGAAAATTTAGAAATGGGTGGTTACATAAGGCGTGACGACCTTTATGAAACAATCTCGCAGGTCTATGAGTTATTTCCAGTTCTGAAAGAAAAACGTTTTCAACCTGCAGGAGAATTGTCTGGGGGGCAGCGTCAACAAGTTGCAGTCGGCAGAGCCTTAATGACAAACCCTAGGGTTTTGATGCTCGACGAACCTACTGCTGGCGTATCACCTATAGTAATGGATGAGCTCTTTGATAAAGTGATTGAAATAGCAGAAACAGGCGTAGCAATATTGATGGTGGAGCAAAATGCACGCCAAGCACTCGAGATCGCTGACAAAGGTTTTGTACTGGTTCAAGGTGAGAATAAATATACGGATACAGGAAAAGCACTACTAGAAAATGACGACGTTAGAAAAGCATTCTTGGGTGGGTAGATGACAGATTTTTTAAACTCCGTAACTCTGTTAACAAATTATATAGTGGTACCTGGTCTCACATATGGAAGTCAACTTGCTCTTGGTGCACTCGGTATAACTATGATATATGCAGTCTTAAGGTTTTCAAATTTTGCTCATGGCGAGCTAATGTCATTTGGTGCGATGTCAACTATTTTGGTTACCTGGTTGTTACAATCTTATGGAATAAAATTAGGCTTCTTACCTACAGCACTACTCGCAATACCATTCGCAGCTTTGATAACAGTTCTTTATTGCTTACTAACTAACTCCCTTATATACGAATATTACCGAGAGAAAAAAATAGACCCCACAACTTACCTAATCATTTCCGTAGGTATGCTCTTTTTTACTGCTGGTCTTATACGGTTCATTATTGGTCCGGGCGATCAAAAATTTAACGATGGAACACGTTTCATTTTAAAGGCTCGTGACTTTAAAGAAATGTCAGGATTAAATGAAGGTCTGGCTATTAAGACAACACAAGGTATTACTGTAGTAGTCACAATTTTGTTAGTCGCAATACTGTTTTGGTTCTTAAACAAAACACGTACTGGAAAATCGATGCGTGCTTATTCTGATAATGAAGACTTGGCATTGTTGTCAGGTATTAGCCCAAAAAGAGTTGTCATGATAACCTGGGTAATAACAGGAATATTGGCGACTGTAGCGGGTGCTCTATACGGCTTAGATAAGAGTTATAAGCCCTTTACTTATATGTATTTGGTCCTTCCAGTTTTTGCGTCAGCAATATTAGGTGGGGTTGGAAACCCATTAGGTGCTATAGTGGGGGGGTATGTGATAGCATTCTCTGAATTGATATTCACTTTTGCTTATAAAAAAGTTTTTACATACATGCTGCCGGAACACCTTGCCCCGAAAGGTCTCGTTCAGCTTCTCTCAACTGATTATAAAATTGCTGTCTCATTCGTTATTTTGGTAATAGTTCTTCTAATTAAACCAACAGGTATATTCAGCGGGAAGACAATATGAGTATGACCCAAAGAAAAATATTTTTATTTGCCCTAATGGGCATAGCACTAATAACTGTTGGGTTTTTGCAAAGTTGGAATGTTGCTTTGGCTATCTTTAATATGTGTATCATTTCCGCAATAATGACCTTAGGTGTAAATATTCAATGGGGTTACGCTGGTTTATTTAATGCTGGAATAATGGGTTTCACAATAATTGGTGGATTAGCGGCGGTATTAGTTTCTATACCACCAGTGGAAGCCACTTGGACTGTTGGTGGATCAAATATTTTAATTGGCCTAATAGCATTAATAATTACGGTTTTCGCTTCTGTAGTCACTTGGAAAAAAACAGACTCTTTGAAAAAAGGTCGCTTCATACCAACAATAGCAGTCATAATTATTGGTTACATTATAATAAGACTTATAACTGGCCCAGCAATTGATTTAATTGAAAATACCGAGGCTGCTAAGACTGGTTACTTAGGAGGCCTAGGTTTGCCCATCTTGTTTTCTTGGTTTATCGGTGGTGTGTTTGCAGCAGGAATAGCATGGGTAATTGGAAAAATTACATTGGAGCTGAGAAGTGATTATCTAGCAATCGCAACTTTGGGAATCTCTGGAATTATTCTCTACATTGTTAAAAATGAGGATTGGTTAACAAGGGGAGTAAAAAATGTTAACGGTATCCCAAGACCAGTTCCCTATGAGATAAACCTACAAAATGAAATTTGGTTTCAAGACCTAGCTATTTTAATAGGTATGCCAGTAAGAGATTTCTCAACTATATTTGTAAAGTGTTGCTATGCGGGGCTTTTTATAACAGTTTTGCTTTGCTTCCTTTGGTTATCTGAAAAGGCACTTCGTTCGCCTTGGGGCAGAATGATGAGAGCAATTAGAGATAACGAAACCGCAGCAAGAGCTATGGGAAAAGATGTTCCCAAAAGACATCTGCAAGTATTTGTACTGGGGTCGGCTATGATTGGAGTAGCCGGTGCAATGTTAGCAACATTAGAGGGGCAGTTCACTCCTATGTCATTTACCCCATTAAGGTACACGTTTGTTATTTGGGTTATGGTCATAGTGGGAGGGTCAGGAAACAATTTAGGATCAATTCTGGGCGGTTTTCTAATTTGGTTTTTTTGGGTTGAGTCCGAGCCTATTGGTATATGGTTAATAAATACAACTACAGGCATTTTATCTGAGGATCACCCTGTAAAAGTTCACCTCATTGAAAGCGTTGCCCATATGCGATACATGACAATGGGAATAATACTCTTGCTTGTTCTAAGATTTGCACCCAAAGGGTTAATTCCCGAAGAAAAGCTCTGATAAGGTTCGGTTCAAATGAAAAAAATTGTACTACTTGATGGCGGTATGGGCCAAGAGCTTTTGAAGCGCTCAAAATTACCTGCCCACCCACTCTGGTCAGCACACGTAATGATGAATGAACCAGAGATAGTTGAGAAGCTTCATATTGATTTTATTGAATCAGGTGCCCGCGTAATCACACTAAATACTTATACAGCTACTCCAGAAAGATTGGAAAGGGATGGCGCTGAAGGAATGTTTGGTAAGCTTCAAGATAAAGCAATTGAGCTTGCCAGTCGAGCCAGAGACTACTGCAACATATCTGATGTGAGAATTGCTGGATGCTTGCCTCCCTTGTACGGTAGCTACAAACCTGAAAGCACTCCCCCGTTAGAAGAATGCATTGAGCGATATCAAATAATTTCTAACAAACAGGCACCCCACATAGATCTCTTCATTTGTGAAACAATGGCCTCAATAAAAGAAGCCGAAGCCGCCATAACTGCAACCAAATCTCACAATATTGAGACATGGTGTTCTCTGACAATTTCGGATCAAAGTAAATCAAAGCTTAGATCTACAGAATCGCTCGAAAGAGCCATAAGTCATTTAAATAAATTCAATTACCAGGCTAATTTAATAAACTGTTCCACTCCAGAATCCACTTCTTTGTCTTTAGAGGTTTTAAAAAATGGAAATAAACCCTTTGGGGCCTTCGCAAACGGCTTTACGTCGATCGACGCACTAGAAATCGGTGGTACAGTCGATGTGCTAAAAGCAAGAAATGATTTGGGACCAAAAGCCTATTCTAAATGTGTATTGGACTGGATAAATACTGGTGCCTCAATTATCGGCGGCTGCTGCGAAATCTCACCTGAACACATTAAACATATTTACAAAACTTTGACCGATTTAGATTATGATATTGTAAGTACTCTGGAGTCTTAAGTGCTACAGGTCATTTCCTCACCACAACAACTTGGTGATTTTATTTTCCCTTCGCAGGACGGACATTTGGACACCTGTACTTTAGACCCATTATCTGTGGTTATTATATCATCTACTAGAGGAACGTCGCATTTAGCACATGTTGCGTTAACAGCCATTCCACAATTATCACATTCATAAGTTGCCATGATAAAATACTCCTCCGAAATAAATTTCTCTTATAAAGCCTTCATATTGATTTTTTTCCATCGCACAAGATAAATATAAGTGGATGTATACTTCTTAGCGATTTTCTAAAGCTAATACTTTTTTTATTTTAATAAAGTACGCTTAACGGCAACTTTCCATCCTTTATACAAATTATCTCTAATGCTCTCCTCTATTTTAGGATCAAACCTTACGTCTTTTAACCAGTTTTTAGAAAATTCAATTTGTTCTGGATAAAATCCTGTATACATTCCAGACAACCAAGCTGCTCCAAGCGAAGTAGTCTCTAACATTCTTGGTCTGTCAACTGATGCGTTAATTATGTCAGCGAGAAACTGCATACTCCAATTAGAAGAGCTCATACCACCATCAACTCTCAAAACAGAAGTTTCTATATACGGAGCGTCAGAAAGCATAGCATCTAGCAAGTCTTTGCTTTGAAACCCTACGCTCTCTAAAACTGCTCTGCAGATTTCTTCTGGACCTGAATTTCGAGTAAGCCCATAAATGGCTCCACGAGCATCGGCATCCCAATAAGGAGCTCCAAGACCCGTAAAAGCTGGAACAAAATATAGCCTTTGATTTAAATCAGACTCTAAAGCAAAACTTTCAGTTTCTGATGCAGTGGAGATTATCTTAAGACCGTCTCTTAGCCATTGGACTGCAGCTCCAGCTACAAATATTGACCCCTCCAACGCATAAGTTATCTCTCCATTTAACTGATATGCGATAGTGCTTAAAAGCCTATTTTTTGAATGAACTCTCGTACTTCCAGTATTCAACATTACGAAACAACCGGTACCGTAGGTGGATTTTACCATCCCAGGTTCAAAACAGGCTTGTCCGATCGTCGCAGCATGCTGGTCGCCTGCCACCCCGGTTATGGGAATTTCAGCACCAAATATTTTAAACGCAGTATTTCCGAAATTATCGGCACAATCTAAGACTCTGGGTAAAATTTTTCTTGGAATCCTCATCAAATTGCAAATTTCTTCCGACCAGCAACCTTTATCTATATCATAAAGCATAGTTCTAGAGGCATTGGTGGCATCCGTTAAATGCATTTGACCATCTGTTAATTTCCATATCAGGAAAGTATCGACAGTTCCAAATAGATAATCCCCATTCTGACAAGCAACTCGAATTCCTTCGTTTTGATCCAATAGCCACTTTACTTTTGTTGCCGAAAAATAGGGGTCTAGTAAAAGACCCGTAGTTTTGGTTATCATTTCTTCGTGATTGTTTTTTTTAAGTTCTTTACATATATCTGATGTCCGCCGATCTTGCCAAACTATTGCGTTATGTATTACTTCTCCTGTTTTCTTGTTCCAAATTAACGTTGTTTCCCGTTGGTTTGTAATTCCAATCGATACTATATCTCTTCCAGTTATTCCTGCTTTTTTCATTACATCGATGCAAACGAAAAGAACTGAATTCCAAATATCCTCAGCATCATGCTCTACCCACCCAGATTGAGGAAAATACTGGGGGAATTCTTTTTGAGATATAAAGGCAGGCTCCATGCTTTTATTAAAGAGAACAGCTCTTGAAGAGGTTGTTCCTTGATCTATCGCAAGCACATATTTCATCTACTTAGCTCTTAAAACTATTCAGATACCCAGCTAACGCAATCGCACCTCCAGTATGGATAAAAACAATTTTTTCACCCCTCTTAAAATACTGCTTTCGTACGAGATCAATAAGTCCTGCGGCGCCCTTACCCGAATAAACCGGATCTAGTAAGATACCCTCAAGACGGGCAAAAACATCGATAGCCTCAAGAGTACTTTCCGCCGGCACACCATAGCCAGGACCAACATAATCACAATTTGCCACAACATCTTTACGCTTTACGATTCCATCACAACCCAATTTTTTTGCAGTCTCAATAGATAAGTTATAAACGTTCTCTTCTTGTTTTTCTTTTGGAGCTCTTACACCAATTCCAAGGAGAGGGATCTGAGCATTTAACGCCTTTAACCCAGTAATAAGTCCTGCTTGAGTACCTGCTGACCCAGTTGCATGAACAATATGGTCAATTTCAAGTCCCATTTCAGTGCTTTGAACGACTATTTCCTGAGCACAATTGGCATACCCAAGTGCACCAATTGGATTAGACCCACCACCCGGTATAGTATATGCAACCAATCCATCTTTTCTAAAGTTATCAGCCACAGCCTCCATCTCAGCATGCATATCTAAACCGGGTCCTCGATGCTCCATTGAAGCACCATGTAAATTATTCAGTAAAACGTTCCCATTTTCACGATAACTAATATCATTCATACCAGTCCTATCCTCGAGAAGGATATGGCACTTAATACCTAGCTTTGCAGCCGCCGCTGCAGTCTGCCTCGCATGGTTCGATTGCGTTGCACCTTGGGTAAGAACTATATCTGCATTCTTTGACAAAGCATCCGCCATTAAAAATTCTAACTTCCGCGTTTTGTTTCCTCCAGTGGACAAGCCAGTACAGTCATCCCTCTTAATCCAGATTTCTGGTCCATCTAGGGCCTCAGTTAATCGTGGTAAAAGTTCAAGTGGTGTATTCATATGTCCAAGACGGACGCGCGGAAAACGGGCAAGATGCATAACAGTTCCTTTTTATGTTTATGAAATTTAGAGTATATATACTTATTTTGATAACTATTAAATTTTTAATTCATTACCTTTTTTTCTACAATTTGTTTTTAAAATTAATCATGAAAAAGTTTACTGGAAGTTTGGGTTTCAGACCAGTACGGGAAGCCTATAATAGCAAAATCTTTTTGACTTTGCCAAACTTTTGCAAAGAAATCATTCTTCTCTGCTTTGTCTTCAAGAAATCTTGTTGCTACGTTCTTATATTCTTTAAAATATTCATTGGGTGTTTTATTTAGCCTTACATCATGGTCCTCAACCAACTCTTTCAACGCTTTCCCATTTTCATAAATTAAAAATGACGTATGCCTTGCAACTGACGCAGTTGCCGCAATCTCTATCGCCTTTTTTTGCTGTAAAGTTAGTTGATTGTATATTTTTTTATTAATATATAAGTCAGCATTCAGGATAGTTTTGCTGATACCCTGAAGATAGTAGTTTTTGACTGATTTTTGCAATCCAAGTGTTAAGTCCCTCCGCGGACAGCACCAAGAAGCTGCATCTAAATTTTGTTTCTCTAATTCAGGAAGAATGTCAGCTGCCTTCATTGGAATTATTGAAATCCCCATTTCTCTGTGAATGTCATTAGAGAAATCAGATGAGTCTCTAAATCGTTTACCTTTAAAGTTCTGCAATGACGTTATAGGATCTCTAAACCATCCAAGTACATGGGGTCCAGATGATTGTAAAATAAAACCCTTTACATTTAAATTAAGTTCACCCCACATATCATCATAAAGTTTTGCGCCTCCAGCGCTATAGAACCAACTAAAAAATGTTGTGTTATCAAATTCTACTCCATTCGCAGTCGGTGGTGATCCAAATAATATTGTTGACGGATAATGATCTGATAACAAATGTGTGTGTCCAAAGGATGCATCAATCAATCCTCTGCTCACATTCTCAATTTTTTCAAATGGTTTGGTTGAGCGAACTGATTTCGCAATTCGAAACTGTATTTCACCACTAGTGAGTGTCGCCACATCTTCTGAGAATAATTCTAAACTTTTGGTTTGCTCCAAAGCAAGAGGAGAGAAAGGATGGATTTCCAAAATTATTTCAGATTTAGCCACATTTGCGCAAATACAAAACCATAATACAGATATTACTACTATGAAATGATGAAAAAAGAATTTTTTAATTGTAATTGACTTATTCCTTCGAGTTCAAATCTAAACATATATTCACGGTCTTAAAACGACTTTTGAAGCTGCAACATTTCCAGCTAAGATATCTTTAAACGCTTTATGACCCTGATCTAATGGTCTTTCCTCAATCCACGAAAAATCTCCCATTTGAGAATTAAAAATAGCCTGCGCTGTTTCTTCAAAATCTAGTGGTGTA
>ERZ651776.1416-NODE-1416-length-28693-cov-4.917773_pt1 | contig 28693 bp, 22 predicted proteins | sample MGYA00514761_ERZ651776 | MGnify/ENA metagenome assembly ERZ651776
GAGGAAGAACTTAAGAAATGGTCAATGTTGGTCTCACCCCTCAAGACAGCTCTGGAAATCACGAACAACGTCATCTGCCTGGCCAACGGACGCTCGGCGGAGGGAGAGGAAATGAAGGACTGGGACAGCGCAGACGAGGGTGAGATGGAGCAGATGGCTGCTTCAATGGGTAGCTTCGGTGACGGCAACACCGACGGCGACAGCAAGAATGGCAATAGTAATGCAAGAAGGGCTATCGCCGCGGGGAAAATTCACCAAAGGGCTTGCGATGTGCTGATGAATCTTCTCTCCACAGCTACGAGTGCAGCTGAGGGTAACGAGTTGATTCTCAACGATATTAATGAGCTGAAGGAAAGAGCCGCTGTTACGCTTTATAACGCTGTCATTGGGAAGTTCTTCACCGGTGAGGAGAGAAAAGCTGTGTTCCAAAGCTTGCTGAATAACATCAACAACAATAAAAGTGGGTTGGTTCCCTACGTGGTTCAGACCTTTTCTGAAATCCTTGGTAATGATGACGGGATGGGGCTTAGTGGGATGGTGGATGGGAATCTGCTGAGCTCGCTGATTGAGATTCTGGGAGGAGGCAGGAACAATAACGAGGCCATTCGTATGGAGACGGTATCGACTTTGAATGCGTTGATGAACATGGCCCATTCACGCGAAACAAATATGATTGTGGGGAGGGGACTCATGGAGCGTCTGGAAATGGAAGGAAGTGTATGTGTCCTGCAAGAGGTCTTGAACGCAATCATGGATATTTACGGAGCTGATGATTTCCAAAATGGAGAGATGTGGAAACGGAGTGACGTTTTTGTTGATCTGGGGCTCGGGCAAGCGTTGCAAGAGTTTGTGACTGTGTTCAGGAGGAGGATCAAGGAGGAGGCAAGAAGAGGGACAGATGAGGAAGAGTTGATGGTTTGGAAGGAGACGGCCCTCAATTTGCAGCGCTTTGTTAAGTACAAGGGCTCTAGCTAAAATTGAGACGGTCATGGCGGGCCGCCAACTATTGGCGTGGCGTTTAATTTTTTATAAATGAATGAGCGGTAGATTTTATGGGAAAAAACTGGCAATAAAAATTGGGTCCAAATTCACTAGAATGGCGGCGCTGGTGGCATAGCAACGTTCACTTGTATCACCTCTCCTCCGGCGACATTCGGGGGGACTGTTATATTCACTGAAGTGCCATCCGGCATCGCAATAGGTAATTGCTGGTTCGGCTTAGCATCCATGGGGAGGGTGAAGTTCATCAACACATGATTACTCTCTGGCAGCGGTTGGGCCACCTGAATTATTGGCTGCGGCATGTGCATTGGTGGTTGGTTTATGTAGACTTGCTGCTGTGGCAGTGACTGCTGGTGCACAAACCCTGAGTTTTGGTGGAGCCTTTCAAGGTGCTTCCGCTTCTTACGACTAGGCCGATCAAGCCATTCTTTCAGCCCTGCACCGAAACAACAGAGAAAGCATAACAGAAAAAAACCTGCTGCGTATTCACCAGCTGATAGGGACATCAATAACTCTCTTTTCAAGTTTGAAGCCAAGGGCGCACTGGAAGGAGGAAGTGTATTTATTGTATCTAGTGTTTAGAGAAGCGGTTACCCAACCTAGTAGTATTTAGTACAACAAGTTTGTCGGGGGATGTCAAAATTAGGTGAGGAGAGTCGATTGAGGAGAATTAGGTGAATGTTGAGTGTTGAGGATAGGAGTATGAACAGAGAATGTTCGATGAGTCCGGAATGAGAACCGGGTCACCGGGTCACTCTCCACACACTCGAAAAATCCAACTACTGGTATCTGCACTTCTACAGTAAAACCCCAGGATTACAAAGATAGTTAAAATTAAGATAGTGGTGTTGGTCTGAAAAAAGCTAAGATAGTTGTGGTACCCATGTTGCTTTCAAACAGAAATTATCTTGGTTTTCAAAGAGTCATGGAAAGTTTGGTAGTTGGGCAAAAATTCTCTCTACTGTTGGTCGCTGTTGTTTCTTAATGGCCTTAGCGGCGTTTGGAGGGGCCGCCACGAGTTAGCGCAGACGATCCGTTCTTAGGGATTGTACTCCCACCAGTTTTTGCACCCCCGCCGCCCCCTCCCCCCTTTTTGTTAGACCTCGGCAAACGGCAATTCAAAGCGCGCTCAATCTTGCTGATAATCTGACCATTCGGAATGGCCTTCCCACTCTCGTACTCTCCAATTACTTGAGGCTTCTCGTTAATTGCCGTCGCCAACTGCTTCTGATTCATCTTTTTAGCAACACGAGCCTGCATGATTGCCTTGGACAATGATTTATCAACCTTAGCAACCTTAGTCTCCTCACTCTCCTCGAGTTTGCGCATATTGATTCCTTGGCCACTGTGAGCGGACGCATTCGCTGACCCGAACTTCTTCTCCGTCACAACAGCACCAGATTTAATGGCTGCTGCCAGACCATGAGCCGATTTGGGCACTTGTGGAGGGGGAGCACCACCGCCTCCCCGCTTTCCGACATTCGCCGGTTCCCAGTCTGTGAGAGAGAGTGTGAGCAATCAGATACTATAAGAATTGTGACCAACACAAGGCAGGGAGCATAGGAGCCCCAAGACCAGACAAGATGAAAGGTTCCAAACAGGCCAGTATAAAGTTCTGCCGAAATCGTCCTGGGGGCTGCAAGCGCGTATCATGTTATTGTACCTTGGAAATTCATTTTTAGCGGGTGATTTCAACTAAAGATTAATTAATGCCCCTTTTTACTCTCTGAAATAAAAATAAATAAATAAATAATAACTCTCCCATCCTCAACACCCGCACTACACCCGCTCCCTCCTTCCCCCTCCACCGTCATGACGAAGAATCATAATCCCGCCATCAATTCCCTCCTCCCTTCTCCTCGCCTAGTCCCTCGAACACACCTGCTCGTTGTCAACGAGCAGCATCAGCTCCCAGGGGGCCCCCACGATGTTTTCCCTCGCATAACCGTTTTGTGAAATACTCATATTTAACTATAACTTTTCTTCTCCTTTTTTTGACACGAATTCTTACTAAAAAGATGCCAGGAATGCCATAATTTCGTCGACACTGTGTTGCCCGTCATACAAAAGTGGGTGTCCTTTCTCCTGTCGGCCGCTAGGAAAGAAGTATAGCGTTGGGAATCTGCTTACTTTGAGCATTTCGTGATCGAGTTCGTTGGCGGTTGCGTCGATTTTCATTATTGTTGCCGCTTTTTCGTCTTTATTTCTTTCAGCGACTTCGTCTAATATTGGGAGAAGTCTTTTGCAATGGCCACAATAGGGCGCGTACAGAGCGAGGAGTACGGCCCCTTCCGAGTTCATGACCATTTCATCGAAGGTCTCGCTTTTTACAATCTTCACTGGCGACGCTAAATCAATGGAGGAATCCGCAGCTTCTGACCTCAAGGTTGGCCTAAGCTCGCCTTCTAGGAATGCTCTTATCCAGTCGTTCGTAGACTTGATGGATGCTTCTGTGTCGAACAAGTCGTTGGAGGGAAACACGTATTTTCTGAGGCCCTCGTCGTCATCGCCAATGTTGCCTCCTCCTACCTTTGTGATGAGCAAAGATGGGAATCGACTGATTCCAAAGAACTCTGCAAGTCTTGCCTCGGACCTCCCTGCAATTACGAACTTTATCTTCCCCCTCCAGTCCTTTGCGACGGTTTTGAGACCCTCCGCCAGCTCTTTGTTTATAATTTCCTGCTCTTTGCCTTCCCCGACACCGTCTAAAAATAGAATCACGTGGGATTTAACTGGGCTGAAGAAAACCGCGTTGGCGGAATCCAGAGATGAGTCGTAGTGGGTAACAAGAGGAGTGGTGTGGGTGGTGATGAAGCTAAGAAGGTCTTGTGCCGTGGTGGCTACAGCCGCCGACGCCGACGCCGACGCCGACGATGATTCTACCTCCAGAGACATTGTGGTAGTCACATAGGGGTTAAAGTAGCGGTCATCGTCGTCTGAGCTATCGTTTGGCCGGATCAATTTTATTTCGTCCGAATTGAGAGTCAACTTTTGGCACATTTCCCCTCCGACGGACACAAATTTTACCCCGCCCTCACTGTTTCTCATACCCCGAAAGTGCTCTGCGGAGTCAATAAATAATCTGGGAGGCTCACAAGCGATAGCAACGGCGGAGAAACCCTCCTCCTCGAAGCAAAATTTGAATTCGTCCAGATTTTTCTTTGTCATCAGATGTGTTGTTTCTTGAGTTGATCCCGTGGCGTCTATTTCTACCTCGTCTCCCGCACCTTCTGTTTCTTTGGTGTCGCCTTTTTCGTTAATATCAGTACCAAGATACTCGCTCTTTTGGGTACATTCAAGATCAATATCTTCCTCTCCATCAATATTTTGCACTGCCTCGTGCCCCCACCGCACTACAAAGTCAACAATGCTATCTGTATTTCTTCCTCCGGCGTAAGTTGTCGCGTAGATACTATCATCATCGCCGTAAACAAACATTTTCAACGTGGGATATACATTGATGTTAAATCTTTGAGACAAATCAACTTCCTCAGTTGAGTCAACAGTGCCCAGCAGCATCTCAACACCGCTGTCTTTGTTGTTCTTTTCACCTGCGATGTCTTTGTTGTCCATCAAGATCGAGCTTGCCTCCTCGATGGTCTTCAAGAGTTTCTTGCTGTGTCCGCACCAAGGTGCATAAAACAATACCAGGAGGGGAGAGTGCTGCTGCACATTGGTGACAAAGTCATCATTTGTGAGCTGCAAAAGAGACTCCAATGACGAGCAGAACTCCACGATGGTTAAGAACAATACGGAAAGTTGCATGGCATTCTTTTGCATTGTGTTTGTGCTGCTACCCTATGGTGCAGGGGGGGGGATGACAAACGTGCCTTCTTGAATTTTTAGATTGTTTTTGAGAAACGTGGAGCTTAAGGATTTTCTTCGCACAAGACTGCCCTGAAGAAAGCTAAAGAATACGAACGTGGCAACAATGTTTTGGTAGCAAAGGGGGAAAATCAGAAATGAAATTAATCTTTTCATCTCTCTTTTCCCTCAATCCGTAAAATACCGATATACTCAAAAAGGTACGTATCTGTTTATTTATAATTGCGCGGGGCAGCACACTGAATCCATTCAGTCCCTGTTGAAGTCAAATTGCAAAGAAGATGTGTTTACCCATAGATTTTTCATCCCCCCCGTTTCGTTCCAATTTGACAATTTTTAACACCTCTGTACCCCCCTCCTCACCCCCCTCCGAAGTCATGAAGTTCTATAAAGCTCTTCTTTCTCTTGCGGCTTTGGCTATTCCTGCTCTAGCTGGTGCCCCTGATGGGCCCGAGAGTGTTTTCAACGACGCTGGATACATTGAAGTGGGGGAAGATGGCCACAACTTGTTCTACTGGATGTTCGAGAGCCGTAATGAGCCTGCCACCGACCCTGTTCTTCTTTGGATGAGCGGTGGACCCGGATGCAGCTCTCAGCTGGCAATGTTTGGCGAGAACGGTCCTTATATTGTTGAGGATGATCTTTCCCTGACCCTAAACCCTGATTCGTGGAACAACAACGCTACTGTGATTTGGATTGACCAGCCTGTTGGCACTGGTTTCAGCTACGGAGGGCACGTGCACAATGAGGAAGGCGTGGGCAAGGACATGTACGATTTTATCCACGAGTTCTTGCTGAACAAATACGATGGCAAGTACAAGGACTTGGACTTCCATGTCTTTGGAGAGTCTTATGCTGGACACTACGTTCCTGCTGTCTCTCGTGAGATTGTGAGGCGTAACGCTGAAGCCGCTGAGGGTGACAAGATCAACCTCGTCGGCATGGCCATTGGAAATGGTCTCACTGATCCTGAGACTCAGTACCAAGGTTACATTCCCTTCAGCGAGGAACACGGCCTCGTGAGCAGTGCCACTCTCAAGTTCATGGGAGGCGTCCTTGATATCTGCGAACCTCTTATTCACGGGTGCAACAACAACGATAGCAAGGGTCTTGCCTGGTCGAGTTGCATGGGTGCTCTCATGTTCTGTAACATTGGGCTGGTCACTCCGATCCAGGCCACTGGCATCAATGTCTACGATGTCCGTGAACAGTGTGAACACAAGCCTCTTTGCTACGATTTCGATAACATTGACAAGTACTTGGCCCAGGATGATGTCCTAAAGGCTCTGGGCATTCCTGACGAGGCTCGCTGGGTTGAATGCAACAAGGGCGTGGATATTATCATGCAGTATTCTGGTGACTGGATGAAGGAGTTTGGCACTGCTGTAGCAGAGATTGTTGCTGCCGGCGTCAATACGCTAATTTATGCTGGAGAGTACGATTTCATCTGCAACTGGATGGGTAACAATGCTTGGACTTTGGCCATGGACTGGGACGGTCATGATGATTTCAACAAAGCGGAGAACAAGACTTGGACCACCAAGGATGGCGCCGAGGCTGGAAGCTATATCAACCACGAGAACTTTACTTTCTTGAAGGTGAAGGATGCCGGCCACATGGTCCCCCGCGATCAGCCTGCCAACTCCATGGACATGGTCCGCAAGCACTTTGCCAAGGAGTTCGCTTAGACGGAATTGCCTTTAGAGGGTCAAAATAAACCAAGAAATAAGGGAAATGTGTGTTTTACCAATGTTCGCGTTTATCTGTGCTCTACGCCGTCCCAAAATACTTTTACTTTATACTGCTAAAAATAAATTTTTTAATCTGCAAGCCCCCATTGGCCTCCAAAAAGGTTTTGATTTTTGGGTTCCCTTCCTCGACCATGTGAGCCTGTTCGATGAGCACGTTTTCTTCGTAAAACTTCCTCATTCTACCATTGACGATTTTCTCAAGCACTTCTGCCGGCTTTCCGCTGTCTTTCATTTGCTCTGACAGAATTGATTTTTCCTTCTCAATAACATCGGCGGGAATGCTCTCGATCGTCTGATAGGAAGGTTTGGCCGCGACTATGTGCATGGCCAGCTTGCTTCCAGCTTCGGCTGCGGCGGCTATATTTCCTTCTGGAGATGACATTTCCACGATAGCCACACTCTGGCCTACAACGTTGCTGCTCGGCGCCCTGTTGTGCAAATAGCCAGAGAGAACATTATTTTCAGCGTCTTCGACTGCGAAGACATCAGCGCTATTAATTTGAATGTTTTCGCGGATGTTGACAATAGCGTCGTTCAATTTTGCATCGATCCCATCCATCTTCATGACTTCATCTCCCGAGATATGTTGATGTGAGATAGTGGATGATTCAGGCAGTTTTTGTTTCATCACAACCGAAGTTACATCCGTCACGAAGTTGACAAAATCCTCGCTCCTGCCAGCGAAGTCAGTCTCACTCATTACCTTGACTAAAGCGGCGCTCTTCTTGTCATCGCTTATCACCAGCGACACCTGTCCCTCAGCATTTTCACGACCAGCAACTTTTTTCCCTGCCTTGGCAGCACCATGCTTTCGCAGCCAGTCCATTGCCCCGTCGAGGTCATTCTCACATTCGGTGAGTGCCTTCTTGCACTCCATCATCCCAGCTCCCGAAGCACTTCGCAGTTGCTTGATCAGCTGTGGGATGGAGGGCTGAGATTTTGTCGAGAGATGGAGACGTGGTGTAGCCACGGTAAAGCTGTTCGAGTTGATGCATGAAGCAACTCGGATCATGTGCTTCCTGGCCAGAAACATGTTTTTTGTTAGTTTCAATTAATTTTAGCGTCCCATTGTATAGCAGGATTAGCGACGATTCCCGACTCATGGAGCGATACACCATCGCTTCCTTGAGTTTTGTAACGTTTTATTAAGGTACTCCTTGCTCCCTTGAGGAGCTATTCTGACTTGGCAGAAATAAAAAATTAACGTCCTTTACAGCATTGCTTAAAATTAACTTCTCTCTGCTGCAAACTTCTCTTTTCTTCCCTCTCCTTTGCATGCCACAGTAAAGAGAGCAGTCATAGAACAGAATCGTAACCACCTTAGTGTCTCTGCTGCTCCATCTGTCTTGTGATTGTCCTCCATTTGTCTTTAATTTGCACGCCTGTCCTGTTTTGAAGAATTTCAGAGTATTCCTCCCTAATCATGGCCCAGCAATTTTTTTCAGCTGAAAATCTTTTGAAACCCTCTTTCACGGCATGTTCCTCCTCGGCGGTCCATTTTGATTTCGTCCGTTTTTTCGGTTGTTGCTTGGGTGGATTATATTGCAGATTTACTTGGGTGTCTTTACTTTTGGGTTTTTTCCTCACAATTTGCGAATCGAGGGCAGCAAGATCGATGCCTAGAGCACGCTTTGCAGCTCTACTTTTCGCCTTATTCTCCTTGCTTCCGGTTCTATCAGCCTTCTCTTGCTGATAACGCCTCCATTCTTCTTGGGACGATTCCTCCCCGGAGTCGGGTGACATGGAGGATTCGTACTCGTCAGAGTCTTGCCCCTTTTTGTTGTCCGCGACAGGCTTTTTTTTCGCTGGACTGTCAGCCACTGAACTGTCGCTATCGACTTCCGAGTCATCGAATGTGATGGATTTGGCGCTGGGACGCTTTTCGCTGAGGGGTCGAATTCTGTCAACTCTCCCACCAGTGCTATTACCATTACTTTCAAAGCTACTGTTGACTTTGTCTTCACTGCTATTCTCCTTGTCGGACTTTTTCTTGAGGATCGATTTTTGTATCTGTTGTGTTGCAGGTTGAGCGGATTTCTGGGATTTATTTTTTTGGGCTTTAGAAGACTTGGGAGACTTCTTCTTCGGTTGCTTGCCTTTTGATATAGAAGTGGGTCCGGGGGGAGATGAAGGCGCAAACTCAGTGATAAGCTCCTCACTCTCTGTATCGTCGTCCGCCGCCGTCGAAATGTGGAGAGTCAGGCTGACTTTGCGCTTGGGGGAGGGATTTGGCTGCATTGGATTTAGCGTCTGGTTCAGTACGGCTCCGTCCAAGGCAGCATCCACAGAGTCGTTGAGCGGGTCGATAGTGACATCCATGTCCATTGAGTCATTGAGTGGGTTGATTGTGACATCCATGTCCACAGTATCATCGACCTCATTTCCCGTTATCTCTTTCACTTTCACTTCTGGATTTGTCGGAGACCGGTCGGGAGGGGGGGGCATCATTTTCGTCGCTGAAATTTGCGTTTCGGTTTCCTCTTCCTCATCATCAATCATAGCTGTTGGAGGGGGAGCCTGCGTCATGGCAAAGCCATCATCGTCATCGCCATCGTTGTCTTGATCATCGTCGTCTTGATCATCGTCATCGCCGTCCTCGTCGTCATCCATCAACTGGAATGTCTCTGGAGCTTGCGTGAAGGGAGCATCGTCCATCTGGGACGCCTCTGGCTCCTCCTCCTCAACCTCTGGCTCTGGCTCTGGATCTGGCTCCTTCTTCTTTTTCTTCGTCTGTGTCTTCTTCTTCTTCTCCTGAGCCGCGGAGACTATTCTTAAGGCCGCTGCCGCAGCAACCTTCTTCGCCTCCTCCTCCTGGGCCTTCTTCGCCTCCTCTTGCTTCCTCCGTTCCTCCTCCTCCTCTCTCTCCTTCTGTCTTGTAGCCTCCTCCTTAAGCGTTCTCTTCAGATTTAGCTGGGCCGCCTTGCTTCGCTTATCTGCCTCCTTCTTCATCCACTTCGCCTCCTCAAGCTCATAGTCTCGCCGCTTTTTTTCGGTTTCCGCAGACGCAACTTCGTTTTGTGCGGCCTCAACAGAGCCGGGAGCCAAGTCGTCCACATTAAAGTTAGAGACCTCTTCGTCAATCATCTCACAAGCGGTAAGGAAAGCCTTCTTCAGTGATTCCACGTCCAAGTTGCCGTTCTCCACACAGGCCGACAAGACCATGGCGCTGGCCAGCTGCGTCTCGTTGCCACTGTCAAGCAGCTTGGGCTTCCCGAGCGCCAATACTTCCCAGGATGATAGAAGGCTACTCCATTTATCCTGGAAAGTACTCACGTCAAATAGCTTTTCACTTGCGAGAAAATCAGCGATCGACAGAGTGTCCTTCGATTTAAGGATTTTTTGCAGAAGATCTTCGATGTCTGCTGTGAACTTGCATGTTTTGATCTGGTTAGAGTAGCGCTCTGTCACCTCTTTACTCTTAAGGTGCGTAGTCTTCTCCTCTGTCACGTGTTGGCGTAAGATTGATAGACAAAGGAAAACGTTTGCCCGGCTCTTGATATTTTCAAAATCATTTGTGAAGGCGGAATTGGTCGACAGCTCCTCATTGGTCGTTGGATCATTGGGTAGGAGGGGGGGGGTGGGACCAGATGAATCGCTTGAGTCGAGAACAGACTCTCTTGGTGGACAAATGCGAGACGCGTCGTTTCGTAGGAATAACTCGCGGACGGATGCAAGATCAACGATCAATTTTGCCCAATGTCTGGGTGAGAAATGTTTAACCTCTTCCGTCTAGAGGTGTTGAAGGGGAAAAGGCAGATAGATTATGGAGAAATATGGCATAAAAATTATGTGTTCCGTGTGTTAGTGGTCTTTGGCATCATCTTTGTTTTGCATATTTGTAGCACGCTGGTATTTTCAATCGATTCGGCCGTCGCGTTCTCACCTTAGATAAAATGTTCGCTTGGTCGGAATTCTTGGTGACTGTCCCTTCACACATCCCAAAACACACTTCCTGGAAGAGAGATGCGCTCTTCAAGTAGGAATGGGTTAAAGTGTGGATTTCAACCTTTCCGTGGAGCTCGCAAAAGGCCTGGAAGACGGGGGGGGGTGTTAGAGGACGTATTGGGGCCAGTCGGGAGAATCCCTCCGGTTCTTTGGGCATGATTTTTTATCAATTACAGACACTTCACCGATATGGCGAAAAAACTACCGCAATATCACTCACATTAATCAGGGTAGGGTTCCTCTTGTAGCAGAACAGCGTCAAGGTATCAACAAGGAACATTTTCAAGTCGGAAAGAGCGGGGGGAGATGGAAGGGAGGGGGGAGGAATGGGAGTGGGCATTTTTTCGCGTTTGATTTGTTCCACGACTGGGCTCTTTTCTGCGTATATGCCGTGTGATGGGGATTTATACCTTGAAAATCAACATCAAGTAATTAAATTTGGAGGCGGGCGACTTTTGGTTGAGCCGTCGGCACCCTTGTGAGAAATTTAAGAGAGATCACACAAAATAACCGTTTCGTTCTTAAAAATCGTATACTAGTTGACCTGATAGTTTTAATCGAAACGAAGGTGAGTTTTGTCACGATTTGTGCAGAGTCTGCGTGCTATGAGCCCAAAGACTCGACAATCGATTTGAAAAGAAAGGGCCAATCACTCCCTGAAGAAGGTATTTGAGCGTTTATGGGCGAGTTCTTGCCCTTCTGATATTATTAGTAATCGGCAGACGAGAGATAAATCGCAGAATTTGGCAGATCCTTCCGTAAAGCCCTCCCGTTACAATAGGCCAAGTTTCCCCGTATTCCCGCGTACATTCCCTGACTCACCTGACCTAAATTTAACGCAGACGAGTTGCAGAAGACAATGTCGAAGGATTATGCTGACATGCTGAAGCCCATTCGGGACCTGGCAAAGAACTGGGACATAAATATCGCGAGTTGTCTGGAGGACTACATCCAGGACCTTGAGAAGATAACTGTGAACGTGGATGTCGACGGGGTGAAGAGTCAGATGAACTTCGCGCAGGCCGCGCTTTTGATTCAGGGATCGTCGGCCGTGTACGCGCGCAAAGTGGAGTACTTGCACAGCCTCGTGTACAAGACGTTGGAGGCATTGACAGAGAAGAAGAACAAGAAGTCCAAGGTTGGTTTATGTGTTGCTGCTGTTTCTGTTGCTGTTTCTGTTCCGACTGCTGCTGTTGCTGTTGCTGTTGCGTTGCTTTTATTGTTTCTGCCGCTGATGCTACTGTCGCCCCTCATCTGACACCGCTCTAACAAAAAACATGCGTGCATTATACACAAACACTCCCATGCACTCTTACCTCGCACGCATACTCAGGATGGCGAAAATGCTGGTGATACCGATGACATTAGCGGGTTTGATATTGAGATGAACTTCCTCCTGCTGGATGACCACATTACCACCGGGTCCAGGTACAACATCGACCTGATTGAGGAGGAGGATGACAAATTGAACCCTGGGATGGACCGCTCGCAGTCAACTCAAGGCGACTACTATGATGATGACATTGAGCTGAACAAGCAGAATCTGATGAACAACAGGCGCCTGTCCAACATCTCGAACATTTCCCGTGGCTCCCAGGCTTTGATGAACTCCTTGGTGGGAGACATAGGGCAGAATGGCTTGCGCCTCATGTCCTCAGAGGTGGACATTACGGGTGCGCTCATGCTCCCCGGGAGCCGGGCGTTTGATATTGCCAACGGGGGGAACGGCGACCAGTCTGAGTTCATTTTGCAGGACGATGAACAGATGATGATGAATGATGACGATGAGATGATCAATGTGCAGGTGAGCTGTTTGTTTTGCGGTCTGCGCGGCGTTTGCGTGTACTGCAGTTGTGTGCACTGCAGAGTGTCTTGGCTACAGCCGTGTCAGGAGAGTCTCTTTCACTTCATGAATCACTAACAATCAGCTACACGCAACATCCACAGGACAATGAGCAGGAGGAGGTTGCTGAAGAATCGGTGGAAGAACCTTCTGATCCTTGGGCTATGCTCGACCCCAATGATGCAGGACACGTCAAGGCAAGACCGCTCAAGAAGAAGGCTACCTTTAAGCTTCCGGCGAGTTTAACGGGAGAGGAAGAGGAGGAAGATGACGTCAACACATCGATGAACCTGTCCACAACGCTAGCTGCCAACAGCTCCATGCTCAATAACCAATCGTCTGTCCTCATGGATAACGATGGGCTCACCTTTAGGGGACTGGCCTACGGGAAAGAGTTCAACTACATTCTCAAGGACCAGACGAAGAAGAACAACAGGAGCAGAAGGAAGGGAAAGCGAGTCCACTACCAGCAGGAGGAGGAGGAGGAGGAGGAGGAGTTTATGATTGATGAGCAAGAGTTCCAGCAGCAGGAGGTTGGGGACCAGGTAAGTCGCTCTTCCTTGTTGAAGCAATCATGCTGCAGTTGGTCATCGTACAAACCGCGGCAATTCGCCTATCTAACACTTCCATTTCTTTCTCTGTCACTGTTACTTTCGCAGATTATGATGGACCAACAGAACGTGGACGAGCAACAATTCGAGACACAGTTCGGACATTCCCACAAGGACGGCGTCGAAAACGACAACATTAACAACCCCATGAACGAAACGCGGTACGAAGAGAAGTTTGAGATGCTATGTCGACAACACCTGCAGTCCTTCAGCCGGGCTGCTGAACGCTACGCCGCCGAGACCCATTTATCCAAGAGAGTCAGTGGCTGGAACAACAGATTAGTGCCAGTCTTGGAGCAGGAAGAGAACCGGGAGGAGTTTAATATTCAGGCCACCTCCGAAAAGATCCTCCAAACTGTCGCCAGTGAGATCAAAAAGGAGGAGAAGAAAATGGGGAAGGGAAAGAAAAACACTGAGGTCGACGTTGCCTCCAAAACGGTCGACTTCAAGCTCGTCAGTGATGGCCAGCCCAACTACGAAGTGTGCCGCATGTTCCTCAGCTCGCTACTACTGGCCAACGAGGGGAACGTGGCCCTGGAGCACCCTGAGAGTGACGATAATATCGAGTGCAACAATCTCGTCATGAAAATGCTCGACGAAGAAATGAAACACGTTACCATGGAGGAAGTTTTGTAATGTGTCGCGTGTCGGCGAGGGGGGGGAGTTAGGGGGCTGTTTGTGCAGAGAGAGAGGTTTGAAGAAAGTAAGGCGCTGTAATATTAGCTAACACAAAGTGCATGTTTGCTGACAAATTGGACATTTCAAGGAATTTTTTTCGCACAAACAAGCCCCTTGCAGTACCACTCTCCCTTCCTCTTCATTCGATATTTTTTCTCCTTCTTGCAAGTCTTCTTGTGGACTTTCCAACGAGCTTCTTGCACTCTCTATCGCAATACTGCACAGCTGCACAGAGTGTTCGTGAGCCGCGTTTGCAGTCTGTTATGTGTGTTTCGATTCTGTTTGTCGCTCTACTGTCAGACAAACAGAATCATGTCTTCCTCTTGCACTTTGGGATAATGAAAACACCACCTCAAAATCTGTACATATATTCACCAAAAATCATGGAGACCAAGATATTCCACGCATAAAATCTGAAAATGAAAAGCGGGAGGAGCGACAAATTATTTTAGTGCTTTTTTCGTCAAGAGGCACGTGAGAGAAATGAGGTTGTTAGATAATAATGTTAGATAAATGTTAGATAAATGAGGTTGCATCCTTTTTTGGATTTTTTTTTTAATTGATTTTTTTATTGGATTTCGTTTACTTAAATACATTTTAATAATAAAATTTCTTTTAATGAAATTTTTTAATATATATTATATATTTTTTGAATTCTATGGTTTTCAAAAAATTATTTATATTTATTATTATTTTTGATAATAAAATTTAATATTTTTAGATTTAAAAAATTACAATATATTTAATAAAATTTTTGAAAATTATAAATTCAAAATAATTATACCGTATGTTTATTTTATATCATGAAAGAAAATTGTATAACAAAAGTACAAAATAACAAAAAAATCCTGCCCACCATAGATCCTGAAACTTTCGGTAGCAAGAATCAACTAATACGTATCTCCGCGATGGAATCGAGACCTCCTAAAATATCATAAAAACGATCCCAAAATGAAGCAGTAGATTCATTTATTTATGACGTTCTCTAAATAAAAAATCCTGGCACTGGACGAAAAGTTGCAATCCAGAATCCTTCTCCAATATCCCTTCAGTATTGTCCCACAATGAAATTTCACGTTGTTACCACAGTAGCCCTAACGTTTACCCTTACCAATGCCATTGACAATGGTCTCGGGAAAACCCCTCAGATGGGCTACAACACATGGTATGACTTTATGTGTAATGACTCTTTGCATGAGGATAACATTAGACAGACTGTCGACGAATTCGTCAAGTTAGGTTTACCAAAGTATGGTTATGAGTACATTAACCTTGATGATTGCATAGTAGAACCAACACGAGGTGATGATGGCAAGTTGAGGGGTGACTTGAAAAGATTTCCCAGTGGTATGAGGCAACTCAGCGACTATGTTCATGATAAGGGCTTGCTATTTGGAGTGTACACAGACCGTGGGAACGCCACCTGTGCCAACCTCCCAGCTGCGCTTGGGAATGAAGAGCTTGATGCACAAACATATGTGAATGACTGGAATGTCGATTATATCAAAGAGGACAGCTGCTTTGCGCCTGTTGACCACGATGTTGCATTTGAACAATATGGAAAGATGAGAGATGCCTTGAACTCAACGGGGAAGCCGGTTTTCTTCAGCTTGTGCGGGTGGGAAGATTGGTACGCTCCCGAGGGTGCGAATTTGGGGAACAGCTGGAGGACCGGACCAGACGATAGCAACTGGGGAGGCGTCAAGGTAAACATCGACATCATGGCCAACGGGGAAAGTAGTCTCGGTGATCTCGCTTCATTTGCTGGTCCAGATAAGGGTTGGAACGATCCATGCCTGTTACTAAGCTCAGATCACACTGGGAAGAGAGCTATGAGTGAGGTACAAACACGAACTCAATTTGGCATCTGGAGTGTATTGTCGAGCCCCTTGCTCATTAGTGGAAGTATTTTGACGATGAGCGATTATGACAAGGAGACGTACACGAACGCAGATGTAATTGCTGTGAATCAAGATCTACTTGGGAAGCAAGGAAGTCGATTGATTGGAGGACCCTTGGCTTCAAAAGACGAAGATTACGAAGGGAGTGTCTCCTTGTATGCGAAATCGCTAAGTGGGGATGATATTGCTTTTATTGTTATCAATAGTAAGCTGACGGATGAGACCTTCGTGTGTGACAGTGAATGCTTCAGGAAGATGGGAGTGACTGATGATAGTGGTGCTTCAATCGTTGATCTCTGGAGTAAGAAGACTGTCGCATACGACGGATTGAACTTGACCTTCGATTTGGATGCCGACGGAGGAAGCAGAATGTTCAGGATTAAGAAAGAGTAACTGAATAACAGAAATATAACCCAAGCGAAATAAAGAAATTGTTAAAAAAACACCCAAAATAAAACCAACTTTTCTACGCTTTAAATTCCCCCACTTTTTTGCTCAACTACGCTGGAACCTTTTCAGTCTTTGAAAATTTGGCACAGTCCCCCTCCCTAGCAACTACTACGCTTTCACTTAAAATGTTTAACTGGGGAGCGAATTGTCATTCCTGATGTAAAAATCTTTGACAACACTAACAACATTTTTCATGTTCACACCTCCATCTTCCTCGGCCTTGACAGCGTCCAGATATTTGTATCCATCCCCCATATTGACATCGCAGTACACTTCATAGTCAGCTCCGACGCCCCGTTTCATGATCACTACCTTTGGCGGCGGTTCTGCCTGTTCTCCCCTATCCATGCCTGCACCGGAGAACGGGTTTATCGAGTCCTGTCTCGGCATCGCACAGATATGATTAGTCTGCATCAAATATAACAATACCTCACTTATTCACGCGACGGCCCCTCACCTGCTTTTGACTAACTACAAAGGCCTTCAATGACCAAGTCAATACACCACCTGCTCTCTTCCATTCAATAGGGCTTTCATCACCAAATTCAGGGTTGATCAGAACAAGAGGTATTCGAAGATCATCAGCTGTGATTATTAGCCGGCGGAGGCGCAAGAGGTTGTCAGGAAGGTCAGGAGAGAAGATATAAATAGATTTGGTTGGATAGCCCAAAATAATCGATTGTATATGAGAATCAATCTCACTGATTGAGTCTCCAAGTGACATGACAGTCTTATCTTTTTCTGCTTCGTCAACGAGCGACGCCAAACGGGGCAGTATAGATTCTTCATTATATTTCTCTTCGCTTGCGCTGTCAACATTGTCATTTTCAAAATCAGCACCGGTCCCCACACCTAATTTTGCTTCCAACTTGTTTCGGAAATTTCCCACACTGTCGTACCAGTTGCTGACATATCTCTCCACCAGTGCTCTCTCCTTTTCGTCAGCAAAAAAAACGACACTTTCGCCCCCAGCAATCTCCGCGACTCCACGAACAAAACGAGCACATCCAACAACATCAAAGTGATTGGGACCGTCAGACCTTACAAAACCAGGCACAGAAATGTCAACAGACTGAAGTAAGCTTTTTTCACAGATCGCGGTGTTAATTGCACGCGCAATCAAATGCTGCGCGGACTCGGGGGAGGTCGGCACAGACGCTTGTGACTCTAGCGACGAAAGAAAAGACTCAACGTCAACATTATCGAGGTTTATGTCACTGTCTGCAGAATCTGTATCGCTGAATTCACGGCTGTTGTTAACGTCCGCAGGAAGGCATGAAGTGCGATAGCGGCAGTTGAGAAACGCCGGTTGCAAAAAGCAAGTAATGGGAGAAGGCTGCACAAGGAAAAGGAAAAGAATTAGATTCATGAAGTCGAAGTTGCTGGCAGGGATGGATCAATAAAACGATTTCTTAAAACGAAGTCCCCCTTCCTTCTAAGCAGCTCGGTGACGAAACTTAATTGTTCGAAATGGGTAATCACAATATAATTAATAAAAATCTCTTTTAATCGCCCCTCCCCGCTCAATACCTCTCAGGGTCCTGGTTATTCTCAATTTAAAGGCGCTCTATAGACACTAATATATAGTGTAAAATCTCTGCGATAGCAAGGAAACATTTAAAGCAGAAATTCCTCCCAACACCATACGTCACTCCCTCCAATTTTTTACGAAGCTCCAAAGAAGCGGAGGATCTACTCTGCCCCTGCGACTCTCGGAACAGTAGTGTTGCGCCAACATTGCACGCGCATTTTGGTCCACCCCCCTCCGCCAAAATGTCACAAATGTTGAACCTAGCTACCAATGACTTTGACTGTTCGGATTCCTCTGGTGATGAGGCAGAAGCAGTGTCAACATCAATGCCCTCGGAGCCATCGAAATCTGCGGCGACACCGAAGACGGTGGCAGTGCTTCCAACTACTGAACGGATAAAAAACAGCAGTAAAGGACGCGGAATGTCCTCGGGGTGGGGTGTGTTGGAGTCAATGACAAGTCCTCCTTTCACAAATGGCGGTGCCGTCGATGGGGATAGTGACAGTGACAGCGAAGGGAGTTGTCAGGAAGATATTGTTGCTGATGCTGGAGCTATTTTGACTCCGCATGAAAACATGACGCTAACGCCTTACGACACGACAACTCCCAGCACCAGAAAGGCCGAGAAAAAAGCAGGATTTGTCACCCCAAGAGCAATGATGTACTCCTCAGACACGACGTCATCACACGCGAGATCGACGGACCCAAAATCGGTGCTGTCTTCGATGAACACAAACTCGACTGGAGAAAAAAGGAAGAGCAAACTAAAGCTTGTCCGGAGGGGATCATCATCGACGAAGAAGGTTGCATTTCAAGATAGTGACAAGAGCAAAGCAAGTGCGCAAAGCAAAAGTGCCACAATTCAGACCGCCATTGATTCCATGGCCAAGATAAACGGAACACCGATCCAGCCGAATGATAATTACCTCAATGTTTTAGAGAAGTTGAAATTCACTGGCTGGACTCATTTGGGTCCCTTTGGCTTGAACATTGATGACACATTCGTGCTTCCAGGAGGAAAGACTCCGAAGGGGTTAAGTGGCGGAGGTGCAATCGAAGGTGTCGATTATGTTGTCGGTAAGGCAGGAGTAATGAAGTTTGTTGCAGAAACCTGGGGTTGGGTGGGGGAAGGAGAAGGTGACATTGGTAAGGGTTTGGATTTTGCCTTGGAATCAGTGGGACGTGGGAGAGCAAAGCGTGACCTGAAGACGAAATCAACGACCCAAACGCAAAAGAAGATATCGCCTAAGGCGACAACACCGAAGATAGCTCCTAAGGGGGCTCCGAAGACGACGCCAAAGACGACAACACAGAAGACTTTAGCGCCGAAGACCGCAACACCGAAGATGGAAACGCCAATAATGAATACGACAACACCAAAGGGAAATATATCATCATCTAGAACGACCCCTATTGACTCTGCCGTTAAAACGATGCGGCAAATCAAAGGAACACCGATCCAGCCGAATGACAATTACCTCAACGTTTTGGAGAAGTTGAAATTCACTGGCTGGAAACATGAGAACCCCTATGGCCTAAATATCGGCGACACATTCGTGCTTCCGGGGGGGAAACATCCTCGTAAAGCGGGTGCAATCGAGGGAATAGACTACGTAATTGGGGACGAGGGTGTGAAGGAATTTGCTATGAAAACCTGGGGGTGGGCGGGCGTTACTAAGGAGGAAGTGGCCTCGGAGGAAGTTATCGAGCCGAAGAAGGCCAAGTCAAAGCCGAATGGTCAGCCCCTACCCCCGTCTCCGCCGTCTCCTTCTCCACAAGCTTCCAAACAACCCCCCAAACAACCCCCTAAACAACTTCCCAAGCAACAACTGACCAAAGCAAAGAAGAAAAAAAGGAAGAAGAAGAAGAAAAAGAAGCCCCGGATAATCACCATTCGATCCCCCTTGAAGAAGCCTAGTCTTGACAAGTTTCCGAGTAGGGTTCTGAAAAATCCCATTATCCACTTCTCTCACGCCTGGACAACGCTGAAGAACGACGGCTACACCCATTCAACTTCAGTTCCACGGCGCAAGAATTATGATGGACCGCGAGTCAACAGAGACATGACCGACAAACTCGAGAACCCCTACCTTTATTGCGTTCACTTGAACTCAAAAGACCAGGGTGAGCTCATAAGAGGCGTACACTATGGGGGGGAGGACGAAATCATGGAAATTGTAAGAGAGAAAGACTGGGAAATCTGGGAGTATTTGGTCGAGCTGGAAATCAAAATGGAGAATTCCTCCTCATTGCTGACAAGTGACGAATTTGAGAAGGTCGAGGAGTATATGCTCGAGGTCTGGACCTGGGCGAAAGTGAAACGGATTGCAAGGGACGAGATGGACCCAGAGGAAGAGAAGCTTGCTTCGCGTAGCAAATCTGATTTCTGGTATTTTCCACCCGGGAGGGAGCCAAAGCGTATTGGAAAACAGCCGACTGTTGAGGAAAGATCATCAGGGGAGGCATTTACGGATCTAGAGATGCGGGTAGTTGCTCTACGGGTAATAAAGGAAATCAAGGAAGAAGATGCGGATTACGGGGTAAAGTGGTTCAAAACAGGTGGTGTCGAGATCAATGACGTCGAGGAGTTTTCAGAAAGCAGTAGCAGCGAAAGTAGCAGCGACGACGACGAGGGGCTGGTCGAGGTCGCGGTGGAAGAGGACCAGCTAAAGGTGGCCTCGCAAGCAAAACAAGTGCCCAAGCCTAAGGCAAAACAACAAAAAAAGCTAAAGCCTCAAAAACACGAAGTAGAAGCACCGAAGGAAAAAAAGCCTCCCCCAGTGCCATCTTCTTCAGAAGAAGAATACTTTTCGTCATCCTCCTCCAGCGAATACACGGAAGAAAGCTACGATAGTGAAGATCAGCTTGACTCATTCTTGATTTCAACGAGCACCCACAGTTTTGGAATCAGTCCTGTCTGGAACTACCTCAAAAATATTGGCTGGAAATGGAAACCAGCTACCAATCTTGACTCTTCGAGCAGTATTTACGTCTCTCCGAGAGTCGCAGAGAGCACTAGTAGCAGCGGCTCCAATTCTAATAGCGGAAGTTCAAATCTAATACCGATGAAATCAGCGATCCGCGGTATCGACGTATTTGAGAACCAGTTTTCTCTCTTCGATTGGATGGACTCGGACGGATCAATCTTCGACGAAATTTACGACAATGCTAATGTGGAGGTTGACAGCGCCAACCTCAAGACGAATTATATCCATAACCCGAGACTAGTCAGGGAGGGATTTCTGCGGTGGATCTGGGCGGGGGGAGGGGGGAGGAAGGAGAAGAAGAAAAACACCAGAGTGAAGGAAAAGGACAAGAGGAGGAAAGGAAGCAAGCGGGGAAGGAGCGAGAGCAGTGGGAAAGGAAAATGGGAAATGTTAAAACACACTGCCTTTTTCAGTGACCAGATAAACTACAACATCCACAACAACATCGAGGCAGACGTTTTTGACATCGACGGAGATGTTGATGGAGCTGACGAAGAGAGGAAGGGCTTCACCCACGTTGGAGGCAATGCCACCAAGTTTTTATTATCAACTGCCCAGGCTAAAATCGCCAAGAACCGCAAGGAAAAAGCCGAAAGAAAGGCCGCTGTAAAGACCAGCGCAAACAAGAGACACGGGAGGAGGTTCAAGGGTGGATTGAGGGATGAGGGTATTGATGTTGATGGCGGTGGCCAGAGGGGAGAGGAGAAGCAGCAGCAACTCCAACAGGATCAACAGCAGCAACAACATAAACAACGACCACTTGCCCATCCCGGTGTTATTTTCTACGGAAATAAAAACCCACCAACATCAACATCAGCGCACAGGAATGGCAATGCAGAGCTGCCATTTCAGGCCCAGCCGTGGCTGCAGGCGCCTCTTGTGCACAGCTTTTTGAGCGCTAACCTCGCCGTCGGAACGGCAGTCGCCGTCTATGGGTTCGGAAGCAAGAAAGAATATCTCAGGCAAATTGTCAGAGAAAGGGGCGGGGCGAGCCTAGAGATCGAAGGGAGCAAGGTGCTAGCGAATTCGGGGTGGGGGACCGGTGTTGGAGGAACCGGTGGGGAGGGGAACTCTCTGAGGAACTTGAACAACTTAGGACGCGGGGGTACTCTAAGAAGCACAGCTCGCACCACTCGCACGAGTGCAAATAGCTCCAGGACCTTCAACATAGATGACGATATCGCTGGCCTCTTGAAGGCCACACACGAGCTGGAGGCATCCAAGGGAGGGGGCATGATTGGGTCGTCTTTGCTTAGAACTCCCTTACCAAGCAGCAGCAGCAGCAGCGTGTCGGTCTTCAGCCAAATTTTGGACGCAATCGAGGCAACATGCAAAGGTTGGACCGTGTCTGGTGGAACGGGAGTGGAGTTGGGACTGGGGGCTGGAGTCAACAGTAGTTTGAACTCAAACATGGACGATGTGTTTCTCAATTCTCCCAACGTTTTAGTAAGGAGAGCGAGCTATGTGGGCACCAGAATACGGGACAATGTTATCGGCGTTTGCGGGGGGGAGATGACTGGGAATGTTATCGTCGGTGGCTGCTTAACGCTCGTGATTCACTCGATCGACAGCCCGGCTTTGCTCGGGTGTCACAGCCCCAGCATGTTTTTGACCCCGCTTGCAGCGCTGATCAAGTGCAGCAGAGGAGCAATAAGGCTCCTCTGCAGCGTTGATAACCTCAACTCGGCTTTGTTGTTGAGCAGCAGTGATGTCACTGACGAAGGTGGTTTGGACTTTGTATTTCTCGAAGCGACAACCTACCAACGCTACGACGAGGAGGTTGCCTTCGGACTGGGCATGGGAGAGAAACCCCCAAAGAAGAACACAAAGAAGAGAAAGGAGGCAGGCGGGGACGAAGGAGGGGACGATGAAGCCGATGGAGGCACGAGGAGAGGCACTCAGACAGGATTAAGTTACGTCTTGCGGAGCTTGGCTCCGAGACATGCAAGTCTGCTCAAATTGTTGGCGAGGGAACAACTTAAGAACCAAAACAAACAGAGGGAAGAGGAGGCGAAAGGGAAAACAGGAGGAGGTGGTAAAAATATAACCAAAGCAAATGCTAGGAGTAGTGGAGAAGTCGGCATGGGAGCCATTGAGTATAGGGTGTTTCGAGACTTGGCGAGCAAGGACATGTTACACAGTGACGACAGGAGCCTGAGGGTAATGATGAAGGAGCTAGAGGAGCACCAGCTGCTAGCAACAGGGACATATGGCAGTAAAAAGAGGAGGAAAGATGGCGGTGATAATGGTGGGGGGGAAGACGAGCTCGTTTTCATACCCCAAAACCCAGCGACGCTAATATCCATCGTTAAGTGGACTCCACAATCGTCAGTAACAGAGTAGCAGTTAAAAAATGTAGGACTGAACAAGTAGTGCGATTATTTTCGAGAAGGTATAAACTCTTTTGTTCTTAGTGCCTTGGTGAATTTTGGAGAGTTCAGCTTCTTTAATGTGGGTGAGGACAAAAAGAATAGAAATATGTTATGTGTTTGTCAATTCGGATACGGAGAACCAAAGATAAGTCCAAGCGCGCACAGGTTAAAAGTTTAATATTGGCGTTAACAAATCCTGAAATTAAACAAAACTTAATTTTTGTTTTCCCCCTACTATTCTCGGTTCTCGGTATTCTCACCCTCCCAGGCCCTGAAGCAACTTACTCTCATGCAAGGTTCTCAAAAGGCGATCAATTACAAACTCATGGCCGACTCGTATATAAAGGGGGAGCTCCCCTCACAACCCCGGAAACTACAAATAATTAGCTTGGTCTTCGTTTCATGTCTCTTCTTTCTCACCCTCCTGTCCTCTTACCGTTATTCCATAACCAAGCGCATCAGCGATATATCTGCAGACAATGCCGTGGCGTGCACCGGACTGTTAGCAATGATGATTTCGATGGCGACGAATGTTCTCAGTGGATATTGGAAGGAGAAGATGAGGAAAAAGGAGAATTCAAAACTTGATCATTACAGCAACGCTGATAGGAATGAAGAAGATAAGAAGGAGGAAAAGAAGCTCTCCGAGGACGAGATGTACAATAAGTTGAATGTACCGTTCACAACGAAGGAAATGGGCGGTAAGACAAAGAGATATACATGGGAGCAGGGGGATGACGAGGTAGAACTCTCAATCCCTATAGAGGAATCATTAAGTGCGAAGGACATCTCAGTAGCCTTTTCCCCTGAGACACTCTCGGTGAAGGTAAATTCTGTCCCGATTATTCGGAAAGATGAGACTCTCTACGCAGCAGTTGATCACGATGAGTGCTACTGGCATATAGAATCGAAGGAAGACGAGATCATAGAGGATGCGTCAGGGGGCTTTGATGCGAGTGCCAGTGACGGACTTGGGGGGAAGAAGTTTCTTGTGATCACTTTGAGGAAGAAGGAGAAAACTCAGAGGTCGGGGCACTGGAAGACTGTTGTTATTGGGGACGAGGAAATCGATACAAAGAAGTTCGGTCCCCAGTTGGTTGTCAACGATGACCGGCAGTGATTAGACGTCAGTATTTGTAAAAGTAGATTGAATGAACGATCGATTGTATCGGCAGTTTGCGTCGTACTCGAAACCAATATTCATTCTACCTTTATCATCTCTTCCATTTGATCAACCATTTCATTTGCAACCTCCTCATCAACAACACAAACCGCTACATCAATTTCCGCCTTCACGACAGCCCTCAAAAATATCGACACCGCTTCCTCAACTGGAAATCCTCTCACCCCTGCACCCACAAGCGGCGTCAATATCCCCCCCTCTTTCCCCCCCCTCTTCGCTTCCTCAAACGCTGACGAATAGCACCGCAGGAGTGAAATATCACTATCTATATCACTATAAAAAGGCGGCGCAACGTGGATCAACCTTGAGAACTTGTCTGATAATCCGTGCGATCCCGTCGCAATCGCGTTCCCAGTAGATAAAACCACAGGATCAGTTGATTCACGACCGATCAACCGTTCCAGAGGGGCTAAAAACCGTCGTAAAACAGACGGCCTTTTCAGTCTTCCAATCTCCTCTTTCAATTTCTCTCCTCCTTCTATCCCTACCACCCCATCGACACACTGCACGCCATAAACCATCCCTTTCCCCACGTCCATACCCCCCCAACTCGTAACATACCCGAGGGGCTGCCAATTTTCTCCCCGTCCCTTGCTGTATTCTTTCGGGACGGGCCCCCCCTTTGGGAAATAAGGAAACTTCAACACACCGGTAAGGTTCGGATTGCCCGGGACCAAGAGCTGCCACCGGCCAAGGGATGGAAATGGAGGTGGGTTTGTCACGATACATGATACACGGTACGCGGAGATGTTATGGCCCCCACTTAGGGGGGAGGAATGGAGCAACGTAGGGGAGGGCGCGGAGTCTGCATACCATTTAGATCCGGTAGAGAGCGAGCGGACTTGAAATTGAGAGAGAATACGTGTAGATAGCATTAGAGGTGGTGGCAAGACGGAGAAAATTTCGGAGCAGGATGGGGGGGATATACAGCAAGCTGCACTGACACAATCCGCTGTTATGGATAGCTCCAACTCGAGTTTTTTGGAAAGTTCTGGTTTTTAAGAACGGAGTCGTTTGCGTTAAATTCACAGCACCCTCTTAATGTTTGTGGACAATTTTCTCTCCGACAACCCCCCCCCTGGACAAAAACAAAAATCCCTGGGTCACATTATTTTTCTTCACGGTTTTCCAGACACTTGCGCCTCCTTCTCCTCCCTCTGCGATAGGTTCTCTGCCTTGGGATTCGTCGCCCACGCGCCCTGTCTCCCGGGGTATTCCGCCGGCGGGGAGGACCGAGGCAAGGACCCAGGCAACAACGACTCCCGTCTCCGACTGGAGAACATTGTTCTCGCCCTTGCCGAGTTCATAACAAAAATACCTTTGGACAAAGTCCATCTAATCGGCCATGACTGGGGCAGTGTAATCGCCCAGGCGTACGCCGTGAAATTCCCCGGATCCCTGAAGTCCCTGACGGTTGTCTCCGTCCCTTTCGACCTGATGGCGAACGCCCTCCGTTTGGATCCCGGCCAGCTCCGCCGTTCGAATTACATGGCGGAAATGATGTCTCCGTCCGCTGAGAGGCGGTTGGTCGGAGAGGGATGGCTGGAATTTCTAGTAGACACCTGGAGTCCCTCTTTTAGAAGGACGGAGAGGAACGCGCTGTTGAAAAACGTCAGGGCGACCTTCGCCGATCCGCTGGTGACGCGCAGCTCTGTTGATTACTATCGCGTGAACGTTGGTCTATCCTCACGTGCATTCCATAGTTTTCTAACCTTACTGAAACCAATAACAGATTCTCCGCTCCTCCTCCACATAATCACCCCCCTTCTTTACCTCCTGTCTTACTTCCTACGAATCCCATACTGCCACCGCCACCCCGTAGACCTGCGGCTCGATGACTGCCAGATGGATAGGCGGAGGGTGCTGATGGTGTGCGGCGAAGAGGACGGGTGCGTGTCGCCGGAGCTATTCAAGTGCATGAAGGACCAGGTTAACGTCGAGATTTTGGGTGGGGGACATTGGTGTTTTCTGGAGGAGGAGGATGAATTTTTTACGACTGTTTTGCATCATGTCAGAGGGAATAATTAGATTATTCTGACCAATTAGAAGTTAAGATCGCAAGAGGGAGGTTATTTGACGTTGACGACGTAATGAGGCCGCAGAATGGGAATGTGGGATGTAGAATGTGAAAATATTAAAAATTAATGATCGTAGGGTTAGGGTTAGAAGTTCCCCGATAAATCTGCATTCTTTCTTTTTTATCTTCTTTCTTTTCTCCTTCTGCCAAAAATGTAAAAAGCGTAAAAAACATCAAAACCCAAACCCCGCATCCTCCCCCACGTCAACGACGACTCCCTCCTCCCTCCCTTTATCAATCAACTTCCTCCAAATATCGTTCACCATAATCCTTTCGCAATCCGCCACAACAATCAGCATCTGCTTGGCCCTGGTGAGCGCGACGTTCATCCTCCTGACGTCCGCGAGGAACCCGATCCCCCTGGCCCCCCCCGCCCGGACACTTGAGAATATTATCACCTCCTTCTCCCGCCCTTGGAAGCCGTCCACGGAGTTTATCTCGACCTTGTAAGCCTCTGCGAGGCTTTGGTTCCTCCTCTGCCCCGTGACTTGGTCCACGGTTTTTATCTTGGACATTTCCGTTTTGAGCCTCCTGCGTATCAGCCCGACCTGCTCGGAGTACGGGGTGATGACACCGATCTTACCCTTGAGGTCGACGCCGATCCCCTCCGCGAGCTTCCGGACCAGGTTGACGCAGAGGGCGCACTCGGAGGAGTTGGTCAGGGACTGCTTCGACTTGCTCTCGGAGGATTTCAGGTTGACGATGGTGAACGGGCTGAGGAGGGGGGCGTGGAGACCGACGGCACCCTTGATCTCGGCACCGTAGGTCTTCTTACGAACGTTCGCACCGTCCTGGAGTAGCCCTTTGTAAAAAATCTCCCGGGGAAACGCGCTTATATCGGGGTGCATCCTGTACTGTTCGTTGAGCATGTAGACCCTCTCCCCCCCCTCCTCCAGCCTCTGGAACAAGCTCCTGTCATACTTCAACCCCCTCCCGCTGGTGCTGAAAACCGTTGCGGGTAGCTGCTGTGGGTCACCGACCAAGACGCAGTGGTGCCTCCCCATCCTCAGCGCCACGAGGCTCGACGGCTCCACGGACTGTGCCGCCTCGTCGATTATGACCACCTCGAACTTTGAGGCGTCTGTCAGGCACCTCTGACCCGCGGACCCGAGGGTGACGAAGACGATCTCCGTCGTTTCGAGGATGTTCGTTTCCACGGCCTGACGGCCCAGGGATGACGCGATGCCGACGCCCATGCCCGGGTGGAACGAATTGAATTGACCCGCATATCGACCCCCTCCACCCCCTCCACCCCCTCCACCCCCCTTGTCGCGACACGCGTCCGACGCCAGCTGGTAGTTCTTGATCTTGTTCTGTGTCTGTATGAACCTGCTTATCTGGGGTATAAGCTCCCTCATTCCCATGTAGTACTCCTCCATGTTCTCGACCTTCTTGGTCCCGGGTCCGTCCTTGTGGGGCGGGGGGTGGAATTGGGCGGTCTTGGTCGACTTGTCGTTCCAGACCGCCTTGCCGCGGAAGGAGCTCGTCTTGTCGTCGTGCTCAGAGTGGCAGTACAGCTCCCAGTTCCCGCCGACGCTCTTCGGCGCGCCTTTCTTTCCCGACATGTGCGCGTGCAACGTCCTCAGCCTCTGAATGTGAGTCTTGCACACCTCGAGGAGCCTCTTGCTCTCCGCCTTCAGGCTGCTGATCCTGGCGGTGTTGACGGTCGGGTCCCGAGAGCTCTCCTCCAGGAACTTGTCGACGTACCCCTGGAGCGTGACATCCCTGACCAAGTCGTTCCTGCTACCCCCGGACCCCACCCTGCAGATCACGGGGTTGTACCTCATCCCGTTCCCGTCTCGGAATCCCTCCTCCATCACCTTAATTATCACGTTGTCGACGGCGGCATTGCTGGGGGCGCAAACCAAAATCCGGGGCTTGTGTCGTATCGCGTGGGAGATGGAGCCGGACGTGTCCCGGACCATCCTCTCGATCACCTTGTGGAACTTGTCCATCTGCTTCAGGTGGAGGCTGTTGCAGACGCCCTTGAGGACGGTGGTCTTGCCGGTGCCGGGGGGCCCTTTGATGAGAGTGAAGCCCCCGTGCCCATAGGAGGAGGACGCGGCCGATATGGCGGAGATTTGGGACGGGTTGAAGTGCCGTTGGAGGTAATTTACGTAGCCCTGCTTGAAGATGTTTTGGCGGAGAAGTGTCGTTATAGCGGATCGGAGGGTGTTGTTGTTGTTGTTGTTGTTGTTGTTGTTGTTGTTGTTGTTGTTGTTGTCGTTGTTGTTGTCGTCATTGGTGTAATTTCCCTCGGATTCATCGGCCACATCAGAAATCGATGAGGCCGATGAATCCCCACCCCTCCCCCCACCCCTCTCCCGCATCAACAGCCCCTCCAACAAACTAATCTCCTCCACATTACACAGCGCCTCGAACTCCCGGACGGCCGTCACGCTACCGCAACTGAGGTTCTTTATGAAGAAGGTGCCGGAGTAGGAAAGTCCCGAGCTGTTGTTGTTGTTGTTGTTGTTGTTGTTGTTGTTGTTGTCGTTGTTGCCGTCGAATTTCATCCTCTTCCCCCCCCCCTTGCC